>JAESGV010000051.1_pt1 | contig 307314 bp, 274 predicted proteins | sample 9269781 | NCBI WGS metagenome assembly JAESGV01 (sample SAMN15741586, study PRJNA653496) | algae metagenome | isolation source: Tildeniella torsiva UHER 1998/13D and co-occurring heterotrophs from... | place: Slovakia: Slovak Paradise National Park, Hrabusice, Kosice Region | collected 2000-01-01
GCGCTCGACCGCATCGACGTCGCGGCGATCGACGCCGACACCACAGAGAGCGGAAACCAGGCGTTCGATCTGCTCGCCTCGGCGACCGGCGCCGGCGAGATGGAGCTCAGCTACAACGCCAACACCGGCCGCACCGTGCTGCGGGCGCATGTCGACGACGACGGCACCGTCGACCTCGAGATCCACTTCCTCGGCGACGTCTCCGACCTCGGCGCCAACTGGAAGCTCTGAGGGCGGCCCGCAGGCCCGGTTATCGGCGAAACGTGCCGTGGCTCTCCTGGCGGCCAGAGAAATCCTGTCGCCCGAGGAGGAGGCCTGAAGCGGCCATGCGGCGCTTGCGCGCCGCGGGCCGTGGCCGCACCGCGGCGTGGGTCTTGTGGAAGCGCCGGCGAGCGCCGATTTCAAGCGGAGCTTTCCGCCGCGCGCGCCGGTGCCGGCACGCGGGCCCAACCGCAGGGCGCACCCGATGGACCTCGACCTCAAGGGCAAGACCGCGCTCGTCACCGGCTCGACCGCCGGCATCGGGCTTTCGATCGCCGAGACGCTCGCCGTCGAGGGCGCCGACGTGGTGCTGTGCGGCCGCTCCGAGGCCAAGCTCGCCACGGCCGCGGACGCCATCGCCGCCGCCGGCGGCCGGCGGCCGCGCACGGTCGTCGCCGATGCCGCCTCCGCCGCGGGCGCCGAGGCGCTGGGTGCGGCCGTGCCGACCGTCGACATCCTCGTCAACAACCTCGGCATCTACGAATCGAAGGCGTTTTCCGACATCACCGACGACGACTGGCGGACGATGTTCGAGACCAACGTGCTCGGCGGCATCCGGCTGGCGCAGCGTTACTTCCAGCCGATGCTCGACCGCAACTGGGGGCGCATCATCTTCGTGTCGAGCGAGTCGGCGCTGCTGGTGCCGCCCGACATGATCCACTACGCGATGACGAAGACGGCGCAGCTGACCATCGCCCGCGGCCTCGCCGAGCTGACGCGCGGCACCGGCGTGACAGTGAACTCGGTGCTGCCCGGGCCGACCCGCTCGGAGGGCATCGTCGATTTCCTGAAGAGCGTCGCGAGCGACCCGTCTGCCCCCGCGGACGTGCTGGAGCGCGCGTTCTTCCGCACCCAGCGGGCCGGCTCGCTGCTGCAGCGGCTGATCGAACCCAGCGAGATCGCGAGCCTCGTCGCCTACCTCGCGAGCCCCCGCGGCGCCGCCACCAACGGCGCGGCGCTGCGCGTCGAGGGCGGGCTGGTGCCGACGATCGCGTGAGGGCGGGGGCCTGCACGGCGCTCGCCATGAATCACGGGCCTTCACTTTCCAAAAAATTGCGAGCCAACAATCCAGAGCACGATGATTATCGTCAACGCAATTACGCCAATCCCCCCAACTGCACTGTATTTTCCGAAAAACAATCCAGCCTGCTTTGTTATCAGTTTTTGCTTTACCTCACTTGCTTCAATTGAGTTCATCGACATATCAGACTCCACATCAGAAATCTAGTGAGCCGAGCCACGAACTTTGATGTTTTCCATCGACATCTTATTATTAGACACTTTCCCCTCCTTCTCTTGGCTACGCCGACAGCGGCCTGGCAATCAGAGTTTGATTGAAATCACCCCCAATGCTCAAGTTTCTTGCAATCTGAATATTTACGGAACCCAATAAAGTTGTCGAACTCACGCTAAAAACGATATCGCCGAAATTCTCCCTAAGAGATATACCCTTTGAACAATTCCTCCAGTCACAAACAAAGCGCAGCGCATCCGCCACATTCATGCTTTCAATGATGGAGGAAAGCGGCGAAACATCCAACTCAGACAGCGACTCTAGAAACGAAAAACTGTAACCCTCTTCTGGCAATGACGGTAGTTCATCTAATAGGCTTCGCCAAGCTTTCCGAGGCCATTCATATTTTTTGAAATCAGCACCAGACAAAACCGCTTGCAGAGCCAGCATTCTGCCCGGTGCCGCAACGTAAGAAACTCTCTCACCGCTCTTTAAAACCGCGTTGTGCGCGAATGCGGAATACACTACTCCGCGCCATACAAATATTAGGAACGGCACGAACGACGCTGGGACTGAAAATTCTGTTGCGACATTTAATACTGAATCCCAATCATGATGGTCATTCTGATGATAAGCCCATGGCACATTTATGCGGCTGATGCTGCTGGAAAGGCTTGGGTTGGCGCTGATTATACCAGAAAAATAGGATATGAACTTTCGCTGTACTCTCGATTCAGAAAAATAGTCTAATCTTTCCCCTCTTGGAGCAACATTTCGGACTTCGATCGGCGCGTCCAAATTAAGAACCGACTCAATCTCGGAAACTGCTTGTTGAGCCAAATCCCCCTGCTCCTCATTCAAACTACTGTTATCAATTATCAGCTTGTCAAATAGTGCAATATAATGCAGTAACTCTAAACAAAGATCCCGATCGTCATTCTTTCTATAGCTGTCGCGAAAGCGCCAACTAGGGTCTTCATGCACCCCAGAAACAAGTCGCGATGCGGCATACACCATTGATGCGTCAACAACTGCGGCTGTGGTCATCATCGGAAAGTTCGCACGGGCGATGTCAGATAGTTGCAGAGTGACACGCTTGGGTCGATTCTGCAACCTGAGATCGACACGGTGCCGAGTAATGCGCGTGTGAAGTCCCGCCAAGGCCAGAAGCCATCGCTTGCTTCCCCGCCCCTTCGTCGTCTAACGTCCCGCTCGTCTCACGGGGTGCCCGTATCCACGGGCTGAGAGGCGGCTTCGAGCCGTAAACCCGTCGAACCTGATCCGGGTCGTGCCGGCGGAGGGATCGAGATGACGGCGTCCGCGCCTTCAATCGAACTGCAGCCCCTTGCCCATCTTGCGTCCGACGGTGCCTTCCGGCGCCGGCGGCAGCGCGCGCTCCGGACCCCCCGCCCTCGCGCTCCGGATGCCGCCCGATGACCTCCCCCCTCGCCTTGCCAACCCTGATCGCGCCGACCGTCGTCCCACCGACCTCGACCTCGCCGACCCTCGCCGCCGCGACGCTCGCTTCGCCGACCTCCACCCTCCCGGCCCTCGCCGCCGCGGCATTCGCCGCCGGCCTCGCCGGCCTCGCGGCCTTCGCCGGCCTCTCCGCCTCGTCGGCGCTCTCGCCGGCCGCCGCCGCCGACAAGCCGGTGTTGACCGTCTACACCTATGATGGCTTCCCCTCGAAATACGGTCCCGGCGGCGTCATCAAGGAGCGCTTCGAGGCGACATGCGGCTGCACCCTCGAGTGGGTGACGGCCGACGACGGCGGCACGCTGCTCGCCCGCCTGAAGCTCGAGGGCGACGCGACGCAAGCCGACGTGGTGCTCGGCCTCGACACCAACCTGATGGGCGAGGCGGAGGCGAGCGGGCTGTTCGCCGAGCACGGCATCACGCCGACGGGCCTCACCATCCCCGTCGAGTGGACGAGCAAATCGTTCCTGCCGTTCGACTGGGGCTGGTTCGCCTTCGTGTACGACGCCGACAAGCTGAAGGCCCCGCCGAAGAGCCTCGCCGAGCTGGTCGACGGCGAGGGCGGGCCGACGCTGCTGATCCAGGACCCGCGCACCTCGACACCGGGGCTCGGGCTGCTCTTGTGGCTGCGCGAGGTCTATGGCGACAAGTCCGACGAGGCGTGGGCGAAGCTGAAGCCGAAGATCGTCACGGTGACGAAGGGCTGGTCGGAGGCCTACGGCATGTTCCTCGAGGGCGAGGCGGACATGGTGCTGAGCTACACCACCTCGCCCGCCTACCACGCCGTCGCCGAGGGCAAGCAGAACTATCGCGCGGCGATCTTCCCCGAGGGGCACTACGTGCAGATCGAGGTCGCCGGCATCACCAAGGCCGCCGACGACCCCGAGCTTGCCAGGAAGTTCATGGCCTTCATGATCTCCGACGGCTTCCAGTCGGCGATCCCGGAGGGCAACTGGATGTACCCGGCGGCGATCGCGCCGGACAAGCTGCCGGCCTCGTTCGCAGCGCTGCCGAAGCCCGCGAAGAGCTTCCTGCTGGAGCCTGCTGTGGTGCGCGACAACCGTCGCGCCTGGATCGACGCGTGGCTCGCCGCCTACGGCGGCTGAGCGCTTCGTGGGAGCCTTTGCCGTGCGGACCCTCCCCGCGCCGTCGACGCTCGCCGGCGGCGCGGCGCTCCTGCTCGTCGGCGGCGTCGTGGCGACCGCCGCCGGCGGCCTCGTAGCCGCTGCCGGCAGCCTGCCGGCGGTGCCGTGGGGCTATGTGCGCGGCATCCTCGCCTTCACGCTGGTGCAGGCGGCGCTGTCGACGGCGATCTCGCTCGTTCTCGGCGCCGGGCTGGCGCTGGCGCTCGCCCGCCGGCCGGCCTTTCCCGGCCGCGGCGCCGTGCTGGCGCTGCTCGACCTCGCCTTCGTGCTGCCGCCGGTGGTGGTGATCTTCGGCGTCGTCGCCGTTTACGGCAACGCCGGCTGGCTCGGCGATGCCGCCGGCGCGCTCGGCTTTCCCACGGGACGCTGGCTTTACGGGCTGCCCGGCATCCTGATCGGCCACGCGGTGTTCAACGCGCCGTTCTGCGCGCGCGTCTTCCTCGCCGCGCTCGAGGCGGTGCCCGGCGAGCACTTCCGCCTCGCCGAGCAGCTCGGCATGCGACCCTTGGCGATCTTCCGGCTGATCGACCGGCCGCTGCTGCTGCGCGAGGCGCCGGGGGCGGCGGGCATGGTGTTCCTGCTCTGCTTCACGAGCTTCCCGATCGTGCTGGCGCTCGGCGGCGGGCCGGGCGCTGCGACGCTCGAGGTGGCGATCTTCGATGCGATCATGTCGGAGGCCGACTTCGGCCGCGCCGCCGTGCTGGCGAGCGTGCAGATCCTCTGCTGCCTAGCGCTGGTCGGGCTCGCGGCCGTGGCCGAGCGGCGGCCGGCGGAAACCTCCGGCGGCGGCTGGCGGCAGCCGCGGCCGGACGGCGCGGCGGCCGGGCCGCGGACCTTCGACGCCGTCTCCGGCCTCGCGGCGGCGTTCGTCGTGCTGCTGCCGATGGCGGCGGTGGCGGTGTCCGGCCTGCCGGCGGTGGCGAGCCTCGCCGACGGCGAGGTGGCGAGGGCGGCCATGACCAGCGTCTCGATCGCGCTGCCGGCGGCGACGCTCGCGGTGGTGCTGGCGCTGTCGCTTGCGGCGTTCTCGCGACGGCTCAGGCTGGAGCTCGCGGCGCCGCGGCTGGCCTTGCTGCCGCGGCTCGCCGCCTTCGCCATCCTGCTGGTGCCGCCGATCGCGCTCGCCGCCGGGCTGTTCGTCGCCGCACGGGCCGTGACGAACCCGTTCTCGCTCGGGGCGCCGCTGATCGTGCTGGTCAACGCGCTGATCGCGCTGCCGTTCGTGCTGCGGCGGGTGGAACCGCCGATGCTGCTCGCCGGCGAGCGGTTCGGGCGGCTCGCCGATTCGCTTGGCATCGGCGGGCTGGCGCGGCTGCGGCTGGTCGACGCGCCGCTGGTGCGCGCGCCGCTCGCGGCCGGCTTCGCCACCGCACTGGCGCTGTCGTTCGGCGACCTCGGCGTCGCCGCGTTCTTCGGCTCCGGCCGGCTCGTCACGCTGCCGGTGCTGCTCTACCAGCGGCTCGGAAGCTACCGCATGGACGAGGCGGCGGCGATCGCGCTGTTGATCGGCGTCGTCAGCTTCGCCGCCTTCCTCGTCGCACGCCGGCTCGGCGGAGGCCTCGATGCTGATCGTCTCTGAACTCGCCGTCGAGATGGCCGGCTTCTCCGCCCGCTATGACCTCGCGGTGCCGCTGGGCGCGCTCTGCGCCGTCGTCGGGCCGTCCGGCGGCGGCAAGACGACGCTGCTGCACGCCATCGCCGGCTTCGTGCGGCCGGCGGCGGGGACGCTCCGTTTCGACGGCCGGGACCTCTTGCCGCTCTCACCCGCCGAGCGGCCGCTGACACTGGTCTTCCAGGAGCACAACCTGTTCCCGCATTTGACCGCCGCCGACAATGTCGGCCTCGGCGTCCACGCCGGATTGCGGCTGACGGCGGCGGACCGTGCGCGCGTCGAGGCGGGGCTCGACCGCGTCGGGCTCGCCGGCATGGGCGGGCGGCGGCCGCACCAGCTCTCCGGCGGGCAGCGCCAGCGCGTCGCGCTCGCCCGCGCGCTGGTACGCGACCGACCGCTGCTCTTGCTCGACGAGCCGTTCTCGGCGCTCGACCAGGACCTCCGGCGCGAGATGATCGCGCTGGTCGACGACGTGCGCCGCGAGCGGGGGCTCACGGTCGTGATGTCGATCCACACGCCGGAGGATGCGGCAGCCGTCGCCGACATGGTGGCAGAGGTGCGGGACGGACGCGTCGTCGTCGCCGGTCCGCCGCGATAGGGCACGCCGGCTGCGGCTCGCGACCCACCAAGCTCCGGGGCCGCCTACGCGCTGCGGGACCAGCCTTGTCGACACGCCTGCCGAGGCGTAGACAGCGCGTCGACGCCGTGTACGCCACGTCGCCCTTTGCCGCGGCCCCCTCTCCGGCCGCCCGCCCGCCCCGCACCGGACGACGCCCGCCTTGCTCGAACCGACCACGCTGCTCTTCGCCACGCTCGGCCTCGGCCTCGGCGGCATCGTCAAGGGCGTCACCGGCATGGGGCTGCCGCTGATCGCCATCACGGTGCTTGCGACGTTCCTCGGCGTGCCGCATGCCATCGCCATGCTGACGGTGCCGACGCTCGTCACCAACGCCTGGCAGCTGTGGTCGTACCGACACGCCTGCGAGCGCGGGCAGATGCGATTCCTCGTGCCGATGCTCGGCCTCGGCGCCATCGGCATCGGCTTCGGCACCTGGCTGCTGGTCGAGATCGACGAGACGCTGTTGTCGCTCGGCCTGGCGGGCATGCTGCTCGCCTATGTGGCGCTCCGGTTGACGAGCCCGCACTTCCGCATCGCGGAGGGCCTCGGCCTCATCCTGTCCGCCCCGGTCGGCTTCGCCGCCGGCGTGCTGCAGGGGGCGACCGGCATCTCGGCGCCGATCGGCGTCACCTTCATCCACGCCATGCGGTTCGCACGGGAGGCGCACGTGTTCGCCGTCTCGGCGATGTTCCTGGTGTTCGCCGTGGCGCAGGTGCCGGCGCTGACGGTCGCCGGCGTGCTGACGCCGCAGCGCTGGCTCGAGAGCACCTTCGCGCTCCTGCCGGTGGTGCTGTTCATGCCCGTCGGCACGTGGATCGGCCGCCGCGTCGACCACGCCACCTTCGACAAGGCGATCCTGCTGCTTCTGACCGTCACTGCGCTCAAGATGATCGTCGACGCGATCTGGTAGCGGCGCGCCGACGGCTCGCGGCCACGGAAAAGTCCAAGCCATCGCAGGCTCCGTGCATGGCGATGCATCCGTCCTTCCGCCATGGTCGCCGAAACGACGGCAGTTCGCACGCCCCACCGGATTGCGGGCGAGCGTGCCGCGCGCGTCTGTCGGGAGGGAAGAGTCCATGCGCAAGCTGCGCACGCAGGTGGGCATCGTCGGTGCCGGCCCCGCCGGCCTGGTGCTCGGCGAGTTGCTCGCCCGCGCCGGCATCGACACCGTCATCGTCGAGCGCCACGACCGCCGCGCCATCGAGGAGCGCATCCGCGCCGGCGTCATCGAGCACTGGGCGGCGGCACTGCTGGACGAGCTCGGCCTCGGTGCGCGCATGCGACGCGAGGGGCTCGTCCACCACGGCATCGAGCTGCGCTTCGAGGGCCGCGGCCACCGCATCGACTTTCCCTCGCTCACCGGCGGCAAGGGGGTCGTCGTCTACGGCCAGCACGAGGTGGTGAAGGACGTCGTCGCAGCCCGGCTTTCCGCCGACAGGCCGCTCATGTTCGAGGTGTCGGACACCCGCGTCGAGGGCCTCGACACCGATCACCCCACCATCCGCTTCGTGCACGAGGGCGAGGAGACGGAGCTTTCCTGCGACTTCGTCGCCGGCTGCGACGGCTTCCACGGCGTCTGCCGGCCGGCGATCCCCGCCGGCGTGCTGACGGCCTATGAGCGCGTCTATCCGTTCGGCTGGCTCGGCATCCTCGCCGAGGCGCCGCCGTCGAGCGAGGAACTCATCTACGCCTGGAGCGAGCGTGGCTTCGCGCTCGCCTCGATGCGCTCACCGACGATCTCGCGGCTCTACGTGCAATGCCCGCCGGACGACGAGCTCGCGACGTGGCCGGACGCCCGCATCTGGGACGAGCTGCACCGGCGGCTCGCGATGGACGGCTTCTCGCTCACCGAAGGCCCGGTGCTGCAGAAGTCGATCACCGCGATGCGCTCGTTCGTCGTCGAGCCGATGCAGCACGGCCGGCTGTTCCTCGCCGGCGACGCCGCCCACATCGTGCCGCCGACCGGCGCCAAGGGCATGAATCTCGCGCTGGCCGACGTGCTGGTGCTGTCGCGGGCGCTGTCCGCCTTTTATGGCGCCGGCCGGACGGACCTGCTGGAGGCCTATTCGGCCACCTGCCTCCGGCGCATCTGGAAGGCGCAGCGCTTCTCCTGGTGGATGACGTCGATGCTGCACCTGTTCGACGGCGACGGCGCCTTCGACCGGCGGCGGCAGCTGGCCGAACTCGACTATGTGACGTCGTCGACCGCCGCCGCGACGGCGCTCGCGGAGAACTATGTGGGACTGCCGATCGGTTAAGTGGACCGACAGGTCGACAAGGCTAGCCGATCTGCATGCCGGCACCGGCCACCAGCAGCACGATGAGACACATCAACAAGACGAACGCATCACGATGGCGGCGCATAGCACCCTCCAAGATTTCTGGCCGATACACTCGGCCTTACGCCCGTTAGATGCTCGGTGGCGCATAAGGATTCCATGTGGAATTGCGCCGACGGCCATCAATGACGCGTTGGGGTGGCGTGCACTGCGCATCGCCTGCTGATCCGCCGCCATCCTACCCACGGCCGGCATGGTGCGCCCGGCGGTTGCTGGCGAGCCTCGGACGCCGGCCGTTCGTCGACGGCCCTGCTGTCAGCAATCTGTGATCGAACGATTCTAGGGTCCGGCTGCCCCTGAGGCACCCAGCCGATTCGGCGGTGGGCCGACACCCCGCCGAGCGTCGCCGACGTCCGCATCTTCCGAGCCCGCCGACCCGACCGGTCGAGCGGGGCAGCGGATGTGCGCGCGCCAGCGGGCGGGGCGCCTGCGCCAACCCCGGAGCCCGTGCATGACCCGCCTCATTCTCGATCGCCCGATCGACCGCCGCCGCCTGCTCGACCTGTCGTGGAAGACCACGACCGGCGCCATCGCGCTCTCGCTGATCCCGGGCGACGCGCTGTTCGCCGCGCCGGCGCTCGGCGCCGATCCGTTCACGCTCGGCGTCGCCTCCGGCGACCCGACGCCGGACGGCATCGTGCTGTGGACGCGGCTCGCGCCCGATCCGCTGGTCGGCGGCGGCATGCCGGACCGGGCCGTCGGCGTGCGCTGGCGGATCGCCACTGACGAGGCCATGACCAACGTCGTGCAGGAGGGCAAGGCGACGGCGCTGCCGGAACTCGCCCATTCCGTCCACGTCGAGGTCACCGGCCTCAGGCCGCGCCGGCACTACTGGTACCAGTTCTCCTACGGGAGCGAGGAGGAGAGCCCGATCGGCCACTTCCGCACCGCGCCGGCCGAGACCGACCTCGTCGACGAGCTGCGCTTCGCCGCGATCACCTGCCAGAAGTGGAACGAGGGCTACTACACGGTGCTGCGCGACGTCGCCGCCCAGAAGCTCGACGCCGTCTTCCACCTCGGCGACTATCTCTACGAGTACAGCCCGCTCGAGAACGTGCGCGGCGTCGTGCTCGACCCCGCCCGCTTCACCGGCGAGACGGTGACGCTCGCCCGCTACCGCGACCAGTACGCCCTCTACAAGATGGACGCCGACCTGCAGGCGGCCCACCACGCCCACCCGTTCGTGGTGATCTGGGACGACCACGAGGTGCAGAACGACTATTCTGGCCGCAACCCGGAATACGACCAGGCGCCACCGAAGGAGTTCGTCGCCCGCCGCGCCGCGGCCTACCAGGCCTTCTACGAGCACATGCCGATCCGCGCCAAGCCGCAGGTCGACAAGAACAACCACCTGCGCATCTACCGCAGCCTGCGGTATGGCCGCTCGGCCGAGTTCATCATGCTCGACGACCGCCAGTACCGCTCCGAGAACCCGTGCGGCGACGGCGAGTCCGCCCGCTGCGAGGGCGCCTTCGACCCAAAGGTGACGATGCTCGGCGCCGGCCAGGAGGCGTGGCTGCAGAAGACGCTTCAGAAGTCCGACGCCGAGTGGACGTTCATCGCCCAGCAGCTGCTGGTGGCCGAACTCGAGCACGATCCGAGCCCGACCGTCGACCGCTTCTGGAACGACGCCTGGGACGGCTATCCGGGCGCCCGCGACCGCCTGCTCGGCACCATCGTCGACACCAAGGTGCGCAACCCGGTGATCCTCACCGGCGACTGGCACTCGACCTTCGTCAACGACATCAAGCGCGACTTCGCCAGCGACTACTCGAAGCTGGTGGCGACCGAGTTCGTCACGCCGGCGATCACCAGCGGCGGCGACGGCACGCCCTATGGGCCGTACTACGCGCCGATGATCCCCTACAACCAGCACATCCGCTACTATGACGGCGACCGCCGCGGCTACTTCCTGATGAAGCTCGGGCGCGACCGCCTGGAGGCGGAGCTGCGCATGGTGACAAAGGTCGAGACGCCGGACGGCACGCCCTACAAGGCGGCCCGCTTCGTCGTCGAGAGCGGCCGGCCGGGCGCCCACGTCGAGCGCATCTGAGCGGCGGACCAACGACCGCGCGGGCGGGCGGCAACGCTTCGCCGCCCGCGCACCTCAGAAGTCGCGTTCCAGGATGAACATCATCACGAAGGCGTTGCCGTCGCGGCCCTTCGTGCGGTCGATGTACTTGTATTCCCCCTCGGCGGTGAACTTGAGGTCGTCGACCGGTGCGAACGACAGGTTGAGCTGCGCGTCGATGTTGCGGAAGTCATAGCGGTCGCCGGCCTGGTCGACGTCGAGGAAGGAGCCGTTCAGCTGGCTCACCCACTGGTCGGTCCAGTTGTGGTCGAACTCGGCGCCGACCGCCCAGACGTTCGCGAGCACCAGCCGCTTGCCGCCGATGACGCGCGCGTCGGCGCCGGCGTAGTTGCTCCCGGGGCCGATCGGGTTGGTGGCGTTGTAGCTGAGCGCGCCCTGGCCGATGGAGGCCTGGACCGTGAACTGGTCGCCCTTGCCGGTGAACGGCACGTTCAGGGTCGTACCGGCGGCGAGCGCCCAGCCTGTCTTCGACCCGGCGGCCCGCTTCGCCGCCCGCACCTCGTGCAGCACCGCCATGACCTGCGCTTGGCCCCAGTCCTGGTCGGCGGCGATGTTCGCAACGATGTCGGGAAGGCGGGCGCCGGCGTAGCCGTTGCCGGCTCCGCCACCGATGATGTCGACGCGGCGGACGACGGTGTCCTCGATCGACAGCGTCGCCGTCAGGCCCTTGCCGATCGTCGCGGTGTAGGCGGCGACGTTGTTCTGGCTGTCCGACCAGGCCGGCTCGAAGAAGTCCTCGTAGGTGTTGCCGGTGAAGAAGTCGAAGCGCGATTGCAGGCGGCCGAAGGTCAGTCCGCCGAATTCGACGTAGGCCCACTTCAGGTTGCCGGCGAAGCCGTTCGGCGGGGTGTCGAGGAGCTCGAGCTTCGCGTAGGTACGCACGAGGCCGTACTCGGTGTTCGACGCCGAGTTCCAGAACTGGTCATAGCGCGCGTAGCCAACATTGGCGTCCTGCTTGCCGTAGAAGCCGGGCTGGCGCGAGGCCTTGTCGCTGCCGAAGATGTGCCACTCGGCGACAATGTAGCCGGTGATCTGGAAGCAGGTGTCGGTGCCCGGCACGAGCAGGTAGCCGTTGCCGAAGGCGTCGCAGGCGCGGGCGTAGTCGACCGGCGACGGCTCAACCGGCAGATCGCCGGCGGCGCCTGCCGGCGCTGACCAGGCCAGCAGCCCGGCGAGCGAGACGATGCGAGACGCCCGAACCCGTCGTGACCGCCGTGGTCGCGATGTGCCCGACGGCTGCATCCGATTCCCCCATTGATCCGCAGAGTGTCGGAGCGGTTGGTGCCGGTCAACGAGGGGCGGCTGTCGAAAGCAGGGGGCTTTCGTTCACGACGACGGCGAGAGCGTCGAGTGGCATCAGCGGACGTGGTGCCGCGGGCCCCCCTCCCTACCCTCCCCCGCGAGGAGGGAGGGTTTTCGTGGCGCTTGGGGTAGATGGCCTGTCAAAATCTCGACGCGAACCCTCCCCCCTCGCGGGGGAGGTGGCCGGCGATGCCGGTCGGAGGGGGGCCGCACGGTAGTCCCTTTCCGATCATCGCCCGAAGCCGCCCGGCACGCTCGGCCGGTCAGAAGCCACGCTCGAGCACGAACATCATCACGAAGGCGTTGCCGTCGCGGCCCTTGGTGCGGTCGATGTACTTGTACTCGCCCTCGGCCGTGAACTTCAGCCCGTCGACCGGCGCGAACGACAGGTTGAGCTGCGCGTCGATGTTGCGGAAGTCGTAACGCCGGCCGGCCTGATCGACGTCGAGGAACGAGCCGTTCAGCTCCGTCACCCATTTCTCCGTCCAGTAGTGGTCGAAGACGGCGCCCACCGCCCAGACGTTCGCCAGCACCAGCCGGCGGCCGCCGACGACGCGCGCGTCGGCGCCGGCGAAGTTGTTGCCGGGCCCGATCGGGTTGGTGGCGTTGTAGCTGAGCGCGCCCTGCCCGATCGAGGCCTGCAGCATGAACTGGTCGCCCTCGCCGGTGAACGGCACGTCGAGGATGGCGCCGGCGGCGATCGTCCAGCCCATCTGCGCGCCGACGCCGCGCCGGGCGGCGCGCACCTCGTGCAGCACCGCCATGATCTTCGCCTGCACCGCCTCCTGGTCGGAGGCGAAGGCGGCGACGATGTCCGGCATGCGGGCGCCGGCGTAGCCCCTGGCGCCATCGCCGCCACCGCCGTCGATGATGCCGACGCGGCGGTAGAGGCCGTCCTCGATCGACAGCGTCGCCGTCAGCCCTTGACCGAGCGTCGCGGTGTAGGCGGCGACATTGGTCTGGCTGTCGGACCAGGCGGGCTCGTAGATGTCGGCGTAGGTGGTGCCGGTGATGAAGTCGAACAGCGACTGCAGCCGCCCGAACGTCAGCCCGCCGAACTCGACATAGGCCGCCTTCAGGTTGCCCGTCTGGCCGCCGAAGGTCGGCGTGTCGACCAGTTCGAACTTCGCATAGGAGCGCAGCAGCCCGTATTCAGTATTGGCCGCCGAGTTCCAGGAAAGGTTGGTCTTGGTGTAGCCGACGTTGGCGTCCTGGTTGCCGTAGAACCCTGGCTGCCGGGACGCCTTGTCGCTGCCGAAGACGTGCCACTCGGCGACGAAGTAGCCGTTGATCAGGTAGCAGGTGTCGGTGCCGGGAACGACCAGGTAGCCCTTGCCGAAGGCGTCGCAGACCCGGACATAGTCGACCGGGCCGGGCTCGGCCGGCAGGTCGACGGCCGTCGACTCGCCCGGGGCAGCAAAGACGCCCGCGGTGAGGAGCGCGACGCCGAGCGTCCACGACCGGCCCCGTCGCCCAGTGCCGAACAACTGCATCCGTTTCCCCCATCCGCCGGGCACAGTGGCCGAGCGGTGGGGGGTGGTCAACGCGAACCGGTCATGGGCCCCCCTCGACCCTACGCGTTGGAGCCCGGCAGCATGCCGAGGGCGGCGAGGTAGAGGTCGAGCAGCGTCTCCTGCTCGGAGCGCTCGTCGGCGTCCTGCTTCCGGAGGCGGATCACCTGGCGCAGGATCTTCACGTCGAAGCCGTTCGCCTTCGCCTCGGCGTAGACGTCCTTGATGTCGTCGGAGATCGTCTTCTTCTCCTCCTCAAGCCGCTCGATGCGCTCGACGAAGGACTTCAGCTGGCCGGCGGCGAAACCGCCGGGGCCGGGATCGGTGGGGTCCATGCGGGGCTCCTCGGGAGAACGAGCGGCGCGAGCCGCGAGAAATCGGGGCGGGAGGGATCGCGCGAACGCGGGCCCGGGTCAAGCCGGCGCGAGGCGCGCGACGGTGAGCAGGGCGACGAGGCCGAGCATGGCGTCGAGCACCACCACCGCGACCGCCATGCCGGGCGGCACGGCGAGCGCCTGGCGGGCGATGCGGTACTGGTACTGCAAGGCCACCGCGACGATGGCGAGGCTCAGCACCTGCGAGACGGCCGCACCGGCGATGCCGGCGAGGAACAGCAGCGCCGGTGCCGAATAAAGGGCGGAGGCGACGGCGGACGCCCAGTTGCGGGCGACGATGAACGGTACGTAGCGGGCGGCGAGACCGAGCCGTCCGGCGAGCAGCGCCAGCACGACCGGCAACGCGATCCATTCGAGCAGCAACGCCACCGTGCGCACTGCCACGAAGCCGAACCACGGGAACCCGTCCGCGACCTCCGCCGGTAGCCCGGCGCTCTCGATGCGGCCCTCCGCCAGCACCGAGACCGCGAAGCACGGCAGCACCAGCAGGATCGCCGCGAACGAGCGCCAGAAGCCCTCCAGCGACACGTCGAAGCGGGCGAGCGCGCCGGGGCGGCCGAACAGCAGCGCCACCGCCGCCTCGACGCCGGCGCGGAAGTCGGCCGCCGTCACCGCGCGCCCGGCCCGGCGTCGCCGAAGAAGCGGTCGAGGAAACGACCGTAGATCGCCGCGAGCGCCGCGAGCTCGGCCACCGGCACGCGCTCGTCGAGCTGGTGCATCGTCGTGCCGACCGGACCGAACTCGACCACCGGGCAATGGTCCTTGAGGAAGCGGGCATCCGACGTGCCGCCGCCGGTGCCAAGCTCGGGCGTCAGGCCGGTGACGTCGGCAATCGCCGCCGACAGGCAGTCGACGAGTGGGCCGGGGCGGGTGAGGAAGACGTCGCCGTAGCCGGGCTCGATGGCGAGCCGCGCGGTGACGCCCGGCGGCAGCGGCACGGCGGCGACGCGGCGGGCGAGCTCGGCCGGCAGGCTGTCGCGGCTGAAGGTGTCGTTGTAGCGGACGTTGAAGCGCAGCCGCGCCTCGCCGGGGATGACGTTCCACGACGGGTTGCCGACATCGACCGAGACGATCTCGAGGTTCGAGGGCGCGAAGTGCGCCGTGCCGGCGTCGAGCGGCGGGCTCGACAGCGCGGCGGCGACGGCGACGAGCGGCGGGACCGGGTTCGCCGACCGCTCCGGATAGGCGACGTGGCCCTGCACGCCGCTGACCGTCACCGTGCCGGAAAGAGAGCCGCGCCGGCCGATCTTCACGGTGTCGCCGAGCCGCGCCACGGACGTCGGCTCGCCGACGATCGCCGCGTCGAAGGAGGCGCCCTCCTCGGCGCACCAGCGGACGAGCTTGCGGGTGCCGTTGACGGCCGGCCCCTCCTCGTCGCCTGTGATGAGGATGGAGATGTGGCCGCCGGTATCGCCGGCGCGCGCGTCGAGGCGGTCGAGCACGGCGGCGAGGAAGGCGGCGACGCCGCCCTTCATGTCGACGGCACCGCGGCCCCAGAGCTCGCCGCCAGCGAGGTCGCCGGAGAACGGGCCGTGGCGCCAGCGCGCCTCCGGCCCCGGCGGCACCACGTCGAGATGGCCGTTGAAGGCGAGGTGCGGATGGCCGGCGCCGATCTCCGCCCACAGGTTGATGGCGTCGGCGGTGCAGGGCTCGGCGAACACACGGCGGCGCACGGTGAAGCCGGCGGCGGCGAGCAGACCTTCCACAACGTCGAAGGCCTCCGGCCCGGCCGGCGTCAGGCTGGGCACGCGCAACAGGTCGCGGGCGATGCCGACGGCGCGGCTGTCGGCATTGGCGGACGACGGGTCGGGTCGGGAGGTCATGGCGGGCGCATCTAGGAACGTGCGGCGCGTCACGTCAATGCGCCGCCGCGCGCCTCAACCGTAACGGCCGCGGCTGTCGGCGTGCGGGCCGAAGCGGTTGGGGCCGGGGTCGCCCGGCAGCAGGCCGACGAGCAGCACGACGCCGATGTTGACGAGCGGCACGAGCAGCAGCAGCGCGAAAAGTCCGCTCAGGCTGCGGTCGTGCAGGCGCTTCACGACGATCGCCACCTCCGTCCACAGCGCCACGGCGCCGAGGAACAGGAAGTAGAGGTCCGGCTCCAGCGGAAGCCCCCCGCGATAGGGGGTGAAGGCGACGCTGAGCACGGCGAGCGTCAGCAGGAAGGCGAGCCAGTAGACCTGCCGGCCGATGCGGCCGTCGAGGCCGAACAGCACCCAGAAGACGGTGGCGGCACGGGTGGGCGGGCTCGGCGGCGCCATCGGCTGGGGTTCCGGCGTTGTCGGGGGTCGGGCCCCCTCACCTAGGCGCGCGGGACCGCCTTGCCAATGGGGGCGCGGTCAGTCGCGCAGGAGCTCGTTGATCGAGGTCTTGGCGCGAGTGCGCTCGTCGACCCGCTTGACGATGACGGCACACGACAGCGACGGGCCGGGCGTGCCGTCCGGCAGCGGCTTGCCGGGCATCGCGCCCGGCACCACCACCGAATAGGGCGGCACCCTGCCCATGAACACCTCGCCGGTGTCGCGGTCGACGATCTTCGTCGAGGCGGAGATGAACACGCCCATCGACAGCACCGAGCCGCGGCCGACGACGACGCCCTCGACGACCTCCGAGCGGGCGCCGACGAAGCAGTCGTCCTCGATGATGACGGGGCCGGCCTGCAGCGGCTCGAGCACGCCGCCGAGGCCGACGCCGCCGGAGATGTGGCAGTTGCGGCCGACCTGGGCGCACGAGCCGACGGTCGACCAGGTGTCGATCATCGTGCCCTCGCCGACGCGGGCGCCGAGATTGACGAAGCACGGCATCAGCACGACGCCCGGCGCGATGTAGGCGGAGCGGCGGACGATCGCGCCCGGCACGGCGCGGAAGGCGGCCGCCTCGAATTCGGCCTGGCCCCAGCCGAGGAACTTCGACGGCACCTTGTCCCACCATGGCGCGCCGCCGGGGCCGCCGGAGATCGCCTCCATCGGCGCGAGGCGGAAGGAGAGCAGCACCGCCTTCTTCGCCCACTGGTTGACCATCCAGCCGTCACCGTCGGGCTGGGCGACGCGGATCTCGCCGGCGTCGAGCAAAGAGAGGGTCGTCTCGACCGCCTCGCGCACCGAGCCCTGCGTCTGCGGGCCGACGTTGGCGCGGTCTTCGAAGGCGGCGTCGACGGTGGCGGCGAGCGTGGCGAGTTCGGTCATCGTCGGCAATCCTGGTCGGCGGTCGGTCGGCTCATTCCGGGCCGGCGGACCATATCGGCGGGCGGGCCGGTGTCAACGCGGCTCAGTGCCGTGAATGCCGACCAGCTGTCGAACTACCCCCTGCCGAAGCAGGGTTCCGTCAACCGACTCCGCGTCGCAAATCTTGTCCGGCGTTCGGGCCGCGTCCATGATTGTCGGATGGAAAGCGGGTTTGAAATCGAAACGAGGACGGGGGCGATACTGCTGCCCGACGGTAGGGTGTTGCCGGCCGGGCTTTCAAGAATGGAAATCCTCTCACGGATTGCGAACTGGCAGAGCGACTCGAAAGAATTCGGGAACGGCTACGAGTGGCTGACCTTGCGTGAGCTGAGCTTCGGCGGCCATCCGGCAGCCTTGTCGATTTGCCTCCGCCTGGGTCTGTTCAAGGAAGCCCAATGGGGCGTTCAGTTGCCCGACATGCCGACCGAGGGTGGCTGGCCGACGCGCGACGGAATCGATCAGGAGGTCGGATTCGTGAGAAGCGTCCTTGCTGAGCAGATCGGCTTCGATCCGGCGGCTGCCGAAAAGGCCTTTCCCTGGGGCATCGTCTGGAGCAACTTCGAGGCACGGGACTTCCGCGCGAGCCACGGCATTCGCTACACGGCATCCCCCACCTGATGATGCCTCGGCAGCACCAGCCCGGCCCGAGGGTACGTCAAACGACTATCTCGCGATCTCCACGAGCACGCTCTCGAGAAATGCGACGAGGTCGTGGGTGACGTGATCAATGTGGGCGAGGCCCTTGCCCTCGCGCTCCCAGTCCTCGCGTCCGTCGTCGCCCGGCGGCACGACGAGCACGGTGCGCATGCCGAAGGCGTGCGGCGTCTCGAGGTTGCGGGCGAGGTCCTCGAACATCGCCGCCCGCTCGGGCCGGATGCCGGTCGCCTTCCAGAAGCGGTCGTAGGTCTCCGCCGCCGGCTTCGGGATGTAGTCGGCGGCGATGATGTCGAAGACGTCGTCGAAATGGTGCTCGATGGCAAGCCGGCTCGCGACCGCGCTCGCGTGCATGCGCGAGCCGCTCGTCATGATGTAGCGCTTGCCCGGCAGCCGGGCGAGCGCCTCGGCGAGGCGGTGGTCCGGCACCAGCGCGCTGTGGTCGATGTCGTGCACGAAGGAGAGGAAGTCCTGCGGCGCGACACCGTGCTCGGTCATCAGCCCGCGCAGCGTCGTGCCGTAGCGGCGGTAGTACTGCTTCTGCAGCGCCCGCGCGTCCGCCTCGTCGAGATCGAGCAGGCGTCCGACGAAGGTGCGCATCTTCACCTCGATCTGCGGGAACAACGCGGTCGAGGCCGGATAGAGCGTGTTGTCGAGATCGAAGACCCAGGTATCGACCCCGGCGAAGCGCGAGAGATCGGCCTGCGCGGGAGCCCCGACGGTCATGGCGTGATCAGCGTGCCGGCGCCGCCCTCGGTGAAGAGCTCGAGCAGCACCGCATGCGGCACCTTGCCGTCGAGGATGACGACGCCCTCGACGCCGCGCTCGATCGCCTCGATGCAGGTCTCGACCTTGGGGATCATGCCGCCCGACACCGTGCCGTCGGCGATCAGCCGGCGCGCCTCGGCGACGGTGAGTTCCTTGATGAGATTCCTGTCCTTGTCGAGCACGCCGGCGACATCGGTGAGGAACAACAGGCGCTTCGCGTTCAGCGCGCCGGCGACGGCCCCAGCGAAGGTGTCGGCGTTGACATTGTAGGTCTCGCCATCCTCGCCGGGGGCGACGGGGGCGAGCACCGGGATGATCTCGCTCTTCGCCAAGACGTCGAGCACCTCGCGGCGGACGGTCGCCGGCTCTCCGACGAAGCCGAGGTCGAGGATCTTCTCGATGTTGGAATCCGGGTCGATGGTGGTGCGCGTCAGCTTTCGCGCCGTCACCATCCGCCCGTCCTTGCCGCACAGGCCGACGGCGCGGCCGCCGACGGCGTTGATCGAGGCGACGATCTCCTTGTTGATCGAGCCGGCGAGGACCATCTCGACGATCTCGACCGTCGCCCGGTCGGTGACGCGCAGGCCGCCGCGGAACTCGCTCTTGATGCCGAGCCGGTCGAGCATCGCGCCGATCTGCGGCCCGCCGCCGTGCACCACCACCGGGTTGATGCCGGCGAGCTTGAGCAGCGTCACGTCCTCGGCGAAGGCGCGGCCGAGCGCGGCGTCGCCCATGGCGTGGCCGCCGTACTTCACGACGACGGTCTCCTCGTCGTAGCGCAGCATGAACGGCAGCGATTCGGCGATGATGCGCGCCCGCGACACCGCGTCGTCGCTGCTGCCGTTCGTCTCTGCCGCCATGACGCTCTCCACTGTCCGTTCCCGTCCGCGGCTCTCATAGCCGCTCCGTGCGACGGACAGAAGGCCTGCGAGCCCGATCGCAGGCGCAGAGTTCGCGTCTTGCGGTGGTGACGCCCGTCAGGCCTCGGCGCGCCGATAGAGCCGCACCGGCGGCTTCGGCGCGCGGGCGACGACGCCCTTCGCCTCGAGGTCGAGGTGCGCCGCCTTCATCCACCAGCCGGCCTTTGCACCGCCGGGGAACAGGTCTTGCGGCAACAGCGGCGCGAGGGCGCGCTGCGCTTCCGCCGGTGTCAGGCCCGGCAGCCCGGCCGGCAGCACGGCGAGCAGCGCCGCGCGCATCGCCTCATACTTGGCGCGGTCGACGCGATAGGTCCGACCGGGCGAGACGACGTTTTCAATGGCGATCTTCTCGGCCTCAGGCATCGAGCGTTCCTCCCGCGACGGTGATCTTCGGGACGCGAAAGCCCATGGCGATCCAGGCGCCGAGGAGCTTCGCGAAGAACGAGACGGACTGATGCCGGAAGTTGGGCACGTCGTCCGGCAGCGCCGGGCCGGGCGGCCGGTCGCTCGTCATGGTGCGCAGTTCGGGCGCCGGCCGCGTGCCCGCGGGCCACAGCGCGGAAAACAGGCTGAGCCAGTGACCCCGCTCGAACTCGGTGAAGACCGGCGTGCCGCAACAGCCCGCCACGACGCGGCGGGTCTTCGCGGCCGGCGAGAGGCGGAACTCCTGCAGTCTTTCGGCTCCCGCGAGGAGCTGGACGCGGTCCTTCCGGACGAGGACATAGGGAACGCCGCCGTTCGCCGCCCGCGCGTCGGGCGCTCCGGGACGCGCCGCGAGCCGCTCCGCCGCCGCCCGGCAGCTCGCGCAGTGGCACTCGGCGGCGATGATCGGCGGGCCGTCGACGGCGAGGCGGACGGTGCCGCAGCGGCAGGCGAGCGACGTGGTGCCCTTCACGGCAGCGTCTCCAGGATGGAGGGAACCGGGGATCCGGCGTGCTCCTCGCCTCGCCCCGTTGCCGGCGGCGGGCATCCGAACAGCAGGCGGACATAGCGGTCGAGGTGGTCGAGGCTCTCGCGCGCCAGCGCGGGGTCGTTGCCGGCCTTCGCCAGCACGAAGGCACCCTGGATCACCGCCTGCGTCTGGCGGGCGAGGCTCTCGGCCGTCCAGTCGACGGCGACGCCGCGATCGGCCATCGCCTGGCGGATGTCGGCCTCGAGCGTCGCGGCGTGGCCGAAGATGCTCGCCGCGCAGGCGTCGCGGATCGCCGGTGCGCTGTCGTGCACCTCCTGCGCCATCGTGCCGACGAGGCAGCTCGATTCGGTGATGTCGTCGGAGACGATGGCCTTGCGGAAGGCGATGTAGGCGAGCACGCGGTCGAGCGGGTCCGCCGGCGCGTGGTAGGGCGCCGCGGCGAAGAAGGCCGTCGTCGTCTCCGCCCAGTGCTCGGCCGCCGCCACGCCGAGCGCCTCCTTGCTCGCGAAGTGATGGAAGAAGGCGCCCTTCGTCACGCCGGCGGCGCGGCAGAGGTCGTCCACCGAGGTAGCCGCGAAGCCCTTGGCCCTGATGACGTCCTGCGCCGCCTGCAGGAGGCGGAGGCGGGCGTCGCCGCGTTCGGGATGGAGCTTGGTGGGGCGAGGCATGAAGGAGTCATACCGTACGGTTGGTATAAAAGAAAGGCCTTCGACCAGAGCCAGGTGCCTGCCCTTCGAGCGGCGGCTTTCCGCGGCGCCCTTTGCTCCGGCGTCACTCCGGGCGCGAAGCAAAGCGGAGCGATCCGGGGTGGCGACCGTGGGTGGGGTGAGCGACGGCTATCGCACTTCGGATCGACAGGCCCCACCCTGGCGACCTGTGGTCGCCTGTCCCTCCACCCTTGGCATTTGTGGTTGCCGACGCGGGCAAGCCCGATTCGGCTGCAGGGAGGGACGTGCGACCGCCGCCGCGCTCGCTATCACACTGCCCACTGCCTATTGCTCACTGCCAACTGCCTACTGCGCTCCGCCTCCCCTACCCCCGCGCCACTCGCCTCCGTCCGGCTCGACGATGTCGGTGAGGCTCGCCAGCGCGTTCAGGATGTGGATGCGCAGGAGCGAGACGGCGCGGTCGGTCTGGCCGCGGCGGCAGAGCGAGACCAGCTGCTCGTGCTCGATCTTCGCCGTGCCGCGCGTCTGCGTCATCGACATCTCCATGCGCAAATAGCGGTCGATCGACTGGTGGATGCGGTCGAGCGTGCGGAGAATGGTCGGGCGGGCGGCCGGCTCGTAGAGGCCACGGTGGAGCTCCCAGTTGAGCACCCCCCAGGCGGCGATGTCGGCCTCGTCCATCGCGGCGATGGTGGCGGCGGCGGCGGCGAACTGGACCTCGCCAAGGTTCGGGATGGCAAGCTGCAGCAGGTGCGGCTCGAGCATCAGCCGCATCTCGAACATCTCCGACACCTCGGCGAGCGAGAGCGGCGCGACTTCCGCCCCCTTCTGCGAGATCAGCGTGACGAGGCCCTCCGCCTCGAGCTGGCGCAGCGCCTCGCGCACCGGGCTGCGGCTGACGCCGAGCTCCTGGGCGATCTGCTCCTGCTGCAGCTTCTCGCCGGCGCGCACCTGCCCGCCGATGATGCGGCGGCGCAGTTCCTCGACCACCTGGGTGGCGATGGTGTGCTTGGAGATGGCGAGGCGGCTCATCGGCGGCTCATAGTCGGGCGTTCAAGGGTGGCGCGAGCACCCGCACGGCTGCGCCGCGCGGGCCCTCATCCGCCCTTCGGGCACCTTCTCCCAGCAGAGCTGGGAGAAGGGAAGACTCATCGCGCCTCACAGCACGGCGTTGACGTACCACGGCGCGAACTCGTCCTCGCCGTAGCCGAGGAGCTCGCTCTTCGTCGGCGCGCCCGAGGCGGTGGCGAGCAGCGCGGCGAAGATGCGGTCGGCCGTTTCCTCGAGGCTTTCGCGGCCCTCCAGCACGCCGCCGCAGTCGAGGTCCATGTCCTCCTCCATGCGGCGGAAGACGGCGGAGTTGGTGGCGAGCTTCAAAGACGGCGCCGGACGGCAGCCGTAGCAGGAGCCGCGGCCGGTGGTGAAGGCGATCAGGTTCGCCCCGCCCGCCACCTGGCCGGTGGCCGAGATCGGGTCGTAGCCGGGCGAATCCATGAACACGAGGCCCTTCGCCGTGACGGGCTCGGCGAAGCCGACGACGTCGACGAGGTTGGTGGAGCCGCCCTTGGCGACGGCGCCCAGCGACTTTTCGAGGATCGTCGTCAGGCCGCCGGCGCGGTTGCCGGGGGACGGGTTGACGTCGAAGCCCTCCGGCTCGTCGGCTGTGTAGCGCTCCCACCATTCGAGCAGGGCGACGAGCTTCTCGCCGACCGCCGGTGTCACGGCGCGCTCGAGCAAGAGGTTCTCGGCACCGTAGATTTCCGGGGTCTCGGAGAGGATGGCGGTGCCGCCGCAGGCGACGAGGCGGTCGACGGCCAGCCCGAGCGCCGGGTTGGCGGAAATGCCGGAGAAGCTGTCGGAGCCGCCGCACTGCAGGCCGACCATCAGCGCGGACGCCGGCACCGGCTCGCGGCGGGCGGTCGCCGCCACCGCCAGCATCTCCTCCACCGCGGCGATGCCGGCGGCGATCGACGAGCGGGTGCCGCCGGTCTCCTGCATGACGAGCGTGCGCAGCATCTCGCCCGGCGTGAGGCCTTCCTCGGCGAGCAGGCGGTCGATCTGGTTGTCCTCGCAGCCGAGGCCGACGATCAACACGCCGGCGACGTTCGGGTGGCGGGCGTAGCCGCCGAGGGTGCGGCGGAGCATGCGCATCGAGGCGCTCTGCTCACCGACGCTGCAGCCGGACTTGTGGGTGAGCGCGACGACACCGTCGACGCCGGGATAGGGCGCGAGGCGGGCGGGATCGCGGAAATGGTCGCCGATCATGCGGGCGACCAGCGCCGAGCAGTTGACCGAGGTGAGCACGAGCACGGTGTTGCGGGTGCCGACGCGGCCTCCCGCGCGGCGATAGCCGTCGAAGGTGGGCACCGCTGCGGCCGGCAGGGGTGCTGCGTTCGACAGCCGCGTGCCGATGGAGCGCGCCACCATCGAGCTCTCGAAGCCGAGATTGTGCATGTGGACGTGCGCGCCGGCGGGAATGGCGCGCGTGGCGACGCCGATCGGCTGGCCGAAGCGGTAAAGCACGGTGCCTTCCGGGATCGCCGCCGGCGCCACCTTGTGGCCGAACGGCACCGGCTCGCGGGCGACGCCGGCGGCGGGCGCGAGTGCGTCGCCGGCGGCGAGGTCGCGGAGCGCGATGACGACGTTGTCGCCGGGGGCGAGGCGGAGGGTGGCAGGCGGCGGGACTGTCACGGGCGGTGGCTTCTCCGCGGGGCGCGCCCCGCATGGCGAATGTATGCAATCTCGCACGGGCGGCGGCGGTTGTCAGCGCCGACGGCCGTGGCGCGTCGACCCTTCCACCGCTGCAGCGGGTTGCTAGGATGACGGCGCTTCGAAGGACGGAACACGACGCAAGGAGCCGCACCGATGTCGAGAGCCCGCCGCTGCCGGATCGGCATGCACACCAGCCTGTGGTCGTCGTCGTGGACGCCCGCCGCCGCCGAGATCGCCATCCCCGAGGCGGCCGAGCACGGGCTCGAGGTGCTGGAGATCGCGCTGCTCGACCCGTCGTCCGTCGACGTGGCGCATTCGCGCAAGCTGTTCGAGAAGCACGGCGTCGCGCCGACCGCCTCGCTCTGCCTGCCGTTCGAGGTGACGGCGCCGCTGCATCCGGAGGCCGCGGAGGCCTTCCTCGGCACCGCCCTCGACACGGCGCACGCGCTCGGCTGCTCGATCCTGTGCGGCGTCACCTACTCGACGCTCGGCTGGAAGTCCGGCGTGCGGCCGAGCGAGGCGGAGTACGACAACATCGTGCGTGCGCTGAAGCCGATCGCCCGGCGGGCGCGCGCCTACCGGATGACCATCGGGCTCGAGCCGTGCAACCGCTACGAGACGCACCTCCTCAACACCGCCGAGCAGACGATGGCGCTGATCGAGCGGATCGACGAGCCGAACCTCACCGTCCACCTCGACACCTACCACATGAACATCGAGGAGAAGGGGCTCGGCCACGCGATCCGCACCGCCGGCCCGGCGTGCGCCTACATCCACCTGTCCGAGAGCGACCGCGGCGTGCCGGGCACCGGCACGATCGACTGGGACGGAGTGTTCCGGGCGCTCGCCGAGACGCACTTCACCGGCGACCTGGTGATGGAGAGCTTCGTCACGCTGCCGCCGGAGATCGCCTCGGCGCTGTGCGTCTGGCGGGACGTGGCGCCGGACCGCCACGCGGTGCTCGCGCGCGGCGTGCCGGTGCTGAAGAGCCTCGCGGCGGTGCACGGGCTGATCTGAGCGCGGGCCGGGCGCTCCTCAGGCCGCCTGGCGGCGGTCGAGGTCGGCGATGGTGCGCTCGATCACCGCGACGACGTGGATGCGCTCCTCGCCCGTCAATGGCAGGCGCGGCGAGCGCACCCACTCCGGCGCGCCGTAAACGAGGTTTTCCGCCAGTTTGATGTACTGCACCAGCTTGACGTGGGTATCGAGGTGGAAGGCCGGCGTCAGCACCCGGTAGAGGGCGCGCGCCTCGTCGAAGCGGCCGGCGCGGGCGAGATCGAACAGGCGGACGCACTCGGCCGGCCAGGCGTTGGTCATGCCGGAGACCCAGCCGGTGACGCCGAGCGCGACGCTTTCCAGAATCAGGTCGTCGACGCCGCAGAAGATCGCGAAGCGGTCGCCGTGGGCGTTGTAGAGGTCGGTGACGCGGCGGATGTCGCCGCACTCCTCCTTGATGCAGACGATCGACGGGGTGTCGACGAGGTCGTCGAGCACCGCCGGGGTGACGTCGACGCCGTAGGCGATCGGGTTGTTGTAGATCATGATCGGCAGGCCGCAGGCGGCCGCCAGGTCCTTGTACCAGCGGGCGGTCTCGCGCGGGTCGCTCTTGTAGGCGATCGACGGGAAGGCCATCAGCCCCTCGGCGCCGAGCCTCTCGTAGCGCTTCGCGGCGGCGGCGGCAGCCGCCGTGGAGATCTCGGCAAGGCCGGAGAGCAGCGGCACGCGGCCGGCCACCGCCTCCTTCGCGGCGGTGACCACCTTCTCCTGCTCGGCGACGGTGAGCGAGGCGTTCTCGCCGAGCATCGGCAGCACGATGACGCCGGAGACGCCGTTCTTGATGAGCCGGTCGAGGCTCGCCTGCGTCGCCTCGAGGTCGACGCTCTCGTCCTGGCGCAGCTTCGTCGTCACCGCCGGAAACACGCCCCGCCACGTCGTCGCCATGTCGTCGTCCCTCGTCTGTCTCGTGTGGTCGGGATCAGCCGCGGCGCAGCGCCACGATCTTGCCGTCGTCCGATGAGGCGGTCTCGTCACCCGCTGGCCAGAGGCTGCGCCAGTCGGCTGGCAGCCCCGCTTCCCAGCGACGGAAGTCGGCGACGAGGCGGGCCTCCTCGATCACCGGCAGGTCGGCCATCGGCGGCAGCACGGCCCGCCAGGCGCGGTCGCCGGTGGCGGCCGCCACCACCGCCTTCACCGAGGCGATGAACGGGCGGCGGCAGAGCACGCTGTCGCCCGACAGGATCGCCGGCACCAGCGCGCGGCGGTCGAAGGCGGTGGGGAGGTCGAGCATCGCCCGCATCAGCCTCGGCATGACGTTGGCGAGCCCGCAGATGGTGCCGCGGGCGCCGCCGGCGCATGCCTGCGGCACGTCGATCTCGTTGCCGGTGTAGACGGAGAGGTGGGCGAAGCGGCGCACCAGCGCATCGGTGTAGTCGGCGTCGCCGCCGCTGTCCTTGATGCCCACGACGACGCCCGGAAAGTCCTCGTCGAGGCGGCGGACGGTGGGCGGGGTGACCGGCACGCCGCAGATGTCGGGGAAATGATAGAGGTGCAGGCCGAGGTCGTCACGGCCGGCGCGCTCGATGACGGTGGCGAAATAGCGGAAGGTGCCGTCCTCGGTGATGCCGCCGCGATAGACGCAGGGCGGCATCAGGAGCGTGCCGGCGACGCCGAGCGACGCCGCGTGGCGGCCGAGCGCCACCACGTCCGGCAGCGCCAGCGCGCCGATCGACACGATCACCCGCGACGCCGGGATGCCGGCGGCGAGCACCGCCTCGACGCCCGCCATGCGGTCGGCGACGGAGAACTCCGCCCCCTCGCCGGTGGTGCCGAACAGCGTGACGCCGTCGCAACCGGCCGCCATCAGGTCGCGGCAGCGGGCGGCGAGCCGGCCCGCGTCTGGCGACAGGTCGCCGGCGAGCGGCGTGGTGACGGCGACGATGAGGCAATCGCGCGCCGGCAGCGGGCCGGCCGTCGCGGCGGCGGCGGCGCCTGTCGCATCTGGGGCTCTCGTCACGGGTCACTCCACGGCCGCCCGGAACGCCCGGCAGCTTGCGGCTGCGATCATGCCGTCCTCTTGCACATTGTCAACAATGTGCTTGACGATGCCGGGCGGCGGTGAAAGCATTCCGGCCGAGGGACAAGGGGGAGGCGTCGCGGTCCTGCGGGACCGGTCGCGACGGAACGGGCGGTGCCGCCAGGCACTGCGGCGTGGCGCGGCGCCGGGGTCCGGCTGGGCCGTTTGCCCGCGCGGGGCGTTCGCGCCACGCCGGCCCGCCGAAGTCGTGCCGTACCGTTGCCGGCCGCCGTCCGCGGGTGGCCGGCGCGGCCGGCACGGGTCGCGATGGCGGATCGATCGAAGTCGGACAGAAGCGAGGGGATGATCATGGGACAGCACGAGACTTCGTTCCTGCGGCGCCGGGTCGGCCGCCGCGCGGTGCTCGCCGGCGCCGGCGCGGTGCTGGCGATGCCGTTCGTGGCGCGCCGCGGCCTCGCCGCCGCGAAGGTGATCCGCATCTCGACGCCGGGGCCGGCCGACGAGTGGCAGTCGAAGGGCCTCGCGAAGTTCGCCGAGGTGCTGGCGATGAACGCGCCCGGCGCCTTCGACGTGCAGATCCACTTCAACGGCACGCTGTTCGCCCAGGGCGACGAGATCCCGGCGATGCAGCGCGGCAACCTCGAGGTGGGCATGATCTCGCCGCAGGATGTGGCGGCGGAGATCCCCGAGTACTCGATCTTCACCACCGGCTACCTGATCCGCGACCCGGCGCACCTCGACGCCGTCTATGACGGCGAGGTGGGCGCCGAGTACAAGGCGAAGGTGGCCGAGGCGCTCGACCTCGCCATCATCAAGAGCCAGTATCTCGGCACCCGCCACGTCATCCTGCGCCAGCCCAAGGACGTGATGACGCCGGCCGACATGAAGGGCGTCAAGCTCAGGATGCCGGGTTCCGAGGCGTGGCAGTTCCTCGGCAATGCGCTCGGCGCCAATGCAACGCCGCTCGCCTTCGAGGAAGTCTACCTCGCCATGCAGACCGGCACCATCGACGGGCTCGAGAACCCGTTGCCGGACGCCATGGCCTCGAAGTTCTACGAGGTGTCGAAGCAGGTGGTGCTCACCTCGCACATGGTGTCGAATACCTTCTTCACCATGGCCGGAAAGTTCTGGAACAGCCTGTCGGACGCCGAGAAGAAGGCGATCACCGACGCCGAGCTCGCCGCCAAGCAGCTGAACGACGACGGCGTCATCGCCACCGAGACGGACGCCGCCGCCTTCTTCGAGGGCAAGGGCGTCAAGGTGACGACGCCGGACGTCGCCGCCTTCCGCGAGACGGTGCAGAAGGCGTTCATGGACTCCGACTTCGCCAAGAGCTGGCCTCCGGGCATGCTCGAGCGCATCAACAAGGCCGGCACCTGATCCCGGGGCAGACGGGGAGCGGCAGGGGAGCGGCATCGTCGTGACGCGTCTGCTCCTCGACCGCGCCCGGCTCGGCGCCGAATGGGCCGTCGCCGCCATGTTCGCCGTCATGCTGACGGCGTTCATGGTGCAGGTGGTGAGCCGCTACGTCTTCAACGCGCCCGTCGCCTGGTCGCTGGAAGTCGCGTCGATCGCTTATGTTTGGGTGGTGTTCTGGGCGTGCGGGCTGCTCGTGCCGGAGCGCCAGCAGATCATCTTCGACGTCGTCTACAACGCGATGCCGGCGCGCCCGCGGCGGCTGGTGGCGGTGTTCAACACCGCCTGCCTCGGGCTGGTGTTTCTCGCCGGGCTGCCGGGCACGATCGACTGGCTGATCTTCATCGGGCGGCGCAAGACGATGATGCTGCGGCTGCCACTCGACCTCGTCTATTCGTGCTTCGCGATCTTCATGGTGGCTGTGATCGTCGCGGCGGCGCTGCGCCTGCGCCGGCTCGCCGGGGCGAACTGGCAGGCCGAGCTGTGAGTGCGACGGGTGCGCCCGCAGCCGGCGCCTCCGCGGGGGAGCGCCGCCCATGAGCCTCGCGGCGCTCGTGATGTTCGCGCTGTTCTTCCTGTGGTTCCTGCTCGGCATGCCGATCGGCTACGCCATGCTGGCGTCCGGCTTCGTCTACCTGATCCTCACCGGCCAGGACATCGGCCTCGTCGCCTCGCAGAGCATGAGCGGCATGTTCAACGGCTTCGTGCTGATGTCGGTGCCGCTGTTCATCCTCGCCGCCGACATCATGAACGCGGCGCAGATCACCGACCGGCTGTTCGCCTTCGCGAACCTCCTGGTCGGGCGGCTGCGCGGCGGGCTGGCGCACGTCAACATCGTCGCCAGCATCATCTTCTCCGGCATGAGCGGCAGCGCGCTCGCCGACGCCGCCGGCCCCGGCAAGCTCGAGGTCGACATGATGGTGAAGGCCGGCTACCCGCCGGGCTTCGCCGCGGCGCTGTCGACCACCTCGGCGATCATCGGGCCGATCATCCCGCCGTCGATCCCGATGGTGCTGTACGGCGTGGTGTCGAACACCTCGATCGGCGCGCTGTTCATGGGCGGCGTCATCCCGGGCCTGCTGCTCGGGCTGGTGCAGATGGCGATCGTGGCGGCGATCGCCAAGCGGCGGAACTTCCCGACCGAGCCGGCGCCGACGCGGCGCGAGGCGGTGCATGCCGTGACGACGGCGGCACCGGCGCTGATGCTGCCGGCGATCCTGCTCGGGGGCATCTATTCCGGCGCGATGACGCCGACTGAGGCCGCCGCCGTGGCGGCGAGCTACGCGCTGCTGCTCGCGCTGTTCTGGTACAGGACGCTCGGTTTCCGCGGCGTCGTCGACGTGCTGGTGTTGTCGTCGCGCTCGACGGCCGCGGTGGCGATCACCATCGCCGGCGCGCTGGTGATGAACTACATCGTCGCCGCGGAGCGCATCCCCGGCGCGCTCGGCGCCTTCATCATCGAGCTCGACCTCTCGCCGCTCGCCTTCCTGATTGCCGTCAACGTGCTGTTCCTGGTGCTCGGCGCCTTCCTCGACACGCTGTTGATGCTGCTCATCATCATCCCGATCCTGATGCCGGCGGCGACCGCGCTCGGCATCGACCCGGTGCATTTCGGCGTGACCTCGGTCATCAACATGATGATCGGCCTCGTGACGCCGCCGATGGGGCAGTTGGTGTTCCTGATCGCCGGCGTCTCGGGCATCCCGGTGGTGGCGATCCTGCGCGAGGTGTGGCCGTTCCTGATCGCGCTCATCGCGCTGCTGTTCGTGCTCGTGCTGTTCCCGCAGATCACGCTCTGGCTGCCCGAGCAGATGGGCTACGTGCCTGTTCGACCCTGAGAGACGGCTGAAGGATCCCGCCATGCCCGCGATGAAGCACCTCGTGAAGGGGACGAGCCGCTACCGCCACTTCATCAACGGCGACTTCGTCGATTCGACCGCCAAGGAGTGGCTGGAGGTCGAAAACCCGGCGACCGGCGCCGTCATCGCCTCGGTGCCGAACGGCTCGGAGGAGGACGCCGACCGGGCGCTCGTCGCCGCCGAGCGGGCGCAGCCGGCCTGGGAGGCGCTGCCGCCGGTCGAGCGCGGCCGGCTCCTGCAGGCGCTCGCCCGGCTGATCCTCGAGAACCGCGAGCGGCTGGCGCAGGTCGTCATCGCCGAGCAGGGCAAGCCGCTCGGCGAGGCGCGCGGTGAGATCGAGGGCACGGCGCTCTACCTCACCTATGCGGCGGAGGAGGCGCGCCGCATCACCGGCGACATCCTGCCCTCCGACAATGCCGACGAGCAGATCTGGATCGAGCGCGTCGCGCACGGCGTCGTGGTGGCGCTGACGGCGTGGAACTACCCGGCGGCGCTGATGACGCGCAAGCTCGGCCCGGCGCTGATCGCCGGCAACACGGTGGTGGTGAAGTCGCACGAGGGGACGCCGCTGTCGGCGCTGGAGATCGCCGGGCTCGCGCAGCAGGTCGGCTTCCCGGCCGGCGTCATCAACGTCGTCAGCGGCACCGGCACCGGCATCGGCGCGGCGCTGGTGCGCCACCCGATCCCGCGGCTGATCACGCTCACCGGCAGCGTGCGGGCGGGCAAGGAGATCTTCCGCGCCGCCGCCGACGACCTCAAGCTTCTCCGCCTCGAGCTCGGCGGCAAGGCGCCGTTCATCGTCGCCGAGGACGCCGACATCGGCGCGGCGGTGCGGGCGGCGGTGCTGTCGCGCTTCGAGAACTGCGGGCAAATCTGCATCTGCAACGAGCGCATGTACCTGCACCGGCGTATCGCCGACGAGTTCCTCGACAAGTTCGTGCGGGCGGTGGAGGCGCTGAAGGTCGGCGACCCGACGACGCTCGTCGACGTCGGCCCGAAGTTCTCCGGACCCGAGCTCGCCAAGGTGGAGGCGATGGTGGACGCCGCCGTCGGCGCCGGTGCCGAGGTGCTGACGGGCGGAAAGCGGCTGACCGAGGGGGCGTTCGCGCGCGGCCACTGGTTCGCGCCGACGGTGCTGAAGGTCGCAGACAACCACATGGCCATCATGCAGGACGAGATCTTCGGGCCCGTGGTGCCGGCGATCACCGTCGGCGACTTCGACGAGGGGCTGAAGCTCGCCAACGAAAGCCGCTACGGGCTGTCGGCCTACGTGTTCACCAAGGACATGCGCCGGCTGATGCGGCTCATCCGCGAACTGAAGTTCGGTGAGATCTACGTCAACCGGCCGGGCGGCGACGCGGTGCACGCCCACCACGCCGGGCTGCGCAACAGCGGCATCGGCGGCGAGGACGGCAAGTACGGCCTCGACGCCTATTTCCAGAAGAAGACGATCTACGTGAACTACGCTTGAGAGTGGATGGCGTGAGGGCGGGCGCGTGAGGGGCTGGCCCTCACGCGCTTGTCCTTCGGAACCGATCAGGCGAGCCCGATCAGGGAAGCGCCACCGGCTCGGCCCCCGCGCACGTCACGACGAGGTGGAAGCCGCGGTTGGTCTCGGCGCCGGCCTGATCGTAGGTCGTCACGTAAACGGCGTCGGGTTGATCGTTGGCGCCGACCACCGTCGCGGTGCCGTCGTCCGGCACGCCGACGTCGCCGGCGAAGCCGACGGTGGCATTGTAGGCGCACTGCGTGACGTCCTTGACGAAGAGGACGATGAAGTTGCCCTCGGTATCGGGGGTGACGCTCTCCACCCCGGCGCCGCGGGCGAGCGTGCCGTCGGGATTGACCACCGCCCACACCGGGCCGTCCACATCGACGACGAAGTAGGCGGGGTCGCTGAACGGCCCCTTCTTCGAACCGTCGACGCCGCGCACGCGCCAGCTCGCGGCCATCGGGTCGAGCGGCTCGCCGAAGGGGGCGCGGCAAACCAGAGTCTTCTTCTTGTTGCAGCCCGCCTGGGCGGAGGTGAAGGTGTTCGTCTGCAGCACGGCGGCGTTCTTGTCGAGGATCTGGACGTCGTACTTGTCGGCGTTCTTCGAGACGAGCCAGGCGAAATCGGCGAGCGGCGGCGCCGCGCTGCCCGACGGATAGACCGCCTCGGTCTTGCCCGCATCCGCCATCGCGGGCAACGCCGCGAAGGTCAATGCGAAACATGCAGAAATTCCAAGTGCAAAATGCCCCTTGCGCATAATGTCCTCCACTGCGCGCGCCGTTTGGTTGGGGTTGCTTGGCGCGCGCCGGGACGATAGGGCGCGGCCCCGTCGATCTCTCATCATATTTCCGGCATCGGGCAGGAACTTGCTGGGACGTCTTGTGCGGCGCCGTAAAGTCCTGCCGACCGACTTGCGCTCACGGCACCGCGGCGTAGGCGGTGTAGGCCGACGTGGCGAGCCAGCCGCAGTCGACCGGCAGCACCGCGCCGGTGATCGCCGAGGCGGCGTCAGAGCAGAGGAACAGGATCGCGTCGGCGACCTCGGACGACTCGACGAAGCGGCGCAGCGCCGAGCGGTCGATGACGAGCTTCGGATCGCGCACGCCGGCCTCGATGCGGGCGCGCATCGCCGGCGTCATCGTGTAGCCGGGTGCCACCGCGTTGACGCGCACGCCGGCGGGGCCGAATTCCGCCGCCATCAACTCCGTCAGCATGGCGAGGCCCGCCTTGCCGACGGCATAGGCGGGCTGGCCGGAGGGGCGGAAGCTCGTCAGCGAGCAGAGATGCACGATCGCCCCGCGGCCGGCGGCGCACATGCGCGCGCCGACGGCGCGCGAGACGAGCAGCGTGCCGCGCACGTTGACCGCGTGGATGCGGTCGAACTCGGCGATGTCCATCTCGGTGACGCGCACCGCGTTCTGTAAGAGCCCGGCCGAGCCGACGAGCGCGTCGACGGCGCCGAAGCGGGCGTAGACGGCGGCGACGAAGGCGTCGACGGACGCCTCCGACGTCACGTCGAGCGGGAAGAACGCGGCATCGGCACCGCCCTCGGCGGCGAGCTCGGCGATGACGGCGCCGCCGCGCGCCGCGTCGATATCGCCGCTGGCGACGCGCCAGCCGGCGGCGGCGAAGCGGCGCAGCGCCGCCTCGCCGATGCCGCTCGCCCCGCCGGTGACCACCGCGACCCGTGCGTCCGCCATCATGCGCCCCCTGCCCTGCCGTCGGCGGCGAGCCGCGTGCGCCGCGCCGCCGTCGCCGCCTCGTCGATCGCGCCGCCGATGAAGACGACGCCATGGTCGCGCGCCGCCGCCGCGGCCGTCACCTTGCCGTCGGCGAGGTCGCGGCGGATGGCGGCGAGGTGGCGCTTCAGCGGATCGCCGTAGCCGCCGCCGCCGGCCTGGTCGTGCAGGACGAGCGCGCCGCGGGAAATCTCCAAGGTCGCCTTGCCGGGCAGCGGGCGCCGCGCGCCGTCGACCTCGATGGCGTTCGCCGAGAGCGCACCGGGCAATCCGCCGAACAGTCCCCACGGCGGGTGCACGGTGCGGTCGGCGCGCAGCTGCAGGATCGCGTCCTCCGCGAGCAGGCGGTAGGAGCGCGTCAGCCCGAGGCCGCCGCGATACTCGCCGGCGCCGCCGCTGTCGTCGCGGAAGCCGTAGCTTTCCACGCGCAGCGGATAGCGCGCTTCCAGCGTCTCGACGGGCAGATTCGACATGTTCTGCGAGGGGTTGGTGACGCCCTCGATGCCGTCGCGGCCGAAGCGGCCGCCCCAGCAGCCGTTGATCATGTCGACGAGCACGAACGGCTTGGCCGTCGCGCGGTCCCAGCCGCCGATGGCGACCACCGTGTTGCCGCCCTCGCCGGCCGCCATGACGCGCTCCGGCACGATCTGCGCGAGCGCGCCCATCACGGTGTCGACGACGCGGTAGCCGGTGAGCGCGCGCGCCGCCACCGGCGCCGGCAGGCGCGGATTGAGGATCGAGCCCTCCGGCGCGTGCACGGTGATGCAGCGGTAGACGCCGGCGTTGTTCGGCACCTCGCGGTCGAGGCAGCAGCGGATGGTGAGGTAGGTCGCCGACTTGACGAAGGAGAGGGTGGAGTTGATCGCCCCCTTCACCTGCGGCGAGGAGCCTTCGAAGTCGACGTCGAGATGGTCGCCTTCGACGCGGATGCGGCAGCGGATCGGGATCGGCGCATCTGAAAAGCCGTCGCCGTCGATAACGTCCTCAAAGTGGTAGTCGCCGTCCGGCCAGGCAGAGATCGCCGCCCGCGTCAGCGCCTCGCCGTAGTCGATCAGCCGGTCGAAGTGGCGGGAGAGCTCCTCTTCGCCGTGGCGCTCGGCGAGGTCGATGAGCGCGCGGGCGCCGATGAGGCAGGTGGCGTACTGGGCGTCGAGGTCGCCGAGCACCAGTTCCGGCAGGCGCACGTTGGTCTCGATCAGCGACAGCAGCGTCTCGTTCGCCACCCCCGCCGCGTAGAGCTTCATCGGCGCGATGCGCAGGCCTTCCTGGTAGATCTCGGTCGAATCCGACGCGTTCGAGCCGGGCACGCGGCCGCCGACGTCGCAGTGGTGGGCGATCACGACGGAGAAGCCGAGCAGGCGCCCGTCGCGGAAGATCGGCATCACCATGAAGATGTCGGGCAGGTGCATGCCGCCCTGGTACGGGTCGTTGAAGACCACCACGTCGCCCGGCGCGAGACGGCCGGCGAACTTCGCCATCACCACGTCCATGGCGTCCGGCACGGCACCGAGGTGGAGCGCCACCGTCTTCGCCTGGGTGAGGATGCGGCCGGCGGCGTCGCAGAGTGTGACGGAATAGTCGAGCACGTCGCGCACGATCGGCGAGCGGGCGGTGCGCATGACGGCGTAGGCCATCTCGTCGACAATGGCGTCGAGGCCGGCCTTGATGACGGCGAAGGTGATCGGGTCGACGTCGGCGGGGGGCACGGCGGCGGGGCGGGCGGCGGTCATGCGGCGCGCTCCGCGAAGGTGGCGGCGAGCGTGCCGGCGGCAGCGGGGGCGAGCGTCCAGCCGGGCGGCACGACGATCGTCGTGTCGGCGCTCTCGACGATCACCGGTCCGGCGAGCGGACCCGTGACGCCGGCGCGGTCGACCACCGGCGTGTCGACGAAGCCGGCGGCGCGGTCGAACACCGCCGGGCGGCGGCGCCCGGGGGCGGCGGGCGCGGTGTCACCCGTCGTGCCGTCGTCGGCGTCGAAGGCGGCGGCGGCGCCGGCGTCGAGGCCGTGCGCGACGAGGCGGATCGCCGCCGCCTCGACGGCGTCGCGCGAGACGTAGCCGTAGAGCGCGCGGTAGCGGTCGAGGAAGGCCTCGCGCAGCGCCGCCCGGTCGAACGCCGCGGCGTCGTCGGGCAGCGGCACGGCGATCTCGAAGTCCTGGCCACGGAAGCGCAGGTCGAGCGTGAGTACGAGCCGGACGCGCTCGGGCGAAAACCCCTCGCGCGCCATCGCCGCGAGCCCGTCGGTGGAGAGCCGCGCGGCGATCGCCCCGACCACGACGGCGTCGAGATCGTCGAGGGGCGCCGGGCAGGCGGCAAGCGCGTGGTGCTCGACGGTGCCGGCGAGCATGCCGGCGGCGGTGAACACGCCCGGCGCCGGCGGGAAGAGAACCCGCGTGATGCCGAGCGAGCGGGCGAGGTCGCAGGCGTGCGCCGGGCCGGAGCCGCCGAACGCGAACAGCGCGAAGGCGCGCGGGTCGACGCCGCGCTCGACGGTGACGGCGCGGATGGCGCGCGCCATGTTGGCGTTCGCCACCGCCCGCACGCCGCACGCCGCCGCCTCGACCGAAAGTCCGAGCGGCGCGGCGATGTCGCGTTCGATCGCCGCGCGCGCCGCCGCCACGTCGAGCGCCAGCTCGCCGCCGGCGAGCGACGGCGGCAGCAGGCCCAGCGCCACGTTGGCGTCGGTGACGGTGGCGTGCGCGCCGCCGGTGCCGTAGCAGGCCGGACCGGGCACGGCGCCGGCCGAGCGGGGGCCGACGACGATCAGCCCGCCGGCGTCGATCACAGCGATCGAGCCGGCGCCGCTGCCGACCTCGGCGACGTCGACCGTCGGCACGCGCATCAGGTAGCCGCCGGCCTTGATGAAGCGGCTCGGCGTCGAGATGCCGGCGCGGAACTCGTACTCGTGGGTGCGGCCGAGTTCGCCCTCGTGCACCAGCACGGCGGAGGCGGTGGTGCCGCCCATGTCGAAGGCGACGAGGTTCCTCTCGCCCGCCGCCGCCCCGAGCCGCGCCGCGCCGACCGCGCCGGCGGAGCGGCCGGAGGAGACGAAGAATACCGGCTTTTCGCGCGCCACGGCGGCGGAGGAGAGGCCGCCGTTCGAGTTGACGATGGCGAGCGGCGCGGTGATGCCCATCGCCGCCAGCCCCTCCTCGAGGCGGGCGAGGTAGCGGCCGAGCACCGGCAGCACGACGGCGTTCACCACGGTCGTCGAGGTGCGCTCGTATTCGCGGATCTCCGGCAGCACCTCGACGGAGGCGGTGATGGCGACGCCCGGCAGCGCGGCGCGCAGCGCCGCGGCGGCGGCGACCTCGTTGTCCGGATTGCGGTAGGAGTTGAGGAAGGTGACGGCGATCGCGGCGACGCCCTCGGCGGCGAGCGCCCAGCCGACGGCGGCGACCTCGGCCGGATCGACCGGCACGAGCACCGTGCCGTCGGCGGCGATGCGCTCGTTGACCTCGCGGCGCAGGCGCCGCGGCACCAGCGGCTCGGGCTTTTCCCAGGCGAGGTCGAACATCGACGGCGTGCGGACGCGGCCGATCTCCAGCACGTCGCGGAAGCCGCGGGTGGTGATCAGCCCGGCCGGCGCGCCGGAGCGCTGCAACAGCGCGTTCGAGCCGACGGTGGTGCCGTGCACGACGGCCGTGACGGCGGACGGTGAAAGTCCGGCCTTGGCGAGCACGCCGCGGATGCCGGTGAGCACCGCCTCTTCGGGCGCTGCCGGCGTCGAGGCGAGCTTGGCGGCGACGACGGTGCGGGGCCTGGCGGCGGACGCGGGCGCAAGGTCCGCACCGGCGTTCGCTGCCTCCACGGCGACCAGCACGAGGTCGGTGAAGGTTCCGCCGATATCGACGCCGATGCGCACGTCCAACGCCAAGTCGCTCCCCCGTCGCCGTCCGGCGCACCACGGCGAGGCCGGTCGCCACCAGTCGATCGCCGAATGTCGACATTATGCAAACGGGCGGGCGCGGCTTGTCAAGCACGAGGGGACCGGGACCGGGAGCGCGGGGCGACCCACGAGGCGCGCGCGGGCCGCGGTGGGTCAGGCTGACACGCCCCCCGCCCTCTCATCATCATCGGTTGCGACGTGTCGCGGCTCGAGCGGACCAGGCCGGCCCGCCTACCCCCGGTCGATCAGGTGGAAGAACGAGCCCGTCACCATGCCCCGCCGGCCGCCGCTGCCGTCGGCGACGGCTGCGCCGGTGGCGTCGGTGACGGCGAACAGCGGCGCGTCGGCGCCCGCTTCGGTGACGCTCGCATAGTGGAACTCGTGGCCGCGGAAGGCGGTGCCGGCGGGGCCGAGCACCGAGGCTTCGGCGAGCACGGCGCGGCGATAGCCGAGGTGGAGGCGGCGCTTCGCAAAGCTCGTGGCGTGGCCGAGCAGGCCCGCCATGGCGTGGCGGACGCCGCCGGCGTCCTCGATCCCCTCGCCCAGCACCATGTGGCCGCCGCACTCGCCGTGCACCGGCTTCGCGGCCGCAAAGGCGCGGAGACCGTCGAGGAAGCGGACGTTGGAGGCGAGCCGGCCAGCGTGCAGTTCGGGATAGCCGCCGGGCATCCAGCAGACGTCGGCGCCGGCATTCGGCGCTTCGTCGGCGAGCGGCGAGAACGGCACGATCTCGGCGCCGGCGGCGCGCCAGCCGGCGAGCAGGTGCGGGTAGACGAAGGAGAACGCCGCGTCGCGGGCGAGCGCGATGCGCTGTCCCGGCGGCGGCAGGGCGATGGCATCGGCCGAGATGTCTGCCGCCGCCGGCAGCGGCCGCGCCGCCGCGAGGATCGCGTCGAGATCGCAGTTCGCCTCTACGAAATCGCCGAGCTCGGCGACGAAGGCGTCGAGCCGCTCGTGCTCCTCGGCCTGCACGAGGCCGAGGTGGCGCTCCGGCACGCTGAGGCCATCCGTGCGCGGCAGCGCGCCCAGCACCGGTAGACCGGCCGCCGCGACGCCGCGGGAGGCGAGCGCCGTGTGGCGGGGGCTGGCGACGCGGTTGAGGACGACACCCGCCACCGTCACGTCCGGGCGGAAGGTCGCGAACCCCTTCGCCACCGCGCCGGCGGTCTGCGACTGGCCGGAGACGTCGAGCACCAGCAGCACCGGCAGGCCGAGGCGGGCGGCGAGGTCGGCGGTGGAGCCGTCGCCGCAGGCACCGGGCGCGGCGACGCCGTCGAACAGCCCCATCAGGCCCTCGACGATCAGCACGTCGGCGCCCTCGGCCTGCGTCGCGGCGAGCGCGTCGAGCAGGCCGCCGCGCATTGACCAGGTGTCGAGGTTGACGCCCGGCCGGCCGGTGGCGGCGGCGTGGAAGGCGGTGTCGATATAGTCCGGCCCCGCCTTGGCGGCGGCAACCGTCAGGCCGCGCCGGCGCAGCGCCGCGATCAGGCCGAGGGTGACGGAAGTCTTGCCGGAGCCGGAGCGCGGGGCGGCGACGACGAGGCCGCACGGTTGTGTGAAGTGCCCGGGCTCGTTCACCGCATCGCCTCGATCAGCCGGGCGGTGCCCATCAGCCGGGCGCGCACGGCGACGATCTCGCCGATCGCCACGATCGCCGGCGGGTCGATGCCGGCGGCCGCCGCGTCCTCGGCGATGCGGGAAAGCGTCGAGACGACGACCGCCTCGCGGCCGGTGGTGGCGGAGGCGACGACGGCGGCGGCGGTGCCGGGCGGCAGGCCGCCGGCGATCAGCGCCGCGGCGATGGGCGCAAGACTCGCCATCGCCATGTAGAGGACGATCGGCTGGCCGGTGGCGGCGAGCGCCGCCCAGTCGAGGCCGCCTTCGCCGGTGCCGGCGTGGCCGGTCGCCAGAATCACCGCCTGGTTGACCTCGCGCAGCGTCGCCGGGATGCCGGCCGCGGCGAGGCCCGCCAGCCCCGACGTCAGCCCCGGTACGACGCGGAAGCGCACGCCCTCCAGCGACAGCGCCAGCACCTCCTCGCCGCCGCGGCCGAAGACGAACGGGTCACCGCCCTTCAGGCGGACGACGCGCTTGCCCGCGCGCGCGTGGGCGACGAGGCGGAGCGTGATGTCGGCCTGCTTCGCCGACGGCTTGCCGCCGCGCTTGCCGGCGTATTCGAGGATTGCCGCGGGTGGGGCGAGCGCCAGGATGCGGTCGTCGACGAGCGCGTCGTGGACGATCACCTCGGCCTGGGAGAGCGCCGAAACGGCAGCGAGCGTCAGCAGGGCAGGATCGCCGGGACCGGCGCCGACGAGCGCCACCTCGCCGGGGGCGAGCGGCGGCACGTCGTCGAGGAAGCCGGCGATCAGGCCGGCGATCCGTTGCGCATGCTCACCGCCGCCGCTCACCCGCTCATGCTCCCGCCATCGGCCGGCCCTGCCGGCGCGGCCGGGATGACGACCGTCCGCCGTCGTCCTATAGACGGTGGCGAGGTTCGAGTGGAAGGCATGGCCGCAGCTCAAGCCGACGAAAGACCGGATGACGAGAGGCCTGGCGACGAGGCCGGCGACGCGGCGGAGGAGGCGGCCGCCGATCTCGGCCGGCCGCTGCGCCGCGGCTGGACGACGGGCGCCTGCGCCACCGCCGCCGCCAAGGCTGCCTACACCGCGCTGCTGGCGGGCGAGTTTCCCGACCCGGTGACGGTGACGCTGCCCGGCGGCGCCACGCCGGCCTTCGCGCTGGCGATGTCGCGCCGCGACGGCGACACGGCGACCGCCGCCGTCGTCAAGGACGCGGGCGACGACCCGGACGTGACGCACGGCGCGCTGATCGTCGCCACCGTGCGCCGCGGCACCCGTGGCGCGGGCGTCGTCTTCCGCGCCGGGCCCGGCGTCGGCATGGTGACGCTGCCGGGCCTGCCGCTTCCTCCGGGCGAGCCGGCGATCAACCCCGTGCCGCGCCAGATGATGTCCGCTGCCATCGCCGAGGTGGCAGCCATCCACGGCGGCGACAGTGACGTGGTGGTGGAGATCTCGGTGCCGGACGGCGAGACGATCGCCGAGCGGACCTGGAACCCGCGCCTCGGCATTCTCGGCGGGATTTCCATTCTGGGCACCACCGGCATCGTCGTGCCCTATTCCTGCGCCGCCTGGATCCACGCCATCCACCGCGGCATCGACGTCGCCCGTGCCGCCCATCTCGGCCACCTCGCCGGCGCCACCGGCTCGGCGTCCGAGGCGGCCGTGCGGGCGCTGCACGGCCTGCCGGAGCTCGCCCTCATCGACATGGGCGACTTCGTCGGCGGGATGCTGAAGTACCTGCGCACCCACCCGGTGGCGCGCGTCACCATCGCCGGCGGCGTCGCCAAGATGTCGAAGCTCGCCCAGGGCATGCTCGACCTGCACTCGAAGCGCGGCACGGTCGATTTCGGCTTCCTCGCTGCCACCGCCGAGGCTTGCGGCGTGCGGCCGGAGCGGGTGACGGCGATCCGCGCGGCGAACACGGCGCTCGAGGCGTTTTCGCTCGCCGGCGAGGACGCCGTGGCGCTCGGCGACCGGGTGGCGAAGCTCGCCCGCGCCACCGCCGCCGAGGTCGTCCGCGGCGCCGGCATCGACGTCGAGGTGGTGGTGTTCGACCGCGGCGGCACGGTGGTCGGACGGGCGCCGTTCGAGGGACGGCAGCTCGGGTGATCACGCTCCAGGGGACGAGGAAGCGTCGACGGCCGCTGGCCACCCGAGTGGAGGACGCCGCCGGGACGCGCACCCGACAAGGCCGTCGTCGGGCCTAGCGGAAGACGGGCGCGGCGCCGGCGCGCTCAGTGCCGCGCCGCCGGCGCGGACTTTCTTCTGGCTCCCGGATCAGGCGCTCGGCTGCGCCTCGCGGGTCCGGGATGACGCTGGAGGGGTTTGCAGGAGACGCTTTGCGCAGCGCGCAACTGGCGGACCGCTCGTCACTGCGCACTGCCCACTGCCCACTGCCGACTGCCGACTGCCGACCGCCGACTGCCGACCGCCGACCGTCGACTGCGGCACACCCACGCCCTCCTGCCGATCACCTGGGCCGGAGCGCTCCGCTTGCCAAACGTTCATTCGATAGTGTAGAGAATGCTTCTCAAATAATCGAATGTTCGTCCAGGAGAGCGCCATGCTCGACCGTCCCGCCCGCACCCGGCTGCCGCAGGATCTGCGGCGCGAGCAGCTCATCGAGGCAGCGATCACGGCGATCGCCGAGCACGGGCTGTCGAACGTCACGCTCGACAAGGTGGCGCGCCTCGCCGGCCTCACCGCCGGCATGGTGAACTTCCATTTCCAGTCGAAGCAGGAGCTGCTGCACGAGACGCTGCAGAAGGTCGCCGACGAGTACCGCGCCGCCTGCGAGGCCGGCATCGCCGCCGCCGGGACGGACCCGGCGGCCGGGCTGATGGCGCTCGTCGCGGCGAGCTTCGACCGGCGCATCGCCGATCCGCGCAAGCTCGCCGTCTGGTACGCGTTCTGGGGCGAGAGCCGCTCGCGCGACGACTACATGACGATCTGCGGCTCGGCCGACCGCGCCGTCTACGAGGCGGCGCTCGGGCTGATCGGCGAGCTCGCGCTCGGCGCCGGCTCGCCAATCGACGTGCGCGCCGCCGCCCTCGGCCTCTGCGGCCTGATCGACCAGCTGTCGCAGGAGGCGCTGATCCAGGGCGAGGCCTTCGACCACGCCGACGCCATCGAGACCTGCCGCCGCTATCTCGGCAACCTGTTGCCCGGCGGCTTCGCGGCCAGGGGGGAGGCGGCTCCGGCGCGCCGCGACGCGGGCGACCGCGACGAGGGCGCGCCGGAGCATGCAGCCCAAGGCCACGCTCCTCGGGGAGGCGCTTCACGCGATCTCGATCCCGTCTCGGAGGACGGCGAGGCGCTGCCGCTGACGCTGCCGTCGTGGACCTACCGCGACCCGGCGTTCTCCGCCCGCGAGGTCGAGACCATCCACCGGCCGGCCTGGCAGATGATGGGCCACGTCAGCGAGCTGAAGGCGGCCGGCGACTACGTCACGCTGAACGTGCTCGGCAAGCGGGTGTTCGCCGTGCGCGGCGACGAGGGTGAGATCCGCGCCTTCCACAACGTCTGCCGCCACCGCGCGCACGCCGTCGTCGAGGGCCACGCTGGAAGCTGCGCCGGCGTCATCCGCTGCCCCTACCACGCCTGGACCTACGACACGCAGGGCGTGCTGAAGGGCATCGCCGCCTCACGCACCTTCCCGAAGCTCGACAAGGACAATCTCGGGCTGTTCCCGGTCGAGTGCGAGGTGTTCATGGGCTTCGTGTTCGTCCGCCTAGCGCCGGGCGGCCCGTCGGTGGCCGAGCGCTACGCGCCCTACCGCGACGAGCTCGCCGCACACCGCCTCGAGGAACTCGAGCCGATCGCCCCCTACTGGGAGGGCGAGATCGCCGCTGACTGGAAGAACGTCTGGGACAACTATCTCGAGGACTATCACTTCCCGACCGGCCACCCGGGCCTCTCGGGCCTGATGCAGAAGGCCTACGACCGCGAGCCGGACGGCGCCACCCGCACCATCCGCCTCGCCCACGAGATGCGCGACCGGCCGGTCGGCGGCTGGGCGACGCGCGCCTATGCGAACCTGCTGCCGGAGGTGGCCGACCACCTGCCGGCGGAGATGCGCAAGCGCTGGTCCTACCTGTTCCTCTACCCGGCGGTGTCGCTCGAGCTCTATCCGGACCTCGTCGACTTCTTCCACATCGTGCCGCTCGGGCCGGGCCGCTCGCTGCTGCGCTGGCGCGCCTACGCCCGGCCGGACGCGCGGCCCGTGGCGAAGGCGGTGCGCTGGCTCAACCAGCGCATCAACTACCAGGTCCACCACGAGGATGGCGCGCTGACCGAATCCGTGCAGCGCAATCTCGAGACCGGCGCCTACGAGCGCGGCGTGCTGTCGGACATGGAAGTGAACGTCAAGGCGCTGCACGATTGGGTGCGCGCCGATCTTCCGGAGGCAGACTTGCCGGAAGCGGACTTGCCGGCGGCTGAACGGCCGCGCGCCGCCTGACGCGGCTGCCGAAGCCACCGTCTCCGCAACGAGAACGGGGCGCAGCCGCCGGCCGCGCCCCCGCCTTCCCGAAGAAGCGGCTGTTTACTTGCTCGCCTCGACGGCGGCGAGCGCATCGACGCAGGCCTGGCTGATCTTGTCCTTGTTGGCGAGCAGGCACGCCATCATGCCCGTGCGCGGCGTGCCGGAGCAGACCGACATGGCGTCGGCGCGGCAGGCCTTCTGCGCCGCCTGGACGGCGGCCTGGCTCTGCGCGGCGGCCGGCAGCACGGCGAGCAGCGAGCCGGCCAAAGCGAGCGAAAGCATCGTCTTCATATTATTCCTCCAGGGATCAGCCCCGTGACGGATACGGCCTTTACCCGAGAAATCCTCTCAACGCTGCGGGATTTTCGACATCAGCTCGCGCCGGCGCTCGGGCGGGATCGCCTGCACCGTCTCGATCACCGCCTCGACGATCATGTCGAAGCTGCGGGTGCGCGCGGCGTGCACGTCGCGGAAGGCGGCGCGGATCGCCGCGTGGTCGAGCTCGGGCGCCTGCAGCAGCGCGATGACGCGCGCCCGCGCCTCGGCGACATCCCCTTCTGAATCGGCGAACGCGTCCTCGCGCTTCAGGTAGGCCGCGCGCGCCGCGGCGCGGTCCTCGTCGTCGAGGAACGAGGCGGCGCGCTCCAGCACCCGTGCCGGACTGGTCACCTCGATGAGCGGCACGTTGAGGCGCCAGAACAGCGTGCCGGCATAGGCGCCGAGCAGGATGTTGGCCGACAGCGAGGCGACCAGCAGCGGCCAGAGCCAGCGCGACCGGGCGGACGGGCGGTTCACGGCAGCACCCAGGCGGCGCTGACGAACCCGCCCTCGATGACCACCGTGGTGACGAGCTCGGCGCCGCTCACCGCCGGCGCGATCGGCAGCCCGAAGCCGAGGCCGATGCCGACGAGCGCCGCCGAGGCGAAGCTCGTCGCCGGCATCAGCCAACGCCTCAGCAGCCCCGGCCGCGGCGCTTGCGCCGATGCGGCGGCGACGGCGGTCGCGACCCGCCCGATCAGCCGCTCGGTGCGCTCGTCGGCGATGCTGGGCCGCGCCGCGACCAGCACGCTGTCGAGCCGGCCGGCGTCGGCGACGAGCGCCGCCGCCTCCGCCGAGCGTTCGACCAGGCGCGCCGCGTCGGCCCGCGCGGCCGCCGGCCAGCGTTCGACGTCGCCACCCCAGGCAGCCGCGAGCCGGCGGAATTCCTCGAGGGTCATGACGGCCTCCGATCGGCCGAGAGGCCGGCGACACGCTCGCGGATGGCGATGCGCGCCCGCGTCAGCAGCGACTCGAACGCCTTCTCCCCGAGATTCATCGCCGCAGCCGCCTCACGCCCGCTCAACTCTTCAAAATGAAACAGCACCAGCGCCGTCCGCTGGCGCTCCGGCAACCCCGCGAGCGCCTTTTCCACGGCCGTCCGCTCCTGCGCCGCCACCAGATCGTCGACGGCACCCGGCCCCGGATCGGCGAGCTCGATGTCGGGGTCGAGCGGCTCCGTGCGCCGGCCGCGCAGCCGGTCGATCGACAGGTTCGTGACGATCTGGCACATCCAGCCGACGAAGCGCCCGCGCGCCGGGTCGAAGCTGGCCGCCTGGCGCCACACGCGCAGGAAGGTGTCCTGGGCGATGTCGTCGGCGTCCGCGCCATTGCGCGTGATGCCTTCCGCGATGCGCAGCGCCCGCCCCATGTGGCGCCGCATCAGATCCCTGAGCGCACGGTTGTCCCCCTCGGCGATGCGCAGCATGAGGTCCTCGTCGCTCTCCTCGCCCCCGTCCATCGGTCGTCCAGCACTCCAGACCCACGTCCCGAGCGCACGCTGCTGCCCGGCGCGGCGAGCATCCGACAAACTACGATTCGGTGCACCCATTCCTTCGCGCGATCGTTCGCACGGCGTGTGCGACGTTCGGCTCAGCCCTTCGCGCCCCGCTCGGCTTCCGCGAGGCGGCGGAACTGGAGGCGGTTCGACACCACCGTGCCGATGACCACCACCGTGGTGACGACGACGATGATGATGGTGGCGAGCGCGTTGATGTCCGGGGTGAGGCCGAGGCGGACCTTCGAGTAGATCAGCATCGGCAGCGTCGTCGCGCCCGGACCGGAGGTGAAGGTGGCGATGACGAGGTCGTCGAGCGACAGTGTGAAGGCGAGCAGCCAGCCCGACACCATCGCCGGCGCGAGCAGCGGCAGCGTGATGTCGAACAGCACCCGCGCCGGCCGCGAGCCGAGATCCATCGCCGCCTCCTCGAGCGACACGTCGACCATCGCGAGGCGCGACTGGATGACGACCGCGACATAGGCCATCGAGAAGGTGACGTGGGCGATGGTGATCGTCAGCATGCCGCGCCCGGCCGGCCAGCCGAGGCTGCCCTCCATGGCGACGAACAACAGGAGCAGCGACAGCCCGGTGATCACCTCCGGCATGACGAGCGGCGCCGTCACCATGCCGGAGAACAGGATGCGGCCGCGGAAGCGCCCGAAGCGGGCGAGCGCGATGCCGGCCATTGTGCCGAGGATGGTGGCGAGCGTCGCCGACACGGCGGCGATCTTCAGGCTGAGCAGCGCCGCGTCGATGACCAGCGTGTTGCCGAGGAGCTCGCCGTACCACTTGGTCGAGAAGCCGCCCCAGACGGTGGCGAGCCGCGAGGCGTTGAACGAATAGGCCATCATCAACAGGATGGGGCCGTAGAGGAAGACGAAGCCGGCCACCAGCCAGACGGTGAGGAAGGTGGAGCGGCCCTGCCTCATCGGCCCGCCTCCGCCTGGCGCATCTGGAAATGCTGGAACAGCAGGATCGGCACGACGAGCAGGATCAACAGCACCACGGCGACGGCGGAGGCGACCGGCCAGTCGCGGTTGGAATAGAACTCGTCGAACAGCACGCGGCCGATCATCGGGCTCGACGGATTGCCGAGCAGCGCCGGGATGACGTACTCGCCGGTCGCCGGGATGAAGACGAGCAGGCCGCCGGCGATGATGCCGGGCACCGACAACGGCAGCGTCACGTCGAGGAACACCTGCCAGCGCCGCGAACCGAGGTCCATCGCCGCCTCCGACAGGCTGATGTCCATCTTCTCCAGCGTGACGTAGAGCGGCAGCACCATGAACGGCAGGTAGGAATAGACGATGCCGATATAGACGGCGAAGTCGGTGTTCATCATCTCGATCGGCTGGTCGATCACGCCGAAGAAGACGAGGACGTTGTTGATCAGGCCCTGCTTGTTGAGGATGCCCATCCACGCGTAGATGCGCAGGAGGAACGACGTCCAGAACGGCAGGATGATGAGGAGCAGCAGCACGCTGCGCGTCGTCGGCGACGACTTGGCGATGCCGTAGGCGATCGGGTAGCCGACGAGGAGGCACAGCGCCGTCGAGAAAGCGGCGATCTTCAGGGCGTTCAGGTAGCCGTTGAGATAGAGCGTGTCGTCGACCAGGTAGCCGTAGTTCTGGAAGTAGAGCTGCAGCGAGAGCGCGCCGTCCTCGGTCCACTGCCAGAGCGAGGTGTAGGGCGGCAGCGCGATCTCGGAGAGCGCGAAGCTGATCTTCAGGACGATGAGGAACGGCGCCAGAAAGAAGACGAGCAGCCAGAGATAGGGAACGGCGAGCAGCATCGCCTTCCACGAATCGGCGGCGCGATCGGCGAGCCGGCGGGCGGGCGAGCGCCCCGGCGCCGTCGCCGGAAGGGGTTCCGCGGGCAGGGGCTCGGCCGCGGCGCTCATTCGGTCAGCACCAGCGCGGCGCGCGGGCTCCATGACAGCCACACCTTGTCGTCCCAGTCGACCTTCCGCTCCTCGTCGCGGGCGCGGCGGACGTTCTGGTGGCTGACCAGCACGATGCGCCCGGAGGCGAGGCGCACGCGGTAGAGCGAGCGGTCGCCGAAATAGCCGAGATCGAGCACATGACCCTCGGCGCAGTTGTGGTCGGGATCGTCCGGGGCGTCGCGGCTGATGGTGATCTTCTCCGGCCTCACTGCCACCGCCACGGGCGTGCCGACGGTGACCGGCGTCGGGTGGTCGACCGCAAGCTCGCCCTCGACGCCATCCGCCCGCACCGTGATCAGGCCGCCCTCGAGGCTGGTGACGACCCCGTCGAACAGGTTGATCGAGCCGACGAAGTCGGCGGTGAAGCGGCAGTTCGGGAACTCGTAGATGTCGGTCGGCGTGCCGACCTGCATCACCGAGCCGCGGTCCATCACGGCGATGCGCGTCGACAGCGCCATCGCCTCCTCCTGGTCGTGGGTGACGACGACGAAGGTGACGCCGACCTTCGCCTGGATGTTCATCAGCTCGAACTGCGTCTGCTCGCGCAGCTTCTTGTCGAGCGCGCCGAGCGGCTCGTCGAGCAGCAGGAGCTTCGGGTTCTTGGCGAGCGAGCGGGCGAGCGCGACGCGCTGGCGCTGGCCACCGGAGAGCTGGTGCGGCTTGCGGGCGGCAAAGCTCTCGAGCTTGACGAGGGCGAGCATCTCGCGGACGCGGTCAGCACGCTGCCCGGCCGTCATCTTCTCGTGCTTCAGGCCGTAACCGACGTTCTGCGCGACGCTCATATGCGGGAACAGCGCGTAGGACTGGAACATCATGTTGACCGGCCGCTCGTAGGGCGGCGTCGCCGTCATGTCCTGGCCGTCGATGAGGATGCGGCCCGACGTCGGCGTCTCGAAGCCGGCGAGCATCCTGAGCAGCGTGGTCTTGCCGCAGCCGGAGCCGCCGAGCAGGCAGAACAGCTCCTGCCGGTAGATCTTCAGCGACACCTCGTTGACGGCGATGAAGTCGCCGAACTTCTTGACGACGCGGTCGACCTCGACGAACGGCTTCGCCTTCGGATCGAGCCAGGGCTTGTTGGCGTAGTCGGGGAAGCCGGGGGGCGGGGCGGGGGCGGTCATCGGCGGAGGCCCTCGCGGCGGCCGGACGAAGAAAACCCTCCCCCCTCGCGGGGGAGGGTAGGGAGGGGGGGAGCGGCAAACTCGGCTCGAGAGGCTCCGGCGAAAGGGCGCCCGCGGCGGACGTCGAGAGATTGTCTGAGCACCGAGCTCGTGGCACCCCCCCTCCCTACCCTCCCCCGCAGGGGGGGAGGGTTTGCGTCCGTGAGCTTGGCCCGCCTCGAGTAACGTAACCTTCGCCGCATCCCCATCGCCCCCCGCTGCGATCGCCGACCCGCCTCACTGCCCCGTCTTGATCTTGCTCCAGGCGCGGGTGCGGATGCGGTCGGCGGCGGGGGGGAGCTCGTCGCGGGTGAACAGCTTCGCCATCGTCGCGGCGTCCGGATAGATCGCCGTGTCCTCGACGATCTCTTTGGCGACGAGCGGCGTCGCCGCCTTGTTGGCGTTGGCGTAGTAGGTGAAGTTCGTCGCGTCGGCGATCACCTGCGGGCGCAGCAGGTAGTCGACGAAGATCAGCGCGTTCTCAGGGTGCGGCGCATCGGCCGGGATCAGCCAGACGTCGAACCACGACGGCACGCCGCTGTTGGGGATGTAGTAGGCGAGGGTGATGTCGACGCCAGCCTCGGTGGCGCGCGTCGAGGCGGTGGCGTAGTCGCCCGACCACGTCATCGCCACGCACAGCTCCTTGTTCGGCAGCGCGTTCAGGTAGTTCGAGGAATCGAAGGTCTTGATGTACTGGCGGATCGGCTTGAACAGCTCGACGACGGCATCGTAGTCCGCCTGATCGGTCGAGTTCGGATTCTTGCCGAGATAAGCGAGCGCCATCGGAATGACGTCGGTCGGCGATTCCAGCACGGAGATGCCGCAGTCGGCGAGCTTTGCGGCGTATTCGGGCTTGAACAGGATGTCGAGGCTGTCGAGCGGGGCGTTCTCGCCGAGCCGCTCCTTCACCATGTCCATGTTGTAGGTCATGCCGACGGTTCCCCACATGTAGGGCACGCCGTACTCGTTGCCGGGATCGACGGTGGCGAGCACCTTCATGATCTCCGGATCGAGGTTGCCGTAGCCGGAGAGCTTCGACCTGTCGAACTTCTGGAAGATGCCGGACTTGATCAGCCGCTGGATGAAGTTCGAGCCGTGCAGGACGACGTCGTAGCCGGAGTGGCCGGCCATCAGCTTGGCGTCGACGGATTCGGAGGCGTCGTAAGTGTCGTAGACGACCTTGATGCCGGTCTCCTTCTCGAAGTCGGCGATCGTCGTCTCGCCGATGTAGTCGGCCCAGTTGTAGACGTTGACGACCTTCTCGGCGTCCTGGGCAATCGCGGCGGTCGACAGCGGTGCGGCGAGCAAGGCGGCGACGGCGGTGGCGAGGCGCAGGGCGCGGCGCCAGGTGATGGTCACGGCAAGCGTCATCGTCGGTTCTCCCCACTGAGAGCCGCCCGACCCTTGCGGCCGAGAGGCCGTCCGGGTGTCCACGCCGACCGTCTGCCGGCCGCTTGCGGACACCAGCGTCAATCGTCCTCGGCACTCCTCACGAGACGGATCAGCCGCCGATCGTCCCCGCCAGCCCGCGCTTGACGAGCCCGTTGGCGATGATGAGGCGCTGGATCTCGCTCGTTCCCTCCCAGATGCGGTCGACGCGCAGTTCCCGGAGGAAGCGCTCGGCGACGTTCTCGCGCATGTAGCCGCGACCGGCGAAGATCTGCACGGCGCGGTCGGCGACGCGGCCGGCTGCTTCCGACGCCACCAGCTTCGCAATGGAACAGCGCGCGTGCAACGATTTCAGATCGAGACCGCGATCGTGCGCCGCCGCCGCCTCGAAGGTGACCATGCGCGAGGTGTGCAGATCGACGACGCTGTCGGCGAGCATCGCCTGGATCAGCTGCCGCTCGGCGATCGGCACGCCGCCGATGATGCGGCTCTTGGCGAAGGCGGTCGCCTCCTCGATCAGCCGCTCCATCGCGCCGCAGGAGCGCGCCGCGATCATCAGCCGCTCGCGGCGGAACCAGGCGTAGGTGAAGTCCATTCCCGCCCCTTCCCGGCCTCCGATGAGGTTGGCGACTGGCACCTTCACGCCGGAGAAGCGCAGGATCGGGTGGTGGTGACGGTAGGTGTGGGTGTAGGCGGGGGTGCGCACCGTCTTGATGCCGGGGGCGCGGGCGTCGACGAAGAATAGCCCGTGCGCGCCGTCGGCCGGCCCGCCGGAAAACTTCGCCTGGACGAGCAGCACGTCGGCGAGATTGGCGCTTGTCACGTGCCACTTCTCGCCGTCGAGGATGTAGTGGTCGCCGTCGCGGCGGGCGGTGGCGACGATGTCGTCGACGTCGGAGCCGGCGCCCTCCTCGGTGATGGCGTAGGCGAAGTAGCAGGCGCCGCGCATCATCGGCAGGATGAAGCGGTTGATCTGCTCGGGGCTGCACGCCTCGAACATCCACGCTTGCGCTTCCGGATAGCACCAGCCGAGGCCGTTGGTGACACGGCCGACCGGCTCGATCGCCGCCACCTGGTCGAGGGTCGACAGCGCCAGGCCGCCGTGCTCGGCGGGAACATCGAAGCGCGGCAGGCCGAGCGCCTGCGCCATCGCCTTGTGCTTCTTCAGCACCTCGGCGGGGATCTCGCCCTCGTTGAGCTCCGCCTCGACCTCCCAAGGGATCAGCTCGGTGTCGACGAAGCGGCGGACGGCGGCCTGGCGTTCGAGGGCGGCGGCGGAGAGGGCGAAGCTGGATTCGGTGAAGCTCATGGCCTCCCCTCCGGCGCGGGCGCGGCGACGGGGCCGTCGACGGTGAAGAAGCGCGGGAAGACGCTGACGAGGTGATAGCGCGCCGAGGCGAGCGCCTGCTCGCGCTTCAGGTCCTTCGGCGCCATCATCAGGTTCAGCCAGAGGCCCTCCAGCATGCAGACGATGACGCGGGCAAGCGCGGCGTGGTCCTGGCCGGGGGCGGCGAGGTCGCGGCAGAGCTCGATGACGGTCGCCTGGTACTCGTCGTCGTTGGCGCTGCACAGGTCGCGGTAGGTCGGCCGCGACTTCGCCTCGCCCCAGAAGGCGCACCAGGCGCCGAGCTTGCGCGCCGTGCAGATGCGCTTGTCGAAGTCGGCGGAGACGAGCGCCCACAGGCGGGCGGCCGGGTCGGCACCGGCCGACTTCACCGCCGCTTTCCAGTGGCCGCGATACTCGTCGGAGAGCGTGCGCAGCGTCTCGACGAGCAGCTTCTCCTTCGATTCGAAGTGGAAGTTGACGATGCCGCGCGACATGCCCGCGGCCGCCGCCACGTCGGCGAGCGTCGTCGATTCGTAGCCGCGCTTGGCGAGCTGGTCGATCGTCGCCTCGATCAGCTCCTGCCGGCGGATCGCCTTGGTGTTCTGCCGCTGCGGCCGGACGCGGGTCGCCGCCGGCGCGGTCACCGGGCGCCTCCGCGGCGGGTCGAGGGGAAGCGGCGCGTCGACGGCGCGACCATGCGGACGAGTTCCTTGCGCGGACCCACGGACGCCCGGGGAGCGGCCGTCGCGGCGGCGGTGGGCGGCGCTATCGAGCAACGCCGCCGCGGCGCGGTCAAGCGGCCGCTGCGAGGGCGATCGCAAAGACTGTGGAGCTGCGGCCGAAACGGCGGCGGCGGTCGGCCGGTTCCGACCTGAAATCCCGGCTCTGCTGGGCATGAAACGTCCTCCTGGACGAGCGCGAGGATACCCGATTTCCGTCGTCCGGCAACCCTTCTTGAACGTATGTTCAGCCAGCATCTGACTGAACGTTCGTTCATTAAGCTGGACAGGCGCGGCTCGCCGTGCCAGGATGCGCCTCACAATTCGGATCGTGGCGACCGCCGATCTCGAAGCCGTGGCGAAGCACTTCGCCGGGCACGGGAGCGCTCGCCCGCAAGAAAATGGAGAGCCCCATGGGACGCCAACTCGCGCAGAGCAACGCGCACTTCAAGAAGGCCGTCACCAAGCTGCCGCTCGGCGTCGCCTCGAACTTCCGCTATTGGGGCGAGGACAAGACGATCTACGTCCGCCACGGGCGCGGCGGCCGCATCACCGACATCGACGGCAACACCTACGTCGACTACCGGCTCGGCTACGGCCCGGCGATCCTCGGCTATGCCGACAGCCGAGTCGACGACGCGGTGCGGGCGAGCCTGGAGATCGGCGGCGTCTTCGCGCTGTCGACGGAGGCCGAGTACCGCGTCGCCGAGCGCATCTCGCGCATGGTGCCGGCGGCCGAGCTGGTGCGCTTCTCCAACTCTGGCACGGAAGCCGTGATGGCGGCACTGCGGCTCGCCCGCGCCTACACGAAGAAGAGCGGCTACGTGCTGCTCGAGGGCGGCTACCACGGCCTGTTCGACGCGGCGCTGTGGACGCTCGGCATGGACGGCTGGGACCCGACGAAGACCAATGTCGAGCCGCAGGTCGTCCCCTATTCCCAGGGCGTGCCGGAGGTGCTGCGCCAGCTCCTGCACGTCGCGCCGATGAACGACGCCAACCACCTGGAAGACCTGTTCAAGCGCAAGGGCCACGAGATCGCGGCGATGCTGATGGAGCCGATCCAGGGCAACTGCTGCGGCATCACCGCCGACGTCGAGTACGTCCGCGCGGTGCGCGAGCTCTGCGACCGCTACGGCGTCGTGCTCATCATCGACGAGGTGAAGTCGGGCTTCCGGGTGGCGCGCGGCGGCATCCAGGAGGTGATGGGGGTGAAGGCCGATCTCTGCACCTTCGCCAAGGCGATGGCGAACGGCTACCCGATCGCGGCGATCGGCGGCCGCGAGGAGATCATGCGGATGTATGGCAACGGCGTCGCCCACGGCGGCACCTACACCGGCCACTGCGTGTCGCTTGCCGCCGCCGAGAAGACCCTGGAGATCATCGAGGAGACGCCGGCGCTGGAGACGATTGCCGCCTACGGCAAAAAGATGCAGGAGGGCATGAGCCGGGTCCTGAAAGCGCGCGGCATCGCCCACTCGTTCGCGGGCCTGCCCTCGATGGGCGGGCTGTTCTTCGCGTCGAAGCCGCCGGCGACCTACCGCGACTGGAAGTCTTCGGACTACACCTTCTACGACGCGATGGCCCAGCACCTGCACGACGAGGGCGTGCTGTGCGAGCCGGATTCCCGGGAGCCCTGGTTCGTCTGCGAGGCCCACGACGACGGCTGCCTGAAGGACACGCTGAAGGGCTTCGAGATCGCGGTGGACCGGACGATCGAGGAGCTCGCCAGCAAGGACGGCCAGGCGGCGGTGAGCTGAGCCTCGCGAAAAGGCACCGCGCAAACCCTCCCCCCTCGCGGGGGAGGTCGGCGGCGAAGCCGACGGGAGGGGGGCGCCGCGGCAGCGGCGCGAAAAAAGCTCTCTCCGCTTGCTGCGGCGGCCTAAGATTCCCTCGATCGCCTCATGTGCGGCCGCCCCCCCTCCCTACCCTCCCCCGCGAGGGGGGAGGGTTTACGTCGAGTTCTGATCAAACCCCACTGCCCACTGCCCAATGCCCACTGCCCACTGCCCACTGCCCACTGCCCAATGCCCACTGCCTCCCCCTCCCCGGACTTCCCCGCCATGACCCCACCCCCCTCCACTGCGGCCAAGACCTGGGACGCCATCGTCGTCGGCGCCGGGCACAACGGGCTCGTCAATGCCTGCTACCTCGCCCGCGCCGGGCTCGACGTGCTGGTGGTCGAGCGGAACGACTGGGTCGGCGGCGCGGCGACGAGCCGGTCGCTCTATCCGGGCTTCCTCTATTCGAACTGCTCCTATGTCTGCAGCCTGCTGCGCCCCGAGATCATGCGCGACCTCGAACTGCCGAAGCACGGGCTGCAGGTCGTGCCCTACGAGGGCGGGGTGATCCTGAAGCAGGACGGCGGCTATCTCGGCACCTTCCGCGACCACGACGCCCACCGCCGCGAGATCGGCCGCCACAGCCTGCGCGACGCCGAGGCCTATGACCGCTACTCGGCCGAGGTGATCCGCCAGTGCCGGTTCATCCGGCCGTTCCTGCTCAGGACGCCGCCCGACCCGACGTCGCTGAAGCCGCGCGATGTGCAGGAGCTCCTCTATCTCGGCCGCAAGTTCTACGACCTCACCGAGACCGAGATGGCCGACACCGTCCGCTTCTGGACGATGTCGATCGCCGAGTTCCTCGACGAGTTCTTCGAGACCGACGTGGTGAAGGCCGGCTTCTGCATCTCCGGCATCATCGGAACGGCGCTCGGGCCGCTGTCGCCCGGCACCGCCTACGTGCTGCTGCACCACTACATGGGCGACGTCGACGGGGCGATCGGCGCCTGGGGTTTTGCCCGCGGCGGCATGGGGGCGATCTCCGAGTCGCTCGCCTCGTCCTTCCGCGCCTCCGGCGGCACGGTGCGGACGGGGGCCTCGGTCGACAAGGTGCTCGTCCAGAACGGCCGCGCGACGGGCGTGGTGCTGGACGGCGGCGAGGAAATCCGCGGCCGGCTCGTGGTCTCCAACCTCGACGTCAAGCGCACCTTCCTGAAACTCCTCGAGGAGCCTCAGCTGCCGACGGATTTCGTCAAGAAGGTCAAGAACTTCAAGATCCGCGGCTCGTCGGGCAAGGTGAACATTGCGCTGGACGGCCTGCCGGACTTCCCGGCGCTGCCGCCGAGCGCGCCGTTCCTGCGCGGCGACATGCACTTCACCGACAGTGTCGAGCGGATGGAGGGCGCCTATGACGACTGGAAGGCCGGCCGCTGGTCCGCCGACCCGTTCCTCGACATGATGATCCCGACCACCATCGATCCGACGATGGCGCCGCCCGGCAAGCACTTCATGAGCTGCTTCGTGCAGTACTGCCCGCCGAAGGTTGAGGGCCACGACTGGACCGACGCCGAGCGCGACGGCTTCGCCAAGACCGTCGTCGATCAGATCGCCGAGTACTCGCCGAACTTCAAGGACCTGATCCTCCACATGGAGGTGCGCACGCCGCGCGAGATCGAGCGGGAGACGGGGCTCACCGAGGGCAACATCTTCCAGGGCGAGCTCACCTTCGACCAGCTGCTCTTCAACCGCCCGGTGCCGGGCTACGCGCAGTACCGCGCGCCGATCGGCGGGCTCTACATGTGCGGCTCGGCCACCCACCCCGGCGGCGGCGTCATGGGGGCGCCCGGCCGCAACGCCGCGGCGGAAGTGCTACGCGACCTCAAGAAGCCCGCCAAGGACATGTCCGATGCCTACCCCGTCCTTTGACGCGATCGTCGTCGGCGGGGGCCACAACGGGCTCGCCGCTGCCGCCCTCCTCGGCCAGGCCGGCCGGCGGGTGCTGCTGCTGGAAGCCTCCGACGCCGTCGGCGGCGGCGCCCGCACGGTGACGCTCGCTCCCGGCTTCCGCGTGCCGGAGATCGCCCATCTCGCCAACCGCCTGCACCCCGACATCGTCCGCAGGCTCGACCTCGAGCGCCACGGGCTCGCCTTCGCCGCCACCAACCTCTCGACGACGTCGCTGTCGGCGGACGGCCGGCCGCTGACGCTCGCCGGCGCCTTTGGCGAGCGGCTGGAGGGCGACATCGCCGACGCCGACCGCGCCGCGTGGCGGGCGCTGCGCGGCAAGCTCCTGCGCTTCTCGGGCGTGCTGGCGCCGTTTCTGTCGCAGGTGCCGCCGCGGCTGAAGAACGGCGGCGTCGCCGACATGCTGACCCTCGGCAAGCTCGGGCTCGGCATCCGCCGGCTCGGCCGCGACGACATGCGCGAGTTCCTGCGCATGGTGCTGATGAACATCGCCGACGTGCTCGACGAGGAGGTCAGCGACGACCGCCTGCGGGCCGCGGTCGCCTTCGACGCCGTGCTCGGCACCAGCCTCGGTCCGCGCTCGCCGAACTCGCTGATGACGCTGTTCTACCGCCTCGCCGGCCAGGCGAACGGCGTGCAGGCCGCCTCCGCCCTGCCGCGCGGCGGCATGGGTGCGGTCGTCGCCGCGCTGACCGCCGCCGCCAAGGCCGCCGGCGTGACGATCCGCACCGACGCGGCGGTCGCCTCGATCCTCGTCGAGGACGATCGCGCCAGCGGCGTCGTGCTCGCCGGCGGCGAGGAGATCCGCGCCGGCATCGTCGCCTCGGCGATGAACCCGGCGGCGACGCTGCTCTCCCTCGTCGGCGCCCGCCACCTCGACACCGGCCTCGTCCGCCGCCTGTCGCACGTCCGCTCGAAGGGCACGGTGGCGAAGCTCAACCTCGCCCTCGACGGCCCGCCGCCGTTCGCCGGCCTCGGCCCCGAGGGGCTGACGGGCCGCCTTCTCACCGCCCCGTCGCTGCAGGCGATCGAGACCGCCTTCGACGCCGCCAAATACGGCCGCTTCTCCGACGAGCCGGCGCTCGAGATCACCGTGCCGTCGGCGACCGACCCGGCGCTGGCGCCGGCGGGCCAACACGTCGTCTCGATCAACGCGATCTACGCGCCGTTCCGGCTGAAGCCGGACTCGGAGGCCGGCCGCGACGGCTTCGAGGCGCGCATCCTCGCGGTGCTCGAGCGCCACGCCCCGGGCATCGGCAGCCGCATCGTCGCCAAGGACTTCCTGACGCCCGCCGACATCGAGGCGCGCCACCGCATCCCCGGCGGCCACTGGCACCACGGCGAGCTGTCGATCGACCAGATGTTCATGCTGCGCCCGGTGCTCGGCCTCGCCCAATACGCGACGCCGGTCGCCGGCCTCTATCTCTGCGGCGCCGGCAGCCATCCCGGCGGCGGCGTCTCCGGGGCGCCGGCGCTCAACGCCGTCTCCCGCATCCTCGCCGACGGCAAGGCCGCCGGCACACGAGCCCGGAGGTGAGAGAGATGCGACGCGCCCTCCCCCGCGAGCACTTCGAGAAGCCGCTCTGGCTGACCCCGTTCCATCCGCGCATCGCCGCGCTGATGAGCCACGAGCAGTGGTACGGCTGGGGCGGCTATCTCTCGCCGCAGGTGATCCGCGACGAGGAGATGGAGTACTTCGCCATCCGCAACGCGGCGAGCCTGTTCGACGTCTCGCCGATGGTGAAATACCGCATCGCCGGCCCGGACGCCGAGGCCTACTGCGACCGCCTCACCGTCCGTGACGTCTCCAAGCTGAAGCCCGGCCGCGTCCACTACACCGCCTGGTGCGACGACGAGGGCAAGGTGCTGGACGACGGCACGCTGTTCCGCTTTGCCCCCGACGAATTCCGCCTCTGCTGCCAGGAGCGCCACCTGCCGTGGCTGCTCGACGGCGCCGTCGGCTACGACGTCGAGGTGGCCGAGGTGACGGAGGACATCGCCGCGCTGTCGCTGCAGGGGCCGACGTCCTATGCGGTGCTGCGCGACGCGGGCTTTGCCGGCATCGAGACACTGAAGCCCTTCGACATCCGCGCCTTCGAGACGGCGGCGGGCCCCGTCACCGTCTCCCGGACCGGCTTCACCGGCGACCTCGGCTACGAGCTGTTCGTGCCGCCGGACCAGGCACTCGCCCTGTGGGACCTGCTCTGGAACGCCGGGCAGCTCCACCGCATCGTCGCGATCGGCTTTGCAGCACTCGACCTCGCCCGCCTCGAGGCCGGCTTCATCATGGCGGGCTCGGACTTCGTGCCGGCGGAGCACGCCATCCGCGCCGACCGGCGGCGCTCGCCCTACGAGATCGGCCTCGGCTGGCTGGTCGCCCTCGACAAGCCGCGCCACTTCAACGGCCGGCGGGCGCTCGCGGCCGAGAAGGCGAAGAACGCCTTCCGCCACTGCCTCGTCGCCCTCGACATCGACGGCAACGTGCCGGCCGAGCACGCCCTCGTCTACCATCGGGGCAAGCGGGAGGTCGGCCATATTACCGCGGCGGCGTGGTCGCCGACTGTGAAGCGGAACATAGCGCTCGCCTCGATGACGCGGCCCTATGGCGACACGGTCGTGAACGACCTCTGGGTGGAAATCTACGCGCTGCGCGAGCTCGTCTACTCGAAGAGCCTCGTCCGGGCGCGTATCGTCGAGCGGCCGTTCTTCAACCCGAAGCGGCGCAGCGCGACGCCGCCCGGCGTCTTTTGAACGGGAGAAGTCCGATGCCGCAGTGGGTAGTGATCGCGCGCGACGGCCGCGACGCGGAGGCGCTGGAGCGCCGCATGAAGGCGCGGCCGGCGCATTTCGACGGCCTGAAGCCGATGCTCGAGGCCGGCACGCTGCGCGTCGGCGGCGCCATGCTGGACGACGGCGGCAAGATGTGCGGCTCGGTCGCCATGGTCGAGTTCCCCGACCGCGCGGCGCTCGACGCCTGGCTCGCCGAGGAGCCCTACGTCACCGGCGACGTCTGGCGCGACATCGAGGTCATCCCCTTCCGCATCGCGGTGCCCGACACGATGACGCCGCGCAGCTGACCGGCCGGCGGCGCTCCCACTCATTCCGAACGGCCAGACGGACAGCCCATGCCCTCGACCGACCTCCTCCTCGCCTTCTTCGTGACGACGGCGGTGTTCGCCTACATCCCCGGCCCGGCGATGCTCTACGCCACCGCGCAGACGATGGCGCGCGGTCGCTGGTCGGGCCTGATGGCGGCGCTCGGCATCCACCTCGGCTGCTATGTCCACGTCGTCGCCGCCGCGGCCGGGCTGTCGGTGATCTTCCACGCCGTGCCGGTGCTCTATCTGGGGGTGAAGATCCTCGGCGCGGCGTACCTCGTCTGGCTCGGGATCTCACTGTTCCGGTCGAAGGCCGCGGGCGGCGAGCACGGCACGCTGGTGATGGCGAAGTCGGGGCGGCGGGCCTTCCTCGAGAGTATCACGGTCGAGGTGCTCAATCCGAAGACGGCGCTGTTCTTCCTCGCCTTCCTGCCGCAGTTCGTCGACGCCTCGGCGTCTTTCCCGGTGTGGCTGCAGTTCGTCGTGCTGGGGACGGTGGTGAACCTGATGTTTACCTCCGCCGACCTCGTCTGCGTGCTTTTGGCAGGGGCGCTGATGGCGCGGCTCAGGCGCTCCGGCGGCGCCCAGCGGCTGCTGCAGAAGGCCGGCGGGGCGCTGCTGGTCGGCCTCGGCCTGCACCTCGCCTTCCAGAAGACCTGACCGACCCCCGTCAGCACGCCCGCCCCGAGCGATCCCCACCATGACCGCCCAGACAGCCTTCCCCGCCGCCCGCGTCGCCGCACCGGCGGCGGCCGTCACCGCCGCGCCGCGCCCCGCCCACCGGCTCGACGCGCTGCTCAGGCCCCGCTCGCTCGCCATCGTCGGGGCGAGCGCCCGGCCGGGCTCGGTCGGCAACACGATGGTGCGGCAGGTGCTCGCCGGCGGCTATGGCGGGCGACTCTGGTGCGTCAACCCGAAGGGCGAGCCGATCGAGGGCGTGGCGTGCGTGCCCTCGGTCGCCGACCTGCCCGAGCCGGTCGAGCACGTCGCCCTGGCGCTCGCCGACGAGCGCATCGAGGAGACGCTCGCCCTCGCGATCCGCATGGGCATCCGCGCCGCGACGCTGATCTCGCCCCTCGCCATTCCCGGCGACCGCGACCCGCCGCTGAAGGAGCGGGTACGGGCGATGGCGCTGGAAGCCGGCGTGACGCTCTGCGGCGGCAACGGCATGGGCTTCTACAATTTTCGCGACGGGCTGTGGCTCTGCGGCTTCCCGACCCGCCCCGACCACCGGCCGGGCGGCGCCGTTCTCCTCACCCACTCCGGCTCGCTGTTCACGGCGCTGGTCGACGCCGAGGCGCGCATCGACTACGGCCTCGCCGTCTCCTCCGGCCAGGAACTGACGACGACGCTGTCCGACTACATGGACTTCGCGCTGGAGACGCCGGAGACGCGCGTCATCGGCCTGTTCATGGAGACGGCGCGAGACCCCACCGGCTTCGAGGCGGCGCTCGCGAAGGCGAACGCCAAAGGCGTGCCGGTCGTGGCGCTCAAGGTCGGGCGGACGGCGGCGAGCGTGCGCCTCGCCGAAAGCCACTCCGGGGCGATTGCCGGCGACCACGCCGCCTACTCCGCCCTGTTCCGCCGTTATGGCGTCGCCGAGGTGCGCGCGATCGACGAGCTCGCCGCCGCCCTGATGGTGCTCGGCCACGCCCGCGACATCGGCCCCGGCGGGCTCGCCACCACGCACGATTCCGGCGGCGAGCGCGGGCTGATGGTCGACCTCGCCGACGACCACCGGGTTTCGTTCGCGCGGCTCTCGGCCGAGACCGAGCGGGCGATGGCCGCCGTGCTCGACCACGGCCTCGAGCCGGTCAACCCGCTCGATCACTGGGGCAGTGGGCGCAACTATCCGGCCGACTTCCGCGACAGCTTCCGCCTGATGATGGACGACCCCGGCACGGCGCTCGGCGCCCTCGTGCTCGACCGCTGGGTCGGTGGCCAGATCATGCCGCACTACCGGGCGGTGGCGCTCGACGTGCAAGCGGCCGCGGGCAAGCCGGTGTTCATCGTCTCCAACCACCAGGGTAGTTGCGGCGACGACACGGCGGTCGAGACAGCGCGGGCGGGCGTCCCCGTGCTCGACGGCGTGCCGGCGTTCCTGACGGCGGTGCGGCTCACGCTGGCGTGGCGGGATTTTCGGGCGGCGGCGGCGGGGGTGGCGAAGGTGGTGGATACCGCGGTCGTCGCGAAGTGGCGTGCGGTGTTGGGCACGACGTTTGAGGACGAAACCCTCCCCCCTCGCGGGGGAGGTCGGCGCGCCGAAGGCGCGACGGGAGGGGGGGCCGCGCGGGAGCGCGGCCAAGAGGACTCTCTCGACGCACGCGGCACTGTTGGAGGACACACGACTGCCGAACTCGCGGCCGCCCCCCCTCCCTACCCTCCCCCACAAGGGGGGAGGGTTCGCTCCGAGGGTGGGGAAACGGCAGAAATCCCTCTCGACGAAGCCGCCGCCCTGGCTCTCCTCGCCGACTTCGGCCTCCCCGTCGTCCCGCACGCCCTCGCCGAGACGGAGGACGACGCCACAGCCGTAGCCGCCCTTCTCGGCTTCCCCCTCGTGCTGAAGACTGCCACCCCCGGCATCGCCCACAAGTCGGACGTCGCCGGCGTCATCCTGAAACTCGCTGACGAAGATGCCGTCCGCGCAGCCTACCGCGATCTCGCCGCCCGCCTCGGCCCGCGCGTGCTCGTCGCCGCGATGGTGACCGGACCCGCGGTCGAGATGCTGTTCGGCATGACCCGCGATCCGGATTTCGGGCCGATCGTGCTCGTCGGCTTCGGCGGCATCCATGCCGAGGTTCTGAAGGACGCCGCCGTCGTGAAGCCGCCGTTCGACGCGACCGAGGCCCGCCGGCTGATCGACGGTCTCCGGCTCCGGCCGCTGCTCGACGGCGTCCGCGGCGCTCCGCCCTCGGACATCGACGCCCTCGCCGCCGCCCTGTCCCGCTTCTCAGCGATGGCCGCCGCGATCGGCGACCGGGTCGAGGCGATCGACGTCAATCCCGTGCTGGTGCGGCCGGACGGCGTCGTCGCCGTCGACGCGCTGATCGTGCCGCGGCGCACCTGAAGGAGACCCCCATGCACCTCGCCCGACTGCCGGACCTCGACAAGGCCGCCTGGGTCTCTCATGCCGCCGCCCTCGGCTTCGAGACGCGGCTGTTCATCGACGGCGCCTTCGTCGACGCCGGGGGCGGCGGCCGCTTCGCCACGGTGAACCCGGCGACCGGCGAGACACTGGCGGAGATGTCCGCCGGCACCGGCGCCGACATCGACCGCGCCGTCGCGAGCGCCCGCCGCGCCTACAAGAGCGGCGTCTGGTCGAAGCTCGCGCCGCGCGACCGCATGGCGGTGCTCTACCGCTTCGCCGACCGGATCGAGGACAACGCCGCCGAGCTCGCGCTGCTGGACACCCTCGACATGGGCAAGCCGATCTCCGACATGGTCGGCGTCGACCTGCCGGAGGTGGTGAAGACCATCCGCTTCATGGCCGAGTGCATCGACAAGATCGACGGCAAGGTGACGGCGACGGAGGCGGGCGTGCTGCACTGCGTGCTGCGCGAGCCGTTCGGCGTCGTCGGCGCGATCTCGCCGTGGAACTACCCGCTCTTGATGGCGGTGTGGAAGATCGCCCCGGCGCTCGCCGCCGGCAACACGGTGGTGCTGAAGCCGGCCGAGCAGGCACCGCTGTCGTGCCTCAGGCTCGCAGCCCTGTTCGTCGAGGCCGGCGGGCCGCCGGGGGTGCTCAACGTCGTCAACGGCCTCGGCGAGATCGCCGGCAAGGCCCTGGCCCTGCACTCCGACGTCGCCAAGGTGTCGTTCACCGGCTCGACCGAGGTCGGCAAGCTGATCCTGCAGTATGCCGGCCAGTCGAACATGAAGCAGGTGGCGCTCGAATGCGGGGGGAAAAGCCCGCAGATCGTGCTCGCCGATGTGAGCGACCTCGAGCGCGCCGTGACGTCGGCGGTCAACGGCATCTTCGGCAACCAGGGCGAGGTCTGCAACGCCGGCTCGCGGCTGATCGTCGACCGGAAGATCGCCGGCGACTTCGTCGACCTGTTCAAGACGCAGGCGCAAGCCGCATTCGTGCCGGGCGATCCGCTCGACCCCGCGACGCGGCTCGGGCCGCTCGTCACCGAGGAGCACAAGGGTCGCGTGCTCGGCTACCTGCAGGCCGGCCGCGACGAGGGCGCGCGCGTCGTCATGGGCGGCGACGCGCCGGACGGCCAGGGCGCCTACGTCAACCCGACGCTGTTCTCAGACGCGACGCCGTCGATGCGCATCGTGCGGGAGGAGATCTTCGGGCCGGTCGGCGCCGTCATCGCCGTCGACGGGCCGGACGAGGCGATCGCGGTGGCGAACGACACCATCTACGGGCTCGCCGCCGGCATCTGGACGTCCAACATCGACACGGCGCTTCGCCTCGTGCGCGAGATCGAGGCGGGCGTCGTCTGGGTGAACTCGTTCGACGAGGGCGACATGACGCAGCCGTTCGGCGGCTGGAAGCAGTCGGGCAACGCCCGCGACAAGTGCTTCGACAGCGTCGTCTCCTACACCCAGACGAAGTCCGCCTGGATCCGCCACCGCTGAGGCCGCAGAAGGATCGCCGCCGCTACTCCGCCGCCTGGGGCGGGCGGCGGCCGGCGGGGGCGGCCGGGAAGGCGGCGGGCAGCGCCTCGCCGCCGTCGACGACGAGGCGCGTCACCAATCTCGCGTAATCGGCGCGGGTGAGGGCGCCGCCGTCGCGGAACCAGAGATAGCTCCAGTTGAGCATGCCGAAGAGCGACATCGTCACCGGTTTGACGAGGGCCGGCCGGTCGGCGAGGCGCGGCACCGCGGCGGCGACGGCCTCGGCGAACACCGCGACGAGACGGCGCTCCAGCGCCCGAAGGTCGTCCTGGCGGGCCTCCGGCAGCAGGCGGAGGTTGTTGATCTGCACCTGGTGCTCGGCGTCGGCGTCGCGGTAGGCGTCGAGCAGGGCGGCACAGAGGGCGGCGAGGCGGTCCTCGGGCGCGGCAGCAGCCTGGACCTGCGTGACCTCCTCGACGACCTGGATGAGGTCCTCGAGGTGGGTGCGGATGACGTCGAAGAGCAGTTCGGCCTTGTCGCCGTAGTAGTGGTAGAGCAGCGCCTTCGACACGCCGCACGCCTCGGCGATCATCGAAATCGACGCGCCGTCATAGCCGTGGCCGGCGAACAACTCGGCCGAACGGTCGAGGATCGCCTTGCGCTTGTCGTCGTAGTCGAGGGCCCGGCGTCTCGCCATTCCTGCTTCCGCACCTTGTCCGTCGCACCGCGCCGTCCGCGATGCAGCTTCGATACCAGCCGCGCCGCCGCGGCTGTCAACCTTTGCGCCCGGGCCTCGCCCCGGGCTGGAGCCTCACGCCTCTTTCGGCCGGAGGTCGATGACGCGGCGCGCCTTGCCGGCGGAGCGCTCGAGCTTGCCGGGATCGGCGACGGCCACCCGCACGGTGACGCCGACGATCTCCTTGACGTGGTGGCAGAGCAGCGCCGCGGTGGATGCCCGCTCGGCGGCGTCGTTGTGGTCGGGCCGCGCCTCGACGTGGACGGTGACCTCGTCCATCCGCCCCTCGCGCGTCAGCTCGATCAGGTAGTGGCCCGACAGGCCCGGACAGCGCAGCACCTGCTCCTCGACCTGCGTCGGGAAGAGGTTGACGCCGCGGACGATCAGCATGTCGTCGGAGCGGCCGGTGATCTTCTCCATCCGCCGCATCGAGCGGGCCGTGCCGGGCAAGAGCCGCGTCAGGTCGCGCGTGCGGTAGCGGATGACCGGCATCGCCTCCTTCGACAGCGAGGTGAAGACGAGCTCGCCCTTCTCGCCGTCGGGCAGCACGGCGCCGGTCTCCGGGTCGATCACCTCCGGGTAGAAGTGGTCCTCCCAGATGTGCAGGCCGTCCTTCGTCTCGACGCACTCGTTGGCGACGCCCGGCCCCATCACCTCCGACAGGCCGTAGATGTCGACGGCATGCATGGCGAAGGCGTCCTCGATCTCGCCGCGCATGGCGTCCGTCCACGGCTCGGCGCCGAAGACGCCGACCTTCAGCGACGTTGTCCGCGGGTCGATGCCGCGGGCGCGGAACTCGTCGAGGATCGCCAGCATGTAGCTCGGCGTCACCATGATGATGTCGGGGGCGAAGTCCTGCAGGAGCTGCACCTGCCTCTCGGTCATGCCGCCGGACATCGGGATGACGGTGCAGCCGAGCCGCTCCGCCCCGTAGTGGGCGCCGAGGCCGCCGGTGAACAGGCCGTAGCCGTAGGCGACGTGCACCTTCATGCCCGCCCGGCCACCACTCGCGCGGATCGAGCGGGCGACGACGTCGGCCCACACCTCGAGGTCGCGCTTGGTGTATCCGACGACCGTCGGCCGGCCGGTGGTGCCGGAGGAAGCGTGGACGCGGGCGACCTTCTCCTGCGGCACGGCGAACATGCCGAAGGGGTAGTTGGCCCGCAGATCGTGCTTGGTGGTGAAGGGGAACTTCGCGAGGTCCGACAGGCTGCGGAAGTCGTCGGGGTGGACCCCGGCGGCGTCGAAGGCCTGTCGGTAGTGCGGCACGTTCGCGTAGGCGTGGCGCAGCGTCCAGACGAGGCGGTCGTGCTGCAGGCCGGCGATCTCGTCGCGCGAGGCAGTCTCGATCGGCTCGAGATCGCCCGGGCGGGGCGCGAGGTCCGGCAGCGAGCGGGGGGCGGTGGCGAGCATTGCGGTCCTCCTCGGATACGGGTCCGCTTCTCAGGGGCGGAGTTCGGCGTCAGGTCGTCTCGATCGGCAGGAAGCTGCCGCCGATGGTGCGCGAGTGGCCGCGGAATTCGGCGATCAGCTCGCCGTCGGTGGTCGAGACGCGCACGTCGTAGAGGCCGCTGCGGCCCTCGCGGGCGCGCTCCGTCGCCTCGGCGACGAGGCGGTCGCCGCGCCGGGCCGGCCGCAGGAAGCTGATCGAGCAGTGGGCCGCGACGGTGCGCTCGTTGGTGCTGTTGCACGCAAACGCGAAGGCACTGTCGGCGAGCGCGAAGATGTAGCCGCCGTGGCAGGTGCCGTGGCCGTTCGTCATGTGGTCGGCGACCGTCATCGACAGCGTCGCCGCCCCCGGCGAGACGGCGTCGAGGTGGATGCCGAGGCCCTGGGTGGCGCGGTCCTCGGCCCACATCAGGTCGGCACAGGCGCGGGCGATCTCCTGGGGATGGCGGGTCGTGGTCATGCGGCCCTCCGGGTCGGTCGAGTTTTCGTCGGAGCGCGACGCGACACCCCTTCTCCCGGCTCCGCCGGGAGAAGGTCCCGGCAGGGGGATGAGGGCCGCGCGCGAAGCGCGCGGAACGCGGCATACGAGGCTTCGGCGCGCTCGCGCGCGCCGCCCTCATCCGGCCTTCGGCCACCTTCTCCCGCTTTCGCGGGAGAAGGGAGACGCGCGGCGCGGATCGTGCGTCCGACGTTGAAAGGGTGCGGGGCCTCCCTCATTTCGGCCGCCCCGTGAAGTTCGGCGGCCGCTTGTCGAGGAAGGCGCGGACGCCTTCGCGGTAATCCGGCGTGCGGCCGGCCTCGCGCTGCAGGTCGCGCTCGCGGTCGAGCTGGGCGTCGAGGCCGTTCTCGGCGGACGCCGTGAGCGCGCGCTTCAGCAGCGCGTGCGCCTGCGTCGGCTGGGTGGCGAGGCGGGCCGTCAGCGCCTCGGCCTCGGCCAGCACGCGGTCGTCGTCGACCGCCTTCCAGATCATCCCCCACGCTTCCGCCGTGGCGCCGTCGATGGTCTCGGCGAGCATCATCGCGGCCCGCGCCCGGGCGTCGCCGATCAGCCGCGGCAGGAAGAAGGTGCCGCCGGAATCCGGGATGAGGCCGATCTTCGAGAAGGCCTGGACGAACTTCGCCGAGCGGCCGGCCACGACGATGTCGCAGGCGAGCGCGATGTTGGCACCGGCGCCGGCGGCCACCCCGTGCACGGCGCAGACGACCGGCACGGCCAAGGCGCGCAGCTTGCGCACCAGCGGATTGTAGAAGCGGTCGACGGTGGCGCCGAGGTCGGGCGTCACGTCCTCGGAGAAGCGGCGATCGCCGAGATCCTGGCCGGCGCAGAAGCCGCGGCCGGCGCCCGCGAGCAGGATGGCGCGGCAGTCGGGATCATTCTCGGCCTCGACGAGGGCGGCGGCCAGCGCGCGGTGCATCGCCTCGTTGAAGGCGTTGATCTTGTCGGGGCGGTTCAACGTGACCAATCGCCAGCCGTCGCGCCGCTCGACGCGCACCACTGCGTCGCTCGCAGCCTCGGACGTCGTTCCCTCGGACGTCGATCCCTCGGACATGGCGCCTCTCCTCCTCGCCGGCCTGCTCCTCCTCCGGCTTAGCCGGGGGCGGCCGTGTCGTCGACGGGTCGGGGGGTTGCGACGAACCCTCTTGAATTGACCAATCGTCCGGTTAATTATGTCGGCCATCGGGTGCAAGTCAACGGGATCGTCGCGGGACGGTTTCGACGGATGCAGGGCCCGATCGACGAACCGCCGGACGGCCCGCAGCACGCTCTGCAGCAACGTCCGGCCGCCGGTGCGGGCCAACCCGCGCCTGCGACGAGAACGAGCCGGGAGGCAGCATGTCGGACTTCTTCGAGGCGCACCGCGCCACCCTCGACGCCGCCCTGTCGGCGGCCGGGACGCGCGGCTACTGGTCGGCCTATCCGGAATCGCCGAGCCCGCGCGTCTATGGCGAGACGGCGAAGGCCGAGGGCACCGCCGCCTTCGAGGCGCTCCTCGACAAGCCCTTCGAGCTCGACCAGCCGACCACCGGCGAGCGCGTCGGCGCCGAGGTGTCGCCCTATGGCCGCCCGCTCGGCGTCACGTATCCCGCCACCGATCCCGACGCCCTCGTCGCGGCCGCCAAGGCCGCCGGCAAGGCATGGGCGGCCGCCTCTCCGGAGGATCGCGCCGGCGTCGCGCTGGAGATTCTCGCCCGCCTCAACAGGCAGAGCTTCCTGATCGCGGACGCCGTCAGCCATACCACCGGCCAGTCGTTCATCATGGGCTTCCAGGCCGGCGGTCCGCACGCCCAGGACCGTGGTCTCGAGGCCGTCGCCTATGGCTTCGCCGAGATGAAGCGGGTGCCCGGCGCCGTGCGCTGGGAGAAGCCGGCCGGCAAGGGCATGGTGGTGCTCGACAAGGCGTTCCGGCTGGTGCCGCGCGGCGTCGGCCTCGTCATCGGCTGCGCCACCTTCCCGACCTGGAACGGCTATCCCGGCCTGTTCGCGAGCCTCGTCACCGGCAACGCGGTGATCGTCAAGCCGCACCCCGGCGCCATCCTGCCGCTCGCCATCACCGTGAAGATCGCCCGCGACGTGCTGGGGGAGGCCGGCTTCCACCCGAACGTCGTGACGCTCGCCGCCGACACGGTGGAGGCGCCGCTGACGAAGGCGCTCGCCACCCACGCCGAGGTCGGCATCGTCGACTTCACCGGCTCGCCGGTGTTCGGCCGCTGGCTGCGCGACAACGTCCGCCAGGCCCTCGTCTACACCGAGGAGGCGGGGGTGAACCCCGTCGTCATCGACGGCACCGCGAGCTTCAAGGGGATGTGCCAGAACCTCGCCTTCTCGCTGTCGCTCTATTCCGGCCAGATGTGCACGGCGCCGCAGAACCTGTTCGTGCCCGCCGGCGGCATCGACACGGACGAGGGTCACAAGAGCTTCGACGAGGTCGCCGCCGGTCTGGCCAAGGCGATCGACGGGCTGCTGTCCGACCCCGACCGCGCCGCCGGCGTGCTCGGCGCCGTGCAGAACCCGGCGACGCTGGAGCGCATCAAGACCGCCCGGTCGCTCGGCACGGTGGTGCGCGACAGCGCCCCCGTCGACGCGCCGGCGCTCGCCGCGGCCCGCACCGCGACGCCGCTGCTGCTCGCAGTCGATGCGTCCGCCGAGGACGCCTACCTCGAGGAGCGCTTCGGGCCGATCGCCTTCGTCGTGAAGACGAAGGACACGGCGGACTCGATCGCCCGCGCCGCGCATTCGGCGAAGACGCGCGGCGCCATCACCGCCGCCGTCTATTCGACGGACGAGGCGGTGATCGAAGAGGCCTCGGCGGCCTTCGCCGATGCCGGCGTGGCGCTGTCGGTCAACCTCACCGGCGGGCTCTACGTCAACCAGTCGGCCGCCTTCTCCGACTTCCACGTCACCGGCGCCAATCCGGCCGGCAACGCCTGCCTCACCGACACCGCCTTCGTCGCCGGCCGCTTCCGCGTCGTCGGCATCCGCACCCCCGTCGCCGCCTGAGCGACCAACACCAAAAACAACACAGAACCCCGTTTCGGAGGAAACCCGATGTCCAAGCTCGCTTCCCGCCTCCTCGGCCTCGGCGTCTCGGCGCTCGCCGCAGCCGGCCTCGCCACCACGGCGCTCGCCGCCGACCCGATCAAGATCGGCTCGGTGCTCTCGGCCACCGGCCCGGCCGCCTTCCTCGGCGATCCCGAGAAGCGGACGCTCGAGATGTATGTCGAGCGGATCAACGCCGCCGGCGGCGTGCTCGGCCGGCCGCTCGAGCTCGTGCTCTATGACGACGGCGGCGACGCCAACAAGGCGCGTACCTTCGCCACCCGCCTGATCGAGGACGACGAGGTCGTCGCCATGGTCGGCGGCACCACCACCGGCACGACGATGGCGATGATGCCGGTGTTCGAGGACGCCTCGGTGCCGTTCATCTCGCTCGCCGGCGCGGTCGAGATCATCGAGCCCGTTCGCGAATACGTCTTCAAGACGCCGCACACCGACCGCATGGCCTGCGAGAAGATCTTCGCCGACATCAAGGCGCGCGGCTTCACCAAGGTCGGCCTGATCTCCGGCACCGACGGCTTCGGCAAGTCGATGCGGGCGCAGTGCATGGCGGTGATTGGCGGCTTCGGCATCGAGGTCGTCGCCGACGAGAGCTACGGACCGACCGATTCCGACATGACGCCGCAGCTCACCAAGATCAAGAACGCTGCGGGCGTGCAGGCGGTGGTCAACCCCGGCTTCGGCCAGGGCCCGGCGATCGTCACCCGCAACTATGCCCAGCTCGGCATCGGCCTGCCGCTCTACCAGAGCCACGGCGTCGCCTCGAAGAGCTTCATCGAGCTCGCAGGCCCAGCGGCGGAAGGCGTGCGCTTGCCCTCGCCGGCACTCGCCGTGGCCGAGAAGCTGCCCGACTCCGACGCGCAGAAGCCGGTCGTCGTCGAGTACAAGGAACTCTACGAGGAGAAGAGCGGCCAGCCGGTGTCGACCTTCGGCGGCTACGCCTATGACGGCCTGCACCTGCTCGTCGCGGCGATCGAGAAGGCCGGCTCCGCCGAGCCGGACGATATCCGCGACGCGATCGAGGCCACCGCCGGCTTCGTCGGCACCAGCGGCATCTTCACGATGTCGCCGACCGACCACCTCGGGCTGAAGGTCGACTCCTTCCGCATGCTCGAGATCAAGGACGGCGACTGGACGCTGGTCGAGGCCGGCGGCTGATCCCGACGGGCTGATCTCGTCGGACTGATCCGGCGATTGGCGCGCCGCGGCCCCCGCGGCGTGCCATTCTCGATCCGAGCGCAGCGGCGGAGCCGGTGATGGCGGAATTCCTGCAGTTCGCCTTTTCGGGGCTGACGGTGGGTGCGGTCTACGCGCTCGTCGCCCTCGGCTTCACGCTGATCTACAACGCCTCCGACGTCGTCAACTTCGCCCAGGGCGACTTCGTGATGATCGGCGGCATGTCGACGGTGTTCCTCTACGCCGCCGGCGTGCCGCTGCCGCTCGCCGCCATCGTCGCCATCCTGACGGCGGTGATCGTCGGGCTCTTGCTGCACCGCCTTGCCATCGAGCCGGCGCGCGGCGCCTCGCCGGTGACGCTGATCATCATCACCATCGGCGCCTCGATGTTCATCCGCGGCGTCGCCCAGATCGTCTTCGACAAGCAGTTCCACCAGCTGCCCGCCTTCTCCGGCGACAAGCCGATCGAGATCCTCGGCGCGACGCTCTTGCCCCAGAGCCTGTGGGTGCTCGGCGGCGGGCTCGCAGTGTTCGTCGCGCTGTGGCTGTTCCTCGAGCGCACCCTCGTCGGCAAGGCGGTGCTGGCGACGGCGGCGAACCGACTCGGGGCGCGCCTCGTCGGCATCAACACCGCCGTCATCCTGGCGATCGCCTTCGGCGTCTCGGCGGCGATCGGGGCGCTCGCCGGCGTGCTGGCGACGCCGATCACGCTGACGCGCTTCGACCTCGGCACCATCATGACGCTGAAGGGCTTCGCCGCGGCGATGCTGGGCGGCATGGGAAGCCCCCTCGGCGCCGTCGTCGGCGGCCTGCTGCTCGGGCTGATCGAAGCGTTCGGCGCCGGCTACATCTCCTCGGTCTACAAGGACGGCTTCTCCTTCATCGCCATCCTCGTCGTGCTCTTCGTCATGCCGCGCGGCCTGTTCGGCGGCCGCAGCGTCGAGCGGGTGTGAGATGACGGACACTGCCGCCGCCACCACACCGCCCGCCCGCCGCGCACTGTCGCCGCGCCTCGTCTCGCTCGTTTTCGTGACGGTGGTGGTGGCGGTGCTGCCGCTCGTCTTCCCGTCGAGCTACTATCTCCGCGTCGCCTCGCTGGTGTGGACCTCGGGGCTCGCGGTGGTCGGCCTCAACCTGCTGATGGGGCTCGCCGGCCAGGTCAGCCTCGGCCACGCCGCCTTCCTCGGCATCGGCGCCTACGCGGTGGCGATCGGGCCGACGCACCTCGGCGTGCCGCCGATCCCCTCCGCGCTCGCCGGCATCGCGCTCTCCGCCCTCGTTGCCTGGATCGTCGGCAAGCCGATCTTCCGGCTGAAGGGCTACTATCTCGCCGTCGCCACCCTCGGCTTCGGCCTGCTCCTGGCGCTGGTGCTGACCAGCGAGAGCGCCTGGACCGGTGGTCCGGACGGCATGCCGGTGGAGCGGGTCGAGCTGTTCGGCTGGCGCGTCACTGGCGCGCTCACCTGGTACTGGATCACCGGCGTGGCGCTGATCATCGGCGTGGCGCTGGCGCTGAACCTCGAGGCGAGCCCGACCGGCCGCGCCCTGCGGGCGCTGCACGACAGCGAGGTCGCCGCCTCCGTCGTCGGCGTCGACGCGGCGCGCCTGAAGCTCACCGCCTTCGTCGTCGCCGCCGTCTATGCGGCGACCGCCGGCGCGCTGCTTGCGCTGATGAACGGCTTCGTCACGCCGGACACCGCGAGCTTCATGCACTCGGTCGAGTTCGTCACGATGGTGGTGATCGGCGGCATGGGCTCGGTGGTCGGCGCCCTCGTCGGCGCGGCGATCCTGGTCGCCCTGCCGCAGGCGCTGACGGTGCTGCAGGAATACGAGACCGCCGTGCTCGGCCTCCTCATCATGGTGTTCATGATCTTCCTCCGGCAGGGCATCGTGCCGGGCCTCGTCGGCCTCTTCCGCGGGATGCGGCGATGACGGCGAAGCGCACCTCGAACGCGGCCGCCCTGGAGGTCGACGGCGTCGGCATCTCCTTCGGCGGCATCCGGGCGCTCGACGGCGTCAGCTTCCGCGCCCATCCGGGCGAGGTGTTCTCGATCATCGGCCCGAACGGCGCCGGCAAGACGACGCTGTTCAACATCGTCTCCGGGCTCTACCGGCCGACCTCGGGGCGCGTGCGCATCGCAGGCACTGAAGCGACGGGCCTCGCCCCGGCCCGCCTCGCCCGCCGCGGCCTGTCGCGCACCTTCCAGAACCTGCAGATCTTCTTCCGCATGACGGCGGCCGAGAACGTCATGGTCGGCCGCCACATGGCCGAGAAGACCGGCTTCCTCGCCGACCTCCTGTCGCTGCCATCGGTCGGCCGGCAGAACCGCGCCACGCGCGCCGCAGCGCTGGCCCTGCTCGACCGCGTCGGCATCGCCGACCTCGCCGACCAGCCGGCCGGCGCGCTCCCCTATGGCGCCCTGAAGCGCCTCGAGATCGCCCGCGCGCTCGCCACCGAGCCGACGGTGCTGCTGCTCGACGAGCCCGCCGCCGGCTGCAACGCGGTGGAGACCGAGGAGATCGACCGGCTGATCCATGCGGTCGCCGAGGGCGGCGTCGCCGTGGTGCTGGTCGAGCACGACATGAAGCTCGTCATGAAGATCTCCTCGCGCATCCTCGTGCTGGTGCAGGGCCGGCCGCTCGTCGTCGGCACGCCGGCCGAGGTGCGCGCCGACCCGCGCGTGATCGAGGCCTATCTCGGCAGCCACGGGGCGACGGAGGCGGCGCGTGCTCACGGTTGAGGGCCTGAAGGCGCGCTATGGCCGCATCGAGGCGCTGAAGGGCGTCGACCTTTCCGTCGGCGCCGGCGAGATCGTCGCCCTCGTCGGCGCGAACGGCGCCGGCAAGACGACGCTCTTGCGCACCATCTCCGGCATCGAGCCCGCCGCCGCCGGGCGCATCGTCTTCGAGGGCCAGCCGATCGAGCGCTTGGCGTCGCACGTGCGGGTGGCGCGGGGCATCTCGCAGTCGCCGGAGGGGCGGCAGGTGTTCGCGCCGCTGTCGGTCGAGGACAACCTCCGCCTCGGCGGCTACCGGCGCCGCGACGGCGCTGCCGCGGCCGCGGCCGACCTCGAGCGCTGCTTCACGCTCTTCCCGATCCTGAAGGAGCGGCGCCGGCAGGCGGCGGGCTCGCTCTCCGGCGGCCAGCAGCAGATGCTGGCGATCGGCCGGGCGCTGATGGCAGCGCCGAAGCTGCTCCTCCTCGACGAGCCCTCGCTCGGGCTCGCACCGGTGATCGTCGACCAGATCCTCGCCGCCATCACCCGCCTGCGCTCCGAGGGCATGACGGTGCTTCTGGTCGAGCAGAACGCCGCCGCGGCGCTGGCCATCGCCGACCGCGGCTACGTGCTGGAGCTCGGCACCGTGACGCTGACGGGGAGCGGCCGGGCGCTGCTCGACGACCCGAAGGTGCGCGAGGCGTATCTGGGGGTGTGAGGCGGGCGCCAAGTTTCCGGACGCAATCGGAAATCCTTCCGCGTCGTCATCCCGGACGCGAAGCAAAGCGGAGCGAGCCGGGACCCAGCGCAAGAGTTGTCGCGCGGAGCGCGACACATGAGCCGCGCGTCCCGCGCGGATTCTTCCGCTGGGTCCCGGATCGGCGCTCGGCTGCGCCTCGCTTGTCCGGGATGACGGCGGTGGGGTTCAGTGCAGGTGTGGCGCCTCGCCCCCGGCGGCGCTAGGAACGTCGGCGAGCGGCGCGCGAGACGCTGCCCGAGGACACCCGGAGCCGCCCGTGACCAGCCATTCCACCGACCATCCCGACGACGACACCTTCGCCGCCCTGATCGACGCCGTCGACCGCTTCGTGCGCGACCGGCTGGTGCCGATGGAGCGTCAGGTCGACGAGGACGACGCGGTGCCGGCGGAGCTCGTCGCCGAGATGCGCGAGCTCGGCCTGTTCGGGCTGACGGCGCCGACCGAATACGGCGGGCTCGGCGTCACCTGCCGGCAGGAATGCGAGCTGATGATGGTGTTCGGCCGCACCTCGCCGGCGTTCCGCTCGGTCTTCGGCACCAATATCGGCATCGGCGCCCGCGGCCTCATCCTCGCCGGCACGGAAGACCAGAAGCAGCGCTACCTGACCAAGCTCGCCTCCGGCGAGATGATCGGCTCGTTCGCCCTGACCGAGCCGGAGGCGGGCTCCGACGCCGCCGGGCTGCGCACCACCGCCCGCCTCGACGGCGACCACTACGTGCTGAACGGCGGCAAGCGCTACATCACCAACGCGCCGGTGGCCGACCTCTTCACGGTGATGGCGCGCAGCGAGGACAAGCCGGGGGCGGCCGGCATCAGCGCCTTCCTGGTGCCCGCGGGCCTGCCCGGCCTCACCGTCGGCAAGCCCGATCGCAAGATGGGTCAGCGCGGCGCCAAGACCGCCGACGTCACCTTCGACAATGTCCGCCTGCCGGTGGAGAACCGCCTCGGCGCGCCGGGCGAGGGCTTCTCCATCGCCATGCGCGTGCTCGACCGCGGCCGCCTCAACATCGCCGCCACCGCCGTCGGCAACGCCGGCCGGCTGGTCGAGGAGGGCGTGCGCTACGCTGCCGAGCGCAAGCAGTTCGGCAAGCCGATCGCCGAGTTCCAGCTGGTGCAGGCGCTCTTGGCCGACTGCGAGGTGGAGCGGCTCGCCGCACAGGCGCTGGTGCGCGCCTCCGCCGACGCCTACGACCGCGACGGCAAGGCGATCCTGGAGGCGTCGGCCTCGAAGCTCTATGCCACCGAGATGGTCGGCCGCGTCGCCGACCGCATCGTTCAGGTGTTTGGCGGCGCCGGCTACATGGCCGAGTACCCGATCGAGCGCTTCTACCGCGATGTCCGGCTGCTCAGGCTCTACGAGGGCACCAGCCAGATCCAGCAGCTCGTCATCGCCCGCGAGCTCGCCAAGCGCCACGGCGTCGCCCCGCCGCGCTGAAACGCCGCTCTTCATCAGGGCGTGATCGACGCCGCGAAGACTTTGCGGCGCGGCCGGCGTCACGCACCATCGGCGGGTGCCGAACCGCTCCGGGAGCCGCCGCCCCGCCGATGACGGACCCGACGACCGACCCGACCACCCTCGTCGCGGCGCTGCGGAGCCGCGACGCTTCGGCGTGGCGCGCCGTCGTCCGCCGTCATCACGCGACGCTGGTGGCGCTCGCGGCCGCCGTCGTCGGCAACGCCGCCACCGCCGAGGAAGTGGCACAAGACGCCTGGCTCGCCGCCGTCGGCGGGATCGGCGGCTTCGAGGGCAGCGCCCAGCTGTCGACGTGGCTCTGCGCCATCGCGCTCAACGCGGCACGCACGCGGGCCCGGCGCGACGGGCGCACGGTGCTGGTGCCGTCGTTCGAGGAGGAAGCCCCGTTCGACGACGCCGGCCGCTTCGGCGTCGACGGGCACTGGACCATCCCGCCGATGCCCTTCGACGACCTCGATCCGGAACGCATCGTCGGCGGCCGGCAGCTGTGGGCGCACGCCTCGGCGGCGATCGAGCGGCTGGCGCCGCTACAGCGCGCGGTGCTGGTGATGCAAGACGTCGAGGAGATCGAGACCGCCGAGATTTGCCGTCTTCTGAACATCACGCCGCAGAACCAGCGCGTGCTGCTGCACCGCGCGCGGACGCGGCTGCGGGCGGAGATGGAGCGGCTGCTGACGCCGGCCGCGACCGGCGGCTGACCCCGGCAGCGCTCACCTCGCGTCGCCGCGCAGGCCGCGGCGAGCGAACGGATTCCGGCCCTCCCGGAAACCGACTAGGGTCGCCTCCGTGCGCCGGCCGGTCGACGCCGCGAGCCCGCCCGCACGATCGCACGACGCGTGGACTGCCAGGGGGCGACGTGGACATCCTCATTCTCGCCGACGCGCGACCCGGGCACTTCCGCCAGAGCGAGGGACTGGCGGCGGCGTTCGCCCGCCGGCGGCCGGTCACGGTGCGCACCCTCGCCGTGACCCCGCATGCCGTCCTCAAGGGCACGCTGCTGCGGCTTCTGGTGCGCGCGCGCCTGCCGGCGGCGGTGCTGCTGCGGTTTGCCTTCGGCCTCGACGCCGCGGCGCTCGGCCGGCCGGACTTGATCGTCTCCGCCGGCTCCGACACGCTGCCGGCGAACGTGCTCGCGGCGCGGCTGACGGGTGCGCCGAACGTCTTCATCGGCACCATCCGCGACTTCGCCGAGGCGGAGTTCGCCGCCGTGCTCACCACCTTCCCGCGCGAGGCGTCGCGCCCGCGCCATGTGCTGACGCTGAAGCCGACGCTGGTCGACCCGCAGCACTTGCCGGTGCCGCGCCGGATCGCAACGCCGGAAGACCTCGCCGGGGCGAGCCTCGCCGTTCTCGTCGGCGGCCCGACGCCGAGCCATCGCTGGAGCGAGGGCGACTGGCGGGCGCTTTCGGCGCTGCTGCGTGGCCTCGTCGACCGGTTCGGCGTGCGGCTGCGCATCACAACGTCGCGCCGCACCCCCGGCGAGGCCGTCGCGGCGCTGCGGGCGTTCGCGGCGAGCGGCGCCGTCGAGACGCTGACGATCTACGGCGAGGGACCGGCCACGTCCCTCGACCCGTTCTTCGGCGCCGACGCGATCCTCGTCACCGACGATTCGGCGACGATGGTGTTCGAGGCGGTGAGCGCCCGCCGGCCGGTGGTGACGCTCGCCCCGGCCGAGCGCCGGCCGACGCGCGACGACGCGGCGTTCGCCCACCTCGCAGGGGAGGGCCTGATCCGGCGGCTCGACACCGTGGCAATCACGCCACAGGAGATCGCCGAAGCGCTGGCGTCCGTTCGGCCACAATCGCGGCATCCGGGCGACGCCGTGCTCGACGCGGCCGCGCCGGCGCTGGCGGCGGCTGGTATCGACCTTTCCGGGCCGCCGCACCCCGTCCGCTGACCGCCACGTGTGTGGCACGAGGTGCCGCATTCGCGCCCTTCTGTGGCCGGACTCCGGCTGTCTCTACGTCGCGGGCGGTGCCGCGGAACCCTTGCCGTGCGCGCTCGTTCCCGTCTGGTGTGACGGCGCCAAGCTGGCCGACGACTTCCGGCCGCCGCCGTCTTCGCCGTTCCGCGTGTACGGAGTCGAAGACATGAAGAGACTGCTGCTTTCCTCGGCCGCCCTCATCGGGCTCGCCGGCACGGCGTTCGCCGCCGACCTCGCCGAACCGGCGATCACCGAAGTCACCCCCGAGGTCTACGGACCGACCGTGTTCAACTGGACCGGTCCCTATGTCGGCGCGACGCTCGGCTACGGCTTCGGCAGTGCCGATACCCGCACCGGTGGCCGCTCGCGCGACATCGACCTCGACGGCGTCCTCGGCGGCATCTATGCCGGCTACAACTTCCAGGTCCACCCGAACTTCCTGATCGGTGCCGAGGCGGACTTCGTCTTCACCGGCCAGAGCGGCGACGGCCGTGTCAGCGGTCTGCGCGTGTCGCAGGACAACACCTGGATGTCGACCATCCGCGCCCGCGTCGGCGGCACCTTCGACCGCTTCCTTGTCTACGGCACGGGCGGTGTCGCCTTCGCCGATCTGGAGACGAAGGTGCGCGGCGGCGGCAGCGAGACGAAGAACAAGGTCGGCTGGACGCTGGGCGCCGGCATCGAGACGGCCTTCACCGAGAACATCGTCGGTCGCCTCGAGTACCAGTACGTCGATTTCGGCAGCGATTCGGCGACGATCGGCGGCAACCGGGTGCGCTCCGACTTCAACGACAACATCGTGCGCGCGGGCATCGCCTACAAGTTCTGACCGCCGCGGAGGGCGCCGGCCTGTTATGGCCGGCGGCATCGCACATCGATCGAGGGCCCGGACGGATCGTCCGGGCCCTTTTTCGTTTCCCCACAGCCGAACGCGGCGCCACCATCCATTAACCCGCGATTCACCAATCATCCACGCAATTCTCGACAATTCTTGCGTTTACGCTTCCAGATGATTTAATCACACTTGGTAATGGTGGCGACTTCATCAGATGAAAGTCGTCCGTGTTTCGTTTCCGGTGTGGCCGTTCGCCTGGCAGATCACCACCAAGAATGTGGATGGCGTACGGTAGTCGTTGCGTATTGGAGTGAATGCCATGAAACGTCTGGTTCTCGCGATGACGGTCGCAATGGCGTCGGCGGCTTTGCCGGCGCTCGCAGCCGATCTTTACGACCCGGCAGCGCCGGTCGATCCGGTGTCGCCGGAGGTCTACGGGCCGACGGTGTTCAGCTGGGCCGGCCCCTATGTCGGCGCGCAGCTCGGCTACGGCTGGGGCGACGTGTCGGGCCAGATCAAGGGCAGCCGCCGCGGCATCGACACCGACGGCGTGATCGGCGGCCTCTACGGCGGCTACAACGCGCAGCTCACCCCGAACTTCGTGCTCGGCGGCGAGGCGGACATCTCGTGGGCCGACATGACCGGCGACCGCCGCATCGGCGGCCGCAAGTATGAGGCGCGCACCGACTGGGCCGGCACCATCCGCGCCCGCGCCGGCGCCGCCTTCGACCGCATCCTCGTCTACGGCACGGGCGGCATCGCGTTCGCCGGCAACGACATCAAGAAGCAGGGGCGCGGCTCGGAAGGCCAGACGCACATCGGCTGGACGCTCGGCGCCGGCGTCGAGGGCGCGATCACGCAGAACATCGTCGCCCGCGGCGAGTATCTCTACGCCGGCTACGGCAAGGAGAACTACAACAAGGTCGGGGCGAAGAACGTCGATCTCGACACCAACGTCATTCGCGCTGGCGTCGCCTACAAGTTCTGAGACCTCTTCGGCAATCGTTCGACGGCCCGGCGGATCGACCGCCGGGCCGATCACGTTCCGGCGACGCGGATCAGCCGTTCGGGCTCGTCGCCTCGTAGGCCGGCACCGCGGCGGCGAAGGCGTCGAGCCAGCGCACCAGCTTGGCGTGGTCGCGCCGCCAGCGGCCGTCGAAGCGCAGATCGAGGTAGCCGAGCGCGCAGGCGAGCGCGATGCGGCCGACGTCGGCCCGCTCGGGATGCGGCGGTGGCGCCTTCTCCAGCGCGTCGAGGGCGCGCGCCACCTTGCTGTCCTGCCAGCGCACCCACTCGGCGTGGCGGCGCGCCTCCGGCCGGTAGCGCACCTCGTAGATCTGCGAGAGCGAGGCTTCCATCATCGCATCGGCGAGCGCCTGCAGCTTCAGCGCGGCGAACCGCTCGGCCGGCTCGGCGGGAATGAGGCGGCCGCCGCCGGCGAGGTGGTCGAAGTACTCCAGGATGACGCGCGAATCGTAGAGCGTGCTGCCGTCCTCGAGCACCAGCACCGGCAGCTTGCCGACCGGGCTCTCCTTGAAGAAGGCGGGGTCGGGGGCGCGCACGTCGGTATTCTCGATGCTGATGCGGTCGTCGAGACCGACCAGCGCGGCACCGATGCGTACCTTGCGCGAGAACGGGGACGGCGGCGCCGAACGGAGCACCCACATTGGATCAGTCCCCCTCGAAGGCGACGAGCGTGCGGACGACGACGCCCTTCTCACGCAGACGGTCGGCGCCGCCGAGCCCCGGCAGATCGACGATGAAGGCGGCGGCGACGACCTCGCCACCGGAGCGGCGGACGAGCTCGATCGCCGCCTCGGCGGTGCCGCCGGTGGCGATCAGGTCGTCGACGACGAGCACGCGGTTTCCCGGCTGGATAGCGTCGGCGTGGATCTCGATGGTGTCGATGCCGTATTCGAGCTGGTAGTCCTGGCCGATCGTCTTGGCGGGCAGCTTGCCCTTCTTGCGGATCGGCACGAAGCCGCGGCCGAGCTCGTGGGCGACGGCGCCGCCGAGGATGAAGCCGCGCGCCTCGATGCCGGCGACGAGGTCGACGCGGGCGGTGAGGAACGGCCAGACGAGACCGTCGACGGCGGCGCGCAGGCCGACCGGGTTGGCGATCAAAGTCGTGATGTCCCGGAACTGGATGCCCGGCCTCGGATAGTCGGGAATCGTGCGGATCAGGTCCCTGAGATCCATGCCGCGTCCTTGACCCTGCCCTGCGCCCCACCCCGTTCCGGGCGGTTGCGCCCCGTGCAGATCGCCGCGGCGATCGCACGAAGTTGTGATTTTCTCATCCGATAGACGCTGACGGGCGCGCTCACAAGCGCGCCGCTCGCATAGCGGCAATGCGCGGAAGGCTTGCTGCGGCGCCGATCACGCCGGCCGGCCACCGGCGTCGACCTCGCGGAAGATCTCCTCGGCGAGATGGAAGGCGGAGTTGGCGGCCGGCACGCCGCAGTAGATCGCTGCCTGCAGGATGACTTCCTTGATCTCGTCGCGCGTCAGGCCGTTGTTGAGGGCGGCGCGGACGTGCAGGCGGAACTCGTCAGACCGGTTGAGGGCGATCATCATCGACAGCGTCATGCAGGAGCGGGTTTTCCGGTCGAGGCCGGGCCGCGTCCAGATCTCGCCCCAGGCGTAGCGGGTGATGAGCTCCTGGAACTCGGCGTTGAACGCCGTCTTGCGGGCCTCGGCCCGGTCGACGTGGGCGTTGCCGAGAACCGCCCGGCGCACCGCCATGCCCTTGGCGTGGCGTTCCTCTTCGGTCATCGCTCCTCCTGCGGCAGCCCGCCGGCGCGGGGCGCCGGCGGATGTCCGAGATAGGAGCAAGCCGCGCGGCGGCGCAAGCGCGCCGTCTATTCCGCCGCCTCGAGCGCAGCCGCCGTGCCGGCCGGCGGCACGGCGAGCCGTGCGAGCAGGGCCGCCCGCTTGCCGTCCGCGGCGGCGATGCGCTGCTCCTTCACCGGGCCGTAGCCGCGGATGTCCTGCGGCAGGCGGGCGAGTTCGCAGAGAAGCCCGTAGTCCGCCATGCCGAGCTTCGACAGCAATGTCTCGACGTCGCCGCGGTAGCTCTCGACGAGCGCCCGCTCGGCGCGGCGCTCGGCGGTGCGGCCGAACGGGTCGAAGGCGGTGCCGCGCAGCCCCTTCGCCTTCGCGAGCCACTGGAAGGCGGTGAAGATCCACGGGCCGAACGCCCGCTTCTTCGGCCGCCCGGTCGCCGGGTCGGGCTTCGACAGGATCGGCGGGGCGAGCATGACGCGGAGTTTCTTCGGGTCGGCGAACTGCTGCATCAGTCCCTCCCGGAAGGCCGGGTCGGTGTAGAGGCGCGCCACCTCGTACTCGTCCTTGTAGGCCATCAGCCTGTAGAGGCTCTCGGCGACGTGGCGGGTGAGGCGCAGGTCGCCGGCGCCACGCTCGGCGTCGGCCGCCTTCACGCGCCCGATGAGATCGCGGAAGCGGCCGGCATAGGCGGCGTCCTGGTAGAGGGCGAGCTCGGCCGCAAGGAAGGCGATGCGCTCGTCGAGATCCATCACCGGCACGGCCGCGGGCAGCGGCAACGCCGACAGGGTCGCCGCCGGCTCGACGGCGAGCACGCGGCCGGCGTGGAAGGCCTGGATGTTCTTGTCGACCGCCGCGCCATTCAGGCGGATCGCCGTCTCGATCGCCTCCAGCGTGAGCGGCAGCGTGCCCTTCTGCCAGGCGAGGCCGACGAGCAGCATGTTGGTGTAGATCGCGTCGCCGAAGATCGCCTCGGCGATGTGGGCGGCGTCGATGCCGGCGAAATCGCGCGTGCCGTCCTTCAGCGTGCGCGCCATGCGCGCCTCGTCGAAGGACAGCGTCTGGCGCATGGCGAACTCGGCGGTCGGCGCGACGCGGGTGTTGATCACCGCCACCGTCCGCTCCGGATCGAGCAGGGCGAGGTGCTCGGCGGTGTTCGCCACCACCATGTCGGAGGCGACGAGGGTGTCGAGCATGGTCGGCGGGATGCGCGGCCCCTCGATCGCCGTGCCGCGGCGGGCGAAGCGGACGTGCGAGGTGACCGGGCCGCCCTTCTGGGCGAGGCCGGTCATGTCGAGCGTCGAGGCGTTGATGCCGTCGACGTGGCCGGCCATGGCGAGCGTCGCGCCGACGGTGGTGACGCCCATGCCGCCGATGCCGGCGACGAGCAGGTTGACCGGCCGGTCGAGCGGGTGCGGCGCCGGCAGCGGCAGCTTCGCGGCGAGCGCGGCGACGTCGAGGCCGGCGCCTTCGGCAGCGCGTAGCTTCGCCCCGTCGACCCAGACGAACGACGGGCAGAAGCCCTCGACGCAGGAGAAGTCCTTGTTGCAGCTCGACTGGTTGATGACGCGCTTCTCGCCGAACGTCGTGGCGAGCGGCTCGACCGAGATGCAGTTCGACTGCACCGAGCAGTCGCCGCAGCCCTCGCAGACGCGCGGGTTCACGTAGAGGCGCTTGTCGGGGTCGGGCGCCAGGCCGCGCTTGCGGCGGCGGCGCTTCTCGGCGGCGCAGGTCTGGTCGTAGACGAGCACCGAGACGCCCGAATACGCGGCGAGCTCGTCCTGCACGGGGATGATGTCGTCGCGGTGCACGACGGGCGTGCCGTGCGGCAGGTCGTGGCGGCCCTCGTACTTCTCCGGCTCGTCGGTGACGACGACGATCTTCTCGACGCCCTCCGCCGCCAGCTGCCGTGTCAGGATCGGCACCGACAGCGGCCCGTCGAAGGGCTGGCCGCCGGTCATCGCCACCGCGTCGTTGAACAGGATCTTGTAGGTGATCGGCACCTTCGCCGACACCGCCTGGCGGATCGCCAGGATGCCGGAGTGGAAGTAGGTGCCGTCGCCCATGTTGGCGAAGACGTGTTTGTCGTTGGCGAACGGCGCCTGGCCGACCCACAGCACGCCCTCGCCGCCCATCGCCACCTGGCCGTCGGTGGTGCGGCCGGGGATCTCGGTCATCGCGTGGCAGCCGATGCCGGGCATGGCGCGGGCGCCCTCGGGCACCTTGGTGGAGGAGTTGTGCGGGCAGCCCGAGCAGAAATAGGGCGAGCGCCCCGCCCGCTCGGCGTGGCCGGCGGCCCATGAGCTCTGGCGCACCATGCGGTCGGCGACGGCGCGCATCGCCGGATCGGCGGCGGCTTCCGGCAGGAAGCTCATCAGCGCCTGCACGAGCTCGGAGGCGGTGAGCTCGAGCAGGTCGGTGAGGAAGGGAATGCCCTCCGGCGTCGTCTTGCCCCACACCGGCGGGCGCTGGCCGGCCGGCCAGTGGTACGCGAGGTCCTTCAGCTGCGGCTCGATGAGCGGCCGCTTGTGCTCGACGACGAGCACCCGCTCGAGGCCGCGGGCAAAGGCGGACAGCCCCTGCGGCTCCAGCGGCCACGGCATCGCCACCTTGTAGACGGCCAAGCCGATGGCGCGGGCGCGCTTCTCGTCGATGCCGAGCATCGACAGCGCCTGGCGCAGATCCCGGTAGGCCTTGCCGGTGGCGACGATGCCGACGCGCGGCCGCGCCGAGCCGAAGGCGACGCGGTCGAGCCGGTTGCCGCGCACATAGGCCTTCACCGCCGGCAGGCGGACGTCGCGCAGCAGCCGCTCGGTCTCCAGACGGTTGCCGAGCAGCAGCACGCGGTTCATGTCGGCGCGCCGCCGCGGGTCGGCATCGACCGGATGCTCGAAGGCGAGCCGGCCGGCGGAGACGTCGACGAGGCCGGAGGCGTCCATGGTGTCGGCGACGCAGATCATCGCCGACCACAGCCCGGCGTACCGCGACAGCTCAAGGCCGTGCAGCCCGTAGTCGACGACGTCCTGCAGGTCGGCCGGATTGAACACCGGCATCTCGGCGTGCACGAAGAAGAACTCGCTCTGCGCCGGCAGGATCGACGACTTCGCCATGTGGTCGTCGCCGGCGAGCGCCAGCACGCCGCCGAGCGCCGCCGTGCCGCTGGCGCTCGCCTGCTTCAGCACGTCGCCGGCGCGGTCGACGCCGGGCGCCTTGCCGTACCAGAGGCCGAAGACGCCGTCGAAATCGGTGCCCTTGCCGTGCAGGCCGACCTTCTGGGTGCCCCACACGGCGGTGGCGCCGAGCTCCTCGTTGACGCCCGGCTGGAAGTGGATGTCGTGCGCAGCGGTGAGCTTGCGGGCGCGCACCAGTTCCTGGTCGAGGCCGCCGAGCGGCGAGCCGCGGTAGCCCGACACGAAGCCGCCGGTGCGGTGGCCGTTCGCCCGGTCGAGGCGCACGCGGTCGAGCGCGACGCGCACCAGCGCCTGGATGCCGTTGAGATAGACGGTGCCCGCATCGCGGACATACTTGTCGTCGAGACTGACGCTGCGCATCGCGACTGTCACCGGCGCCTCCACGCTCGAAACCCGTCGCCGGCCCCCTCGACCGGCGCGGTGCCGTCCGCCCATGCCGAACAGGATAGTGCGGATCGGCGGCGATTTCCGTGCTAACGTTCCGATGCCTCGACCGTTTCGCGCGAAAATTCTCCCGATAGAGCCGCATGACCGGAAGGATCGACCTCGACGCCGGGGATCTGCGCATCCTGCGCATCCTGCAGCGCGACGCCTCGCTGTCGATCGCCGAGATCGCCCGCGAGGCCGGCATGAGCGCGACGCCGTGCTGGCGGCGGATCAAGCGGCTGAAGGAGGAGGGCGTCGTGCGCCGCATCGCGGCGCTGGTCGACCGCGAGGCGGTCGGCCTCGGCTTCGTCTCCTACGCCTTCGTCAAGCTGGCGCTGCCGAGCCGGGAGAACATGGAGCGCTTCGACCGGCTGATCGAGCGCTGGCCGGAGGTGGTCACCTGCGAGCGGGTGACCGGCGCCGTCGACTACCTGCTGAAGGTCGTCACCGACGACATCAAGACCTACGACGAGTTTCTCCGCCTGAAGCTGCTCGACCACGAGCTCGTCTCGGAAGTGCAGTCGCGCATCGTCGTCTCGACGGTCAAGGACACCGCCGCGCTGCCGATCCGAGAGCCGTGAGGCGCCGACCGGAAGACCCCCCGATGCCGCGACTGGTCTGCGGAGCAGGCGGAGGCGCGCGGCCGCGGACCCTATGATCTCGCCGTGCGATGTGGCATGTAGCCCGCCGAGACGCTCGCACTCCCGGCCCCGCGGCCTGCGACGACGACAATGCCCCTCGCAAAGGCGGCTTCGCCGGCCGTCGTGGCACCGGCGACGGCCTCGGGTCGCCCCGGTGGGAGTGTCAGGCGCCACGCGCACAGTCTGCCCCGGAACCGCGGAGAGGATCGCCATGGCCTTCAAGCCGAACTATCGCCAGCAGCGCAGCGATCGCAACCGCTCCAAGGAGCAGAAGAAGCTCGAGAAGCTGCAGAAGCGCGAGGAGGACGCGGCCAAGCGCAAGGCCGCGCGCGGAGACGACGACACCACCGACGAGGCGCTCCCCGACGACGAAGCGACCTCCGAAACCCCTCCGGAGACCCCCGATGGCCCGCAAGAAAACCCGCACTGACAGCAACGTCGCCGTGCTGTTCGACGTCTTCTACGAGGATGGCCTGCGCACCTCCAACCGCAAGGTCCCCGGCGCCGAGCTCGGCGGCCTGGACGGCGACGAGCCGGCCCGCACCTTCATCGAGGAACAGGACCGCAAGATCGCCGAGATGAGCGGCAACCCGCCGCGCGTCATCAAGAAGATCGTCCGCTCGGGCAAGTGAGCGGTCGAGCGGCGCACCGGCGCCGCTCTAGCGAACCGATGTCGGCCGGCGCACGATCGCGCCGACCGCGTTCAGCACGAAACGGGCGGCGACGATCGCCGACACGCCGGAGGCATCGAGCCGCGGCGCGAGCTCCACGACCGATAGTCCGGCGACCGGGCGAGCGGCGGCGACGCGACGCACCAACCCGGCGATCTCGTGGAAGAACAGTCCGCCGGGCGTCGGGGCGTTGACCGCCGGCACGAGGCTCGGGTCGTAGGCGTCGAGATCGAGCGCAATCAGCACCGGCAGCCCAGCCGGCAGCGCCGCCAGCACCGCGTCACTGCCCGCGTCGCGGAAGGCTTCGGCCGTGACGATGCGGGCACCCCATGCCCGCGCCGCCTCGACCTCCTCGCGACGAGCGCTGCCGATGCCGCGCGCACCCACCTGCACGATGGAGCGGACGAACGGCAGCTCGGAGGCGCGCCGCATCGTGCTCGAATAGCCGTCCGGCTCGCCGCCGATGCGGTCGCGCCAATCGATGTGGGCGTCGATCTGCAGGATGGCGAGCGGGCCGACGTCGGCGAAGCCGCGATGGAACGGGATCGGCACGGAATCGTCGCCGCCGAGCAGCACGGGCAAGGCGCCGCGGGCGACCAGCGCTCGCGTCGCGGCCTCGATCTGCGCGCGGTTGCCGGGCCCGTCGGCCGGCGCCGTTTCGAGGTCTCCGCAGTCGACGAGGCGGCTCGGGCTGTCGCCGAACAGCGGGCCGTCGAGATCGAAGTCCCAATGATCGAGATTGCTGCTCGACTGCACCGCGGCGCGACGGATCGCGGCGGGCGCGTCGGCACTCCCCGTCTCGAGGTCGTAGTCGACGTCGTCGGTCGACGGATAGGGGGTTGCGTGTGACGCTGCGAAGACCGCGACGTCGCCGCTGCGCACGCTCGCGATGTCTGCGGCCGGCGCGCCGAGGAACGTCGGAACGGCGCGCCGAAAGGAAAGCGCGGTCAAGATATCCTCGGGAGGAAACTCAGGGGAAGACATCCGCGTCGCCCCCTCCGACGCTCTCGGTGGAGCATCGGAGGAAGCAGCCGGCCGGGGGCCGCGCGATCGGGCGCGGCGCCGCCGTTTCAAATCTCAGCCAAATCAAGTCTCAGCCAAACAGGCCTTGGCCAGAATCAGATCTTGGCGAGAACCAAGTCTCGGCCCAGATCAGGCCGCCTTCTTCGGAGCCCGCTTCTTCTTCACCGGAGCCGGCGGGGGCGGCGGCTCGGCCGGGGCGGCCTTGCGGCTGCGCAGCTGGCCCAGGCCGAGGCTCTTCGCCATCGCCGAGCGGGTCGCGGCATAGTTCGGCGCGACCATCGGATAGTCGGCCGGCAGGCCCCACTTCGCGCGGTATTCCTCGGGGCTGAGATTGTAGGCGGTGCGCAGGTGGCGCTTCAGCGACTTGTACTTCTTGCCGTCCTCGAGACAGATGATGTAGTCCGGCGTCACCGACTTCTTGATGGACACGGCCGGGACCAGCGGCGCCGGGGCGTTCGCCGGCTCGCCCTGCACGGTCTTGTGGAGAGCGGTGTGGACCTGCCCGATCAGCTGCGGCAAATCGGCCGAGGAGACGGTGTTGTTGATCACGTAGGCGGCGACGATATTGGCGGTCAGAGTCATCAGGTCGTCGGTGTCGTCGGGCATTTCTATCTCCATGCACGAATCGGATTGTCGGCTAGCAAAATCGCGGATGATGTCGCTGAAATCAAGGCCTGATTTGTAACTGGCCGACAATTCCGGGGTGTCGGAACTGATCTAGAGAGGACGAGACGCACAGCCCTGCAGTGCATTTCTCGACAATTCAGAGGCGAAATCGGATCATCGAACTCGCGTCAGAAGATGCCATCGTAATCCCGGTGAGCCTATTCGCCGCAGCCGGGGGTTCCATCGAAACCGGGAAAAGATACCGCAAGGTGGTGCAGATCATCCGAGGATGACGGCGGTCCTGCCATTCCCACCGCAACAGCAGGACACTGATCAGACTGGGTCGGCCGGCGTCAGATACGCACCGACCATGCCGCCGTCGACCGGAATCGCCTGGCCGGTGATGTAGGAGGCATCGTCGGAGGCGAGGAAGGCGGTGAGTGCCGCGACCTCGGCCGGCAGCCCGAGTCGCCCCATCGGGATGTGCAGCCGCCTGAGTTCGTAGGCGGCATCGTCGCGCACCAGCTGCGCGGACATCGCCGTCGCGGTGACGCCGGGACAGACCGCATTGACGCGGATGCCGCGGCGGGCGAGCGACACCGCGAGCTCGCGGCTGAGCGCGACGATGCCCCCCTTGCTGGCGGTGTAGGCGATCTGCGAGGGGTGCGAGCCGAGCATCGCGACGATCGAGGCGATGTTGACGATCGCCCCGCCGCCGCCCGCCTCGATGACGGGGATCGCGTGCTTGGCGCCGAGATAGACGCTCTTCAGGTTGACGGCGAGCGTCGTATCCCAGGCGTCTTCCGGCGTCGAGACGGCGTCTGTGTCCTGCGGATGCACGATGCCGGCGTTGTTCACCAGCACGTCGAGGCCGCCGAAGACGTCGACGCAGGACGCGACCATCGCCGCCACCGAGGCGGAGACCGAGACGTCGACCCGTGCGGCGACTGCTTCCGCGCCCGTGCCGCGCAGGCGCGCCGCCGTCGCCTCGGCGCCGGCGAAGTCGCGATCGGCAATCAGCACGCGCGCGCCCTCCGCGCAGAAGCGCTCGGCGATCGCCGTGCCGATGCCGGCCGCCGCTCCGGTGATGATCGTCCGCTTGCCGGCCAGTCGCATGATCTCGTCACCCTTGCTGACGGCCGCCGTGCGGACCGTGCGGTTGCCGGAACAGGAGAGTGGGGCCTTCACTGTCGCCGGTCGCCGACGATTCGGCGGGCGGAAACCGGGCTGGAGCGAGGACCATGACGGGACGGTTCGAGGGCAAGGTCGCGCTGGTGACGGGAGCCGGCGGCGGCATCGGCTTGGCGATCGCGCGCGACCTCGCCGAAGCGGGCGCGATCGTGCACGCCTTCGACCTCAAGCCGGCCCCCGCGGCGCTGGCGGAACACGACCACATCGTCTTCCACCAAGGCGACCTCTGCGACGGCGCCCGCACGGCGGCGCTGTTCTCGGGGATCGAGGAGCGCCACGGCCGGCTCGACTGTGCCGTCAACGCTGCCGGGCTCTGCCTGTTCGAGCGCGACGGATCGGTCGAGACGGTGGCCGACGACGTCTTCGCGCGGACCTTCGACGTCAACCTCACCGGCGCGATGCGCATCGTCCGCGGTGCGCTGCCGCTGATGCGGGCCGCCGGCGGCGGTGCCTTCGTGCACATCGCGAGCGTCGTCGGGCTGCGCACCATGGAGAACATCCTCGGCGGCGGGCCGGCCGACGCCTACCAGCTGTCGAAGGCGGCGCTCGTCTCGCTGTCGCGCTCGCTCGCCCTGCAGTTCGCCCACCAGAACATCCGCTCCAACACCGTCTGCCCCGGCGCCATCGCCACGCCGATGACGGCCGACATCTACGCCGATCCGGCCCGCGTCGCGGCGATGCAGGCGCGCACGCCGCTCGGCCGCGTCGGTCGGCCGGAGGACGTGTCGGCGGCGACACTGTTCCTGCTCGGCGACGAGGCGAGCTTCATCACCGGCACCGACCTCGTGGTCGATGGCGGCCTGCTCGCCAAGCTCTGACATCCCCGCGCCATCTCCCGCCAACCCGCGCCCGCGACGCCCGCCGCCGGGGCGATCGCCCTTGACTAATGGAGTATGTGGTCTGAGAAATAGACCAAAGGTCAATGTGGATGTTTCGGTGCGCCGGATCGCCGGCCGGGGGTGTCGATCGTGCAGATGCGCAGGCCGCCCGCCCCCGACGGCCCGGCCGGCTCGTCGTCTCCGGCGTCAGGGGGAGTTGCACGCCTTCCTGTGGAGTGGCCGCGCTGGCTCGCCTTACAGGCCGAGCCGGTGACGGCCGAGCAGGTGATGGACTTCGCGTTCCGCCGCTCCTTCGACACCCTCTGAGTACCCGTCCCGCATGAGCAATCTCCTCACCGTCGACGACCTGAAGCGCCGCATCGCCGCCGGCGAGATCGCCACCGTCATCTGCGCGATGCCGGACCTGTGGGGGCGGCTCGTCGGCAAGCGGCTGACGGCGAAGAACTTCCTCTCCGCCGCGCTCGGCTCGGAGGGAGTGCACGCCTCGGTCTACCTGTTCTGCGTCGACATGGACATGGACCCGCGCCCCGGCTACGCGCTGACCGGCTGGGACAAGGGCTTCCAGGACTGCGTGCTGAAGCCGGACCTTGCCACCATCCGCGTGCTGCCGTGGGTGCCGAAGACGGCCTTCGTGCTGTGCGATGCCGTCGACCACGACGGCACCGAGATGGCGGTGGCGCCGCGCACCATCCTGAAGCGGCAACTCGCCCGCGCCGCGGCGCTCGGGATCACCTTCAAGTGCGCGAGCGAACTCGAGTTCTTCGTCTTCCGCGACAGCTACGACGAGGCCTGGGAGAAGCGCTATCGCGGCCTCAAGCCGACGTCGCGCTACCGCGCCGACTACCACATGCTGCAGTCGACCCGCGACGAGCCGCTGATCGGCGCGATGCGCGAGATGATGGAGGCGGCCGGCATCGAGGTGGAGAACGCCAAGACCGAGTGGGGCCTCGGCCAGCAGGAGATCGCGCTGCGCTATGCCGAGGCGCTGGAGATGGCCGACCGCCACCTCCTCTACAAGAACTGGGTGAAGGAGATCATCAGCCAGCACGGGCTGTCGGCGACCTTCATGGCGAAGCCCTTCATCGACGAAATCGGCTCGTCCTGCCACGTGCACGTCAGCCTGTGGGGCACGGACGGCGAGCCCGCGAGCTTCGACGCCGCCACCGACAGCCACATGGCGCCACGGTTCGGTTCGTTCGTCGCCGGCATGATCGCCAGCGGGCGCGAGTATGCGCTCTTGTTCGCGCCGACGATCAATTCCTACAAGCGCTTCCGCAAGGAATCCTTCGCCCCCGTGCAGCTCGTCTGCGGCGGCGACAACCGCACCTGCGGCTTCCGTCTGGTCGGCCACGGCCCGAGCTTCCGGGTGGAATCGCGCATCCCCGGCGCCGACGCCAACCCGTATTTGATGCTCGCCGGCATCCTGGCGAGCGGCCTCGACGGCATCGAGGCGGGGCTGCCGACGCCTGAGATCTACGAGGCGAACGCCTATCTCGACGCCTCGCTGCCGCGCGTGCCGCCGACCCTCCGTGACGCCGTCGACCTGTTCGGCGCGAGCGACAGGGCGCGCGCCTCCTTCGGCGACGTCGCGCACGCCCACGTCCTGCACTTCTACCGCCAGGAGGTGGAGGCGTTCGAGCAGGAGACCGTCACCGACTGGGAGATGATGCGCTACTTCGAGCGCATCTGACGACCGGCGACAGCGACTGCCGGCGGTGTCGTGCGGTCGCGCGTGATTGGGCCAATGCACAGACCACTGGATCTGTTGGACCTTTGGGGAGACGTTGGGTGAGTGACAAGCGGACGGTGTTGGTGACGGGCGGTGTCGGCGGGATCGGCACGGCGATCTACCGGCGGCTCGCCGGCGAGGGCTGGCGCGTCGTCGCCGCCGACATGGCCATCGATCCGGCGCGGAACGGCACACCCGTCGACGGCGGACCGGCCGACGTGCTGGTGCACCATCTCGACGTGCGCGACCCGGCGAGCGTCGACGCCTGCGTCGCGGCGGCCGTGACGATCGCCGGCGGTCCGCTCGCCGGCGTCGTCAACTGCCACGGCATCGTCCGCTACACGCCGATCGAGGCCGTCAGGGACGAGGACATGGACGCCGTCTGGCAGGTCAACGTCGCCGGCTCCGCCCGCGTCTGCCGCGCCGCCGACGCCCACCTGGCGGCCGGTGCGTCGGTGGTCAACATCTCCAGCGTCACCGGCTCGCTCGGCCGGCTGCCGGGCGCCTCGATGTACGGGGCGTCGAAGGCGGGGCTGGAGGCGTTCACGCGCTATCTCTCGTGCGAGCTCGCGCCGCGCGGCATCCGCGTCAACGCCGTCGCGCCGGGCTTCATCCTGGCGCTGCCCCTCAGCCCGTCGATGCGCGCCATCGGCTGGGGCGGTAGCGAGGAACAGGTGGTGGCGCGGCTCCGCCAAGAGATCCCGCTCGGCCGCTTCGGCACCTGCGAGGAGATCGCCGACGCGGTGGAGTTCCTGCTCTCCGACCGCGCCTCCTACGTCACCGGCACGACGCTGTTCGTCGACGGCGGAGTGACGGCGCGATGAGCCCCGCCGTGGAAGCCCGCCGGGAGGCCGCCAATGCCGAGGCGTTCCGCCGCCTCACCACCTCGGAGCCGGTGCTTGTCGACGTGCGTCCGGCGATCGAGGTGGTGCCGGGGATGACGGCGAACACCGTGCTGACCTCCGGGCCGCCGCTCGCCTGGGCCGACTATGTCGGCGGCCAGCGCGACGCGCTGATCGGCGGCGCGCTGTACGAGGGGCTGGCCGGAAGCCGCGAGGAAGCGGCGGAAAAATTCGACCGTGGCGAGATCGTCGTCGGCGGCTGCCACGACTTTGGCTGCGTCGGCTCGCTCGCCGGCATCTACACCGCCTCGATGCCGGTGTTCGTCGTCGAGAACGCGCCGTTCGGCACGCGCGGCTTCTGCAACATGTACGAGGGCAAGTCGCCGAAGCGGCTGAACTACGGCGTCTACGACGACACCGTTAAGGCGCAGCTCACGACGATCGGCACCGTGGTCGGACCCTTGATCGGCGAGGCGGTGCGCGCCCTAGGCGGCGTGCCGTTGAAGCCGCTGATGATCCGCGCCCTCAACATGGGCGACGAACTGCACAGCCGGAACACCGCCGCCTCGCTGACGTTCGCCCGCGAGCTGTTCCCGGCCTTCCTCGACCTCTACGCCGGCAAGCCGGCCGAGGTGCGCCGCACGCTCGAGATCCTCACCGAGGACCACTACTTCTTCCTGCGCCTGTCGATGGCCGCCGCCAAGGCGACGGCGGACGCGGCACACGGCATCGAGGGATCGAGCCTCGTCACCGCAATGGCGTTCAGCTGCCAGGAGTTCGGCGTGCGGGTCTCCGGGCTCGACGGCTGGGTGCGCGGCCCGCACGCCTCGGTCGAGGCGAAGCTGTTTCCCGGCCACGACGCCTCGGAGATCACCTGGATGGGCGGCGAGAGCCCAATCACCGAGACGATCGGCCTCGGCGGCTTCGCGCAAGCCGGCGCGCCGACACTGCAGGCCTACCAGGGCGGCTCCTACGAGGCGATGATCGCCCGCAACACGCGCCTCTACGACATCACCGCCGGCGAGCACCCGGACTTCAAGATGCCGGCGCTCGGCTACCGCGGCACGCCGACCGGCATCGACGTCTTCAAGGTGCTGGAAACGGGAACGCTGCCGGCGATGGACATCGGCGTCGCCGGCGCCGGCGGCGGGCAGATCGGCGCCGGCATCGTCAGCGCGCCGGTGGAATGCTTCCGGCTGGCCGCCGAGCGTTACGGGGAGCGCTACGCGGTCTGAAGGTCCGCCGAATGGTCCAATGGACCGACCCGGCGTATAGGGTGCGGCCGCAGGCTCCGGGCGAGATCGCGGCTCGGTTGTGCTAGACCCTCGTCGACGCCGATCCTGCGGCGGCGACGAATCGGACGGAGGGCTGGGTGACGCTCGTCGACCTGGAGATGCCGCTGATCGGCTCGGTGCGCGCCGCCGCCACCTACGAGCTCGTGGTCGAGCAGGTGCGGCGTGCCATCTATCTCGGTCGCTTCCTGCCCGGCGACAAGCTGCCGCCCGAGCGCGACCTCGCGAGCCAGATGGGCGTCTCGCGCACGACCATCCGCGAAGCCGTGCGCGTGCTGGAAGGCGAGGGCCTCGTCACCGTGCGCCGCGGGGCGACCGGCGGCCTGATTGTGCTCGGCCAGGCGAAGCTGACGCCCGGCCAGGTGAAGTCGTACATGGAGACGCAGCGGGTGCTGCTCGACAGCGTCTTCGAGTTCCGCGTCGCCAACGAGTGCGCCGCCGCGGCGCTGGCGGCGACCCGGCGGAGCGAGTCGCAGCTGCGGCGGCTCGCCCGCGCGCTCGAGGAGATGGACAAGCTCGGCGCGACGGCGGAGGCGCGCGAGCGGACGGCCAACATCGCCCGCTTCAGCGCGTGGGACTCCGAGTTCCACCTCGCCATCGCGCAGGCCTCGGCCAATCCCTTCCTGGTCAAGGCGGTCGAGGACGGCCGCGCAGCGATGTTCCTGCCGATCGGCCGGGTGTTCACCCGCCTCGAGGACAACGCCAACGACCATCATGCCGCGATCTTCGAGGCCATCCGCGGCCGCGACGCCGCCGCGGCGAGCGCCCACATGCGCGCCCACATCGAGGCGACCCGCACCAGCCTGCACAACCTCCTGCCGAGACCCCGCAAGCCGGCGCCGTCCGTCGTCTGACGGCGGCCAGCGCCCCTCCAAACGGCCAGCGGGTCACTTGGTCTAACTTGTAGACCATTGGCCGTCGGCCTGATATCGTGCCCCTCACGATGGGCGACGGTCACGCCCGCCGCCGTACGGCGGGAGCGAGGGAGCGATGTGGATGACGTCCACCCGGCCACTGGAATTCGGCTTCGTGGCGACCGCCTCCGGCGGCGCCGGCACCAGCGACCGGCAGATGTACCGCGACCTCATCGGCGACGTGGAGATCGGGCTCGGGCTCGGCTACGGCACCGTCTGGATGATCGAGCACCACTTCTCCGACTACTTCCCGACGCCGGATCCGCTCGCCTTCCTGTCGCACATCGCCGGCCGCTTCCCGCAGGCCGGGCTCGGCACCTGCGTGCTGATCGCCCCCTGGTACAACGCGCTGCGGCTCGCCGGCTCGATCGCCCAGCTTCGCCTGTTGACGGACGCGCCGATCCATCTCGGCTTCGGCCGCGGCACGGCGAAGTACGAGTACGACCGCTTCGGCATCGACATGGAGGAGGCGCGCATCCGCTTCGTCGAGACGCTGCGCATCGTCCGCGACGGCCTCACCAAGGACAGCTTCACCTTCGACGGCAGGCTCCTTTCGGTGCCGAAGGAGACGCGGCTCAGGCCGAAGGCGCCGCTCGACGGGCTGCACTTCTATGGGGCGATCGGCGCGAGCCCGGAAAGCGCCCAGGTGATGGCCGACGAGGGCCTGCCGCCGATCTGCACCACCATCGGCAACCTCGACGCCCAGGCGCAGACGCTGGTCGAGTGGGCGAAGCGGGCCGAGAGCCACGGCTTCGAGACGAACGTGCCGCTGCCGATCATGATCAACTGCGTCATCGAGGACAGCGACGCCGAGGCGGTGCGCCAGGCGCAGATCCACATCCCGCCGTTCATGAAGGCGCAGGTCGACCACTACGAGGCCGACGCCGACCACTACAAGGACATCCAGAGCTACAAGGCGTGGAGCAACGCCTTCGCGGGGATGAAGAAGCGCTGCGACCCGGCCAACATCCCGCCGTGGTGCGAGTGGCAGCTCGTCGGCACGCCGGACACGGCGGCGCGGAAGCTCCAGCAGTACATCGACGCCGGCTTCAACATGTTCCTCATCCACACCGCGACGCCCGGCGTGCCGCCGGGTCCGCGACGCCGCTGGCTGACGCGCTTCGCCGAGGAGGTGATGCCGCGCTTCACCGGCGCACCGGCCGCCTTCCACGCGACCGCGGCCGAGTGAGGCACCGCCGGATGAACACGCGTCTCGACGAATTGCACCCGAAGCTGCGCACCATCCTCGCGGCACCGGAGAACCCGAACGCCACGCCGGTCGAGGTCCAGGACCCCGACGCGGCGCGGCAGGAGTGGAAGTCCGACATCCTCTCCGTCGACGCGCCGGCGCCGCCAGGCGTCGGCGTCACCGATACGAGCTTCCCCGGCCCCGCCGGACCGATCGCCGCCCGCCTCTACGTGCCGGCGGGGTCGCGGGCCGAACCGTGGCCGCTGCTGATCTACTATCACGGCGGCGGCTACATCCGCGGCGACCTCGACACCCACGATTCGCTCTGCCGCGTGCTCGCCGCCGAGACGCCCTGCGCGGTGCTGTCGGTCGACTACCGCCTCGCCCCCGAGCACCGCTTCCCGGCCGCGGTCGACGACGCGCTCGCCGTGCTGCGCGCTGTGGCGCGCGACGCCGCGCGCCTCGGCGTCGATGCCCGACGCATCGCCGTCGGAGGCGACAGTGCCGGCGGCAACATCGCCGCCGCCGTGACGCTCGCCGCCCGCGACGAGGGTGGCCCGCAGCTCCGCTATCAGCTCCTCATCTACCCGGTCACCGACCTCACGAGCGCCACCGAATCGAAGCGGCTGTTCTCCAAGGGCTTTCTCCTCAACTCGATGCCCTTCTACATCGCGAGCTATCTCGGACCCGACGGCGACGGCACCGATCCGCTCGCCTCGCCGCTGCTCGCGCCGGACCTTTCGCGCCTGCCGCCGGCGCTGGTGCTGACGGCCGGCTTCGACCCGCTGCGCGACGAGGGCGACGCCTATGCCGAACGGCTGGCCGACGCCGGGGTGCCGGTGGAGCACGTCCGCCATCCAGAGATGATCCACGGCTTCGTGTCGCTGCGCGGGCTGCTCGACGAGGCGGACGTGGCCCTCCGCGACTGCGCGCGGCGGCTGGCGAAGGCGTTCGCCTAGAGGCGGTGGCGGGTGCCGACGAGCGGGGTCGCCCCACGCATGGAAGAGATCGCCGAGACCGCACCCGTCCAGCCGGAACTGTTCCGCCAGGGCATGCGGAGCCTGTTCAGCGGCGTCTGCATCCTCTCCTCGCTCGACGGCGACGAGCGCGTCGGGCTGGTGGCCTCCTCCGTCACCTCGGTGTCGATGGAGCCGCCGACGCTGCTCGTCTGCGTCAACAAGAACGCCAGCGCGCACGACGTGGTGATGCGGTCGGGCGTCTTCGCCATCACCATCCTGGCCGAGAACCATGCGGAGATCGCCCGCATCTTCTCGTCGAGCCGGCGGCGCGAGGAGCGCTTCGTCACCGGCCGCTGGAAGACGGCGCCGACCGGCTGCCCGATCCTGTCGGACGCGCCGGCCTCGTTCGACTGCCGCACCGTGCAGGTGGTCGACGGTGGCACGCACACGATCTTCATCGGCCGCGTGCTCGACGTGCAGATGCAGGCCGAGCCGCCGCCGCTGCTCTACGGCTACGGCAACTTCGGCGCCTACGTGCCGCGCACCGTGTTCGCGGCGACGCGCGACCACATCACGACGCGCAGCGGGGCGCAGTTCGACCTCACCGTCTACAAGAACTCGCTCGACCAGACGGAGCACTTCGCGCTCAGCAAGGGCGACATCTCCGACGGCCGGCCAGTGCTGACGCGGGTGCAGGCGGTCAACCTCCTGCAGGACGTGGTTTTCGACGATTTCAACGGCCAGGGCGGCATCTTCCAGTCGGCGCTCGGGATGATCGAGCGGGAGGGCCGCGGCCTCGCCATCCTGCTCTACGAGATCGCGCCGTATCCGTCCGAGCGGCTGCGGTCGCGGCGCGAGGGCCCGGCGCGCACCCTCGACCTCCTGGAGTTCGGCGTCTGCTCGCAGATCATCCGCGACCTGCACGTCGAACGGCTCGAACTGATCGGCGGCGGCGACGACACGACCGCGGAGATCCTGCGCAGCTTCGGCTTCAAGGTGACCGGCTGGCGAACTGTCGGCTGACGTCCTCAAGCTTGGTCGGGCCGTCCCGCCGGAGTATCGTTCGGGCTGGCGGAACGGCGCGCGGGGATACGGGCATGGGGGACGCGGGGTGGCTGATCGAGCCCACCAAGGCACCCGAACCGGTGGAGATCGATCTCTTCACGCGGATCGAGACGGCCGACATCGCCGGCGACGTCAACAGCATCGAGGCGGCGACCGGGCTCTGGCTGTTCATTGCCGACCTGAAGGTCGATGCCGACTGCACTCTGGAGGCTTCCGGCGAGCTCAGCGGCTCGTGGGTCGACTTCCAGTTCTTTCTCAACGGCAAGGCGCTGTTCGAAACGACGGACGGCGTGAGTGGCGAGGTCTCGCCCGCCAGCGGTCTCGCCGTGCGAATGATCGAGCGACGCGGCCGCTACCACTTCTCCGCCGGGATGCGCGTCCGCACCGTCGGCGTCGGCGTCTCCCGGGAGCGTCTGGCGACGATCCTCGGGAGCGATGCGCCGGAGACGTTCGAGCCGCTGCGGCGCCCGCTGATCGACCGCAGCCTCGTCTGGCCGTTTCCCGTCACGCCGTCGCTGCGCCGGATCGGCCAGAACCTGTTCGACCCCACGCCGGGCGGGCGCCTGCGCCTGCTCTTCCTCGAATGCGCGGCGGTCCAGGCGACGACGATCGCGCTGTCCGGTCTCTCTTCCGACCGCACCATTTCTGGCAGCAGCCGGCGCATTTCGGCGCGCGAGGTCGCCTGCGTCTCGGCGGCGCGCGACATCCTGCTGGCGGACCTGCGCACTCCCGCCTCGCTCGACGAACTGGCGGCCGAGGTTGGGCTCGGGCCGCGCCAGCTGCTGCGCGGCTTCCGATCGGTGTTCGGCCAGTCGCCGTTCGAGCTCGTGCGCAACGAGCGCCTCGACCACGCCAAGGTGGTGCTCGCGGAGACCGACATTCCGCTGAAGGAGATCGCCTACCGCGTCGGCTACGCCGACGTGACGAACTTCATCCACGCCTTCCGCCGCCGCTTCGGCGCGCCGCCGCGGCAGTTCCTGCGCGCCGATGCGGACGGTGCGTGACGGGTCAGGCCGGAGGACGGGTCGCCTGCATCGACGGCCGCTCGGCGAAGCCGGCGTACCAGGCCGCGAGCTTCGGATAGCGGTCGCGCCAGCCGATTTCCGCGAAGCGCAGGTCGAGATAGCCGAGCGCGCAGGCGTAGGTGATCGTGCCGATATCAAGCACGCCGGCGAGCGTCGGCGCCTCCGTCTCCATGTGCTCGAGCGTGCGCTCGATCTTGCGCATCTGCCCGTCGACCCAGGCCGGCCAGAGGAACTCGGCCGGGCGCGCCGCCTGCTCGTAGCGGGCGAGCAGGGCGGCGTCGAGCAGGCCATCGCCCTCGGACTGGCGGACGAGCGCCGTCCAGCGGGCGGCACCCGCCGGGAACATGCGCCCGCCGCCGGCGAGGTCGTCGAGGTACTCGCAGATGACGCGGCTGTCGAAGAGGGCGCGGCCGTCGTCGGTGACCAGCGTCGGCACCTTGGCGAGCGGATTGTCGGCGACGATCGTCATGTCGGTGTTCACCGGGTGCGCCGCCGTGGCGGCGAACTCCAGCCGGTCGGCGAGCCCGAGCTCGTGCGCCATCACCACCACCTTGCGCACGTAGGGCGACGTCGGCGCGTGGAAGAGCTTCATCGGGACATCCTCGTGTTGTCGCGCCGACTTCTGAACCGCCGGGCAGGCCGCGAGACATCCGTAAAGGCTGTCAGGCAGCTTGAAAAGACCGGGCGCGCCGATCGCCGCCGCCGACGGGACTCAGAGCCCCATCGCGCGCAGCCCCGCCACCGCGGCGACACCGATGGCGACCACGGCGATCAGCGGCAGCCGCAGCGCGGCGAGAGCGGTGATCACGGCCGCGATCGTCTCCGCCCAGCCGGTGGCGAGCACGGTCGGCGCGATCAGCGCCGCCAGCACCGCGGCCGGCAGCGCCTCGAAGGCGGCGCGAACGCGCGGGTGACGGAGCGCCGTGGTGGGCATCGCGAGCCCGGCGAGGCGGGTGAACGCGGTTGCGACCGCCATCGCCAGGATGGCGGCGAGCGTCCAGGGATCGACGGTCATGGGATCGACGGTCATGGGATCAACGGTCATGGCGCGCCTCCCGCCGTGGCGGCAGCAGCGCGGCGACGGCGACGCCCGCCGCCGCTCCGACCGCGATGGACACGGGGCCCGACAGCAGCGCCCGCGCGGCGACGGCGGCGAGCGCCGCCACGGCGATCGTCGGCAGGAAGCCGCGGGTGTGGCGGAAGCCGGCGATCAGCCCGATGAAGATCGCCGCGAAGGCGAAGTCGAAGCCGTAGGCGGCCGGATCGCCGAGGCGCGCGCCGACGACGGCGCCGGCCGTCGTGAACACCACCCAGTTGACGTAGAGGAGCCCCGCGACACCGGCGTAGTAGGCGGGCGTCAGCCGCTGCGTCGCCGCCCGCCGCTCCGCCATCGCCCAGATCTCGTCGGCGAGCAAGAGCAGCGCCAGGGCGCGAGCGAGCGGATGGAAGCCGTCCATCTTCGGCGCGATCGAGGCGCCCATCAGGATGTGGCGAAGGTTGACGAGGAGCGCCGCCGAGCCGAGCGTCAGCCAGGCCGCCGGCGTCGTCCACAGGTCGAGCGCGACGAACTGCGAGCTGCCGGCGAAGACGAGGCCGGACATCAGCGCCGTCTCGAGCGGCGACAGCCCCTTCTCGGCGGCGAGCGCGCCGAGCAGCAGGGCGAACGGGATCACCGCCACCGTTGCCGGCAGGATGGCGAGCGCGCCGGCGCGGAGGTCGGACGAAGGGGAGCTTTCGGAGACCGCGAGCATGCCGTGGTCTAGCGGGGCGGCACGAGCGCGGTCTTGGACGAAAGTGACGGCGCGTCACCAATCCGCGAACGGCCGCTTCGACAGGGCAGCGTTGCGGTAACGGGGATCTTCGGTGACCTCGCGGCCGATCCAGGCCGGCAGCGGCGGATCGTCGCCCGCGGCGGCGAGTTCGACCTCGACGACGACGAGCCCGTCGTTCGCCCCTGAGAAGACGTCGACCGTCCAGTGCCCGCCGGTCCGCATCAGTGTGTATCGGGTCTTCTCGACGAGGGCGCCGCGGCAGAGGTCGAACATCTGCTCGGCGTCGGCGCACGGGATGGCGTACTCGAACTCGTCGCGCTCGGTCGCCGACACTTCGCCCTTGATGGTGAGAAACGCCTCGTCGCCGGCGGTGCGGACGCGCACCGCCACCTTTTCGTCGGAGAACAGATAGCCCTGTCGCAGCGGACCCGAGTGGGCGATCTCCGCCCGCCATCCGTCGTCGGCGACGAGAAACTTGCGCTCGATTTCCTTGGCCATCGCTCTCCCCGCTGCCGGCAAGGCCACCCTTGGCGCGCCGACCGAGATTGATCCTTCTCGCATGTCCGGCCAATGTCGTCGCCCGCGACACAGGGCCCGCGTCGCCGGGCGCCCAAGAAATACGGACCCGAGCATGCGCATTCTCGTCACCGGCGGCGGCGGCTTCCTCGGCCGGCGCCTCATCCAACGGCTGCTGCGCGACGGGCTCGCGGGCGAGGCGGTCTCCGACGTGCGGGCGCTCGACAGCGTCTCACCGGCGCCGTTCTCGGACGACCGCGTGCGCGTCGTCGCCGGCGACCTCGGCGACGACGGCGCGCTGGCGGCCGCCATCGGCGACGGCGTCGACGTCGCCTTCCACCTCGCCGCGGTGGTGTCCGGCGCCGCCGAGGCCGACCTCGCGCTCGGCATGCGCGTCAACGTCGACGGCACGCGGGCGCTGCTCGACGCGCTGGCCGCGACGGGCGGCCGGCCGCGGCTGGTGTTCGCGAGCTCGGTGGCCGCGTTCGGCCGCGTCGGGGCCGACGGGTTCGTCGACGACGCCACGACGCCGAAGCCGGCAAGCTCCTACGGGGCGGAGAAGGTGATCGGCGAGTATCTCGTCGCCGACCGGACGCGGCGCGGCGACGTCGACGGCCGCTCGGTCAGGCTGCCGACCGTGGTGGTGCGGCCGGGCAAGCCGAACGCCGCCGCCTCCTCGTTCGCGAGCTCGATCCTGCGCGAGCCGCTCGCCGGCGCGCCCGCCGTGCTGCCGGTGGCGGAGACGCTCAGGCTGTGGATCTCCTCGCCCGACACGGTGGTCGGCAACCTCGCGCACACCGCGGCGCTGCCGCAGGCGGCGTTCGAGGGCGACGCGACGCTCAATTTGCCGGGCATCACCGTGGCGGTGGCGGAGATGATCGCAGCCCTCGGCCGGGCCGGAGGCGATACGGCGCTGGTCGAGCGGGCGCCGGACGCGCGGATCGGCAAGATCGTCGCGAGTTGGCCGGCCGGCATCCGGACCGTGCGGGCGGACGCCCTCGGCTTCCGCCCCGACAGCGACATCGACGCGATCGTGGCGGAGCACGTCGCCGCGATGAAGGCGGCCTGAGGAAACGAGAAAGGGCGCCGTCGCCGGCGCCCTTCCGTAGTTTCAGTGACTTTGCCGCGATATCAGGAAGCGGTCAGCTTTCCCTCGCGCTGCAGGTAGTACATGTACTGGTCGAAGGTGCCTTCGGTGTACTGGAACCAGAGGTCCGCCTCGGCGCGATAGGCGATGATCGAGTCGTAAATCTTCTTGAAGTTGGCGTTCTTCGCGGTCGTCTCGGCGTAGACTTCCTGCGCCGCGGCGAAGCAGGCGTTCAGCACGTCGAGCGGGAAGGCCGTCACCTTGGCGCCGGCGGCGTAGAGCCGCTTGATCGCCGCCGGGTTCTGGGTGTCGTACTTCGCCAGCATCCAGGTGTTGGCTTCCGTCGCCGCCGACTGGATCGCCGCCTTGTAGGTGTCGGGCAGCGCCTCGAACTTCGCCAGGTTGACGAAGGCGTGCACGGTCGGCCCACCCTCCCACCAGCCCGGATAGTAGTAGTAGGGGGCGACCTTGTAGAAGCCGAGCTTCTCGTCGTCGTAGGGGCCGACCCACTCCGCCGCGTCGATCGTGCCCTTCTCCAGCGCGGGGTAGATGTCGCCGCCGGCGATCTGTTGCGGGATGACACCGACCTTCGCCATCACCTGCCCGGCGAAGCCGCCGATGCGCATCTTCAAGCCCTGCAGGTCGGCCGCCGACTTGATCTCCTTGCGGAACCAGCCGCCCATCTGGGCGCCGGTGTTGCCGCACGGGAAGCCGACGGCGTTGTAGGTCTTGTAGAACTCGTTCATCAGGTCGTTGCCGCCGCCCTGGAACAGCCAGGCGTTCTGCTGGCGGGCGTTGAAGCCGAACGGCATCGCCGCGCCGAGGCAGAAGGTCGGGTCCTTGCCGACGTAGTAGTAGCTGACGGTGTGGCACATCTCGACGGTGTCGTTGGAGACGGCGTCGAGCGCCTGCAGGCCGGGGACGATCTCGCCCGCCGCGAACACCTGGATCTTGAACTTGCCGCCGGTGAGCGCCGCCACCCGGTCGGCGAAGTACTGCGCGCCGCCGTAGATGGTGTCGAGCGACTTCGGGAAGCTCGAGGTCAGGCGCCAGGACAGCTCCGGCTGGTCCTGGGCGATCGCCGGCATCGGCAGCGCGGCGGCCGTGGTCGCCGCCGCCGCCGAGGCGATGCCGGCGGTCTTCAGAAATTCACGACGCTTCATGGGTGTTTCCTCGGATGGTGTTCTGGCGGGAGGCGACGCTGTCGCCGGTAGCTCCGTCACGCCTTCGTTTCCCCTGCGGCCCGTGCGGGCTCGGGAACCGTGACGCGGTCTCTTTCGTGTCGCCGATAAAGCCTCGCCGCCCCGATGTTGGCAACTGGGAAAGAAGGCGAACGTCGCCACCCCGCAAACGGCGCTTGGCGGCGATTTCGCCCCTCCCGGCCGGCTTGCCGCCGGCGACAGCATCGGCCACTGTCTCGGCATCGACGACCGGCGAGGGCCTATGACGAAGACGTGGGCGGGCAACTTCTTCGAGGACTTCCGGCTCGGCCAGGTGATCCGTCATGCAACCCCGCGCACGCTGACGCTCGGCGACGCGGCGCTCTACCAGGCAGTCTACGGCGGCCGCTTCGTCGTGCAGTCGTCGGATCAGTTCGCCCGCGAGATCGGCTACCCGCGGGCGCCGCTCGACGACCTCTTGGTCTTCCACACCGTGTTCGGCAAGACGGTGCCGGACATCTCGCTGAACGCCGTCGCCAACCTCGGCTACGCCGGCTGCCGCTTCCTCGCCCCCGTCTATCCCGGCGACACGCTGTCGGCGATCTCCGAGGTGATCGGCCTGAAGGAGAACTCCAACGGCCGGACCGGCGTCGTCTACGTCCGCTCCACCGGCTACAAGGACGACGGCACCGAGGTCGTCGACTATGTGCGCTGGGTGATGGTGAACAAGCGCGACGCCGGCGCACCTGCCCCGGAGGTCCTTGTGCCGGACTTGCCGGCAGCCGTCGGCGCCGACGTGATCGGCAATGCCGTGCCGCTGCTCGAGCTCGAGGCCTGGGACGACGACCTCGCCGGCTCGCCCCACCGCTTCGAGGACTACGCGGCCGGCGAGCGGATCGACCACGTCGACGGCACGACGATCGAGGAGAGCGAGCACCAGCTGGCGACGCGGCTCTACCAGAACACCGCACGCGTGCACTTCAACCAGCACACGGAAGGCGCCGGCCGCTTCGGTCGGCGGCTGGTCTATGGCGGGCACGTCATCTCGATCGCCCGGTCGCTCTCCTTCAACGGCCTCGGCAGCGGCTTTCACGTCGCCGCCATCAACGGCGGACGACACGTCGCGCCGGTTTTCGCCGGCGACACCCTATATGCATGGTCGGAGGTGGTCGGTGCCGAGGAGCTTGACGGCCGGCGGGACGTCGGCGCGTTGCGCGTTCGCACCGTGGCAGCCAAGAACCGGCCGTGTGCCGACTTCCCCGATCGCGATGCCGCCGGTGCCTACGATCCGGCGGTCGTGCTCGACATCGACCTGTGGCTGATGATGCCGCGTCGGTAATGGCCTTCGAGAACTGGAGTGACACCGTGCCGAGCCGCACCACCACCGCCGCCCTGATGACGATCGCGCTCGCTGCCGCCCTGCCGGCGAGCGCGAACGCCCAGGCGACGCAGTACCTGTTTACCGGGACGTTCCTCGTCACAGCCGCGACAAAGTCGTGCGGCAACATGGTCGGCGACAGCCGCGTGATGTACTACGCGACGGTGTTGTGGAACATGAAGACGGCGGACAAGGTCGCCAAGCCCGGCTTCGTGCTGGTCAACCCGAACGGCACCGTCGTCATCGTGCCGCAGACCGCTACCTTCAAGAAGGCCGGCGAGTATGAACTGACGCAGGTCGACCGTTGGAACGGCGTTGCGACGCCCTGGACGTCGACCTACAGCGATCTCAAGTTCACGCCCTCGACGATCGACGCCACGACGACGCAGGTGACGATCACCGGCAAGCTCAACAAGCTCAACTTCGACCCAGCGTGCACGGTGACGTTCCGCGCCGTCGGCCTGCGCAACCCGTAGCCCCGGCGCGGCGGCCGAGCGTGAGTGTTGCTTCGGCCCCCGCGACATTGCCGCCGCCGGCGCCCGACGCCGCGGCCCTGGCAGACCGCGAACGCCTGATCATCTTCGCGCTCGCCGCCGTCGGCGGCCTCGCGATCGCGCTGATCGTCGCGGCGACGCACACGCTCGTCGCAGAGATCCAGACGCTGCTGTTCGGCGCCGATGTCGACGTGGCGGGGACGAGCACCGTGCCGCCGTGGCGGGTGATGGCGGTGACGACCCTCGGCGGCTTGGCGCTCGGCGGTGCCCTTCACCTTGCCGGCCGCCTGCACCGGCTGTCGATCGTCGATCCGGTCGAGGCGAACGCGCTCGAGGGCGGGCGGATGTCGCTCGTCGACAGCCTGACGCTGCTCGCGCTCTGCAGCCTATCGATCTCGATCGGCGGCTCGGTCGGCTTCGAGGCGGCGATGACGCAGATCGGCGCCGGCCTGTTGTCGGTCGCCGGACAGCGCCTCGGCCTATCGCGGCGGGCGCTCAGGGTGCTGGTGTCCTGCGGCACGGCGGCGGGCATCGCGGCGATCTTCGGCGCACCGCTCGCCGGCACGCTCTACGCCCTCGAGCTGGTGGTCGGCGGTTACGCGGTCAGGGCGCTCGCGCCGACGCTGATCGCCGCGGCGGCGAGCGGCCTCGCGACGCATTTCATCATCGGGCCGGCGCCGCTGTTCCCGGCCGCGCACGTCACCGGCCCGGCGCTCTGGCACTATCCGTTCGCCGTGGCGGTCGGCATCGTCGCGGCGCTGCTCGGCATCGCGGTGATGCGCGGCACCACCGCCGTTGAGGCGCTGTTGGCGCGCCTGCCGGGACCGAAGGCGCTGCGCCCGCTCATCGGCGGTGCCGTGCTCGGCGGGCTCGCCATCCTCGTGCCGGTCGTCATGGGCCCCGGCCACGCCGGCATCGACGCCATCCTCACCCACGACGCGACGATCGGCGCGCTCGCGGCAATCGTGCTCGCCAAGGCGGCCGCGTCGATCGTCTGCATCGGCTCGGGCTTCCGCGGCGGGCTGTTCTCGTCGTCGCTGTTCCTCGGCGCCGCCTTCGGCGCGCTGCTGCACGTCGTCGTCGTGGTGCCGCTGATGGGCACAGCGGAGACGAGCGGCCTCGCCGTCGTCACCGGCATGTCGGCGGTCGCCGCCGCGATCGTCGGCACGCCGTTTTCGATCGTGCTGCTCGCCGTGGAGACGACCGGCATCCATTCCGGCATCGTCTCGGTGGCGATCGCCGTGGTGGTGGCGAACCAGCTGACGAAGCGGTGGTTCGGATACTCGTTCTCCACCTGGCGCTTCCACGTGCGCGGCCGCGACCTGGCGGGGCCGCGCGACATCGGCCGCCTGCGGGCGCTGCATCTCGCCGACGTGCCGCTCGTCGACCTGCCGCGCTTTCCCGCCGGCACGCCGTGCGGCGCGGCGGCGGCGGCGACACACGGCACGTTCGCGCTGGTCGTCGCGGTGGAGGATGCGGACGGCCGCTTCGTCGGGCTGGTGCGCCGCGACCACCTGCTCGAGACGGCGGAAACGGCGCCCACGACGGCGATCGAAGACCTCGTCGAGAAGGTGCCGGTCACCGCGCACGTCGCCGACGCCGTCGCCGACCACGTCGACGGCATCGCCGAGGGCGTCGCCGGCGTGCTGCCGGTGCTCGACGCCGACGGCCGGCTCGCCGGCACGGTGCCGGAGCGGGCGGTGCTGAAGCGCTATCTCGACGAACTGCTCGCCGCCGACCGCGACGACGCCGGCCCGATGGAGGCGCGGCGCGGCTGATCCGCGCCCGTCGACGGCCCGTACCAGTCCCCGCGCTTTCAAGCTAAGCTTCAGCCGGAGGGGGGCGTGGGCTTTGGCACTGACCGAGCGCGAGACCCGCCGTGCACGATGCTCCTGGAGGGGACCTTGATCACGAGGCGACAGTCGCTGCTTCTCTCGATGGCCACGCTCGCTGGCCCGATCCTGTCCTCACCGGCCCGTGCGGTCGGGAGCATCACCGTCGCCCACGGCTTCGCGGCGGGTAGCGTCACCGCAGGCATCGCGGCGTACGTCACGGGGATGCTGCGTTCGGGAGGCCTGTCGACGGCCGAGGCCGAGGCGTTCCCTGGGGAGCACGGCTTCAATGGTTACCTCTATTTGCAGTCGCGCGCGGCGGATGGTGAGGTCGTGCTGGTGGCCGATACCTTGACGCTCGCCCTCAACGCCGTCGACCGTGGTATCGCGGACGAGGTCCGGGCGCTGGTGCCGCTGGTGAAGATGACGCTCGGCTTCTCGACGGCCCTGATCGCGAGTCCGGCGAGCGGCATCCGCGACTGGGCCGGCTTCGCGGAGGCGGCGAAGACACGGCCGCTGCGCGTCGCCACGTCCGGCCGATTGTCGGCCTATGGTCCAGCGATCGCCTGGGCGTCCCGGCTGACGGCCCCGTTCGAGGAGGTCCACCTGATCGGCAACAAGCATCTGCTCGACGCCGTCGCCAGCAACGCCGTCGACGCTGCCGTCGTCACCACAGCGTCGATCCCACCAGTGCTCGCGGAGCATGCCGACGCCGTTGTGACGATCTGCTCGTTCGGGGCCAAACGCTCTCCGCTCTTCCCAGCCTTGCCGACGTTCGCCGAGCTCAGCGGCAACGACAAGCTCGACTACACCTTCGCCTTCTCGACGTTTGCCAAGGCCGGCACGCCCGCGTCCGTCCTGGCGCCGATCATCAAAGCGCTGTCACAACCAGTCGATCCGACGCTCGCCGAGCAACTCGGTCCGATGGCGCGCGGCATGCTGGCGACCGAAGATGCCGCCGCCGTCACCGAGACGCTGGAGCGCGACATCCGGGTTGCGAAATCAGCCCTCGGCTGAGGCGCGCTGCGCGGGCCACCTCCGAGAGGGTCAGAAGCGCCGCCAGACCGCCAGCAGCACGCCGTTCTCGGCGAGCGCGCGGCGCCCGGCGACGATCGAATTGGCCCCCACCTGCACGGACCACCGCGCGTCGAAATCATGCACGATGGAGAGCTGCAGCCGGGTGTAGGCGCCGGCACGGAACGGCGGGCTGCCCTGCCCGACCGTCGTCACCTGGAAGAGCTGGCCCATCACCAGCCAGTCGGGCTTCGGCCGGACGCCGACGGTGAGGTCGCCGCGCAGCTCGCTCGGCGGGTCGCCGTCGCGCCAGCGGTAGCCGGCTTCCGCGTTGACGAAGCTCGACCACGAACCGAATGCGAAGCTCGCGCCGAACAGCACGCGGGCATCGACCTCCACGACGTTGTTGCCGACGAGCAGCGGATCGTTGTCCTCCACCGAGCCGGGCACCCGCACCGACCCCTGCAGCGAGGCCACGGAGCCCTGCCAGAGGCCCGGCTGCTTCGCGTCGAAGCGGACGAAGCGGGCACGCGCGCCGAGCTCGGTGTAGCCGAGGCCGGTGCGCGCGCCGCCCCACTGCGAGGAATCGTTGACGTCCTCGATGCGCGGCGAGAACAGCACCGTCAGCCCGTCGGCGAGGCCATACTCGACATAGGCAGAGAGCTCCGACTTGGCGAAGCGGTCGCGCGGCACCAGCCGGCCCTTGCCGTTGTATTGCTGCGTGGCGAGCTTGCTCTCGAGCGCGAAGATCGCCTGGCCCGTTCCGGGCTCGAACGTCCAGGCTCCGGCGACGGCGACAACCGTCGTTGCCGCCAAGGCGATCGGTGCGGCGACCACCGCGCCGGCACCGGCGGCGCGGCTTTCGCAGTTTCCATCCCTGCCCGCGATGCGCGCCATCCCCCCGTCCCGCCCGCCGGAGATGCACGAGCTTAGCGCGCACGCGGCGGGCGACACAATCTGGGATTCGCGCTTCGCAACCGGGCAGCGAGCGGCGAGGGTTCAGCGCGGTGCGGCGAGGCGCCCGAGCGGCAGCAGCGAGGCGAGGAACAGCACCAGCGCGGCCACGACGATCGAGGGCCCCGACGGCGTGTCGGCGAGCACCGAGCCCGTCAGCCCGCCGAGTACCGCCACCGCCCCGGCGAGCGCCGCGGCGACCGCCATCGTCTCCGGCGAGCGGACGAAACGACGCGCCGTCGCCGCCGGGATGATCAACAGCGAGGTGATCAGGAGCACGCCGACGATCTTCATCGCGATGGCGATCACCGCCGCCATCAAAAGCGTGAAGGCGATGCGCGCCCGGACGACGTCGACGCCCTCCGCCCGGGCGAGATCGGCGCTGACGGTGGCGGCGATCAGGTCGCGCCACAGCCAGGCGAGGGCGGCGAGCACCAGGGCGCCGCCGCCGAAGACGACCGCGACGTCGCCCCACGAGACCGACAGCACGTCGCCGAACAGGTAGGCCATCAGGTCGATGCGCAGCCACGCCATGAAGCCGACGGCGACGAGGCCGATCGACAGCGAGGCGTGCGAGAGGATGCCGAGCAGCGTGTCGGACGGGATCGCCCGCACCCGCTCCATCAGCGACAGGAGCACCGCGACGGCCAGCGTGACGACCAGCACGCCGAGCTGCGTCGACAGGCCGAGCGCCAGCCCGAGCGTGACCCCGAGCAGCGCCGAATGGGCCATCGTGTCGCCGAAATAGGCGAGCCGCCGCCACACCACGAAACAGCCGAGCGGGCCGGCCACCAGCGCCACGCCGACGCCGGCGAGCGCGGCGCGCAGCAGGAATTCTTGCGGCATTCAGCGCGCCTCCGGGCCGATCGCGCCTGCGTCCGGCGCGGCACGAGAGGGCACGGGGGCCGGCTCGGCCCGAGGATGATGCGGCGCGTGGTCGTGCGCGGCAGGGTCGTGCGGTGCGTGGGTGTGGGCAGAGGCATGGCCGTGGCCGGCGGCGTCGCCGTGATGGTGATGGTGCGCGTAGACGGCGAGGTTGGCCTCGGCCGAGCGGGGGCCGAACAGCCGGGCCAGCGCCGGATCGGCGGCGATCTCGCGCGGGCGGCCGCTGCACTGCACGCCGCCGTCGAGGCAGACGACGCGGTCCGTCGCCGCCATCACCACGTGCAGGTCGTGCGAGACGAGCAGCACGCCGCAGCCGGTGCGGCGGCGGATGTCGCCGATCAGGCCGTAGAGCTCCGTCTCGCCGGAGAAGTCGACGCCCTGCACCGGCTCGTCGAGCACCAAGAGGTCGGCCCCGCGGACGATGGCGCGGGCGAGCAGCACGCGCTGCAGTTCGCCGCCCGACAGCGCCTGCACCGGGCGATCCCCGAGGTGCGCGACGCCTGTCGCGCGCAGCGCTTCGGCCGCCGCAGTGGCGGGCAGCCGCCCCGTCAGCGTCATCAGCCGGTCGACGGTGAGCGGCAGCGTCCACTCCAGATGGAGCCGCTGCGGCACGTAGCCGACGGAGAGGCCGGCCCGCCGTCGCACGGTGCCCTCGTCCGGCGCGAGCAGGCCGAGCAGCGCCTTGAGGAGCGTCGTCTTGCCGCCGCCATTCGGACCGATCACCGTGACGATCTCGCCGGCGCACACCGACAGGTCGACGCCGCGCAGCAGCCAGCGGCCGTCGCGCCGCACGCCGAGGCCGCGCGCTTCCACCAGCGCGACGGCCGGCTGAGAGCCCGGGGCGGCCGCGCCCGGACCGGACGAGAGACCAGCAACGTTCATCGGCTTGGCGCTCCGCCGGTCCGTCCCGGCGGCCTCCCTCGCCGCGGCGGCAGCGCCCGGCCCGGCGATATGAACGCTTGATGCGGGTCTATGCAACGTTATAAAGTTACATCACCGTCTGCCGGTCCTGGAAAGGTCGTCATGAGCACCCGTTTCCTCACGTCCGCCGCCCTCGCCGTCGCGTCGCTGGCGGCGGGCTTCACCGCCGTCTCCCCCGCGGCGGCGTCCGACACGCCGAATGTCCTCGCGTCGATCGCCCCGGTCCACTCCCTCGTCGCCGGGGTGATGGCGGGCGTCGGCGAGCCACGGTTGCTGGTCCGCGGCGGCGCCTCCCCGCACACCTATGCGCTGAAGCCATCGGACGCGGCGGCGCTCGCCTCGGCCGACGTCGTGTTCCGCATCGGGCCCGGGCTCGAGGCGTTCCTCGAGGGACCGCTGGAGACCCTCGCCGGCCAGGCGAAGGTGGTGGACCTCTCGCAAGCACCCGGAATGACGCTGTTGCCGGTGCGCGAGGGCGGCGTCTGGGACGAGCACGACCACGGCCACGACGACAAAACCGGCGAAGCCGGGGAGGCGCACGACGATCACGACGATGAGGGGCACGGCCCCGATGACCATGCCAAGGGGGAGCATGCCAAGGGGGAGCATGCCGACGAGGACCACGACCACGAGGGCAACGACATGCACCTCTGGCTCGACCCGCGCAACGCCGCGGCGATGACGCGGTCGATCGTCGCGACGCTCTCGGCCGCCGATCCGCAGCACGCGGCCGCCTATGCCGCCAACGGCGCGGCCGTGGAGGCGCGCATCGCGGCGATCGACACCCGGCTCGCGACGGAACTCGCGCCCGTGCGGGGCAAGCCGTTCATCGTGTTCCACGACGCCTACCAGTACTTCGACGCGCGCTACGAGCTCGAGGCCGTCGGCTCGATCACGGTCAATCCGGAACAGGCGCCGGGCGCCGAACGCATCCTCGCGATCCGCGCGAAGATCGCCGACTTCGGCGCCGTCTGCGTGTTCACCGAGCCGCAGTTCGAGCCGCGCGTCGTCAGCCGGCTGGTCGAGGACACCGGGGTGCGCACCGGCGTGCTCGATCCCGACGCCGCGGCCGGCCGGACGCCGGGCCCGGACCTCTACTTCGAGCTGATGACGGACCTCGCCGACAGCCTGGTGCACTGCCTCGACGGATCGAGCTGACGCTCGGCCGTCAGGAGCGCCAGTAGACCGGCGAGAGCAGCACCAGGATCGTCATGATCTCCAGGCGGCCGAGCAGCATGGCCGCCGACAGCACCCAGGCCGCCGAATCGTCGAGGGAGGCGAAGTTGCCGGCCGGGCCGATGATGTCGCCGAGCCCGGGCCCGACGTTGCAGAGCGCGGTCAGCGTGCCGGTCAGGCTGGTGACGAGGTCGAGGCCGGACACCAGCGACAGCAGCACGGTGAAGCTGGCGAGGATCGCGAAGAAGGCGATCAGGAAGGTCATCACCGACTCGAACACGTCGGCGTCGACGCGGCGGTCGCCGTAGCGCAGCGGCACCACGGCGTTCGGATAGACGAGGCGGTGAAGAGCCCGATTGAGCGCGGCGAAGACGATGATGAAACGGTAGACCTTGATGCCGCCGGCCGTCGACCCGGAGCAGCCGCCGACGAAGGTGAGCATGAGGAACAGCGTCACCGAAAAGGGGCCCCACAGCGCGTAGTCCGTCGATGCGAAGCCGGTCGTCGTGACGACGGAGGCGACGTTGAAGGCCGAGTGGGTGAGCGCGGAGAAGAACGGCATCTCGTCCCGGGCGGTGAGCCAGGCGGCGAGCGCCAGGGAGGCGACGGCGATCACACCCAGATAGACGCGTGTCTGCAGATCCGACAACAGCGTCAGCCGCCCGTTCACGCACAGATCGACGAACAGCACGAACGGCATGCCGCCGAGGATCATGAAGATCGTGCCGGCCCAGTGGATCGAGGGGCTCGAGAAAAAGCTGAACGAAGCGTCGTGGGTCGACCAGCCGCCGGTCGAGATCGTCGCCATGGCATGCGTCACGGCGTCAAAGAACGTCATGCCGAGCGCCGCATAGACGAGCGTGCAGAGCACATTCAGCCCGACATAGATGACCACCAGCGCCGTCGTCAGCTGGACGACACGCGGCAGCGCCTTGTCGGAGCGGTCGGAGGATTCCGAGCGGAACAGCTGCATGCCGCCGACACGCAGGAACGGGAACATGAACAGCCCGATCGCGACGATGCCGATGCCGCCGAAGAACTGCAGCAGCGCCCGCCACAGCAGGATGCCGCGCGGCGCCCGGTCGAGCCCGGCGATCACCGTCGAGCCGGTCGTCGTCAGGCCGGACACCGACTCGAACACCGACTGGGCGAAGCTCAGCCCGAGCCCCGAGAAGTAGAACGGCAACGCCCCGACGATACTGGTCGCGATCCAGAGCACAGTGGTGACCAGGAAGCCGAAGCGCGGCGTGAAGCGCGGCAGCGGCTGGCGCAGCGACAGCACCCCGAGCAGCGACACCACGAACACGGCGACGCCGACACCAACGAAGACGGCCCAGTCGGAGCTGCCGTCGGCGACGTCGACCAGCGCCGGCACGAGCATCGCCGCCGCGACGTGCATCGAGAAGAAGCACGTCGCGTAGAACGTTGGGCGAAGGTACTGGAGTGCCTGCATGGGCGGCCGTCGGCGCTCCCGCTCCGCCGAGGGGGCGCGTGCTCCGCTCCGCTCAGAACCCCGTCTGCGTCAAGGCGATCGACCACTCGATGTCGCGGATGGCGCGGCCGACCGACTGGCCGATCAGGTCCATCTTGCGGATCGTCTCGACGCGCTCGCGCACGTGCTCGCACTCGTCCGCCGACAGCATCATCGGCAACAGGTTGCAGGCCGAGACGAGGCTGATCAGCACGACGTCGCGCGGATCGGGGATCTCGTCGTCGAACAGGATCGAGAACAGCCGCCGCTTCACCTCGCGCTCCGCCCGCCCGTCGACGACGGGGTAGGCGCGCGTCTTGAACACCCACAGGAAGCGATCGTCCTTGACCTTCAGCACGCCGCGCTCGACGAGCCGCTCCAGCGCGTCGGTGCGGAAGCGCTCGCCGTGGCGGGCGAGCTGCGCCAGGTAGACGTCGATCGGCTGCCCGCTCGGCAGCTCGGCGACGATCTCCAGCGCCTGGTCGAGCAATGGCTCGCCGGTCGGCTTGCGGTCGACGATGTCGAGCCGCTTCGGATCGGTGTCGACCCGGTCCTTCAGGGCGAGGTCCATCAGCAGCGCACCCGCGCCCGCCGTGTCGAGCCAGGGCGCGAACGCCGGCCGGAGCAGGCCGGTCTCGTCATCAAGGCACAACAGCAGCAGCTCTTCGAGGAACGTGAGATTCACGGCAGGCGACTCCCCAGCGTTATGCATCGCGACGGCCTCCGGGCTCGACACGCGTACCGGCGGCGACACTACCGGATCAATGGTCGAAGTGCAGTAGCAGATAGGCGCTGCCGTCGCGCTCCCCTGCGACGATGCGGTCGGCGAGCCGCGTGATGATCGCCAGGGAGGCCGCCGCGACGAGCGCATCCTCGTCGGCATCGGGGTCGAGCGCCACCTCCCCTTGCTTGTCGAGACGCAGCGGCGGGCCGGTGTGGGTGAGCACGATCTCCAGGCTGAATTCGTCGAAGTGGGCGGTGACCGCCGCGAGCCGGCGGGTGCCCCCCTGCCGCGCGATCGCCTCGGCCGCCTCGCCGGCCGAGAGCTCGGCGCGGTGCTCGACGTCGCGGCGCACGCTCCAGGCGGCGGCGTGCTCGCCGATGAACGTCGAGACGGTCGACGAGGTGGGATCTCCCGCGAGATCACGGGAGGCGCTGCGCCGCGACTTCAGGCGGAACAACAGGTTCAGCACCACCGCGCTCAACCCGGAGACGACCACCGCATCCTCGAACAGCGCCCGCACCAGCGCCGGAGCGGTCGAGACCAGCGTCTCATAGGCGATGCCGACGAGGCCGAGGCTCACCGAGACGCCGACCAGGAAGACGCCGCGGGCGTCGAGCGCGCGGCTCGCCACCAGTTCAACGCCGGAAGTGATCAGGAAGGAGGCGGCGTAGAGCGCCACCGCCCCCATCACCGGGCCCGGCATCAGCGTCAGGCCGATCGCGAGCTTCGGCATCAGCGCGAGGACGGTGAGCATCGCCGCCACCGCGAGGCCGATGACGCGGGAGGTGGCGCGGCTCGCGTGCGCCAGGCCGATGTTGGCGGAGGACGGCGCCACCTGCATACCGCCGAAGACGCCGGAGGCGATGTCGCCGATCGCGTTGGCGGTGATGCCGCCGGAGACCCGCCGCATGTCCGGCCGCCGCCAGGCCGCGTCGTCCATCTTGTCGAGGATCACCACGCAGGCGAGCGTGTCGAGACTGACCATCACCGCAAGCGCCGCCACCGACGCGAGCGTTCCGACGCCGAGGTCGAGGGACGGCAGGTGCAGCTCCGGCACCCCGAACATCGGCGCGCTCGCCAGCCGCTCGGCGCCCTGCAGCAGCCCGCACGCCGCCGCGGTCGCGATGCCGGCCACCAGCCCGCCGAACAGCGCGAACAGCTTCGTCGACCGCGACCCCCACACCGAGAGCGCGGCGATGGTGCCGAACGTCACGACGAACACCAGGAACTCCGCCGGCTGGACGGCGTCCGCATGGTCGAGGCCGAGCCCGCCTTCGAAGGCGTACTCGACGAGCGAGAGGCCGGCGACGAGCACCACGACCCCCGCCACCTGGGCCGGGAAGACCGTGCGCAGATACGGCATCAGGCGGCCCACCAGGAGCTGCACGACGCCGCTGGTGAGGCCGATCAGCACGAGCGCCGGCGGGCCGGCGACCTTCAGCGCACCGCCGACGACGCCGATGTAGAAGGGGTCGGGAATGTGCACCATCAGCGCGCCGGCGCCGACGCGGCGGCCGATCGCCTGCAGCAGCGTCGCCACCGCCATCGCGAGCACGGTCCCCGACAGGATGGCCCGCGTCTCGTCGACGCCGAGTCCGGCGGCGCGGCAGGCGATCAGCACATAGGCGGACAGCGACAGCGCCATCACGGCGTGCTGCGCCGCCAGGGTGACGAGGGCGAACGGCGGCGGGCGGTCGTCGACGGCGAAGCTGAGGTCGGGCGGGCGGCGGCGCGGCGGACCGGGAGGCAGCAGCCGGTTCAACACATCCATGCGGCGCCCCGTCCCCTGCCCGCCCGCGCCATCGTCACCCGCACCCGCGAACCCGGCGGCGACCGCCGGCGCCAGCCGCGCCATGCGGCCGTGTCGACCCGTTCATGCCACGGCCGGCGCGGACTGGACAGCCGACCACGAGACCGGTATCCGTTCTTGCGCGCGGACGACGCCGCGCTCGACCGCGATCTTGAAGCATCATGGTCCGAGCGGCGGCGCCAGGACAACCCACGCGACGACAGACGGGACGACACATGGCGATTGCGATCGAACGCTCCGGCGACGTGCTGATCCTGCTGCCCCAGGGCCGCCTCGACAGCAACAACGCCGCCGCCGTGGAGAGCGAGATCCTCGGCCACGTGACGGCCGGCTCCAACCGCATCGTCGTCGACTTCTCCGGCCTCGACTACATCTCGAGCGCCGGACTGCGCGTCATCCTCGTCGTCGCCAAGCGGCTGAAGCAGGCCGGCGGCGCGCTGGTGCTGTGCCGCCTGCCGGCGCACATCCGCGAAGTCTTCGAGATCTCCGGCTTCCTGTCGATCCTGAAGTCGGCCGACACCCGCGAGGCGGCGCTCGCCGCCGTCGCCGCGTAGCCGCCGAGCACAGACCCCACATTCGGCCACTTGCGAGGCCCTTTGCCCGACCGCCGAGGTTCGGGCGTCCGGGGCCGTTGACGGGCGCCGGCTTTTCGGTCATGACCAGCGCCGCGTTTCGATCCCTGTGCGACGGTCACCGGATGGCCTCCATCGTCCCCGCTCTGTTGCTCGACCGCCGGCTTGCCGGCGGCGCGCCGCGCATGGCGGGGATCGTCGCTGCGGTCAAGACGCCGTCGAAAACGACCACGACGACGCGCTGAGCCTCTCCTCGCCCCGCCGCACTCCCCGGGGACGGGGAGGGACGGACGCCCGTCCGGGTCGCCGAGACGACGGGCGCCATCGGGAGGCAGGAGTTCAGACCATGGGCTACAGCGTCGCCGTCGTCGGCGCCACCGGTAACGTCGGCCGCGAGATCCTCGACATCCTCGACGAGCGGGGCTTCCCCGCCGACGAGGTGATCGCGGTCGCCTCGCGCCGCAGCCAGGGCACGGAAGTTTCCTTCGGCGACCGCACGCTGAAGGTGAAGGCGCTCGAGAACGTCGATTTCTCCGGCGTCGACATCTGCCTGATGTCGGCCGGCGGCGCGATCTCCAAGGAGTGGTCGCCGAAGATCGCCGCGCAGGGCTGCGTCGTCATCGACAACTCGTCGACCTGGCGGATGGACCCGGACGTGCCGCTGATCGTGCCGGAGGTGAACGCCGACGCGATCCTCGGCTTCCGCAAGAAGAACATCATCGCCAACCCGAACTGCTCGACCGCGCAGCTCGTCGTGGCGCTGAAGCCGATCCACGACCGCGCCGGCATCAAGCGCGTCGTCGTCGCCACCTACCAGTCGGTCTCCGGCGCCGGCAAGGAGGCGATGGACGAGCTGTTCGAGCAGACGCGGGCGATCTTCGTCTCCGATCCGGTCGAATCGAAGAAGTTCACCAAGCGCATCGCCTTCAACGTCATCCCCCACATCGACGTCTTCATGGACGACGGCTTCACCAAGGAAGAGTGGAAGATGACGGTCGAGACCAAGAAGATCCTCGACCCGAAGATCAAGGTGGTCGCCACCTGCGTGCGCGTGCCCGTCTTCATCTCGCACTCCGAGGCGGTGCACCTCGAGCTCGAGCGGCCGCTGTCGGCGAAGGCGTGCCGGGACATGCTGCGCGAGGCGCCGGGTTGCCTCGTCGTCGACAAGCGCGAAGACGGCGGCTACGTCACCCCGCACGAGGCGACCGGCGAGGACGCCACCTACATCAGCCGCATCCGCGAGGACCCGACGGTGGAGAACGGCCTCGCGATGTGGGTGGTCTCCGACAACCTGCGCAAGGGCGCGGCGCTGAACGCCGTGCAGATCGCCGAGGTGCTGGTCAACCGCAGGCTGATCGCCGCCAAGAAGAAGGCCGCGTGATCGCGACGCGACGGGAGCTTTGCGCCCGGCGCGGCGACGCGGCGGGAGCTAAGCGATTTCGCCGAGCTTCTCGGCCACCTCCGCCGCCGTCGGCAGGTCGGCGCCGGCGCGGCTGCAGGTGATCGCCGCGGCGGTGCTGGCGTAGCGGAGCACGCGGCGGAGCGTCTCGGCGTCGATCGTCGACAGTGCCTTCGGCGCCATCGCGTTCTCCTCGGCGAGCCGCCACAAGAGCGCCGCCTGGAACGTGTCGCCGGCACCGACGGTGTCGACGACGACGGTCGGCACCGCCGGCACCGACAGCTCCAGTTCCGCGGTATACGCGTGCGCGCCGTCGCCACCGTCGGTGACGACGACGAGCTTGGCGCCGCCGGCGAGCCAGTCTCGGACCAGGTGCCGCGGGTCGGTGCCGGGATAGAGCAGCCCGAGGTCCTCGCGGCTGACCTTGACGAGGTCGGCGATCGACAGCCATTCGCCGAGCCGCCGCCGCCAGACCGCGAGGTCCGGCTCGACCGATAGCCGCACGTTCGGGTCGAGCGAGACGACGACGCCGCCCTGGCGGGCGCGGGCGAGGCCGAGTTCGGTCGATCCGGTGGGCTCGACGACGAGCGAGAACGAGCCGACATGGACGGCGCGGGTGCCGAGCGGCAGCCGCGGCAGGTCGGCCGCCTCGATCGACCGGTCGGCGGCGCCGTGGCCGAGGAAGGAATAGGCCGGCACGCCATGCGCGTCGACGCCGACGAGGCTCAGCGTCGTCGGGCCGGACTTGCGCACCACGAGGCCGGTGCCGACGCCCTCCGCCTCCAGCCGCTTCAACAACCGGGCGCCGAGGAAATCGGTGGAGATGCCGGTGAGCAGCGACACCTCGGCGCCGAGGCGGGCGAGGCCGATCGCGACATTGAACGGCGATCCGCCGGCGTGGGCGTCGAAGCGGATCGCCGCCCCGTCTCCCCCCACCACGAACAGATCGTAGAGCGCCTCGCCACAGACGACGAACATCGACGCAAACCCAGGGCTGTTTCGACGGCGCAGACCCTGCACCGAAGCCGCTGCGGCGTCCAGCCGGCGCGCTCCGGGCCGCACGGCCGCCGTCGGATCAGCCGCGGGCGGCCGCCGGCGCGGTGCGGAACAGCCAGGCTGTGGCGAGCAGCGAGAGGGCGAGCAGGCTCGCGCCGAGCGGCACGTGCAGGTCGAGCGCCGCCAGATGCCCGAGATGCACCTGCAGGCCGGTCAGCGCGAACAGCGCGACGAAGCCGGCCGCGACGAGCGGCGCCATCGCGCGCATCGCCGAAAGGACGAGCGCCAGCGACGCCTGCAGCAGCGCGAGCCAGGCGGCGATCTCCCCGAGCGAGCCGTGCAGCAAGATCGCGTCGGCGTCGCCGGCGAAGTAGCGTCCGGCCAGGATCGGCTGAAGGAAGAGCACGGCGAGCAGCGTCGACGCCGTCGCCCGCATCGCGAGGTTGACGGTGCGCGATCGTCTCGACATCGCTTCCTCCTGCTGCATTCTGCGGCTGGATCGACGATAGATGAGTGAGTGCTCACTCGTCAACGGGAGGCGCCGATGGCGCGTGACGAGGGGCCGCCTGTGCCGCCGACCACCCGCGACCGCATCCTCGACGCCGCGCTCACTTTGGTCGAGCGCGACGGCATCGCGGCGGCGACCACCAAGCGCATCGCGGCGGAGGCGCGGCTCGCCGAGGGGAGCCTCTACAACCACTTTCCGGACAAGGCGGAGCTGCTGGTGGCGCTCGTCCTCGAGCGGCTGCCGAGCATCCGCGCCGTCTTCGTCTCCCTCGGCGCCGCAGACGGGAAGCCGTTCGCCGACAGGCTCGCCGAGGCCCTCGCCGCGATGATCGCCTTCTACGGGAGGACCCAGCCGATCGTCGGCGGGATCGTCGCCGACCCGACGCTGCTCGAACGGTGCCGGCAACGCTTCCGCGAAACCGGCTATGGGCCGCAGTCGGCGCACGAAAAGCTCGCGGCGATCATCGCCGGCGAGCAGCAAGCCGGGCGGGTGCCGTCGGCGATCGCCCCGGCGACGCTGGCGTCGATGGTGATCGGCGCCGCGACGGAGTACGCGTCGATCGTGCGGCTGACCGGAACGGCGCCGGGAGACCTCGATCCGGCCGCCTACGCGCAGTCGGTGGTGGCCACCCTGAAACCGGTGCTGGGCACGGGCCGGCGTGCCGGAGCGCCTCGGGCCGCCACGCCCGAATGATCGTCCGCGCTAGGGACCCGGCGGCGGCCGCGCCAGGCGGACGCCCGGACCCTCGACCTCGGCGGCGAGCAGTACCACGCCCGCCTCGCTGAGAGCGCGGACGAGCTGCGCTTCGCTGGCGCGGTGCAGCTCGTGACGGCCGCCTTCGAAGTCGCGCACGGTGCTGCGCGACACGCCGGCGCGCTCGGCGAGATCGGATTGGCTCCAGTCGAGCAGGCCGCGCGCCGCGCGGCATTGTTGGGGACACAGATTCATTTCGCTCGGCACTTGCCCAATGTGGTCATAATCAACCATATTATATGAACATCGACAAGCCGGGGCGATATCCCGCCTGACCTCCCAAACGATGAGGCCACGCTCGCCGCATGCCCCATGACACGCCCCTCATCGCCACCATCGTCGTCGGACTCGGTCTCGCCTTCGTCTTCGGCCTGATCGCCCAGCGGCTGCGGCTGTCGCCGCTGGTCGGCTACCTGCTCGCCGGCGTCGTCGTCGGGCCGTTCACTCCCGGCTTCGTCGCCGACCAGAACCTCGCCACGGAGCTCGCGGAGATCGGCGTCATCCTCTTGATGTTCGGCGTCGGGCTGCACTTCTCGCTGAAGGACCTCCTGTCGGTGCGGGCGATCGCCGTGCCCGGCGCGATCGTGCAGATGGGTGCCGCGACGGCGATGGGCCTCGGCCTCGGCATCGTGATGGGCTGGACGGTGCAGGCCGGCATCGTCTTCGGGCTGGCGCTCTCGGTGGCGAGCACGGTCGTGCTGCTCCGCGCCATGCAGGAACGGCGCCTGATCGAGACGGAGCGCGGCCGCATCGCCGTCGGTTGGCTGATCGTCGAGGACCTCGCGATGGTGCTGGCGCTGGTGCTCCTGCCGGCGCTCGCCAGCCTCATCAGCGGCGGCGACGAGGTGGTGCGGGCCGATCCGCTCGCCGCCCAGCTCGGGCTTGGCCTGACGGGCGTGATCGGCCTGACGCTCGCCAAGGTCGCGGCCTTCGTCGTTGTCATGATGGTGGTCGGGCGACGGGTGATACCGTGGCTGCTGCACTACGTCGCCCACACCGGCTCGCGCGAGCTGTTCCGCCTCGCGGTGCTGGCGATCGCGCTCGGCGTCGCCTTCGGGGCGGCGAAGCTGTTCGGCGTGTCGCTAGCGCTGGGCGCCTTCTTCGCCGGCATGGTCTTGAGCGAATCCGAGCTCAGCCACCGCGCGGCGGAAGAATCGCTGCCGCTGCGCGACGCCTTCGCGGTGCTGTTCTTCGTCTCCGTCGGCATGCTGTTCGACCCGCTCAGCGTCCTGCAGGATCCGCTGCCGCTGCTGGCGACGCTGTTCATCATCGTCGTCGGAAAGTCGATCGTCGCCTACCTCATCGTGCGGATGTTCCGCCACCCGGTGGGGACGGCGCTGACGATCGCCGCGAGCCTCGCCCAGATCGGCGAGTTCTCCTTCATCCTGGCGAGTCTCGGCACGCGGCTCGACCTCCTGCCGGACGAGGCGAGCGACCTCATCCTCGGCGGCGCGATCCTGTCGATCATGCTCAACCCGCTGATCTTCGCCGCTCTCGACCGCTTGCGGCCCCGGCTCGAGCCGCGGGTGGAGCGCTACGCCCCCGCACCGGCGGCGCCGCCGCCCGCGTCCGGCGCGGCGCCCGCGCCGGTCGAGCCAGCCGGCAGCGACGGCAAGATCGAAGCGGCGGCCAACGAGGCGTCAGACGAGCCGCGCTACAGCACCGACCTCGCCGGCCACACCATCCTCGTCGGCTACGGGCGCGTCGGCAGCCTGGTCGGCGCCGCCCTGAAGGCCGACGGCGGGCCGTTCCTGGTGATCGAGGACGCCGACAAGGCGGTGACGCGCATCCGCGACAGCGAGGTGGAGGTGATCGTCGGCAATGCTGCCAGCCCCGACGTGCTCGCCGCCGCCAACCTCGCCGGCGCGCGCCGCCTCGTCGTGGCGATCCCGAACGCCTTCGAGGCGGGTCAGGTGGTCGGCCAGGCCCGCACGGCGAGCCGGACGATCGAAATCATCGCGCGCGCCCATTCGGACGCCGAGGTGGAGTACCTCAACGACCTCGGCGCCAACACCGTCATCATGGGCGAACGCGAGATCGCCCGCGGCATGATCGAACACCTAGGACCGACGCATCCGACTGTCGAGGAACTGCTCCCGGCAGCGCGCGACGAGAACCCGGCCGATGCCGATCCGGCCCCGGCATCCGTCGATGCCGAGGCGGCCGCACCGCGGCCGGAGGACGGGGCGCCGGAGGAACCGTCCGTCAGGCCGTGATGCCGCCGTCGATCACCAGCGCCTGGCCGGTGGTGAAGGCGGATTCGTCGGAGGCGAGGTAGACGGCGAGTGCGGCGACCTCCTCCGGGGTGCCGATGCGGCCGATCGGCTGGCGCGCGATGAAGGCTTTTCGCGCCGCCTCCGCATCGTCGGCCGCCGCGACGCGCCCATGCCAGGACGGCGTCTCGATGGTGCCGGGGCAGATAGCGTTGCAGCGCACGCTGCGGCCGACGAAGTCGACCGCCACCGACTTCGTCAGGCCGATCACCGCCGCCTTGGTCGTGCCGTAGATGAAGCGGTTCGGGAAGCCCTTGACGCTGCTCGCGACGGAGGAAACCTGGACGATCGAGCCGCCGCCCGCCTCGATCATCGCCGGCAGGAACGCCCGCGTCATGCGGTACATCGACTTCACGTTGAGGTTGACGGAGAAGTCCCAGTCCTTCTCCTCGCAGTCGAGGATGGTGCCGTGGTGGACATAGCCGGCGACGTTGACGAGCACGTCGACGGCCCCCACCGCCTCGGCGAAGGCGGAGATGGCGTCGGCGTCGAGGACGTCGAGATGGCCGATCGCCAGGCCTGGTGCCGCATCGTCGAGGGCGGCGAGCGCCGCGTCGTCGATGTCGGTGGCGAGCACCCGTGCGCCCTCATGGGCGAAGGCGAGCGCGATCGCCCGGCCGATGCCCTGTGCGGCCGCGGTCACCACCGCGCGCTTTCCCGAAAGTCGCCCCGTCACGCCGGCCTCCCCATCATCGGCCGCACTGCGACGGCTCGGCCACGCTGATAGCACGCCTCCTTGCGCGGAGCAGCGTCGCGCCTGCCCCGCCGAGACGATCAGCAGGCGGGCGAAGTGCTTTCTGCCGCCGCGGTGGCGGCCGGATCGAGACCGGAAGCCGTCTCGGGGTGCTCGGTCGGCGAGGCGGGCGTCGGGCCGGAGGGCGTCGTGCCGATGTTCGAGCCGCCGGTGCCGCCGGTCCAGCCCGTCGAGCCGTCGCCTCCCGGCGAGGTGCCCGCGTCGGGTCCCTGCGCCGGTGGCGTCGCCGGCGTCTCGGCGCTCGCGACGTCGCAGCCGCTCCGCGTCGTCGGCTCGGGCGACTGCGCCAGCAGGCGGGGCGTGCCGCTCAGGGAGACGGCGGCGCCGAGGAGGAGGGTGACGGCACCGACGAAGGCGCTGCGAAGCCGGATGGGGCAGGGGCGCATGCGGTTCTCCCGGGCTCGGACGGAGCATGGGGTGGAACGCGCCATCACGGCAGCGGGTTCCGGGCGGCCGACGCCGCCCGGCTCACAGCACCGTGACGCCCGCCGGCCCGCCTTCAGCACGCCCGACGACCGCCGACAACGGATATCCGGCGTCCCGGATGACGCCGAGCAGGTGGTCCGCCTCGCCGGCACCAACGGCGACGAGCAGCCCGCCGGAGGTCTGCGGGTCGGTGAGGAGGTCGCGCCGCCACGACGGCAGACCGTCCGGCAGTGTCACCGCGGCGCCGTAGCTCGCCCAGTTGCGGCCCGACGCGCCGGTGACGAAGCCGGCCTCGGCGAGCGCCGCCGCCTCCGCCAGCAGCGGCACGGCGGTGGCGTCGAGCGCCACGCGCAATCCGGCGCCGCGCGCCATCTCGAGCGCATGGCCGAGGAGGCCGAAGCCGGTGACGTCGGTCATCGCGCTCACCGCCGCCTCGCGGCCGAGCTCGCCGCCGATGCGGTTGAGCAAGGTCGTCGAGGCGACCATCTCGGCGTAACCCTCCGCCGACAGCGCCCCCTTGCGCAGCGCCGCCGAATAGACGCCGACGCCGAGGCCCTTCGTCAGGATCAGCACGTCGCCCGGCCGGGCGGTGGCGTTGCGGCGGATCTCGCCCGTCTTGCAGGCGCCGATCACGGCGAGGCCGTAGATCGGCTCCGGCACGTCGATCGAGTGGCCGCCCGCCACCATGATCCCCGCCGCGGCGCAGACCTCGGCGCCACCGCGGAGAATCTCGCGCACCGCCTCGGTCGGGATCTTGCCGACCGGGATGCCGAGGATGGCGAGCGCCATCAGCGGCCGCCCGCCCATCGCGTAGACGTCGGAGATCGCGTTGGCGGCGGCGATGCGGCCGAAGTCGAACGGATCGTCGACCACCGGCAGGAAGAAGTCGGTGGTGGCGATGACGCAGGTGTCGCCCTCGACGCGGTAGACCGCCGCGTCGTCGCCGGTCTCGATGCCGACCAGGAGGTCGCGGAACGGCCCGCCGGACGGCAGGCCGGAGATCAGCTCCTCGAGCACCGAAGGCGCCAGCTTGCAGCCGCAGCCGCCGCCGTGGGCGAGGCTGGTGAGGCGGACGACGGGGGCGTTCATGGGGTTTCCTCCGGAGAGACCGTTCGCGAGGCTCGTCTGCGGGGCCTTCGCCCGTCAGCCTGCGGCCGCAAGGGGGCCGTGGGCAAGCCTCGCCCAGACATCGGCCAGCCGATCCGCCGCCGCATCGACGTCCGCCTCCGTCGTCGCGCGCCCGAGCGACAGCCGCACCATGCCGAGCGCCGCCGCGCGGCCGATGCCGAGCGCCGTCAGCACCGCCGACGGGTCCTCGTGGTCGGCGTGGCAGGCCGAGCCGGTGGAGGCGAGCACGCCCGGGCAGGCGGCGAGCAGCGCGCGGCCGGAGACGCCGGGAAACAGCACCGTCACGGTGTTCGGCAATCCGTCGGCGGGGTCGCCGACGAGAGCGATGCCGGGCACCGCGGCGGCGAGCCGGTCGAACAGCCGGCGTGCCCGCTGCCGCGTCGCCTCCGCGCCCGCGAGCGCCTCGGCGGCGAGCCGGCAGGCGGCGCCGAGGCCGACGGCGAAGGCGACGTTCTCGGTGCCCGGCCTGACGCCGCGCTCCTGGCCGGCGCCGACGACGAGCGGCGGCAGCGCCACGCCGCGGCGGACATAGAGCGCGCCGATGCCCTTCGGGGCGTAGAGCTTGTGGCCGGCGATGGTGAGGAGGTCGACGCCGAGCGCATCGACGTCGACCGGCACCTTGCCGAGCGACTGCGCGGCGTCGGTGTGGACGAGCGCGCTGGCGGCGCGGGCGGCGGCGGCCACCGCCGCCACCGGCTGCAGCGTGCCGATCTCGTTCTGGGCGTGGATCAGCGTCACCAGCGCGGTGCCGGCGTCCACCACCGCCCGCGCCGCGTCCGCATCGATCCGGCCGTCCGCTCGCGGGGCGATCCGCGTGACGCGCCAGCCGTCGCGCTCGAGCAGCGCGCACGGCTCCGCCGTGGCGGGGTGCTCGACCGCGGTCGTGACGATGCCGCGCCGGCCCGGCCGCAGCCGCACGCCGCCGCGGATCGCGAGGTTCGACGCCTCCGTCCCGCCGCCGGTGAAGACGATCTCGTCGGCGGCGGCGCCGATCAGCGCCGCCACCTCCGCCCGCGCCTTCTCCAGCGCCGCCTTCGCCCGCCGTCCGAGCGCGTGCGCAGACGACGGGTTGCCGAACTCGACCCCGAGGAAGGGCAGCATCGCGTCCAGCACCGCCGGGTCGACCGGCGTCGTGGCGTTGTGGTCGAGGTAGACCGCGTCCCCGACCCTCATCGCCCGGTGCCCGTCACGCCGCGACCTCGCGCGCCGCGATGGCGTAGCGGAAGCTGTCGGGGTCGAGGCAGTCGAGCCGTCCGAGCGCCGCCGTCTCGGCCTGCGGATACATCAGGAAGCCGAGCTTCGGCCCCTCCGAGCCCGGCAGCGCGACGTCGTGGGCGTCGTTGTAGGCGAGCCAGTTGCCCTCCCAGGCGCCGAACAGCGCCGCCTTCGCCGCCTGCACCTTCGGGTCGTCGGCGGCCAGCTTGCCCGGCGGCTCCTCCAGCATCACCTTGCGCACGTCGGCGGCGTCGGCGGGCACCCAGCCGAGGCCGTCGAGATAGACCTCCGCCCGGCAGTGCTGCGCCTTCGTCACCACCTCGGTCTTCGGGCCGAGGCTCGCATAGCCGAACGCCGAGGGGGCGATGCGCAGCCCGTAGATGTCGCGCGCCGGCAGCCCGGCGGCGCGGGCGAGCCCGACGAACAGCGCGTTCAAATCGGCGCACTTGCCCGACAGGGTGCCGGTCTCCAGCATCGCCGCGATATCGCCGATGCCGCAGCCGCGGGTGGAGGCGTTGCGGACGGTGTTCGCCACCACCCACTCGTAGATCGCCCGCGCCTTCTCGGCGTCACTCCCGGCGCCGGCGGTGATCTTCAGCGCCGTGTCGCGGACGATGCCGTCGGTCGGGATGAGATCCGTCGCCTTCAGGAACAGCGCGCGGTCCGCCTCCGACAGCGGCGCGGCGCCGCCCGCGGCGGCGAGGTCGACGGCACGGTCGCGGGTGGCGAGCCGGCTCGTCACCTCGGCGAACGGCGCCGCCTCCCCCTCCGCCCAGACGAGCCGCAACATCTCGGCGCCGTAGACCGGGTCGCGGTCGATCTCGGCGACGGTGGCGTTGGTCGTCCAGGTGCTGCCCCCCGGGCGGAACCAGTCGGGCTCGGCGAACGCCGGCAGCGGCACCCACGCCTTAGCGACGCCCTTCGGGTCGGCAAGGTCGAGCCGCGTCACCACCTCGAAGCTCCGCCACGCTCCCGGCTTCGGCGCGAACACCGGGGTGGCCGCCGCGTATCGCGGCAGCGCCGCCGTGGCCGCCAGCGCGGCGCCGGCGAGCAGGATCTCGCGTCTGTTCGTCATGGTGTCCCTCCCTCCAGGTTTCGTTGCGGCCCGTCGCCGACGTTCAGTCCCGGCCTTCCGCGACCTCCAGCAATCGGCGCCGCGTCTCGGTGCTGCCCCAGACGGGATCGCCGGCGGCGCTGAAGCGCGGCCGTCCCGCGGCGTCGAGCACGAACGTCGTCGGCAGCGCGCGCACGCCCCAGGCCTTCGCGGCGGCGCGATCGCGATCGAGCAGCACTGGAAAGCCGACGGGCACGCTCGCGAAGAAGCGCCGCACCCGCACGTCGACCTCGCCGACGTCGACGGCGACGATGCGGATGGCGCCGGACGGAAAGCCCGCCGCGAGCGCATCGAGCGCCACGAGCTCGTCTCGGCAGGGCTCGCACCAGGTGGCGAAGAAGTGCACCAGCACGATGCCGCCGCCACGCGCTTCGGTTGCGAGATCGAGCCGGCCGCCGGCGAGGGTATCGAGTTGCAGCGCCGGCGGTGCCGCTGCCGTCCACGGCGCGAACGACGCCGTCTCGCTCCGGGCGGCGCCGGACCCGCCGGTGGCGGCGAGCGTCACGACGATCGAAAGCGCCGCCGCCAGCGCGATTTGCGCGCGGGGGCGCGGGTCCGCTCGAAACCGGGAATAGGCAGGGGCGCGGCACAGCCGGCGCGACCGGGCGCTTCGCGGCAGCGCACGAGCACAGCCGATCGTGTCCGTGGCGTCGCCGCGGATCGACAGAAGAACAGCGCCCCGAACCTCGGGAGCCCCTTGCGAGAGCACCGCCGGAGTGTGACGAGCGGCGGGCCGATCGTCAATTCGTGCTTTGCCGGCGCAGACGAGGACGCTCCGCTGCTTCGCCGCAACAGGCGCGTCAACACGAGACGACATCTGTTCGCGTCAACGGAAGATAATTGTGCGGCGCAATACTTCGCGCCAACTGCACGCGGAGGGGCGTTTCGGCCTGCGACCGTTTGACATTGGAGAAGCTCAAAAATACCATCCGCGATACCGAACAGGAGGTTCGCTCTGTCCCCCGGCGGGGGCCCAACACAGCGGAGGTCGGCGGCGATGAACATGGAGCTCTCGCGGCGCCAGTTTCTGGGCGCGGCGGGTGCGGGTCTCGCGGGGTCCTCGCTCGGAGCCTTCGGCTTCGGCGGCATCGAGGAAGCCCACGCCCAGGCGGTGAGAGCTTTCAAGCTCGCCAATACCACCGAGACGCGCAACACCTGCCCCTACTGCTCCGTCGCCTGCGGCGTCATCCTGTACTCGAAGGGGGACCTCAGGAAGGGCGAGACGGCTGACATCGTCCACATCGAGGGCGACGTCGACCACCCGACGAACCGCGGCACGCTCTGCCCGAAGGGCGCGGCGCTGCTCGACTTCGTCAAGTCGGAAACGCGCCTGAAGCACCCGATGGTGCGCAAGCCCGGCTCCGACAAATTCGAGCAGGTCTCCTGGGAGGAGGCGCTCGACAAGATCGCCCGCCACATGAAGGACGACCGCGACGCCAACTTCGTCGCGGCGAACAACGACGGCGTGCCGGTCAACCGGTGGACGACGACGGGCTTCCTCGCCGCGTCCGCCACGACCAACGAGACGGCGTTCTGCACCTACAAGGTGGTGCGCAGCGCCGGGATGGTGGTGTTCGACAACCAGGCGCGGGTTTGACACGGCCCCACGGTGTCCAGTTTGGGCCCGACTTTCGGCCGTGGCGCGATGACCAACTCCTGGACGGACATCCGCAACACCGACCTCGTCGTCATCATGGGCGGCAACGCTGCCGAAGCGCATCCGTGCGGATTCAAATGGGTCACGGAGGCTAAGGCCAACCGCGGCGCCAAGCTGATCGTCGTCGACCCGCGCTTCACGCGCTCGGCAGCGGTGGCCGACTACTACGCGCCGATCCGGCAGGGCACCGACATCGCCTTCCTGCTCGGCGTGATCAACTACTGCATCCAGAACGACAAGATTCAGTGGGACTACGTCAAGGCGTTCACCAACGCGCCCTATCTCGTCAAGGACGGTTTCGCCTACCAGGACGGGCTGTTCACCGGCTACGACGAGGCGAAGCGCGACTACAACCGTTCGACCTGGGACTACCAGATCGGCGACGACGGCTTCGTCATGGCCGACGACACGTTGCAGAACCCGCGCTGCGTCTGGAACCTGCTGAAGAGCCACGTCTCGATCTATACGCCCGAGATGGTCGAGCGCATCACCGGCACCCCGAAGGACAAGTTCCTGAAGGTGGCCGAGATGATCGGCGAGTGCTCGTCGAAGACCAAGACGATGACGTCGATGTACGCGCTCGGCTGGACGCAGCACTCGAAGGGATCGCAGAACATCCGCTGCATGGCGATGCTGCAGCTGATCCTCGGCAACATCGGCGTGCGCGGCGGCGGCATGAATGCGCTGCGCGGCCACTCGAACATCCAGGGGCTGACCGACATCGGCCTGATGTCGAACCTCGTCCCCGGCTACCTGACGCTGCCGACCGAGAGGGAGCCCGACTTTTCCACCTACATGGGCAGCCGCGGCTTCAAGCCGCTCCGGCCCAACCAGATGAGCTACTGGCAGAACTACAAGAAGTTCTTCGTCTCGTTCCTGAAGTCGATGTGGGGCCCGGCCGCCACGCCGGAGAACGACTTCGCCTTCCAGTGGCTGCCGAAGCTCGACGTGCCGGCCTACGACGTGCTCAGAGCCTTCGAGCTGATGCACCAGGGCAAGATGACCGGCTACTTCTGCCAGGGCTTCAACCCGCTGTTGTCGTTCCCCAACAAGCAGAAGATCACCGCCTCGCTGTCGAAGCTGAAGTTCCTCGTCGTCATGGACCCGCTCGAGACGGAGACGGCGCGGTTCTGGGAGAACCACGGCGCGGTCAACAATGTCGATGCGTCGTCGATCCAGACGGAAGTGTTCCAGCTGCCGTCCACCTGCTTCGCCGAGGACGAGGGGTCGCTCACCAATTCCGGCCGGTGGCTGCAATGGCACTGGCCGGGCGGCACGGCGCCGGGCGAGGCGAAGATCGACACCTGGATCATGGCGCAGCTGCACATGCGGCTGAAGGAGCTCTACCGCAAGGAAGGCGGCGCCTTCCCCGACCCGATCGTCAACCTCAACTGGACCTATGCCGATCCCGGCGACCCGACGGCCGAGGAGCTGGCGAGGGAGATCAACGGCTCGGTTCTCGAGACGGTCACTGACCCGAACGACCCGACCAAGGTCGTGCTCGAGGCGGGCAAGCAGATGGCGAGCTTCGCCACCCTGCGCGACGACGGCAAGACCGCCTGCGGTTGCTGGATCTATTCCGGCTGCTTCAACGAGAACGGCAACAACATGGCGCGCCGGGACACCACCGATCCCGACGACACCGGCGCGTACCTGAAGTGGGCGTTCTCCTGGCCGGTCAACCGGCGCATCCTCTACAACCGCGCCTCGGCGGACCTCGCCGGCAACCCGTGGGATCCGAGCCGCAAGCTGATCGCCTGGAACGGCGAGAAGTGGGAGGGCTACGACGTCCCCGACATCGCGGTGACGGCGAAGCCCGGCGAGGTCGGCCCGTTCATCATGAACCCGGAGGGAACGGCGCGGCTGTTCACCCGCGGCATGATGCGGGACGGGCCGTTCCCGGCGCACTACGAGCCGTTCGAATCGCCGGTGGTCAACGTCGTCGCGCCGAAGGTGAAGGGCAATCCGGTCGCCCGCATCTTCAAGGACGACCTCGCCCAGTTCGCCGACGCCGGCTCGGCGGAGTTCCCCTACGCCGCCACCTCCTACCGGCTGACCGAGCATTTCCACTTCTGGACCAAGCACGTGCAGGTCAACGCCGTGCTGCAGCCGGAGTTCTTCGTGGAGATCTCGGAGGAACTCGCCAAGGAGAAGGGCATCGAGAAGGGCGGCTGGGTGCGGGTGTGGTCGAAGCGCGGCGAGGTGAAGGCGAAGGCCGTCGTCACCAAGCGCATCCGTCCGCTCACCTGCGACGGCAAGACGGTGCACATCGTCGGCATCCCGCTCCACTGGGGCTTCACGGGGGTGGCGCGCGAGGGCTTCGGCCCGAACATGCTGACCCCCTATGTCGGCGACGCCAACATCGAGACGCCGGAATACAAGGCGTTCCTGGTCAACATCGAACCGGCCGTCGGGCCGGTCGCCTGAGGGAGGACGAGCGATGTTTCCCCCGCTTCCGAACCCCTCCGTCGAGCCGGTCGCCCCGGCCTTCGGCGACCAGGATCTGGTCCGGCGCTCCGCCTCCAGCGTGCCGAAGCCGGCGCGCGAACTGACGGAGGTCGCCAAGCTCATCGACGTGTCGAAGTGCATCGGCTGCAAGGCCTGCCAGTCGGCGTGCCTCGAGTGGAACGATCTCACCGAGGAGGTCGGCTACAACCACGGCGTCTACGACAACCCGCTCGACCTGACGCCGGCGAGCTGGACGGTGATGCGCTTCACCGAGTGGGTGAACCCTGAGAGCGACCAGCTCGAATGGCTGATCCGCAAGGACGGCTGCATGCACTGCGCCGATCCCGGCTGCCTGAAGGCCTGTCCGGCGCCCGGCGCGATCGTGCAGTACTCGAACGGCATCGTCGACTTCGTGAAGGAAAACTGCATCGGCTGCGGCTACTGCGTGAAGGGGTGCCCGTTCAACATCCCGCGCATCTCCAACGTCACCCACAAGGCCTACAAGTGCTCGCTCTGCTCCGACCGCGTCGCGGTCGGCCAGGGGCCGGCGTGCGCCAAGGCGTGCCCGACCCAGGCGATCGTCTTCGGCACCAAGGAGGAGATGAAGAAGCACGCCGAGGGCCGCATCGAGGACCTGAAGTCGCGCGGCTTCGAGAACGCCGGCCTCTATGATCCGCCGGGGGTCGACGGCACCCACGTGATGTACGTGCTGCACCACGCCGACCAGCCGCAGATCTATGCCGGGCTGCCGGCCAACCCGACGATCAGTCCGATCGTCGAGGTGTGGAAGGGCGTCACCAAGTATGCCGGCCTCGCCGCCATCGGCCTCGTCGCCGCCTTCGGCTTCGTCCACCACGTGCTCGCCGGCGCGAACCGCGTGACCGACGAGGACGAGCACAAGGCGGAAGAACTGACGGAGGGCAAACGCGTATGACGGGCCCCGCTGTCCACCCCGGCAAGCCGGTGACGGTCGACCGCTACACGACCGCCGCCCGCATCAACCACTGGATCACCGCGGCGAGCCTCGTGTTGCTGGCGATCTCCGGCCTCGCGCTGTTCTCGCCGAGCCTCTACTTCCTCACCGGGCTGTTCGGCGGCGGCTCGACCACGCGGATGCTTCATCCGTGGATCGGCGTCGTGCTGTTCTTCGGCTTCCTCGGGCTGTTCCTGCGCTTCTGGAAGGCGAACCTGTGGCGCAGCGAGGACGGCACCTGGATGCGCCGGATGCGCGACGTGCTCGCCGGCCACGAGGAGAACCTGCCCGAGATCGGCAAGTACAACGCCGGACAGAAATTCGTGTTCTGGTCGATGTCGCTGTTGATCCTCGTGCTGATCACCAGCGGCATCGTCATCTGGGATCAGTACTTCTACGCCTACACGACGATCGAGCAGAAGCGCATCGCCGTGCTGGTGCACTCGATCGCGGCGATCGTGGCGATCTGCGTGTGGATCGTACACGTCTACGCGGCGATCTGGGTGCGCGGCACCATCCGCGCGATGACGCGCGGCTCGGTCACCGGCGGCTGGGCGTGGCGCCACCATCGCAAGTGGCTGCGCGAGCTCGTCTCGGCGCCGCCGCGCGACAAGTCGGGCCACACCCCGGCGGAATGAACGATCGGTGCCGGCGGCCCCGCCGCCGTCCGAGCGCAGGACGGGAAGCGGTCACGGGCGCGGCCCGTGATCGCCCCGGAATGGTGCAGGCCGGCGCCGCGTCGCGGTGCCGTGCGTCCCACGTGGCCCGTGCGGTTCGTGAGGTGAGATGGCGATCGACAGCGGCCTGAAGCCGGACCCGAGCCAGATCGGCGGCATCCTTGCCCCGCCGTTCGCCCGCCTGCCCGATCCGGCCAAGCTGTTCGCCGTGCGCGCGGCGCGGCTTTCGGCGCTCGCCGCCGCCTCCGACCTCGGCCCCTATCTCGCCTTCCTCGCCGGCCTCGTCGGCGTGCAGCACGCCCTCGCGGCGGGCGACGGCGGGGCGCCGCTGCCGGCCGCGCCGCTGCCCTCCCTGGCGGTGCGCGAGCGCGCCCGCGCGCACGCCATGCCGCCGCTCGACCGCGCTGCCGTCGGCCTCGACGATGTCGTCGCCGCCACCCTCGCCCGCTTCTTCACGGGCGCCGCCGCCGTCGCCATGCCAGAGGCGGCCCGCGCGGCGCTCGCCCGCGTCGGCGCCGCCGACGAGGCGACGCTCGCGCTCGCCGTGCGCGACGTGCTCGCCGACGCGCTGCCGATGGACGCGCTCGCCGAGCACGTGTTCGTCGCCGCGGCACTGCAGGTGCACTTCGCCCGCCTCGCCGCCGGGCTCGATCCGAAGGCGCTGGTGCCGGTTGGCGACGGCGTCTGCCCGGCCTGCGGCGGGCCTCCGGCGGTGTCGCTGGTGGTCGGCTGGCGCGAGGCGGAGGGCGCCCGCTACTGCGCCTGCGCGCTCTGCGGCACGCACTGGAACCACGTGCGCATCAAGTGTGTCGCCTGCGGGTCGACGAAGGGCATCGGCTACCGCGAGATCGAGGGCGGGCCGGGCACCATCAGGGCGGAAACCTGCGAGGAGTGCGGCACCTACGTCAAAGTGCTGTACCACCAGAAGGACGCGAGCCTGGAGGCGCTCGCCGACGACGTCGCGAGCCTCGGGCTGGACCTTTTGGTGCGCGACGACGGCTACCGCCGCGGCGGCTTCGACCCCTTCCTCGTCGGATATTGAGGCGGCCGTGAACGCCGCCCCGCCCTCACGCTTGCGCGCGCTCCCCTCGGTCGACGAGGTTCTCCGCACCGCCACCGGCGATGGCCTCGTCGCCCATTTCGGCCGCGCCGCCGCGACGGCCGCGGTGCGCTCCGCGCTCGCCGCAGCCCGCGCGGCCGTGGTCGCAGGGGAGCCCGCGTCAGTGGCCGAGGCCATAGCCGCCGCCGCGCACGCCGCCCTCGAGGCCGCCGAGCGCCCGAGCCTGCGGCCGGTGTTCAACCTCACCGGCACCGTGCTGCACACCAATCTCGGCCGCGCGCTCATCGCGGAAGCCGCGATCGAGGCCGCGGTGGCGGCGATGCGGCAGGCGGTGGCGCTGGAGTTCGACGTCGCCGCCGGCCGGCGCGGCGAGCGCGACGACCATCTGCGCGGCCTCGTCTGCGAGCTCACCGGCGCCGAGGACGCCACCGTCGTCAACAACAACGCCGCCGCCGTGCTGCTCGTGCTGAACACGCTGGCGCACGGCCGCGAGGCGGTGGTGTCGCGCGGCGAGCTGATCGAGATCGGCGGCGCCTTCCGCATGCCCGACATCATGGCGCGCGCCGGCGCGCGCCTGGTCGAGGTCGGCACCACCAACCGCACGCACCTGAAGGACTACGCCGCCGCGCTCGGGCCCGAGACCGGGCTGCTGCTCAAGGTGCACACCTCCAACTACCGCATCGAGGGCTTCACCACCGCGGTGCCGGCGCGCGAGCTCGCCACGCTCACCCGACAGCACGGCGTGCCGCTGGTCGACGACCTCGGCTCCGGCACGCTCATTGACCTCTCCCGGTATGGCCTCGCCCACGAGCCCACCGTGCGCGAGGCGCTCGCCGCCGGCGCCGACGTCGTCACCTTCTCCGGCGACAAGCTGCTCGGCGGCCCGCAGGCGGGCTTCATCGTCGGCCGCCGCGACCTCGTCGCGGCCGTCAACCGCAACCCGATGAAGCGGGCGCTGCGCGTCGACAAGCTGCGCCTCGCCGCGCTGGAGGCGACGCTCAGGCTGTACCGCGATCCCGACCGCCTCGCCGAGCGGCTGCCGACGCTGCGCCACCTCGCCCGCCCCGCCGCCGAGATCGCCGCCCGGGCGGCCCGCCTCGCCCCCGCCGTCGCAGCGGCGCTCGGTGGGGCGGCGAGCGTCGAGACCACCGCCTGCCGCAGCCAGATCGGCTCCGGCGCGCTGCCGCTCGAGACGCTCGACAGCGCCGGGCTGGCGCTGCGTCCGGCGGCACCCGGCGGCCGTGGCCTGGCGGCGCTCGCCGCTAGCCTCCGCGCGCTGCCGGTGCCGGTGGTCGGCCGCATCCGCGACGGCGCGCTGATCCTCGACCTGCGCTGCCTCGACGACGAGGCGGCGCTGCTCGCGAGCCTCGCCGCCTTCGCCCCCGTCGCCGCGGGCGGCGACGACAGCGAGGGCGATCCGGGAGGCGAGGCCGATGGGATGGCTTGACCGCCTCACCCGCCGCCACCGTGCCGAGGCGCCGAGCGTCGAGACGCGGCTCGCCGAGGCGCGCGCCGCCGCCGCCCGCGGCGACTTCGCGGCGGCGCTGGCGATCTGGGAGCCGCTCGGCCGGGCCGGCGTGGTGCGCGCCCAGACCAACATCGGGGCCTGCTTCGCGGAGGGCCACGGCGTGCCGCCGGACGCCACGCTCGCCGCACGCTGGTTCACGCTCGCCGCAAAGACCGGCGACCCGGTCGGCCAGCGCAACCTCGCCGCCCTGCACTTCCGCGGCGAGGGCGTCGAGCAGGACGACGTGCGTGCCGCCGAGCTCTATCGCGCGAGCGCCGAGCAGGGCGACGCGCAGGCGCAGGACATGCTGAGCTGGATGCTCGCGGAGGGCGAGACGATCCCGACCGATTATGTCGAGGCGCGCGGCTTCGCGCTCGCCGCCGCCGCGCAGGGCGTCGCCGCGTCGATGACGCGGCTCGGCATGCTCTTCCACAACGCATTGGGGGTGGAGCGCGATCCGGTCGAGGCGGCGCGCTGGTGGCAGGCGGCAGCGGAGCGCGGCGACGCCGACGGCCAGGCGATGCTCGGCGCCGCGCTGCATCTCGGCAACGGCGTCGACCCGCATCCGGTCGATGCGCTCGCCTGGCTGATCCGCGCCGAGGCCGGCAGCAGCCTGCTCGCCGCGCCCTTCTTGAACGCCGCCCGCGGTGCGCTCGACGACGCCGGCCGCACGGAAGCCGCCCGCCGCGCCAGCACCCCGCTGCCGCCGCCCGGGCCGCTGCCCGGCGAGGAGGGGCGGCCGTGATCGTCGGCACTGCCGGCCACATCGACCACGGCAAGACGGCGCTGGTCGGCGCGCTCACCGGCGTCGACACCGACCGGCTGAAGGAGGAGAAGGCGCGCGGCATCTCGATCGATCTCGGCTTCGCCTACCTGCCGGCGCCGGACGGCGGCGTGCTCGGCTTCGTCGACGTGCCCGGCCACGAGCGCTTCGTGCACACCATGCTGGCCGGCGCCGGCGGCATCGACTTCGCCCTCCTCCTCGTCGCCGCCGACGACGGGGTGATGCCGCAGACGCGCGAGCACCTCGCCATCCTGCACCTGCTCGGCCTCTCAGCCGGCGCCGTCGTGCTCTCCAAGGCCGACCTCGCCGACGACGAGCGCCGCGCAACGGTGGCCGCCGAGATCGCCGCGCTGACGGCCGGCGGACCGCTCGCCGGCGCGCCGCTGTTCGCCGTCTCGACGGTCAGCGGCGAAGGCGTCGAGGCGCTGCGCGACCACCTGTTCGCTGTCGCCGCGGCCCAAGCCGGCCGCACGGCCGGCGGCGCCTTCCGCCTCGTCGTCGATCGCGCCTTCACGCTCGCCGGCGCCGGCACGGTGGTGACCGGCACCGTGCTGTCCGGCACCGTCGGCGTCGGCGACCGCGTCGTCGTCGGCCCGGCCGGCCATGCCGCCCGCGTGCGCTCGATCCACGCGCAGAACCGCGCCGCCGAGCGCGGCGTCGCCGGCGACCGCTGCGCCCTCAACCTCGCCGGCGAGGCGATCTCCAAGGACGCCGTGCACCGCGGCGACGTCGTGCACGACCCGGCGCTGCACGCGCCGACGGCCCGCATCGACGCGACGCTCGCCGTGCTGGCGAGCGAGCGGAAGCCGGTCGGCGCGTGGTTCCCGGCAAGGCTGCATGTGGGCGCCGCCGAGGTTGGCGCCCGCGTCGTGCCGCTCGGGTCCCCCGTTGCTCCCGGGGAGCAGGGCCTCGTGCAGCTGGTGCTCGACCGGCCGATCGCCGCGGCCGTTGGCGACCGCTACGTGCTGCGCGACACCTCCGCCCGCCGCACCCTCGGGGGCGGCCGCTTCCTCGACCTGCGCGCCCCGCAGCGCCGCCGCGCCACGCCGGAGCGGCTGGCGCAACTTGCCGCGCACGCTGACGCCGACCCTGCCGCGGCGGCGGCCGCGCTGCTGGCGACGCCGCCGGCGGTGCTCGACCTCACGGGCTTCGTGCGCGACCGGGCGCTCGGCGCCGGGGCGGCGGAGCGGCTCGCCGCCGACCTCGGCCTCGTCATGCTCGCGAACGGTCCGGCGGTCGCCGCCGTCTCCGCCGAGGGGTGGACGCGCCTCACGGCTGCGCTCGCCGCGGCGCTCGCCGCCTTCCACGCCGACAACCCCGACCTGCCCGGCCTCGGCGTCGAGCGGCTCAGGCTGGCGCTCGAGCCGCGGTTGCCGAAGCCCGCCTTCCTCGCCGCCCTCGACGCGCTGGTACGCCGGGGCGCCGCGGCGGTCGACGGCGCCTTCGTCCGCCTGCCCGGCCACACCGTGCGGCTGACGGCCGCCGACGAGGCACTGTGGGGGCGGATCGCGCCGCGGCTTTCCGGCGACGAGCGTTTCCGCCCGCCGCGCGTGCGCGACCTCGCCCACGCCTTCGACGTGCCGGAGGGCGACGTGCGGCGCCTCATGAAGCTCGCCGGCCGGCTCGGCCGCGTGCTCGAGGTGGCGCACGACCACTTCTTCGCCCGCGAGACGGTGGCCGAGATAGTGGCGATCCTGGAGGCCGTGGCGCGGGCAAGCCCCGAGGGCCGCTTCACCGCGGCGCAGTTCCGCGACCGCGTCGACAATGGCCGCAAGGTAGCGATCCAGATCCTCGAGTTCCTCGACCGCCACGGCGTGACGCTGCGCCGGGGCGACCTCCGCCGCCTCAACCCGCACCGCCTCGACCAGTTCCGCCCTGCGGTGGAGGCTCCCTGCGCTGCAGGAGGCGTACCAGCAGGCACGGTGACGGCCGACGGGCTTGCAAGCGACAGACTTGGAGGAGAAGCGTCCCCGGTGGGGCGTCCGGACTTCAAATCCGGGTGGGGCCGCGAGTCGGTCCCGGGTGGGTTCGACTCCCACTCTCCTCCGCCAGTCTCCTGAAGCAAAGGCTTCGCCCGGCCCGCCCGCACGAGGATGTCTGCGGCGGGCTTCTCGAACGCGACCACGCCCGAGCCGTCACGCGATCGGTTCGAACACGCCGCGCTTGCGCAGCTCCTTGACCTCGCCGCGGATCTGCGTGGTGAGCGCGCGGATCGCTGTCGTCGTCGGCCGCTGGCTCGACGTGGCGAGCAGGAGCTCCCGCTCGATCTTCGGATTGACGATGCGCCAGTACTTGATGCGCCCCTCGGCGACGAGCTGGTGCACGCTCGAATAGGAGAGGATCGTGTAGCCCAGCCCGTTCTCCACGAGCCGGAGCGTGGAGGGCATCGCCTCGACCTCCATGTCGATGCGCGGCTCGATGCCGATCGAGCCGAAGGTCTGGTCGAGCAGCAGCCTGAGGCCGTGCGGGCGCGCCGGCAGGATGAGCGGCAGCTCAGTCAGCGACGCGGCGTCGATCGGTCCGTCGGCGAGCTTGCACGGATCGTCGACGGCCCCGAGCAGGAAGAGTTCGTCGCGCAGCAGCGGCTCGGACAACAGATTGCTCATGCGGGGCGCGTTGTAGAGCACCGCCACGTCGATCTTGCCCATCACCAGCCACTCCAGCAGGTGGCCGCTGAAGCCCTCGATGACGCGCATCGCCACCAGCGGCACGGCTTCGCGGAAGTGCTGGACGAGCGGCGCGGTGAGCACCACGCCGATCGAGGGCGGCATGCCGATGACGATGGTGCCGCGCGGGTTGGCGCGCAGCGCCGCGAGCTCGGAGGTGGCGCGCGACACCTGCTCCAGGATGGCGGTGGCGTAGGCTTCCAGGAGCTTGCCCGCCTCGGTCAGCACGATCCCGCGGCCGTTGCGATAGAGCAGCGGCACGCCCACCTCCTCCTCCAGTGCCTTGATCTGGCGGCTGATCACCGGCTGGCCGATCGACAGCGCGACGGCCGCCCGCGAGAAGCTGCCGAACTCGGCGACGGCCGAGAAGAGCTGGAGTTGCCTGAGCTCGAGCATGTCGGGTTCCTTCGCCGGATGGCGGCGTGCGCCCCAGCAGGATGGGCGGACTCTTGCGCCATGCGGCGCCCGGCCACAAGGCCCGCGACCGATCGCGGCGGGTGCCGATCCAGCGGGCCGAAACGGCGGGCGCCCAGACTGCCGGACGGCAATTCTGTTATGCTGCCCATGGCGCTTACCGATCCCCTTCGAACTCCCTAGGCTTCCTTTCGCGACGCCCTCCTTGACCAGGGCTTGATGCGCCAAGGGAGGGTGCGCCGATGCGCCATGAGACGGTTGGCTTCGTCGGCCTCGGGCGAATGGGCGGCCCGATGGCGCGTCGGCTGGCGGAGGCGGGCCATCGCGTGGTGACGTTCGATACGCGGGCGGATGCCGCGCGCGATGCGGGCCACGAGCGGGTCGTCGCCGCAGCAAGCCCGGCAGCCGTCGCCTCGGAGGCGGAGCTGGTGTTCTGCAGCCTGCCGACGCCGGCGATCGTCCGGCAGGTGGTCACCGGCGAGGGCGGTATCGTGCACGGCACCAAGCCGCGCATCGTCGTCGATCTGTCGACCACCGGTCCCACCATGGCGCGCCAGCTCTCCACGGAGCTCGCCGGCCGCGGCATTGCCTGGGTCGACGCACCGGTCTCCGGCGGCATCGCCGGTGCGCGCGGCGGCACGCTGGCCGTGATGGTCTCCTGCCCCAAGGAGACCTACGAGATCGTCGAGCCGGTGCTCGCCAACTTCGGCAAGCAATTCTATTGCGGCGAGGGCGCTGGCACGGCGCAGGTCGCCAAGCTCGGCAACAACATGATCGCCGCCGCCGTCATCCTGCTCTCGGCCGAGGCGCTCGCCATGGGCGTCAAGGCCGGGCTCGATCCGCGCATCATGTGCGACATCATCAACGCGTCGAGCGGCCGCAACAGCGCCACGCAGGACAAGTTTCCGCGCGCCGTGCTGACGGGCACGTTCGATTTCGGCTTCGCCACCGCGCTGTCCTACAAGGACGTGCGGATGTGCGTCGACGAGGCGGAGAACCTCGGCGTGCCGATGGTCGCCGGCTCGCTGGTGCGGCAGATGCTGGCGGCGACCAACGCGCGCTTCGGCCCCGACTCCGACTTCACCTCGATGGTGAAGATCGTCGAGGAGTGGGCCGGCGTCGAGATCCGCGGCTGAGCCGCGGCTGCCGGAGCGACGATGGGCACCCTGTCGGAAGAGCTGGCGGCGGCCATCGCCGCCCATGACCCGGGCTCGCTCGGGCCGGCGGTGACGGCGAAGGCGACGCTCGCGCTCCTGGACTTCCTGGGCTGTGCATTCGAATCCCTCGACCTGCCACCGAGCCGCCAGGCGATCGCGGCGGCGCCGACGGGAAGCGGCGGACCCATCATCGGTGCCCGCCGCACGACGACGCCCGCCGACGCCGCCTTCGCCAACGCGGTGATGGGGCACGGCCTGGTGCGCGAGGACATGCATGCCGCCTCGGTCTGCCACCACGGTGTCGTCGTCTGGCCGCTGCTGTTCGCCTGCGCCGGCGCGCGCGAGGTGACGGGCCTGCGGCTGCTGCAGGCGGCGGTGCTCGCCTACGAGGTCGGCGGCCGGCTCGGGCGGGCGCTGATCACGCCGGAGGTGTCGGCGCGGTTCCGGCCGACCGGGCTGGTGGCGCCGATCGGCGCGGCGGCGGGCGCCGCCTGGCTGCATCGCCTCGACGCCGCGCAGATCGCATCGGCCATCGCGCTCGCCGCCAACACCGCCTCGGGTCTCAACCAGTGGCCGGCGAGCGGCGGCTCCGACATGTACTTCCATCCGGGCTTCGCCGCCCGCAACGCCTGGCAGGCGGTGCGCCTGGCCGAGGCCGGCGCCTACGGCAGCCCCGACATCCTCGAGGGGCCGGCAGGATACTTCGCGGCTTTTGCACGGACGACAGCGCCGGAGGCGATCACGCTCTTTCCGAAGGGCCAGGCCGACATTCTGGCCGTCTACCACAAGGCCGCGCCCGCCTGTAATTTCGCGCAGGCCGCCTGCCAGACGGCGCTGCGGCTGCACGAGATGCTCGGCTCCTCCTCCGCACCGGTCGCCGCCATCCGCGTCGCCGTGCCCCGCGCCGCGGCGACCTATCCCGGCTGCGACAGCCGCGGCCCGTTCGACCGCGCCCTGCAGGCGAAGATGAGCATCGCCTTCAGCGTCGCCGCGGTGTTCGTGCACGGCCGCATCGCCGAATCCAACTACCGCGACCTCGGCGATCCGGACGTGCTGCGCCTCGTCGCGGCGACGACCGTCGAGGCGAGCGACGAGCTGACCCGCGCCTTTCCCGACCGCCAGGGGGCGGCGATCGAGATCGCTCTGGAGGACGGGCGACGGCTGTCGACGGCGCTTCCCGACACCATCCCGGCGACCGAAGCGGAGATCCGATCGCGCTTCCGCGACGCCGCCACGGCGGTGTTCGACGCGGCGACCGCCGACCAGATCGAGGCGGCGGTCGATCGCCTCGACGAGGCGCCGAGCGCCAGGCGGCTCGTGCAGCTCTGTTCCGCCGGCATCCGCCGAAGCGGCAAGGCCGGTGCGCCGGCCAAGGCAAAAGATCTGGCCGACAACCACTCGGGCCGACCGACCGTCAACCCACAGTCAATCTGAGGAGAATTCGGCATGACGAACGAGGTGTTCGAGCGTGGTCTGGCGATCCGCAAGGACGTGCTGGGCAAGGAGTTCGTGGAGAAGTCGTTCGCCGCGGCGGACGAGTTCAACATGCCCATGCAGGAGCTGGTGACCGAGTACTGCTGGGGGGCGGTGTGGGGGCGCGAGGACCTGCCGCGCAAGACGCGCTCAATGCTCAACCTGGCGATGATCAGCATCCTCAACCGGCCGCACGAGCTGAAGATGCACATCAAGGGCGCGCTGAAGAACGGCGTCAGCAAGGCCGAGATCCGCGAGATCTTCATGCAGGTGGCGATCTACGCGGGCGTGCCCGCCGGCGTCGATGCGTTCCGCCTCGCGCGCGAGGCGTTCGCCGAGCTCGACGCCGCCAAGGCCTGACCGAGGCGGCAGCCATCGCTCCGAAAGGAGGGCCGACGTGAAGCCCTATCAGATGCTGATCGGCGGGCAGTGGGTCGATGCGGCCGGCGGCGCCGTGTTCGACACCGAGAACCCGTTCACCGGCAAAGCGTGGGCAACGATCCCGCGCGCCGGCCCTGAGGACGTCGACCGGGCGGTCGCCGCCGCACGCGCCGCCTTCCGCGATCCGGCCTGGCGCGGGCTCAGCGCCAGCGCCCGCGGCGCCCTGCTGCGCCGCTTCGCGGACCTGTTGACGGTCCACGCCGACCGGCTCGCGGAGGTCGAGACGCGCGACAACGGCAAGCTGATCAGCGAGATGCGCGGGCAGCTGCGCTACATGCCGCAGTGGTACTATTATTTCGGCGGCCTGGCGGACAAGGTCGAGGGCCGGGTGATCCCGATCGATAAGCCGGGCGTCTTCAACTTCACGCGCGAGCAGCCGCTCGGCGTCGTCGCAGCGATCACGCCGTGGAACTCGCCGCTGATGCTGGCGACCTGGAAGCTCGCGCCGGCCTTAGCGGCGGGCAACACCATCGTCTGGAAGCCGTCGGAGTTCTCGTCCGCCTCGGCGCTGGAGTTCGGCCGGCTGTTCGAGGAGGCGGGCTTCCCGAAGGGCGTCGTCAACATCGTCACCGGCTTCGGCAGCGAGATCGGCGAGCGGCTCGTCTCCCATCCGCACGTCGACAAGGTCGCCTTCACCGGTGGCGACCGCACCGGCCAGGCCGTCTACGAGCTCGCCGCACGGTCGATCAAGCCGGTGACGCTCGAGCTCGGCGGCAAGTCGGCCAATATCGTCTTCGAGGACGCGAAGCTCGACGACGCCGTGAAGGGCGTTGTCTCCGGCATCTTCGCCGCCACCGGCCAGACCTGCATCGCCGGCTCGCGCGCCCTCGTCCACCGGTCGGTGCACGACCGCTTCGTCGAGGAGATCGTCGCCTTCGCCCGCACCGCGCGGATCGGCGATCCGTCGCGGGAGGACACGCAGGTCGGGCCGATCACCACGAAGCCGCAGCTCGCCAAGGTGACCGACTACATAGCCATCGCGCAAGCCGAAGGCGCCGTGCTCGCGCTCGGCGGCGGCCGGCCCACGGGCGAGGCCTGCCGAGAGGGCTGGTTCGTCGAGCCGACGATCTTCACGCACGTCACGCCGTCGATGCGCATCGCCCAGGAGGAGGTGTTCGGGCCGGTGCTGGCGATCATCCCGTTCGACACCGACGAGGAGGCGATCGAGATCGCCAACAGCACGATCTACGGGCTGGCGGCGGGCGTCTGGACGCAGAGCATCACGCGGGCGCTGACCATGTCGGAGCGGCTGGACGCCGGCACCGTCTGGGTCAACACCTACCGGGCGGTGAGCTACATGTCGCCGTTCGGCGGCTTCAAGCGCTCCGGCATCGGGCGCGAGAGCGGCCTGTCGGCGATCCGCGAATATCTCCAGGAGAAGAGCGTGTGGATCGACACGAGCGGCAGCGTGCCGAACCCCTTCGTCCAGCGCTGATGCCGGCATGACGGCGACGGACGATCTCCTGCGCGGCCGGCTCGCCCTGGTGACGGGCGCCGCCGGCGGCATCGGCCGCGCCATCTGCCGGAGCCTGGTGGCGAGCGGCTGCCGGGTGGTGCTGGCCGACCGGGACGCCGCCGCGCTCGCCGGTCTCTCCGCCGAACTCGGCGACGCGGCACATGCGCTGGTGCTGGACGTCGACGACGCGGCGGCCGTCGATGGCTGTCTCGACGCGCTGCCGGAGGACCTGCGGGCGATCGACCTCCTCGTCAACAACGCCGGCCACGACATCGGCGGCCGCGTGCGCTTCGACCTCGGCTCGCCCGACGACTGGAGCGCCATCATCCAGACCAACCTGATCGGCCTGATGCGCGTCACCCGCGCCATCCTGCCCGGCATGATCGCCCGCGAGCGCGGCGACGTCGTCAACGTCAGCTCGATCAGCGCGATCCGCATGGTGCCCGATCAGGCCCCCTACTCGGCGAGCAAGGCGGGCATCCACATGTTCACCGACATCCTGCGCGGCGAACTCGCCGAGACACCGCTCAGGGTGATCGAGGTCCTGCCCGGCCTGACCCGCACCGGCATCGTCGCCACGCGCCTGCGGGGCGACGAAGAAGCGGCGGAGCGCTATTTCGAGCGCTTCGGCATGGCGCTCGAGCCGGAGGACGTGGCGCGCTGCGTCCACTTCGCGGTGAGCCAGCCGGCGCACGTGCAGCTCGCGCAGATGTTCGTGCTGCCGACCAATCGCTGGTAGGGCCGGGGCCGGCGCCCACCGGCCGCCCTCTCCGCCCCCGCGTCGACCCCCGATCAGTGCACCGCGGCGTACATGATCCGGTTCTCGGTCGCTTCCGCGATGTCCATCTCCTCGACGATGCGGCCCTGGCGGGCGACGAGGATGCGGTCCGACAGCGCGAGGATCTCCGGCAGGTAGGACGAGATCACCACCACCGCCATGCCGCTGTCGGCGAGCTGGTTGATGAGGCCGTGGATCTCGACGATCGTGCCGACGTCGACGCCGCGCGTCGGCTCGTCGAGGATGACGAGCTTCGGCTTCTGGATCAGCGCCTTGGCGAGCACCACCTTCTGCTGGTTGCCGCCCGACAGCTCGATCACCCGCGCATCCGCGTCGATCGCCTTGACGCCGAGGCGCGCCGTCCACTCCTTGGCGAGCTTGCGGCCCTGCCCCGCGCTGACCGACGACACCGGATTCGTGCCCTTCGCCAGATCGCCGAGATAGATGTTGCTGGCGATCGTCATCGTCTCGAAGAAGCCCTCGATCTTGCGATCCTCGGTGACGTAGATGATGCCGTCGCGCACGGCGGGACGCGGGGTCCGGTAGCGCACCGAGCGTCCGTCGAAGCGGACCGTGCCGCCGTGGAAATAGTCGCGCTTCAGCACGCCGGCGACGATCTTCATCGTCTCGGTGCGGCCAGCGCCGACGAGCCCGAACATGCCCGTGACCTGGCCGGCGAACACCGAGAACGACGTGTTGCGCACGGTGTTGCCCATCGACAGGTTCTCGACGCTGAGGACCTTGCTGCCGATCGGCCGGGCGTGTCGCGAGCCGGGCGTATAAAGCTCGTTGGACAGGCTGCGCCCGACCATCGCCTGCACGATGCGGTCCCGGTCGAACTTGGCGGTCTCGTCGGTGACGACGAGCTTGCCGTCGCGCAGCACGGTGATGCGGTCGGAGAGCTGCAGCGCCTCTTCCAAAGCATGGCTGATGAAGATGATCGCCATGCCCTGCTCCTTCAGGCGCCGGGCGAGGTTGAAGAAGTGGAACTTCTCCTCCGGCGTCAGCGTCGCGGTCGGCTCGTCGAAGATGATCAGCCGGGCGTGGTGATGGACGGCGCGGGCGATCTCCACCATCTGCTTCTTGCCGGCGCCGAGCGAGGAGACCAGCGCCGTCGGGTCGACGTAGAAGTTGAGCGACAACAGGAAGCGCTGCGCCTGGATGTTGAGGCCGCGCAGGCGGTTGAAGAGCTTCTCGTCGCCGAGATAGATGTTCTGCGCCACCGTCATCGACGGCACGAGGTTGGTCTCCTGGAAGACCATCGCGATGCCGCGCTGCAGCGCGTCGGACGGCGAAGCGAGCGTCACCGGCTTGCCGTCGAGCAGCATCTCGCCGGAGCTCGGCTGGTAGACGCCGGCGAGCACCTTCATCAGCGTCGACTTGCCGGCGCCGTTCTCGCCGAGGATGGCGTGGATCTCGCCCGGCCGAACCTCGAAGTCGATCTCCTGGATGGCATGGACGCCACGGAAATCCTTCGAGACGCCGCGCAGCTGGAACAGGGGAGTCATGCCGCGCCGCGCTCCGCCGTGTCTTCGATCGCCACGATCTTGCCGGAACCGCGGGCGCCGACGAGCAGCCGTCCGCCGGCCTCGCACATCGAGGTGATGCCGTGGACGTGCCCGTCGGCCCGGCTGTGCAGCGACCGCTGCGGCTGCATCCGGCCGTCGCAGCGCGCCAGCAGCCCCGTCGACCAGGTCGGCGACCACGGTTTCAGCCGGTTGAGCTTCTTGCGCGCGCCACCCTGGATCGGCTCGAGGAAGCTGCGGCCGGTGGCGAGCGACGGGGCGATCCAGTACTCGGGATCGATCGTCTCGATCATGCGGGTGCGGTAGGCGTCCTCGCGCAGCACGAACTCGACGAGCGGGTTGCGCGGCGCGAACAGCGCGAGCCAGAAGCCGCCGCCCGCGGCGGGCGTGATGCGGCCGGGATAGGCGGGCAGCGCCGCGAACGCCGGCGTCGGTCGGCCGTCGGGGCCGATGGCGAGGACGCGGTGCCGCCACGCCTCGGAGACGTAGAGCGTGCCGCCGGCGACCGCGACGCCCGACGGAAAGGCGAGGCCGTCCGCGAGGCGGATCGCCCGGCCGGAGTCGAGTTCGACGCGCCAGACCGAGCCCGTCGCGGACTTGCTCATCAGGTCGCGCTTCCATTCGGAAGCCGGTCGATCGGCGGCGCCGACGCAGACGATCAGCGTCGCCGCGTCGGCGAACGTCATCGCCGTGATGCAGCCGCGCGGCAGGTCGGGCGCCTGCAGCGTCCGCGCCGGCACCGCCTCCGCCTCGATCTGGATGCCCTGCCCCTCCAGCGCGATGGCGACGCGCCCGGAGGCATCGACGGCGAGGCTCGTGACGGTGTGCCCGAGGTCGCGGCGGTCCGTCACCACCAGCCCGTCGGGGGCGGTCGCCAGCGTCAGAAGCTCGCTGCCCGCCGAACAGAGCACGGAGCCGCCCCGCGCCACGAGATTGTCGACCTCGGCGAGCTCGAGCAGCGTCGGCGCGGCATCGAGCGCCGCATTCGGCCGCAGCGGGCCGTCCATCGGCGGCACGGTGCTGCCGGTCAGGTCGAAGCCGCGGAAGTTCGCCCAGGCCCGCTGCAGCGCCGCGATCATGGCTTGGCGCCCCAGTAGGCGTCCTGCGCACACCAGGTCGGATCGGCGTCGGGCAGCCGGTAGCGGCCGATGCGGTTGTTCGAGACGCCGCCGAGATAGAGCCAGCCGCGATGCTCGCGCATCGAGGTGATCATCGGATGGTTCATGCCGCCGAGATCCCACAGGCTGTCGAGGATCTCGCCCTTGTCGTTGAACTTCACCACGCAGCCCGTGTTGATGTTCGGGTAGAGCCACTGGTCGGGGGCGACGCGCCGCGCCATCCGCTTGCGGAAGCCGGGCATCGTCATCGCGAGATCGAGCGCCGGCCCGCGCATGCCGAGCAGGGCCAGCCAGTAGTTGCCGTCGGAGGCGCGGTTGATGTTGTCCGGGTAGCCCGGCAGGTCGGAGATGACGCGCTCGGTCTGGCCCTTCTTCGGGCCGTCGAACCAGTAGCGGCTGATCGAGCAGGTCCAGCTCTCGGCGAACAGGAACGACTGGCCGTCGCCGCTCATCGCCACGCCGTTGGCGAACACGAGCTTGGGGATCTCGGTGCGCGTCTTTCCGGTGCGCGGGTCGAAGCAGATGATGCGCCCGCTCGCCCGGCTCTCGAGCGCGTCGGTCGCCCAGTCCTCCTGTTCGTAGCGGATGGTCGCCTCGCTGAAGTAGATGCGGCCGTCCGGCGCCACGTCGACGTCGTCGGCGAGGCGCAGGCGCGAGTCGTCCACCACCGACAGCCAGCTGCGGTTGGTCTCGTCGGTCAGCTTGGTCACCGTCCGGTCGGGCGCCACCTGGAACAGCCCCATGCCGCCGATGCAGACGAGCAGGTTGTCATCGCGGTCGAACGCCATGCCGAGCGGGTGGCCGCCGATGTGGGCGAACACTTCCGACCGTTTGTGGTCGGGACCGAAGAAGCGGACGATGTCGCCGTGCCGGGTGCCGCAGTAGAGGTTGTCGTCGCGGTCGAGGATGACGTCCTCCGGCCCCTCGATCTCGCCGAGCCCGATGATCTCCACCGAGCGCAGGCGGTCGTTGAGCGCATAGGGCGAGCCGGGGCCGTCGACCTTCGGCGCCGGCGGCAGCGAGAGATAGGCGGGCGATACGTAGACCTTGGCGAGCAGCCGGTGCCGGTGCTTCTGCCAGCGCATGTCGACGAACACCGCGAGCAGCAGGATGCTGCCGAGGATGGTCGAGGTGACCGGGCCGCTGATGCCGAGGTTGATGAGGCCGTTGGTGAGCAGCAGCACCAACAGGCTGCCGATGATCGCCTTCGCCACCGAGCCGCGCCCGCCGCCGATGGCGGTGCCGCCGAGCACCGCGGCGGTGAGCGCCTGCACTTCCAGTCCGACGCCGGTGTCGGACCCGGTGCTGCCGAGGCGCGCAGCGAACAGAAAGCCGGCGAGCGCGCACATCGCGCCGGAGGCCACGTAGGTGACGAACACCATGAAGCGCACGTCGATGCCGGCGTTGTAGGCCGAGCGGCGGGCACCGCCGACGGCGGTGAGCCGCCAGCCCGGCCGCATCCGCGACAGCACCAGATGCCAGGCGAGCGCGATCGTAAGCGTGATGATCAGCGACACCGGCACGCCGAACAGCGTGCCCTCGCCGATGAACAGCCACATGTCGGACATCGAGAAGCCCGACATGATGGAGGTCGACATCCTGAGGAAGACGATCTCGTAGATCGAGCGGAAGATGATCAGGCTGACGAGCGTCGTCAGGAACGCCCTCAGCCTCAGGTAGCCGACCAGAACGCCGTTCAGCGCCCCGCACAACACGCCCATGCCGAGCGTGGCGGCGAGCACGACGGGCACCGGCCACTCGTAGACGTTGACGCCGATGAGCGAGAGCAGCACGGCGAGCGAGAACACCGCCGCCACCGACAGGTCGATGCCGCCGGAGATCATCACGACGGTCAACGCCAGCACGACGAGGCCGAACTCGGCGAACTGGCGGGCGAAGTCGGACAGACTGGATGGCGACAGGAAGTTCGGGATGATGCTGCCGAGAACGATGATCGTCACGACGAGCGCCAGGAAGGGGATGGCGTTGTCGATCCAGCGCTTCGAGAGAATCTCCCCGATCAGATGATCGGGGAGCAGACGCGACCGCAGCCGCGCGAAGGTATCGTGGTGGGGCATGCGCTCGATCCCGCTGTCGACGATCACTTCAGCTGGTCGAGCGTCCAGCAGTTGCGCGGGGTGATGTTGTCCTTGGTGAGCAAGGTCAGCGGCGTGTAGTACGTCGCCTTCGTCTCGCCGGCGGCGGCGGGCGACAGCAGCGTCTCGACGATCTGCTGGTTCATCGAGACGCCCTGCAGCGGCACGTCGTAGCTGACGATCATGTCGAGCAGGCCCTTCTGGATGTTGTCGCAGCCGATCTGGTTGCCGCCGCCGGAGGTGACGACGTAGACGTCGTCGGCCTTGCCGGCCGCCTGGATCGCCGCACCGGCGCCGACGTCCTGGTTGTCCCAGTTGCCGACCACGCCGCAGAGATCGGGATGCTGCTGCAGCACGGTCTCCATGATGGCGCGCGCCTTCGCCGGGTCGTACTGGGCGGCCTGCTCCGACACCACCTGGATGGCCGGGTCCTTCGCGAAGGTCTGCTTGTAGGCGTAGAGCTCGTAGAGGTCGGACGCCGCCGTCGGCTGGCCGCGCACGATGGCGATCTTGCCGGACTTGCCGGAGCCGGTGCCGCACTGCTTCACCAAGACGTCCGCCTCGATGTAGCCGACGCGCGACCAGTCGGCGCCGATGTAGGCGTCGGTCGGCACGACGGATTCGAGGTTGAGCTGGATGACCTTGATGCCGGCGTCCATGGCGCGCTTCAAGAGCCGCGCATAGGACTGCACGTCCGGATTGTGCGCGATGATGAGGTCCGGCTTCTCGGCGATCAGCGCCGTCAGGGCGCGGGTGCCGGCGTCGGTGCTCCAGTTCGGGTCGCGGATCTCGAGCGTGTAGCCGAGGTCCTCGGCCTGCCGGCGCATGATCGCCGCCCAGCCTTCGGTGAGGTCGAAGCCCATGGCGAGCGGCACGAAGACGACGCGCTTGCCCTTCAGGCCGTCGTAGTACGGGTTGCGCGCCGGGTTGTCCAAGCCGTCGTCGGCCAATCCAGGCATCGCTGCGCACAGTGTCATTGCCGCGGCAGTCAGTATCGTGTGGATCTTCATGGTTTCCTCCCGAGTTGATCCAGTCTTATCGAAGCTGGCTTTAGATATCCCCTTGGCTTTGCTGGGCGGTCTGTTCATCGCGGGGATTGATGAAGCTGTCGACGATGATCGCGAGCAGCAGGATGAGGCTCTTGATCAGGTTCTGCGTGGTGTAGGTGAAGTCCATGATGGTCATGCCGTTGAGCAGCACGCCGACCAGCAGCGTGCCGACCAGCACGTTGCGTACGCCGCCGCGGCCGCCGCTGAGGCTGATGCCGCCGAGCACCACCACCAGGAGCACGTCGTAGATGAGGGTCGAGTTGTAGACGCGCGTGCTCATGCTGGAGACGGCGGCCGCCATCACCACGCCGGCGAGGAAGGCGATCAGCGACGACATCACGTACTGCGCGACGATGAGCGGACGCAGCGGGAGGCCGGTGATGCGGGCGGCCAGCGCGTTGTCGCCGGAGGCGTAGACGAAGAGGCCGAAGCGGGTGCGGCGGAGCGCATAGGCGACGACCGCGGCGACCACCGCGAAGGCGATGATCGGCATCGGCAGTCCGAGCACCGAGCCGCGGCCGAGGAACTCGAACCAGTCGACGCCGGACGGCGTGTTCTGCACGTCGATCTCGAACAGCCACGCCCGGCCCGAGCCGTAGACGACGAGCCCCATCGCAAGGGTTGTGAAGATCGCCGGGATGTCGGCATAGGCGATCAGGATGCCGCTGACGACGCCGATCGCCAGCGCTAGCGCGAGGCCAAGGGCGAGCGCGGTGCCGAGCGGCATGCCGTCCTGCGCCAGCGACATCACCCACGACAGCGACACCACCATCGTCGCGACCATCGCGAGGTCGATGCCGCGGCCGATGACGACGAGCCCCATGCCGAGCCCGAGGATGCCGAGGATGGCGACGCTGCGGACGAGGGCGACGAGATTGCCGGTGGTGACGAAGTTGTTGAGCGTCAGCGAGAACAGCGCGAACAGGATCACCGCGAGAGCGAACACCACGCCTTCCTGCGACAACCGCATCCCGCCCCCCTTTTCCTGCGATCGTCAGGCCCCGGACGACCGCCGTTCAGGCGCGGGTCGTGGCAGGCTCGTCCTACGAAAGGAGGATGCGGGGTCGGCCACCGGCCGGATAGAGCCGCGCGGCGAATATCAGTTATGTGCCTGATCCGCGCCCAAGCAGGGTCACGTGGGATGTCCGGGGCGCCCGAGCCCGGGCGATGCGGGCTCGGGGCTTTGCGGGGCAGCGGCTCGAAGGCGCACGGTGCTGGCGTCGCGGCCGCCGCAGCGCCGGGCTCTCGGAACGCGCGGGAGGGAGGTGTGGCTACGCTCCGGCAGCAGCCGGCCGGCGTCGATGGCGGACGAGCCGGCGCGCAGCGATCTCCGCCGCGGCGGCGCTCGGGAAGGTCATTCCCTCGAGGGCCGCGAAGACGTTCTCGACAGCGTGGAAGACGAAGGAGCGGCCCGAGCGGATGAGGATTCCGGCGGCCGTCTCCTCGATCTCGACGACATAGGCGTCGAACATGGTGTGCAACTCCTCACTCGACCGATCACGCGGAGGTGAGAACGCCGCATGAGGCGATGGGTTGCTCGGCGCCGACGAAATGATCGGCGCGCGTCCCTGGTCAAAGGATGCAAGGTTCGGGCCGAGTGGCGGGTGCGGGTGCGCGGAGCCGGCGCGCTGATGCGTTGCGGAGGGTGCTCCGGCTGGCGGGCGCTCGCCTCCGCGGGCATCGACCGGCGTCGCGCGGTCGCGCGCGCGACGGGGCAGCCTGTCAGCCGGGCGAGGCGGGACAAGCCGCGTCCCCCGCTCCGCCGCCCACACCGGTGCGCCGACGGCGCCGGGGGATGACGCCGAGGTGGGCGAGCTGGGTGCGGAAGGCGTTGCGGCTGAGGCCGAGGCGCTCCGCCGCGCGCACCTGGTTCGCCTGCGACAGATCGAAGGCGGACCGCACAAGGAGCCGTGTGACGCGGTCGAACAGTGCCTCCTCTCCCTCCACCAGAGAGCGCTCAAACAGCACCCTGAGCTCCTCCTCCAGACCGGCCGGAGCGGCCGCGGGAACGCGCGCGGTGCGGCTCAGCCGCAAGTCGGACGCTTCGATGCGCGCGCCGCGGGACAGCAGCACAGCGTTGTGGACGACGTTCTCGAGCTCGCGGATGTTGCCCGGCCAGCCGTAGGTCGCCAGCGCCTCGAGCGCCGAAGCGGCGAAGCCAAGCTCGGGACGGCCGAGCCGGCGGCGGTAGAGTTCGAGGAAGTGCCCGGCGAGCGGGCGAATATCCCCCGGCCGTGCCCGCAAAGGTGGCAGCGCCACAGTCGCGACGTTGAGGCGGAACAACAGGTCCTCGCGGAAGCGCCCGTTCGCGACGGCGCCGTCGAGGTCGACGTTGGTGGCGGCGAGCACGCGCACGTCGACCGGCGTCGCGGTGCGCGAGCCGAGCCGCACCACCTCGCGCTCCTGCAGCACGCGCAGGAGCTTCACCTGCAGCGGCAGCGGCAGGTCGCCCACCTCGTCCAGCAAGAGCGTTCCGCCGTTCGCCGCCTCGAACCAGCCGACCTGCTGGCGCACCGCCCCGGTGAAGGCGCCCTTCTCGTGGCCGAACAGCTCGGCGTCGACGAGGCCGTCGGCCAGCGCGCCGCAGTTGACGGCGACGAACGGGCCGCTGCGGCGCAGGCTGGTCTGGTGGATGTGGCGGGCGACGAGCTCCTTGCCCGTGCCGGTCTCACCGACGATCAGCACGCTCGCCTCGCTCGGCGCGATGCGCGCGAGATCCGCTTCCAGCCGCTGCGAAACCGGGTCTTCGAACACCATCGCCGTGGCGCGCACCGTCTGCGGCACGGCGCGGCCGCCGGCGGCATCGAGGGAGAGCACCCGGCGCGTCGCGGCGGGCGGCACGATGGCGTGGAGGGGGAAAGCGTCTCGCACGGCGGCCTCACTTATTCGACAAAGACGACTGACTTTATCGTCATGACTGCCGAAAGACCAGCCGCCGTGCGATGCGGATGACCGCGGGTATGAAAAATCATTCCTCCGCTCTCGGCGAGCGAGGCACGCCAACTCTCCGGCAGCTCCGCGAAAGCTGGCTTCAGCCGGCGACGATCTCGTCGGCCCGCAGGCGCGCCACCTCGGCGAGGAGCGCTGGTGGCAGCTTGATGCCATGCGCCTGCAACTCGTCGATCTTGCCGGCCGGGTCGGCCAGTTGGCCGCCCTCGGCGACCAGCGCGAGCGCCGCTGCGCGCTGACCGAAGCCGCAGTGCACGTAGATCGGCCGAGGTAGGACGCGAATGGAGTCGCGAAACGCCCGCACCGTCGCCGCCGAGAGCCCATCGGCCGGCACGGTGATGCGGAGGAAGGCGAGGCCGGCGACGTCCGCCGCGGCCTTTTCGATGTCAGCCGTCCGCCCGTTCTCGGTCCGGCCGGAACGCGACAGGCAGACGATCGAGCGGAAGCCGGACCCGGCGAGGCCATAGATGTCGTCGTCGTCGGGCTCTTCGCCGACGAAAACACGCCCGATCGCGATGGGGGATATCATGCCCATGTCGAGGCCTCCTGATGTTCACTCTGGAACGGCCGCGCACAACGCGGTCACGTTTCAGGGAACGGCAGGTCTCGTGCCATCGCGAATCGGTATGAGATTCAGCAACTTAGAAGTCTACGCTGGTCGCGTCGCACTGCCGATCCAGCAGTCGCACGTCGTTGCTGCGGGATCGGCAGCGTCAGCGGACACACCCATTCGCGGCGTCAGAACAAGAGATAGATCAGGATGATGATCGGGATCGGAATGCCGATCAGCCAGAGCAGGATGCCCTTCATATCGCTCTCCATCGTGCGTGAACTTCGGTGGAGAGAACGTCGGCCAGGGGCGGCAGGTTCCCGTCGATCGCGGTGCAGCGATGCGCTGTGCCGCGGAATGCCGGCCTCAGCCGCCGAGCGGCGCCGTCGCGGCCATGAGCCACGCCCGTGTCTCCTCGTCGACGAGAGGGCCGATCAACGCCGCCACCTTGGCGTGATAGGCGTCGAGCCAGGAGCGGTCGGCGGGCGCAAGCTGAGACGGCTCGATCAGCCGCCGGTCGATCGGCGCGAAGGTGAGCGTCTCGAAGCCGTGCATCGGCCGCTCGCCGCCCTCGATCGGTTCCGCCGGTGTGACGAGCAGCAGGTTCTCGATGCGGATGCCGAACGCGCCCTCCTTGTAGTAGCCGGGCTCGTTGGAGAGGATCATGCCCGCCTCCAGCGGCGTCGTGCCGAGCTTGGAGATGCGCTGCGGCCCCTCGTGCACCGAGAGGTAGACACCCACGCCGTGGCCGGTGCCGTGGTCGAAGTCGAGCCCGGCCTTCCACAGCGCGACGCGCGCCAGCGGATCGAGCTGCGCGCCGGTGGTGCCGACGGGGAAACGGGCGGTCGAGACGGCGATCATCCCCGCCAGCACGCGGGTGAAGCGGTCGCGCATTTCCGCCGTCGGCTGGCCGACGATCACCGTCCTGGTGATGTCGGTGGTGCCGTCCTCGTACTGGCCGCCGGAATCGATCAGGTAGATCTCGTTCATCCGCAGCGGCGCGCTGGAGGCGCGCGTCACCCGGTAATGCGGCAGCGCGGCGTGCGCGCCGGCGCCTGAGATGGTGTCGAAGGAGATGTCTTTCAGCGCGCCCGTCTCGGCGCGGAACCGCTCCAGCGCCTCGGCGACGGCGATCTCGTCGAGCCCGCCGCGCGGCGCCGTCTCCTCGAGCCAGCGCAGGAAGCGCGTCACCGCCGCGCCGTCGCGCAGGTGGGCGCGCCGCGTGCCGGCGATCTCGGCGGCGTTCTTCACCGCCTTCGGCAGCAGCACCGGGTCCTGGCCTTCGACGACGACGCCGCCGGCCGCCGCGATGCGCCGGCCGATCGCATCCGCCGTCAGGTCGGGGTCGAGCAGCACGCGCGCGCCGCCCTGACCGAGCGCCTCCAGGGCCGGGGCGAGCTTTGCCGGCTCGGCGATCTCGGCGACTTCCGAGAGTTCCGCCCGCACGGCGTTCGAGAGCTTGCGGCCATCGATGAACAGCTGCGGCGGTGCCCCCGTGCGCAGCACCGCGAAGGCGAGCGGCACCGGGTTGTGGGCGACGTCGCTGCCGCGGACGTTGAACAGCCAGGCGATCGAATCGGGCTGCGTCAGCACAGCCGCGTCCACGCCCGCCTTGCCGAGCGCCGCCTCGAGCTTCGCGAGCTTCTCCGCCGGGGAGGCGCCGGCGAGCTCGGAGGGGTGCAGGCGCACGGTGCCGAGTGCCGGCGCCGGGCGGCCGTCCCAGATCGCATCGATCGGGTTCTCCGCCACCGGCTCGAGCGTCGCGCCCTTCTCGGCGCACGCCTTCTCGAAGCGGCGGACCTGCGCCACGGTGTGCAGCATCGGGTCGTAGCCGATGCGCATGCCCCCCTTCAGACGCTCGGCCAGCCAGCGCGCCGGCGGCGTCTCGACGACATGGCAGCGGGCATAGGCGCGCTCGTCGGTCTGCTCGCGCACCTGCAAGGTGTAGCGGCCGTCGACGAACACCGCCGCCGCGTCGGCGAGCACCACAGCAAAGCCGGCGGAGCCGGTGAAGCCCGTCAGCCAGGCGAGCCGTTCGGCCGCCTTCGGCACATACTCGCCCTGGTGCTCGTCGGCGCGCGGCACCAGGAAGCCGTCGAGGCCCTCGGCGGCGAGGCGCTCCCGCAGGCGGGCGAGGCGGCCGGGGCCGGCGGCGGGTTCGGACGCGTCGTCGAAGCTCTGGAACATCCGCCGTTTCTAGTAGCGGGCCCGCTCGCCCGCAACGGGGCTCGCTCGACCCGTCTGTGACGCACCGCAGCATTTCATTGTGCACATGCAAAAACCGCAGGGCCGACATGCGCGCCGGCGGCTACCGGGGCCGCCGGCGATGCTGCACCTTCTGCGGCGTCTAGGGAGGACGAAGACGGACCGAACGAAAGGAATCGTTCCATGGCCTATGTCTCGTCCTCCGGTCTCGCGGCCCCCGTCGGCGCCGCCCGGACCGGAACCATTTCACGACTGATCGACAGCCTCGCCGCTCGCTGGGCTGTGCATCGCGCCGCCGCCGAGAAGCGGCGCGCCTTCGCCGAGGTGATGGCGCTCTCCTGCGCCTGCGACCGGGCCCGGCTGTTGGCCGAGTACGAGATCGCGGCGACGCGGCAGCAGCCCTGACGGGCGGCCGCCCACGGGCGCCGTCGGCGCAGCAATGCGGCCGGCGCATGCCGGCCGAGCGCCGCTGCCCGTAACCGGCCCGCCTCGCAACACCGATATGCATGTCCGACGCGGCGGCGCGACCGCCGCACCGAAGTTCGAGCTGGCGGCCCGACCGCCGAGAAGGATTCTTCCGATGGCCTATCTTTCCTCCACCGACCTGTCGATCGGCGGCGGCGTCCGCAGCGGCCGCAAGGGCATGTTCGCCCGCGCGCTCGACCGTCTGATGGAAGCGCGCATGCGCGAGGCGCAGCGCGTCGTCAACGGCTACCTGTTGACGCTCGACGACCAGACGCTCGCCGAGCTCGGCCACGACCGCGCCACGCTGGTGCGGCACGGCGCCACCGCCCGCACGCCGCTCTGACGACGCCGCCGGTCCCGCACCCCGCGCCGACCCCGGCGGGCGAAGCGGCGGCTTTAGCCGGGGCCCGGCTCCAGTCCGGTTTCCGGCGCCTCAGCCGCGGCGCTTGAAGGTGAGCGTCAGCCAGCCGTCGCGCGCGTCGCGGCGGACGATGCGCAGCCGCTGGCGGCGATAGGCCGCCTCGACGCGCCGTCCGTCCGCAACGCGCAAGCCCGACAGCACCACGGTGGCGCGCGGCGCGAGCGCCCGGCCGATCGCCGGCGCCAGCCGCTCCAGCGGCCGCGCCAGGATGTTGGCGACGACGAGGTCGAAGCCGCCGCGGGCGAGCCGGCGATCCGCCATGCCGTCGGCGACGAACGGGCGCACCCATGGCCCGGCGCCGTTGCCGGCGGCGTTCGCCCGCGCCACCCGCACGGCGACCGGATCGACGTCCGTCGCGACGACCGCGATGCGCGCGAGCCGCGCCAGCGCGATCGCCAGCACCCCGGTGCCGGTGCCGAGGTCGAGCGCCCGCAGCGGCCTGCCGCGCTTCAGCGCCCGCTCGATCGCCGCGAGGCAGCCGACGGTCGTCGCGTGGTGGCCGGTGCCGAAGGCAAGGCCGGCATCGATCTCCAGCACGATGCCCGCACCGCTGTCCTCGCCCCTGTGGTGGCGCCCGCGGACGACGAAGCGGCCCTCGCGCACCGGCGCGAGCCCTTCCAGACTCTTCGCCACCCAGTTCTCGTCGCCGAGCGGCTCGACCGAGATCGCCGCGCCGAAGCCGTCGCCGCCGACGGCGTCAGCGATCCGCGCCCGCGCCGCCGCGGCGCTGCCGCCGAACACCAGCACCTCCACCGCCCACGGCAACTCGGCGTCGCCGGAAAGCCGCGCCGACCACGCCGGCGCTCCCGCCCCGGCCGCGACGGCGACGGAGGCCGACGGGCGCGCCGCCCGGGAGGAACCGGCATCGGCGCCCTGCGCATCGTCGGGAAGCTCGAACCGCGTCACCGGCAGCCCGTCGGCCTCCACCGCCCGCTCGATCAGCGCGGCGATCCGCTCCGCCTCGAGCTCCGCCGCGACGAGGCGGACGCGCCAGGTGACGGACTTGTCGTCATCGGCGACGTGGATGTCGGCGCAGCCGGCGGTTTCCGCCGCGTCGCTCGGGCGGACGCGGTCGGCCGCCTCCGCCGCGGCTACCGGGGCCGTCCCAACGTGCGCTTGCGTCCCGCGGGGTTCCGGGGCATCGCACTCGCCCGCGTGGTCGGGCCCCCCTCCGGCCTCGCCGGGCGGGTCGTGGCTCCCCGCGGCGGCGCGCGTCCGCGCCTGTGCCTTGCGGCGCTTCAGGTTCTCTCGCAGCGCGGCGGCGAGCCGGCGCGTTTTCGGCGGTCTGTCGTTCATGGCCGCATCAATGCCGCCGCCACCGACGGCGCGCAACGCCGACCGGCATCCGCGGCCTGTCCCACCTCATTCGACGAGCAAGGGGCCTGCCTGCGTGCGATCGATGCCAAACTCGCCGATGAGGTCGCCCTCGTCCACCACGGTGAGATCGCGGGGCGACATCTGGTTGAGCAGATTGCCGGCGTGCACGCAGGTGAGTGTCGCGGGGAAGCGCGTGCTGACGATGACGTCGTTCGGCAGCCTGGCGGTGTGCTTGTCGAAATAGGCGGTCCGCAGCGGCTTGCCGGGCGTCATCGGCTCCACGACGCTCGCGAACGGACCCCGCGGATAGATGCCAACCTGTAGCACACGCCCGTTCCAGCGCAGCGAGAAGGGGAGTTGGAAGCGCGTCAGTTCCGCCGCGCCGATTGCCGCCTGCGCTTCCCCGATGGCACGCGCCAGGGCAGCGAGGTGGCGGGCGTGCAGGGCGTCGTCGGAATCGAGCCGGGTCGTGCAGACATGCGTCATGCGCGGCGCCACCGTCGCGTGGACGTGGCGGGACACCGCCGCCGGCACGGCGTCGCGCGCCGCCCCGCGGAGGTCGATCTTCAGCACCTCGGCGAACTCCAGCGCGGCGAGGGCACCGACGAACTCGTTGAGCGGCCCGTTCGTCTCGACGTCCATCAGCACGAGCCAGCGGAACCGCCTCATTCTCTGCGCCAGAAGGGAAGGAATGGTGATCGCCCTGCAGAGCGCCACGCGGCGGGCGCACCAGACCTGGTATTCCTCGTCCGACCGCACCCCGCGGAACTTCGACGCATAGAGGTTGAAGCGCGTGACGACATAGAAGCCGATCCGAGGCGACGCTCCGCGCGCCGCGTCGCCCGACACGTCGTCGGCCGGCCGGTCCGCGGCCTCGGGCGGCGTGTCGGCGGATTCCGTCAAGCTGCGCCTCCCCGTCTTCGCAGCGGCGCGTTCCACGCCGGCGCGGCAGGATAGCCTGATCTTCCGCGCCGAACACCAGCCCCCGGCACACTGGATCCCGAGCGGGTTGCGCCGCCCCCTGCGCTGTGGCACAAGGCGCGCGCCGTCCGCGCCCGCTGCGCGGCCCGGCGTCGCTGCGGTAGCTCAGTGGTAGAGCACTCCCTTGGTAAGGGAGAGGTCGAGAGTTCAATCCTCTCTCGCAGCACCAGTTTCAGTGGCATGCTCCTCAGCAGCGCGGTGCGAGCCAACTTATTGATCTGGCGCCCGACGCAACAGTGGCTACCCCCGGCAACGACGGGCAGGTCGACACCCGTCGCACCAGATCCCGCCTCACTGAAATCCGGGAGAGTGTCGCCGTCCTGCGCCTGCTCGAACGATAGGGAACCTATTTTCGCAGGCAATCCAATCCATTGCGCCTGCGGTGTCGAGAACGACCATAGCGAGCACCAAGAGGACCACCTTTCACGCGCCCGGATGCCGGAACCGATTGCTGAACATTGCGGTTCTAGACCGCCGCAAGGACTTGCCGGACGTGCTCAAGTGACCACAATCCCATCTGCCGCTTGGGATGACCCTCGATCCAATCCTCTATCGCTTCGATGGGTTCGGGAAAGTTGAATGGCGGCCGCCGCATATTCAGCTGACGCCAGAGGCCCGGCCGTTCGATATCACGATTGTGACCGTTCAGATTACTCGTCAGCAGCAGGAATGGAATGCCTGCATCGACGAAGTTGTTCAGGAATCGGAAAGCGTCCGAGTACCTCAGATGAAAAAGACAATCCCGACACATCATCATATCAGCGAATGGCAGTGAATCTTCTGTTATATCCCCAGTCCGAAAGTATTTATGGTAACTACCATGCCGTTCTATATTTCTCCTTATGATATCCTCGACAATATCCATGCCACAATACACGATCTCTGTTGTATCTACTAGCTTCATCCAATTGAAATCGCCGCACGGCGCATCTAGAAACACCCTTACATCGTACTTCTTCCACAGTTTCGGTAGTTCATTTCTGAGGTTCTCAGTATATTTAACGGTCGACCCGGCACCGGACACAGTCTCCGTCTCATCGTTCCCCCATTTATTTTTAAAGAAGAATTTCTTCAGATCGGATTGCATTCATTTCCTCGGCTATTCTAGAGTCAGTCGGATCAGCTAATTATATGCAAGCAATTTTGGCAGACTCTGTCAAACGCCGCATAAATGCGTCGGCGCTGGCCACATCGTCGAACAACCCCGAGGTTGCCCATTGGCGCGTGATCATGGCTTGCTCCGCCTCCGACAACGCACCGATCCGATTGCGGTGCAACCCGAACATGAGGGTCGACGACGAACGCAACCGCTTCATGACCCTAGCGAAGCCCTCCGCGGTGCTCGGACTGCGCGTGAACAGCGACGCACATAGTGGGTCGCCAAAGTCGTATATATTCTGAATCGGCGAGTAATATCTTATAATATAGCCAAAATGCAAGTAAAATTCCGTGACGTCCATACCGGCTGCGTGAAATCCCTCCTCGAAGCAGACGCCACACTGCTTTTCAACATACTCGATAATCTCACGGACAATGTCTGTACGTACGACGTAGGGCGTCACTGTCGGCATCGCCTTCTCGCGATACAGCGTCGGGTCGAGCCTGCAGAAACGCATCGACTTCCAGAAAAATCCGTTGACCGGTGCATCGATCTTTCTTCTCGTACTCCACATTCTACCGTCCTCATGAACGAAGTCTGTGGTTGATGATGATCGTAAGAAGTGATTCTTGGCATCGAGAATCAGATAGTATTTGGACTGGACTAGCTTGCTGATGAGGATTTTCATACTTTGTTGGCGGCGCCAGCCGTTCGCGGCGACGGGACTGGCATACAGTGTAGAGCCATCGACGATGCTAACAATTGGACTGAACCGCCCATATTCTGGCAGCACAAGCTGTTCAATCAAGCCGACTGTCCCCACCACGTCTTCGTCGTTGATGATGATATAAATCTTGGACACATTGCTTTGCTGAAGGAAGCGCTCCATTGACCTCGCTTGAAGCGCTAGCAGCAATACCTCTGGCTTGTAGACGACCGTCACAACATCCATTGTACTTTGCGGCACGGGTTCATACTCCGTCGACAAGGTCAAGCGAACCTAGTATAGCCTGCATCAATGCCATTGCGTTGTCAGCATAGCCCCGCTAGAATTGCACAGTCAATCAGCAGTCTGGCTCGATTGCGTTTTTGTCCATCTGCCAGTGGGGCTTGCGTGAAATGAGAAACAAGGTACTTCATTCTTTCCGCGGACGGACCCCAGAATTTGATCCTCAGATCATCCTAGACGTCGGCGCAAACATTGGTCAGTCCTCGGCGGAATTTCGGGAGCACTGCCCGCGTGCGCGGATCATCGCGCTGGAGCCTATCGCAGCCGCATTTGCCACGCTCGAGGGACGATTCGCGACTGACCCGCAGGTGCAGTCGTTTCAGGTGGCTTTGGGTCGCGCCAACGGCACATCGAAAATGGTGAGCAACGGCGCATCCACTGGAAATCACATCGTGGCGGCAACCGCGGCCGGCTCGAATATCGAGGACGTCAAGATTGCCGCTGGCGACTCCTTCTGTCGCGACCTCGGTATCGATCAGATTGACTTTCTCAAGATCGACACGGAGGGTCACGAGATCGACGTAATAGTTGGATTCTCTGAGATGCTTCGACTAAGAAAGATCGATTTTATCCAGGTCGAATGCGGCCTCGCTCCAGAGAACACCTACCACGTCCCCTTCTCCTATGTCTCGGCGGTATTGTTCTCATATGGCTATCGGCTATGGGGACTTTTCGGATTGAGCCACAGAATGCCTCGCCTCGGGACGCGGCGCGGGGCTCTCTTCGGAGACGCAGTGTTCGTCAGAGAGACCGCCTTGTAAACTTGAATGAGCGGGCGGTCACCGATATCGCCTTGTGATCCAAACCGCGCTCGTCGAGCAGGTGCGGACGTTACGCCAGCCATCCCACCGCCTCCTCCCGATTCGAGGCGATCCCACGCTGCAGCCAAAGACTGACGATCATCTCCTTCTGACCGTCGGTCAATTGCGGGATGCGGTTGCGGTGAAGACCGAACGTAGTAATGGAAGGCCCTGAGAGCTTTCTGAGAGTTTCGTCGGCGACTGCTTCCTCAAGCGGCCACCGTGTGAAGAGCGAAATGGCTGTTCGTCTACCAAAGTCATAAAGCTCGTCTGGCCCAGTGGTTCTTGACACCAGGTATGCAAAATATGAGAAAAACTCCGTCAAATATCTATTTCTTTTTGTGAAAATAGCGTCAATATTTGCACCTTCCTTGAACTCCAAATAGTCAATTGCACCCAGAACGTGCTCAGTATACATCATATAGGGGGTCGTCGCCGGCATCGCCTTTAGCATGTAGGGCTCCGGGTCAATCTCGAAGACCGCGCATGTCTTTATGAAGCACTGCGTCAAATTGCCGGTCGGTCTCGCCCAAAAACTACGTGGAAGGTTTCTTGGGCCGAACAGGTCTGCCTTCACAACCTGTCGTATGAAGTGATTTTTCGCGTCCAGCACCATGTACAACCTGGACGATACTTTGCGTGCAATTGCCAACTTGAGTGCCTGTTGCGTCCTCCATCCTGATCCATCGAGGTTTCCGGAAGAAATATCCTCTGCAAAGTATAATTTGTGTTTCTGAATGAAATTTCCAAGGCGCGGTAATACCCGATCGCGGAAGAACGTCTCCCTCTCCATCGTCCGATCTTCATTGAAGACAAATATGACATTATTAACTAACTGCTCATCAATAAACAGCCCTATAGTCCTCGCTTGAATCTCTTGCAGAGTGCGATCACCATCAAAAAACACACAGACAATATCGAACCTATGATCCAACATCGCACTCATTACCACCTAAATCCTACTCAAAGGTAGCGCTGCCCTGCCGAATTTATACGTTGATTTCTCACATGTCCGCCGCAAGGGAAGAGTCACGCCCGGATCGCCTCCGGCACCTTGAACGGTCGCCGGCCCTCGCCCTTCAGCGCGATCGGCAGGCCTTTCAGCATGCGCTCGAGGTGCCACTCAAGCCACGCTTCCGTGTAGGCGAGCCGCACCGGCGAATAGCGGTACTCGTCGAAGGCGGTGGCGCCCGACTGGGTGAGCGACGTCTCCACGTGCAGGCCGACGCCCAGGCACGTCGACAGGTTCGTCACCGAGTGCCGGCCATAGTGGTTGCGGATGCGCGACAGGATCTCCGAATCGGCCCCGGTGCGCACCGCGTCGAACGGCCCGATCGCCTGAAACACCGCGCGGCGGATGAAGGTCGAGGCCGGGTTGAGGTGCAAATAGGGCCCGCCGCGCCGCACGATCGACCGGCCGCCCGTGTCCATGCGGATCCACTGCGACGTCGAGCAGGCGGTGTCGGCCAGCATCGCCTTCAAATGGCCGGCGAGCCGGTCGGGGTGCATCCAGTCGTCGGAATCGTGGAAGGTGACGAACTCGCCTGCGGCCGCCGCGATCGCCTGGTTCTTCGAGGCGTAGGTGCCCATGTTGCGGTCGTTGAAGATAAACTTCACGCGGGGGTCGCGGGCGGCGAGCGACCGGATGAGGTCGCGCGAGCCGTCCTCGCTGACGTCGTCGACGATGAAGAGCTCGAGGTTGCCCGCCTCCTGCGACAGCACGCTCTCCACCGAGGCGGCGAGCGTCGCCGCTGCGTTGAAGCAGGTGGTGACGACGGTGACGAGCGGCCCGTCGCGCTGCGGCGTGGTCTGCGCCGCGAAGGCGAACGGATGACCGACGGCGGCCCCGTCGGCCACGTCGATGCGCAGGCCGCTCAAGGCGCCGAAACGCTCCATCGCCGACCACCACATCGCCGACCGCCCGCGCGCGGCGGCGACGTTGGCGAGGCCCAGGAAGGCGTCGGCGTAGCCCGGCTCGTCGCGCAGCACGCGCAGGAACGCCGTCTCCGCCTCGTCGAGCAGGCCGCGTGAGAGAAGCACGTCGCCGATGAAGACGAGGTCGTTCTGGGCGACCTGGATGCCGTTCGCCAGGATCGCCTTGCCGATCGACACCGCCGCCTCCGGCTCGGCGGTGAAGATCGAGGTGAAGTAGTTGACGACCGCGTCGGCGCCGTCGGGGTGGGCGAGGAAAATCTCGCGGTAGAGCCGCGCCGCCTCCTCGACGCGCCCCGAGCGCAGCGCGGAACGCGCCAGCAGGTTGGCGAGGCGCCGCTGCTCGCCCTCCGGCAACGCCGCATGGGCGGGGCCGTCGCGCAGCGCATGGGAAATACGGTAGGCGGTCTCGGCGGCGTTGTTGTTGACGTAGGTGCGGATCGCCGCCATCGCGAGGTCGGGCGCGAGCCGCGGGTCCACCGCGAGCGCCCCCTGCTCGTGCAGGCGGTGCAGCAGGCACAGCACGAGGCCCCGGCCGGACGCGGCGAAGCCGGGAATGGCCGCACGCGTCACCGCGACATCGGCGCTGTCGGCCAGCGCCGCCACGAAGTCGCCGATCGTCGTGGCGGCCGCGCGGCCGCGCGCCTTGTAGGCGAAGCTCTCGCCGCGCAGCGCGGCGAGCCCTTTCGGCAGGTCCTCCGCTCCCGGCAATGCGGCGGCCGGGCCGCGCAGGCGGCCCGCCTCGGCGTCGGCCGCCGTCGTCTGATGCACTCCGTCCGGCCCGCCGCCTCGCACCTCCGCCGCCTGCGGCATCGCGTCGGCCCGCGCCCGGGAGGGGGCGGCAGCGCTCCCTGACGGCCGCTCGGCGCCGGACGCCGCGCCTCTGCGCACGACGGCGCGCGGCTGCGGCGGCGGTTCGTCGCTGCTCGCCGTCGAGCGGCTAAGCGCCGCCGACTGCTGCTCCGCCGCCGCCGGCATGTCGCTCGCGAGCGCGATCATCTTGTTGACCTGCGCGAGGCGGCCGGACTTGCCGGCCCGCTCGCGCAGCAGCACACGGAAGCCCTTGTCGGAGAACAGCCGCGAAACACCGTCGTAGAGCGTGCCGGCCTTGGCCACCGAGGCCCGTCCGCCGCCGGTGAGGCCGGGCATCTGCGCCAGCGCCGCCGCCGCGTCCGGCGCCAGCGGACCGTCCTCGACGCGGCGCCCGGAGGTCGGCGAAGCGCCGGCGATCCTCAAAAGCGCTCCGGCGACCAGCGCCTCCGCGTCCTCGGAGTCGGGTTCCTGCACCAGCGCGGGCGCCACCTCGCCCAGAAGCACGTCGATCAGTTGCGCCAGCATCTCCGCCCTGTCCTCGCACTCACCCTTGGCCACACGGTGAGGACCATATCGCCGCCGGCGCCGCCTCGCCATTGCGCGATGCCGCAGGGCCGGGCGGCCGGCAAGGGCCGTTCCGCCCCGGGTGGCGCCGTGCATTGCGACGCGGCCCGGAATGCCTACATCTCGCGTTCGCGCCGGCGGCGGCGCCGGTCCCCGCGGCGGCGTCCGCAGCCAAGGTCGGTCAACTCATCGTGAGCCTCAGGTCCCTCGGCGACGACGCCCGTCTCGCCCTCGCCACGATCGCCGACCGGGCCTTCGAGCTCGGCACGCCGACGGTGCGGCTCGGCGTCACCGGGCTGTCGCGCGCCGGCAAGACGGTGTTCATCACCGCGCTGGTGCACGCGCTGACGCGCGGCGGCCGGCTGCCGCTGTTCGAGGCCGCCGCCTCCGGCCGCCTCGCCCGGGCGCGCCTGGAGCCGCAGCCGGACGACACGGTGCCGCGCTTCGAATACGAGGCGCACGTCGCCGACCTCGTGCAGGCCCGCATCTGGCCGCAGTCGACCCGCCGCGTCGCCGAACTGCGGCTCACCCTCGACTACGAATCGGCGACCTTCCTCGGCCGCACCCTCGGCCGCGGCCGGCTCCATCTCGACATCGTCGACTATCCCGGCGAGTGGCTACTCGACCTCGCGCTGATCGAGCGCAGCTATGCCACCTGGTCGGCGGAGGCGATCGCCCGCGCCCGCGCCCATCCCGACGCGCCCGAGACGCAGCGCTTCCTCTACGCCCTCGACGGCGCCGACCCGGCCGCGCCGGAGGACGAGGCGGCCGCCGCCGGCCTCGCCGCGCTGTTCACCGCCCACCTCTCCGCCCGCCGCGCCGACCCGGAGGCGCTGGCCGCCGAGCCGCCCGGCCGCTTCCTGATGCCGGGCGACCTAGCCGGGTCGCCGGCCCTCACCTTCGCACCGCTGCCGATGACAGACGCCCCCGCCCGCGGCACGCTCGGCGGGCTGATGGAGCGCCGCTACGAGGCCTACCGATCGCAGGTCGTGAAGCCGTTCTTCCGCGACCACTTCGCCCGCCTCGACCGGCAGATCGTGCTGGTCGACGCGCTCGCCGCGCTCGATCGCGGCCCCGCCGCCACCGCCGAACTCGAGCGCACGCTCGCCGACGTGCTCGCCGCCTTCCGGCCGGGCCGGCTCTCCTTCCTCGGCCGGCTGGTCGACCGCCGCATCGACCGCATACTGTTCGCCGCCACCAAGGCCGACCACCTGCACCACCGCGACCACGACCGGCTGGAGGCGATCCTGCGCCGCCTCGTCGGCCGCGCCATCGAGCGCGCCTCGTTCGCCGGCGCGGAAGTGGACGTGCTGGCGATCGCCGCCGTACGGGCGACGCGCGAGGCGACCGTCCGGCGCGGGGGCGAGCGCCTGCCGGCCATCCTCGGCACGCCGATCGCCGGCGAGAGCGTCGACGGCACGACCTACGACGGGGCTACCGAGATCGCGCTTTTCCCCGGCGACCTGCCGGACGACCCCGAGGCGGTGTTCGGGCGGCCGGAAGGCGACGGAAGCTTGCGCTTCCCGCGCTTCCGCCCGCCGAAGCTCGAGGCGGATCCCGACGGCATCCGCCTGCACCTGCCGCACATCCGCCTCGACCGCGCCCTGCAGTTCCTGATCGGAGACCGGCTGGCATGAGCGATCCCCGCCCGGAGCCGCCCCGCCGCCGGCCGACCGCCATCCGCCTCGACGAGGCGGAATTCGTCGGCACGGCGCCGCCGTCCGGCGACCGCCCGTTGATCGTGCCCGAGGCCGAGGACGAGCCGCCGCCGCCACCCGCACCGCGTCGGCGTGGCTTCGGTTGGGGTACGCTGTTCACCGCCGCCGCTGGCGGCCTCGTCTCGCTGGCGCTCGGGCTCGCCGTCGACGCGTTGATCCGCGACCTCTTCACCCGCGCCGAATGGCTCGGCTGGCTGGCCGCCGCGCTGACGGCGCTCGCCGTGCTGGCGGCGCTCGCCGTGATCGGCCGCGAGGTGCTGGCGCTGACGCGGCTCGCGACGATCGACGCGCTGCGCGAGGAGGCCGTCGCCGCCACCACGGCCGACGACCGGCCGAAGGCGGAGGCGGTCGTCGCGAAGATCACCGCCCTCTATGCCGGCCGTCCCGAAACGGCGCGCGGCCGCGCCGCGATGGCCGACCATCTCGGCGAGGTGATCGACGGGCGCGACCTGATCATGCTCGCCGAGCGGGAAGTGCTGGCGCCGCTCGACGCCCGCGCCCGCGCCATGGTCGTCGCCTCGGCGCGGCGGGTGTCGGTGGTGACCGCGCTGTCGCCGCGGGCGCTGATCGATCTCGTCTACGTCGCGGCGGAGGCGGCCTCGCTGACGCGCCGCCTCTCGATGCTGTATGGCGGCCGGCCGGGCACGCTCGGCTTCTTCCGGCTCGCCCGCCACGTGCTCGGCCACCTCGCCGTCACCGGCGGGCTCGCCGCCACCGACGGGCTGGTGCACGAGATCGTCGGCCGCTCCGTCGCCTCGCGGCTGTCGGCCCGCCTCGGCGAGGGCATCGTCAATGGCCTGATGACGACGCGCGTCGGCCTTGCCGCCATCGACGTCTGCCGGCCGCTCCCCTTCCTCGGCACGAAGCGCCCGACGGTGTCCGAGATCGTCGGCGACGTGGCGAAGCTGACGACGCCGCCGGACGGCGAGCCGCCCGTCCGGACCTGAGCGGCTTCACTCCTCCGACGGGAACACCTCCGCCACCTGCATCATGCCGAGGTCCTCGTGGATGAGGATGTGGCAGTGGTAGACGAAGCGGCCCTGCTCGGGGAACTTCACCTTCACCACCACCTTGCCGCTCGCCGGCAGCGGCGCGGTGTCGCGCTCGACCGGCACGTCCTCGCCGCCGGCGCGCACGTCCTTGAAGAAGCCGGCCATCACCCGGTTCGGCCGGTCATCGGGCCCGCCCGTCTCGTACTTCACCTTCTCGACGATGAAGCGCGACTGGTGGATGTGCAGGTTGTGGAAGATCGTCGAGGCGTTCTCGACCTCGAAGCGCACCGTCGCACCCTTCTCGACGCACAGGTCGATGCGCTCCATGTCGAACGCCTTGGCACCCTGGCCGTTCGTGTTGATGAAGAACTTGCCGAAATTGGCCGAATTGCCGAAGCGCAGCGGGATCACCGGGATCTCACCGCTGCTCTGGCTGTGGTCCTCGTCCGGGCCCAGCACGGTGCCGTCCTTGAAGACGACGGTCGGGTTGCCGAGGCCCTGCTTGTTCTTGCAGGCGTCCGGCCGCTTGTGCTTCTTGCCGACCGGCCCGACGGCGTCGTCGGCCATGATCGACGCGATGCGCGCCTCGGCCGTCGCCGGGTCGAGGCCGAACTCCGCCACTTCGGCGGCCTTCGCCTGCGGGTCGCCCTTCATCACCACCTTCGCCAGCGCCACCGCCGGGTAGATCTCGGTGCCGCCCAGGACCTGGCGCTGCACGAACTGGAACGTCTTGTCCTTCTTGAACGGCTGCAGCTTGCCCTTGCCGTCGATGCGACCGGACGACACGACGATGTCGGCCCGCGTGCCCGGCATCATCAGCAGCGACCCCTTCGTCACCGACTTTGCCACGTAGTTGCCGTCGATGTTGATCACCTGGAAGTCGGTCTTGTTGCCGTCCTCGTCGATGAGCGCGAGATCGTAGGAGGCGTTGGCGCCGACGTTGGCGAGCCGCCAGATCTCCTGCGCACCCGGCTTCAGTTCGACCGTCGGGTAGCGCGCGCCGTTGACGAGGAACAGCCAGAGATCAGTGTCCTTGCCGGCCGAGCCGTTGATCTCGCAGCCGCCCTTCACCTTGGCATAGTCGATCGGCTTCTTCTGGCCGGTGCAGCCGAGGAAGATGTCGTAGGGGCGCAGCTCCGCCGTCTTCGCCTTCTCGTCGATCTTGGTGAGCTGGATGTCCTTGAGCAGCATGAACCGCTCGCGGATCTGCGGCTCGCCGTTCTTGCAGAGTCGCGCCTGGTCGGCGGGCAGCAGGTGCTTGCCGTCGCACAGCGAACCGATCTGGATGGCGCCGGAGAGCCCGGCATTGACCATCTTCTCCGAGAAGCCGTGGATGTGCGGGTGGAACCAGAACAGGCCGCTCTGGCCGTTGTCCTTGACGCCGATGCGGTAGTCGGCCGAGCCCTTCAAGGTGACGAGCTGGCCCTTGCCGCACTCGCTCTTCGCCTGCGCCTCGATGTCGCCGTCCGCGGCCGGCGCTGCCATCGCGCCGTGCCCGGCGTGGCTCCCGTGGCCGCCGCTCGTCGCGGCAAGCGCGCCGGACTTGATGGTGAGGAAGATGTTGTCGCCCTGTTTCTTGCCGGCGCACGGGCTGGTGATTAGGCCGTGCGTGTGCATGTTGAGGTCGGTCGGCACCATCATCTGGTCGCCTTCGAGATCGGCGGCCGTGACGTTCGACGGCGGCGCGTCGATCTCGTTGACGAGCTTGAAGCGCAGCGCCTCGCCCGGCTTCGCCTTGATCACCGGCGGGATGTAGTGGAAGTCGGCGTTCTTGCCGAAGGCGTAGGCGAGCGCGCCCGACACCGCGTAGCCGCCGACCTTCAGCGGCTCCGTCTTCGAGGAGCGGCGGACCTTGATGACGTTCTCGTCCTTCGTCGCCAGCGCCCGGTTGATGTTCGGTTCCGGCAACGTGTCGGCGGCGCGTCCGACGGCTGGCAGCGCGGCGGCGCCGATCGAGACGGCGATCGCCGCCGCGGCGGCCGTGGAAATCCTGCGCATCGCCCTGCCCTCTCGTCGCCCACGTCCGGCGCCGAATCGACGGCGCCAGCGGATCGTCTCGTCCCCGCCGACAGGGAAGCGCGTCGGGGCGGCGCGGGCAAGCTGTTTACGGCGAGGACCGTGCGACGTGCATCAGTTCACGACATCGACAGCGTCGGGAATGAAACGGACCTCAGCCTTCGTCCAGCAGTCGCTCCACTCGGTACCGACGATCAACCCGCATGTGCAGGCCCGGTTAGGGCCTGAAAGCCCACTCGATCCGCAGCAACCATAGCCGGTACCTGTTGAGTCCATGTGCTCCCTCACGACGTCGCCGGGGTTCACTGCGATCGCACCGGCACGCGAGGTCGGGCGTCGATGGAACCCGTCTGCAGCGAGGATCACCGGCAGGCGTCCTGCCTCATCGTCGCGGGTGAACCGGATGAGGAGGCCCGACGGAACAGGGGAGTCAGGCGTTCGGATGGACGGGTCTTCGTCGTAGTCTGCCATGGTGCCCCACCGGCATTCGCGCGTGAGGGGGCGAGAACAAGTCGAACAGATGAGCTTTGACACCTGGAGTTGACCCGCCTGCTGCGGGCCGCCGATTGAAGCGCTCGGTTGGTATGCAGCGACGGCTACAGCAGGTCAATCAGGTGCGCGATCAGCGGCGCGTCGGCCGGCGGCATCGGCAGGTCGCGCAGGCGGGCGGGCTTCATCCAGCGGATCGCCTGGCCCTCCCGGCCGACGGGCGTACCCTCCCAGCGGCGACAGACATAGAGCGGCATCAGCAAGTGGAAGCTCTCGTAGGCGTGGCTTGCGAAGGTGAGCGGCGCCAGGCACGCGGGCTTCACCGTGATGCCGAGTTCCTCGGCGAGTTCGCGGATCAGGCCCTCCTCCGGCCGCTCGCCCGGATCGAGCTTGCCGCCGGGGAACTCCCAGAGCCCCGCCAGCGCCTTGCCCTCCGGCCGCTGCGCCACCAGCACCCGCCCGTCCGCATCGACGAGCGCGCAGGCGACGACGAGGACGATCCGCGGCGGCTCGCTCGTCGCTCCGCTCACGTCGCCGCTCCCGCCAGCCGCCGGTAGTCGCCCCGGTAGGCCTCGGTGAACCCCATGCGCCGGTAGAGGTCGACGGCCACCGTGTTGCCGGCGAGCACCTGCAGGTAGCCGGTCGCCGCGCCGCCGGCCCGGCCCCAGGCGAGCGCGGCGCGCACGCAGGCAGAGGCGTGACCGCGCCGGCGGAAGGCGGGATTGGTGCCGACGTCGAACAGCCCGACGAGGTCGCGGTCGCGCACGGCGAGCGTCGACGCAGCCACCGCGCCGCCGTCGATCGCCACCATCAGCGCCACCTCCGGCACGATGCGCTCGAGCACCGCGACCAGCGCGCCGACGTCGGCCGCCTTGGCGGAGGCGGTGGTCTTCATCGCCTCCGCCCACCGGCGGCGCGGCGCCGCGTGCCAGATCTCGACACCGGCCGGGATGGGGTCGGCGTGGCAGGCGATGGTGAGCGTCAGCGTCTCGTCGAGATGCTCGTAGCCTGCAGCGTCCAGCGCGGCGACGACGGCCGGCGGCGTCAGCGGGGTGACGCGGATAATCGGCTCCAGGCCCTGCCAGCGGGCGGCGGCGGCCATCGCAGCGAGCCGCGCGCCGACGTCGCCGCTATCGTCCGGGTCGAGGAAGTTCAGGCTGTTCAGCCGCTTCGAGCCGTGGCCGGGGGTGCGGCGCAACAGCCACGTGCCGTCGTGCTGCAGCCGCTCCGCCGGCCAGGCGGAGAGGTTTGCCGTTTCCAGCCGCAGCACGCCGGCGGGCGCGCCCATCAGCTGCGGTAGTCGCCGTTGATGGCGACGTATTCCTTGGTGAGGTCGCAGGTCCAGATCGTCGCCTTGCCGCGGCCGAGGCCGAGGTCGACGCGGATGGCGATCTCCGGCTTCTCCATCACCGCCGTGGTAGCGGCTTCCGAGTAGGCCGGATCGCGGGCGCCGTCGACGGCGACGCGCACGTCGCCGAACCAGATCGCCAGCCGGTCGCGCTCCGCCGGCTCGCCCGCCTTGCCGACCGCCATGACGATGCGACCCCAGTTGGCGTCCTCGCCGGCGATCGCCGTCTTGACGAGCGGCGAGTTGCCGATCGCCATGGCGATCTTCTTCGCCGAGCGGCTGGAGGTCGCCCCCTCGACGGTGACGGCGACGAATTTCCTGAGGCCCTCGCCGTCCTTCACGACGAGGTGCGCGAGCTCCAGCAGCAGGCTGTCGAGCGCCCGGCGGAACGGCAAGAGCCGCCGGTCGGCCGGATCCTCGATCGCCGGCGCCTCGCGCTTGGCGGCCGCCCCCGTCGCGAACATCAGCACGGTGTCGGAGGTCGAGGTGTCGCCGTCGATGGTGATGCGGTTGAAGCTGCGCTCGACGCCGTGCGCGAGCAGCGCCTGCAGCACCGGGGCGGCGATCGGCGCGTCGGTGGCGATGAAGGAGAGCATCGTCGCCATGTCCGGGGCGATCATGCCGGCGCCCTTGGCGATGCCGTCGAGGCGCACCTCGACGCCGCCGAGGCTCGCCGTGCGGGTGGCGAGCTTCGGGAAGGTGTCGGTGGTCATGATGGCGCGGGCCGCGTCGCTCCACGGCCCGTCGGCCAGCCGCGCGGCGGTGTCGGCCAGCACCGCGTCGAACTTCGCCGGGTCGAGCGGCTCGCCGATCACGCCGGTCGAGGCGAGGAACACCTCGTCGGGCCGGCAGCCGAGCGTCTTCGCCACCGACGCCGCCGAGGCTTCCACGGTCTCGCGCCCCTTCATGCCGGTGAAGGCGTTGGCGTTGCCGGAGTTGACCAGCAGTCCGCGGGCGCGGCCGCCCGGCAGGTTCGCCCGGCACCACTCGACCGGCGCCGACGGGCAGCGCGAGCGCGTCGTCACGCCGGCGACCGTCGTGCCCTCCGGGAACGCCATCAAGAGCACGTCGGTGCGGCCCTTGTACTTGATGCCGGCCTGCGCGGTGGCGAAGCGCACGCCGGCGATCGGCGGAATCTCGGTCACCACGGCGGGTGCGAAGGGGGAGACGAAGTCGGAGGACATGCGGGGGCTCATCCGGTCGCGAGAGGCGGGTCCCGTGTGCCCCACCGCGGGCGCCGGCGCAAGCGGCGTAGCGCCGCCGCCCGCGCGCGATCCTGCGCTGGCGAACGGCCGTCACAACCCGTGGCGAGCCCGCGCCGTGCGGCACTCGTCGTCGCCGGGCTGGCAGGCGTGGCAGACGTCCGGCCTGACCAGATAGATCGCACAGGCGGTGGCGACGCCGACCGCGCCGACCAGCGCCGAGCAGCGATCACCGTCGCAGCGCATGCCGCTCGCGCCGTCGTCCGCGTAGGCGGCCGGAATGCGGGCGAGCGCCGCGTCGTCTTCGAGCGTGAAGCGCGGCCACTCGTGGGAATACGCGCAGCAGGCGCCGCACGCCCGGCAGTCGGCCGCCGCGGCGTCGACCGGCGGCGCGAAGCGGCCCATCAGATCTCGCCGGCGGTGGCGGCGGTGCCGCCCGGCCGGCGCCGGTGCCTCACTTGCGGCGCGCCTTGCGCGCGGCGTAGCGGGCGTCGCGGGCAGCCTTGCGCTCGATCTCCAGCGCCGCCTCGCGGGCGATCCGCTCCGCCTTCTCCGCGACGGCACGCTCGGCCGCCTCGGCGGCGAGGCGGGCATCCTCCTCGGCGCGGGCGGCGGCATCGGCAGCGCGCTGCTGCGCCTCCGCCTCCTTCGCCGCCTTGCGCTCGGCGAGCCGCGCGTCGCGCGCCTCCGCCACCGCCTTGCGCTCGGCGAGGCGGGCCTGCACGGCCGGATCGTCGGGCTTGGGCTGCGTGCGGAATTTCGCCAGAAGCTGCTGCCGCGCCTCGGCGGCGACCTTCTTGCGCTCGTTGAAATCGTTGTCCTTGAAGGCTGCCATCGTCCTGCACTTCGTTGGGGCGCGCCGGGGCCGGCATCGTCGGCGGCACGTGCCGCCTGCGATCCTTTAGCCCCGAACGCCAACGCGGAAAAGCCGCCCCGTGCGGGGCGGCCCACCAATCATCGGATTTCGGACGGCGCCGGTTCGCCCGGCGCCGCGAGCGCGGACGCTACTGCGCCGGTGCCGGTGCCGGAGCGGGGGTCGCGGCCGGCGCATCCGCTGCGGGCGCGTCCGCCTTCAGCGTCGGATCGAGCACGTCGATCTTGGCGTCGGCCTTCAGGCCGGCGAGCACGCTCGCGAACTTCTCGCGGACGAGGAGGTCGCGCAGCCGCGCCTGCACCTGGTCGTAGGCCGGCGGCGCCTGCTTGCGCTTGTCCTCGACCTGGATGACGTGGAAGCCGAAGTCGGACTTCACCGGCGTGTCGGTGACCGAGCCGACCTCGAGGGCGAAGGCTGCCTCCTCGAACGGCGGCACCATCTGGCCGCGCGAGAAGTAGCCGAGGTCGCCGCCCTGCGCCGCGGAACCCGGGTCCTTCGACTTCGCCTCGGCGAGCTTGGCGAAGTCGCCGCCGTTCTCGAGCTCGGCGATGATCGCCTTCGCCTCGTCCTCGGTCTCCACCAGGATGTGGCGGGCACGCACCTCCATGTTGTCTCCGAACTTGGAGACCTCCTGGTCGTAGCGCGCCTTCACCTCGGCGTCGGTGACGGCGCCGGCGATCTTGTCCTGGACGTAGGCGTTGCGCTCCGCCTGCAGGGTCAGGAACGCCATGCGCTGCTTGAAGGACTGGCTGTCGGTGACGCCGTCCTTCTCGGCCGCGTCGGCCATCACGCGCATGTCGATCAGCACGTCGAGCAGGATGCCGCGGCGGGCGCCTTCCGGCACGCGCGCCAGGTCGTCGGCGAAGTCCTCGGCCGCCATCTCCAGCTCGCCCTGGGTGATCGGCTTGCCGTTGACGGTGGCGACGACGGTCTCGGGTGGCGGCGGCGGCGGCGCCGGGGCGAGCGCCGCGGCGAGCCCCTCGGTGGTCGTCGGTGTCGCCGGCGAAGCGTCCTGGGCGAAGGCAGACGGCGCGAGGGCGGAAGACGTCGCCAGCGCGATGGCGAGGGCCACCGGCCCGGCCAACCGCTTGAGGTTCAAAAAGATCATGGAGTTCCGTCTCTGGCCCGCGGGATCGGGGCCCTTCGGTTGCGGGGGCGCCCCCCGTCGAGGCGGCGGCACAATGTCCGAAAGCCGCGGCGTTGACAACCTCCGGGGTGGTTCTTATGTCTCGGCGCGGTGCCGGTCGGACGAGGCTCGCGGAGCCGCGCCTCTGTGTTCGGACGGTACCGGCGAACGATCCGATGACGGCCACGACGCTGCCGCCTTCGCGGGCGAGCGTCCAAATCGTGGGTCTCCGTGTCTCGGTTTTCGAGACGCCGTTCATGGGAACCCGTTCGTCGGGTCGGCGCGACCGACCGGTGTCTGTTCTTCCTCCGAAGGGACGGGATTCATGGTCGGCCTTGGTGCCCTCGCCCGCAAGATGTTCGGGTCGGCGAACGACCGTCGCGTCAAGGCGTATCGCGCCCGCGTCGGCGCCATCAACGCGCTCGAAGCGGAAGTCGCCGCGCTGTCGGACGAGGCGCTGCGCGCCCGCACCGACGAGTTCCGCAGCCAGATCGCCGCCGGCCGCTCGCTCGACGACCTCATCGCCCCGGCCTTCGCCACCGTCCGCGAGGCGGCCAAGCGCACGCTCGGCCAGCGGCATTTCGACGTGCAGCTGATCGGCGGCATGGTGCTGCACGAGGGCCGCATCGCCGAGATGAAGACCGGCGAAGGCAAGACGCTGGTGGCGACGCTGCCGAGCTATCTCAACGCGCTCGCCGGCAACGGCGTGCACGTCGTCACCGTCAACGACTACCTCGCCAAGCGCGACTCCGAGTGGATGGGCCAGATCCACCGCTTCCTGGGCCTCGAGGTCGGCGTCATCGTGCACGGCCTCACCGACGACGAGCGCCGCCGCGCCTACGCCGCCGACATCACCTACGGCACCAACAACGAGTACGGCTTCGACTACCTGCGCGACAACATGAAGTACGACCGGCCGTCGATGGTGCAGCGCGGCCACGCCTTCGCCATCGTCGACGAGGTGGACTCGATCCTGATCGACGAGGCGCGCACGCCGCTCATCATCTCCGGCCCGCTCGAGGACCGCTCGGAATTCTACAACACCGTCGACACCTTCGTGCTCAAGCTCGTGCCGGAGGACTACGAGGTCGACGAGAAGCAGCGCACCGCCGCCTTCACCGAGATCGGCAACGAGAAGCTCGAGACGCTGCTCGGCGAGGCCGGCCTGCTGCAGGAGGGCTCGCTCTACGACATCGAGAACGTCTCGCTCGTCCACCACCTGCAGCAGGCGCTGAAGGCGCACAAGCTGTTCCAGCGCGACAAGGACTACATCGTCCGCGGCGACGAGGTGGTCATCATCGACGAGTTCACCGGCCGCATGATGCCCGGCCGGCGCTATTCCGACGGCCTGCACCAGGCGCTGGAGGCGAAGGAGCACGCGGCGATCCAGCCAGAGAACCAGACACTCGCCTCCATCACCTTCCAGAACTACTTCCGCATGTACGGCAAGCTCGCCGGCATGACCGGCACGGCGTCGACCGAGGCCGACGAGTTCATGGACATCTATAAGCTCGAGGTGGTCGAGATCCCGACCAACGTGCCGGTCTCCCGCGTCGACGACGACGACGAGGTCTACCGCTCGGTGCTCGAGAAGAACCGCGCCATCGTCACGCTGATCCGCGACTGCAAGAAGCGCGGCCAGCCGGTGCTGGTCGGCACCACCTCGATCGAGAAGTCCGAGACGCTCGCCGACCTCCTGAAGTCGCAGGGCTTCCGTCAGCGCGACTTCTCGGTGCTGTTCGACGCCGCGCACGCCGACGACGAGCTCGTCTTCCAGGTGCTGAACGCCCGCTACCACGAGCAGGAGGCGTTCATCATCGCCCAGGCCGGCGTGCCGGGCGCGGTGACGATCGCCACCAACATGGCCGGCCGCGGCACCGACATCCAGCTCGGCGGCAACGCCGAGATGCGCTTCCGCGAGGAGCTCGCCGACATGCCGGAGGGGCCGGAACGGGAGGAGCGCCAGGAGCGCATCCGCACCGACATCGCCCGCCTGAAGGCGAAGGCGCTCGCCGCCGGCGGCCTCTACGTTATCGGCACCGAGCGCCACGAGAGCCGGCGCATCGACAACCAGCTGCGCGGCCGCTCCGGCCGCCAGGGCGACCCGGGCCACTCGCGCTTCTTCCTGTCGCTGCAGGACGACCTGATGCGCATCTTCGGCTCCGACCGCATGGACGGCATGCTGCAGAAGCTCGGCCTGAAGGAGGACGAGGCGATCGTCCATCCGTGGATCAACCGGGCGCTCGAGAAGGCGCAGCAGAAGGTCGAGGCGCGCAACTTCGACATCCGCAAGAACATCCTCAAGTACGACGACGTGATGAACGACCAGCGCAAGGTCGTGTTCGAGCAGCGCATCGAGCTGATGGGCGCCGAGGACGTCGCCGCCACCGTCGCCGAGATGCGCCACGAGGTGATCGACGAGCTCGTCGCCAAGCACATCCCGGAGAATGCCTACGCCGAGCAGTGGGATGTCGAGGGCCTCGCCGAGGGCGTGCGCAACTTCCTCAACCAGGACCTGCCGGTGGTCGACTGGGCGAAGGAAGAGGGCATCGCCGACGAGGAGGTGCGCGAGCGCCTGAAGGCCGCCGCCGACACCGCGGCCGCCGCGAAGGCCGAGCGCTTCGGCGGCGACATCATGCGCCAGATCGAGCGCGCCGTGCTGCTGCAGACGCTCGACCACCTGTGGCGCGAGCACCTCGCCACCCTCGATCATCTGCGCTCGGCGATCCACCTGCGCGGCTATGCGCAGCGCGATCCGCTGAACGAATACAAGTCGGAAGCCTTCACGCTGTTCGAGGCGCTGCTGTCGCACCTGCGCCAGCAGGTGACCGGCCAGCTCGCCCGCGTCGAGCTGGTGCAGTCGCCGCCGACGATGCCGTCCGACGACGACCTGCCGATGATGGAGGCCCATCACCTCGACCCGTTCACCGGCGAGGACGAGATGGCGCTCGCCGACGCGGAGTTCGGCGGCGTCGCACTGGCACCGCCGCGTCGCGAAGCGACCGCCCGGGTGGCGACCGATCCGTCCACCTGGGGCAAGGTCGGCCGCAACGAGGCCTGCCCCTGCGGTTCCGGCAAGAAGTTCAAGCACTGCCACGGTCAGTTCGCCTGACCGCGCGCCACCGATAGCGGGACCGGGATGGCCGAGAGCCCCTTCGAGGCCTCCCTGGAGGACTGGCTGCTCGACCGCGCGCTTCGCGCGTTCGCGTTCGACGAGATGGTCGACGGGCTGTGTACGCGGGTGCTCGCCGCCGGCATCCCGGTCCGCCGCTGTTCGGTCGCCTGGGCGATCCTGCACCCGCTGTTCAACGCCGAGTCGGTGACCTGGACGCGCAGCGACGGGTCCATGCTCAGCCAGTTCCCGCACCGCGAGATCGAGCCCGAGGCGTGGGTGAACAGCCCGATCCGACACATGTTGGACAATCGCCTCGATGTGCTCCGCCGCCGCCTCGCCGGACCGGAGGCGCTGCTCGACTTCCCGCTCTGCGCGGAATTCGCCGCCCTCGGCGACACCGACTATCAGGCCTGGGTGACCCGCTTCGACATCCCGAAGATCGACAGCGAGGAAAGGGGCATCATCGTCAGTTGGACGACCGATCGCCCGGGCGGCTTCACCGACCACGAGCTCGGCTTCCTGAGCCGTCTCAACCGGCCGCTCGCGATTGCCTGCCGGGGCGCGCTGCTGTCGCGCATCGCCAGCACCATCGCCGAGACCTATCTCGGACGGCGCGCCGGCGGCGACGTGCTCGCCGGCCGCATCCGCCGCGGCGACGGCCACACCATTCGCGCCGTCATCTGGTACTCCGACCTGCGCGGCTCCACCGCGCTCGCCGAGCGGCTGGCGCCGGACGCCTACATCACCCTCCTCAACCGCTACTTCGAATGCACGGCCGGCACCGTGATGGAGGCCGGCGGCGAGGTGCTCGACTTCATCGGCGACGCCGTCCTCGGCGTCTTTCCGGTGGTCGACGGCGCCAGCGTCGAGACGGCGGCGCAGGCGGCGGCCGAGGCGGCCGACGCCGCCGTTGCCCGCATCACGCCGATGACGGACGCCGCGCCGGCTCTGGATTTCGGCGTGGCGCTCGCCGTCGGCGACGTGATGTTCGGCAACATCGGCATCCCCTCGCGCCTGTCCTTCTCGGTGATCGGCAGCACCGTCAACGCCGTCGCCCGCATCGAGAAGCTGACGAAGCAGATCGGCGAGCCGGTGCTCGCCACCGAGCGCGTCGCGCTGACCGCACCGGCCCGCTGGCGCGCCGTCGGCAGCCATTCCCTCGACGGCTTCGGCGCTCCCGTCCCGCTGTTCGCGCGAGCTCGTCCGTGACCCATCCCGTCCGCCTGCTCGTGCTCGCCAATCCGAAGAGCGGGCGCGCGGCGCAAGGCCTCGCTGCCGCCCTCAATGTCTTCGTCGAGGCCGACGTCGACTTCCAGGTGGCGCGTCCGCGCTCGGCCGAGGCGATGAAGGAGGCGATCCGCACCCGGGGTCCGGAGTTCGGCGCGGTCGTCATCGCCGGCGGCGACGGCACGGTGAACGCCGCCGTCGGCGCGCTGGCCGAGATCGACCGGCCGATGGGCATCCTGCCGTTCGGTACCGCCAACGACCTCGCCCACACCCTCGGCGTGCCGATCGCGCCGACCGCGGCCGCCGCCGTCATCGTCGCCGGGCACGCCCGCCGCATCGATCTCGGCCGGGTCAACGACCAGGTGTTCGTCAATGCCGCCAGTCTCGGCCTGCCGGTGACGGTGGCTGAGAGCCAGGACCCCGAACTGAAGCGCCGCCTGAAGGGCTTCAGCTACGTCGTCGCCACCATCCGGGCGCTCAGGACGATCCGACGCTTCACCGTCCGCATCACCGTCGACGGGCAAAAGAGCGAGCTGAAGGCTCTGCAAGTCACCGTCGGCAACGGCGAGCGCTTCGGTGGCGGCATGCGCGTCGGCTCGAGCCCGGCGATCGACGACGGCCTGCTCGACGTCTTCGCCATCGAGGCGGAGACGCTCGCCGACCTCATCCACGCAGCGCCGGCGATCCGCTTCGGCCTGCAGGACTCGAACCCGCATACGCGCACCTTCCGCGGCCGCGACGTGCGCATCGAGACCAATCGGCCGATGCCGATCAACACCGACGGCGAGATCTCGACCGAGACGCCCGCCGACTTCTCGGTGCAACGTGGCGCACTCGCGGTGTTCGTGCCCGAACCGGGCTGACGCCACCGCGCGACGTCGGAGCGCGGATGGCCGGCTGCCGATCCGGCCCCGCACGGCCCGACGGCGGTTCAGCGCAGGTTCAGGTGCAAGGTGCGAAGACGCGGACGAAGCGGGGCGATGGAGCATCCGCTGGAGTTCGTCCGTGCGCCGGCGCCGCCGCATTCTCGACCGACCGTTGCTCGACGTCGTCATCGCCGCCGTCGCGGTTGGACTGCTGGCGGCCGCCTACCTGCTCGCCGACCGCCCCTGGCCAGTCAGCCTGGCGGAGCCTGCGAGCATCGGACAGGCCGGCACGATCGTGGCGACCGTCGGGTCCATGTGACGTCGGTCCGGCGAGCCCGCCCGCCCTGCCGGCTCACGCCGATCGCCGGTGCACGGCGTGCAGGAAGTCGGTGACGTCCTCGCCGAGCAGCGCCACGTGGGTGCGCATCAGCGTGCTCGCGCGCGTCGCATCGCCGGCGATGATCGCCGCGAGGATCTCGGCGTGTTCCGGGATCGACGACAGCATCCGCCCCGGCCGATAGGTGACGTAGTGGCGGTAGGGCGCCGTCTTCAGCGTCACCGTGCGCAGTTGCTCCTGCAGCACACGGTTGTGGCTCGCCTCGGCGATCTCCTGGTGGAAGGCGTTGTTGGCGAGGAAGAACGCCTGCACGTCGCCCGCCGCCGCCGTCGCCGCGCAGTCCTCGTGCAGGGCGGCGAGCCGCGCCTGCTCCTCCGCCGTGCTGCGGCGCGCCGCCAGGGCGGCGGCGAGCGCCTCGAGGTCGGCCACCACCGAGAAGGCGTCGAGCAGGTCGGCGGCCGACAGCTCCGCCACCGCGGCGCCGCTGCGGCCGCGCACGCTGACGAGGCCGCTCGCCATCAGCCGCTGGATCGCCTCGCGGATCGGCGTGCGCGACACCCCGAACTCCTCGGCGAGCTGCCGCTCGTCCAGCCGGTCGCCCGGCCGGCGCTCGCCGCGCAGAATGCTCTCCTCGAGCGCGTCGACGATCTCGGCGGCGCGCGACACGAACGGCGGCCGTTGCGGCGGCCGCTGCGGCGGTGAACCGAGGGGGGGCGGATCGACGATGGACAAGCGACACTCCCGGCGGCGGGCGGTGGGTGGCTCTCGTGGCGTCCGGAGGGACCGGGACGCTCCCCGGCACGACGGTCGCGCGTGGCGAGGCCCCGTTGCCGCCCTTTCGTGTCTAGGCGAGCCGTGACGCGCTGACAACGCACCGAGGCCAACAATTTCGCACAGCGGGGGCAGGGTGGCATGCTGGTTGGTTGAGCTGGCATGCCAACGAGATCCGTCTGCGACGAAAGCCTGCCATCGATCGCCGGACCGCCGAAGGCCGGGCCTCGCCTGCTCCTTCCTGTCGGCCGCCAAGCGGCGGCGATGCTACTCTCCCGCACGGCCGGCAACACCGCCGGCGCGACGGAGCAGCGCGATCGTGGAAACCCTCGGCATCATCGGCGCCGGCCGGCTCGCAAGCTTCCTCGTCGCCGGCTTGCGCCACGCCGGCGACGGCCGGCGGATCGTGCTGTCACCGCGCAGCGCCGCGACGGCGGCGCACCTCGCCGCCCGCTACGGCTGCGATGTCGCCGACGGCAACCAGGCGGTCGTCGACGCCGGCGGCGCGACGGTCATCGCCGTGCCGCCGCAGCACGCGGTGGCGACGATCGCGGCGCTGGCCTGGCCGGCCGGCCACCTCGTCGTCTGCACGGCGATCGGCGTCGACCTCGCCACGCTGCGCGCCGCTGCGCCGGACACCGCGGTCGTGCGGGCGATGCCGACGGCGGCGAGCGCGGTCGGCCTCGGCTCCACGCCGATCGTGCCGGACGACGCGCGCGCCGCCGCGCTGTTCGCGACCGTCGGCGACGTCCATTCCTGCCCCGACGAGACCGCCTTCGCCGTCGCCTCGGCGCTGTCCGTCTATCACCTGTGGCTGTTCGGGCTGATGGACGAGATGGCGGCCGCCGCCGCGGATGCCGGCCTGCCGCACGGCGAGGCGGTGCGCCTCGTCGCCGGTCTCACCCGCTCAGCCGGTGCGCTGGCGCTCGATCAAGATCCGGCCCTGCCGATGCGGGCGCCACTCGATCTCAACGGCACCCCCGGCACAATGACCGCGCAGGGCCTCGCCGTGTTGGAAGCGCGCGGGGCCTTCGCCGCCTTCACCGCCGCGCTGGCGTCCGCGATGGGGCGCGTCGGCGGCCGATGACAACCCCCGCGGGAGGGTCAGGGCAGCGCAGTCAAGTATACACGCTAGATGATAAAGTCGACGCAGCGACACTCTTGCACGCGCAAGCAGGGTGCCTATACTCCCGCGCCAACACATCAGGGAGGAGGGGCCCAATGCCCGAGATTCAGCATCCGACCGACTTCCAGCGCGTCCCGACCGGCGTCGTCGTCGGCACCGAGCCGGTTCCGGATTCGAAGTTCCCGGCTAGGATGATGCTCGTCGAGGCGATCGACGGCGCCTACATCCCGTTGTCGCTTCGCGTTCCGGAGGGGAAGGGTCCCTTCCCGCTCATCCTGTGCGGCTCGGGCAACGGCGGCGGCGGCTTCCAGCTGCTGCGCTTCTTCAACAACCAGCGCAGCTGGACGCAGGAGCGCCTGCTGGAGGCCGGCTACGCCGTCGCCTGGACGCGCTACCGGGCCGAGGTCGACTACGCCTACGACAAGATCGGCAAGCTCGTCGTCGACGGCCGCCAGACCCGCCAGCTGCTCAACCGCGGCCCGCTCGAGTACGAAGACATCATCGCCGTCGCCGAGTACATGAAGACGCTGCCGGAGATCGATGGCGACCGCCTCGGCTGGATCGGCTCGAGCCACGGCGGCGAGATGGTCTTCAAGATCACCTCCGAGTACAACGGCTTCCGCGCGATGATCGCCAGCGAGCCGGCGTCCCACGAGTTCCTGCGCCTGCGTCCCGACGAGACCGCGACGATCAACCCGGAGACGGGGTTGCTCAACGTCGAGAAGATGCTGATGCGCGAGCCGGAGAAGGTGCGCCCGCGCATCACCGAGGAGGTGGCGCGCGCCCGCGTCGCCCCGATCCAGACGCCGATCCTGGTGCAGGGCCGGGACACCGACGAGTTGCAGGGCGTCTTCCGCGTCAGCTACGATCTGCTGCACGAGATGGGCAAGGACGCCGAGTGGGCGACCTACGACCACCACCTGCACGGCTTCATCTTCCCAGCCCGCGACGAGCACGGCAAGTACATCCCCGACGAACTGGCGCAGCAGTCGGTGCGCGACGCGCTCGCCTTCTTCGCCAAGCACTTCGGCAGCTGAGGCACCCTTCGCCGGCCGGCGCCGCGGCCCGCGACAGGGCCGCGGCGCTGCCTCAGGGCCGCATCTTGTAGTCGAACGCCGCGTCGCTCAGGAGCCAGAACTCCGCCACCTTGCCGTCGACGAGCCGGTAGAAGTAGATTACCTCGGTGCGGAACTTTTCGCCCGTCTTGATCATCGTGCAGGTGTAGACGAAGCGGATGGCGAACTCGTCCTCGCCGGCGACGAGATTGCGGATGTCGTAGACCGGCTCGCCGAAATTCAGCACGTCCCACTGCAGCCGCGCCGAGACATCGTCGAGCGTCAGCGTCTGGTCGCGGTGATGGCCGACCATGTCGGCGTGGTAGAAGTGCTGCAGCGCGGTGTGGTCGAACGTCTCCCACACCTCCTTCATCATTCGTTGCGCGAAGGCGCGGGTCTCGGCGGCGGACAGCGTGTGGGTCATCTGCAGGACACCTGGGTCGGATGGGGGCTGGGGTGCTTCGGACCCGGCAGACTAGCGGCAGTGGCCGCCTCTGCGAACCGCCCCCGGCCATCCTCGTATCGGTGCGAGCGACAGCGCCTCAACTGCCTTCGACCGCGACCACCTGCATCATGCCGAGTTCCTCGTGGTTCATCATGTGGCAGTGCAGGACGAACTTGCCGGTGAAGTCGAGGAAGCGGGTGCGGAATGTCACGCTGCCCTTGCGCGGCACCACCACGGTGTCGCGCCACACCAGCTCTGCCGGCCGCGCGCCGTTCACCGCCACCACCTGGAACGGGTTGGTGTGGATGTGGAAGACGTGGTCGTCGGGGTCCTCGTTGTCGACGGTCCATTCCTCGGCCGCGCCGAGCCGCACGTGCTGGTCGATCCGGTTCGGATCGAACGCGCGCCCGCAGACCAGGAAGGCGAACTCCTGGTATTCGGCCGCCGGCGGATATTCCGGGTTGATCGTCGACAGCCACAGCCGCCGGGTGCCGACGATCTCGCTATCCCCGACATCGGCGAACGGCACTCCTGAGAGCGCCGCCGGCAGCCGCATCGCCATCGGCTCGCCGGCGACGACGAGGCGGGCGAGCGGACCGGTCGGCGACGGATAGCCCTGATCGTTGGCGATCGCACGAAGCTCGTAGGTTCCCGCCTCGCCCGCCTGCACCAGCACGTCGGCGCGCTGCCCCGGTGCCATCAGCAGGCTGGCGGCGCCGTCGAAGCGGCCGCGGCGGATGCCGTCGAAGGCGACGGCGTTGAGCGCGTGCCCGTCGAGGGCCACGTTCAGGTTGTTCTCGTGGCCGGCGTGCACGATGCGCCACCGCTGCACCTCGCCCGGCCGCATGCGGATCTCCGGCTCACGCTGGCCGTTCACCGACAGGAAGCGCGGCACCGCCTCCGGCCAAACGGTGTCGTAGACCTCGATGGCACCGCGGTGGTCGAACAGCACCTCGTTGAGGATCAGCACGCGCTCCGCGGCGGCGGCGATCTCCGGCACGTCGTCGAAGTCGCCCTCGACGATCAGCGCGCCGGCCATGCCGCTGGTGATCTGCACGTCGGCGCTGCCGTGCTTGTGTGGGTGGTACCAATAGGTGCCGCGCGTGTGGTCGTGGGGAATCGCGATCTCGATGTCGTGGCTCTCGCCCGGCCGCATCTCGCGAAACACGTTGTCGGAGAGCCCACCGGGATCGACGTGGCCGCCGTGGAAGTGGAAGTTCGTCGTGTTGAAGTGGTGCGGCAGCGTCATGTCGACGGGCGTCGGGTCGGGATTGGGCGGCAGGTCGTTGACGAGGCGGATCTTCAGGCGGTCGCCGGGCCGCACCCGCAGCGTCGGCCCGGGAATACCGCCCTCGTAGGTGCGCAGCGACAGCCGGTAGCCGCCGATGTCCCTGTAGGCGTAGCCGACGCGCAGCGTCGTCTCGAGCACACCGCCGGCGGAGCGGCGCACCTCCGGCTCGACCAGCGGCGCGTACCGTTCGAACGGCGCCCGCGGCACGCCGCGCGGCGGCAGCGCGTGGGCATGCGTCGCCGCGTCCTCTGCCGCGTCACCGGGGCTCGTCGCGAGGCCGAGCACACCGGGCGTGGCCAGCACGAGCCCCGCCGCCGCACCCTGCAACAGCCCGCGGCGGGTGAGCGGCGGTGCATCCCGCCGGCCTGACGACCGAATACGCATCTTCCCTCCCAGCGGTCACGCCAGCCCAAACACGTGCGGTGACTGCCCCCGCTTGCGACAGCGGCACTTCAACACGCCAGCAGTGCGGACGCCATCGCCCTGCCGCAGCCGTTCGGACCTGCGCCGCGAACCGGTCACTTGCACCGGCACCGGTTCGCCGCCGCAAAGGCCGCGGCATCCGTCCGACGTGAACCGAACCGTCCGGCAATCTGCACCGCGCTCGACAAGACGGTCCCCGATGCGTGTCGGAGACGACCCCCGACCAAGGTCGCCAAGCCATACGACAGTGGGCGGGCACCGGCCCGCAGAGGTCTCGGCCGGATCGAGACCCGTCGGGACGCCCTCTAGGGTCTGCTCGTCCACCACCGACGTGTGGACAGCAGCAGCCCTTTGGAGGTTTCCATGATCACCCATCACCTTTCGCGGCGTCTCAATGCCGGCGTCGCCGCCGCCGCCCTCGTTCTCGGCCTCGTCGCCGTGCCGGTGTCGATCGAGTTCGTCGGCGGGACGCTGTCGCTCACCGGCGCAACCGCCGAAGCGCGCCAGGGACACGGCTCCGACGACGCCGACGACCACGGGCGTGGCCGCGGCCGCGGTCGTGGCGGTCACGACGACTCGAGCAACAATCAGAACGACGACGATAGCGACGACAGCGACGACGACAACGACGACGACAGCGACGACGACAGCGACGACGACAGCGACGACGACAGCAACGACGACAGCGACGACGACAGCGACGACGACAGCAACGACGACAGCGACGACGACAGCGACGACGACAGCGACGACGACAGCGACCGCGGCGGCAAGGGCCGGGGCCACGGCAATGACGACGCGAACGCCGACGACAAGGGTGGCAAGCGCGGCGGCCACGGGCAAGACGACACGACGCCCGACGACAAGGGCGGCAAGGGCCGCGGGCACGGCAAGGACGACGGCCCCCGCCACAAGTAGGTCGCGACGGTCTCGCGGCCGGCCGGGCGGCAATCGCGGCCGGCCGGCCGCATCGCGACCCGCGGAACTGGGCCGCGAGACCTCACTTCATCGGACCAAGGGCCGACGACGTCGGCCTCTCATCCGCGTACCGTGGAATCCATGACGCGCAATCAGTCACGTCTCGCCGAGGCACGGACGCGGTCGCTCCCGACGCGGCCGCTGGCTGCGGCGGCGCGACGCTCGCGACCAGCGCCGCTGTTGGCCGCCGTCATCATGAAGATCGCTCTCGCGCTCGCCGGTGTCGTCACCGCCACTGCCGCCTGGCACCTCGTGCTGCCGATGTCGGTCGTGCACGCCCGCGACGGCGGGGGTGACGGCGGCGGAGGTGACGGCGGCGGCGACGACGGAGGCGGCGATCGTGGCGGCGACGACGGCAACGATGGCCGTGGAGGCGACGACGGCCACGGTGACGATGGCGGGGATGACGGAGGCGACGACGGCGGCAAAGGGGGCGACGACGGCAAGGGCAGCGACGACGGCAAGGGCGACGATTCCGGCGGTCGCGGCAAGAGTGACGACGACGGGCGCGCCGAGAAGGGCAAGAGCCGCACCGTCGTCGACAAGTTCCTGGAGACGCTGAAGGGGCGTGGCAAGGTGGTCTGGGCGTCGACGCGCGGCGGCACGATCGAGGTGCGCTACTCCGACGGTTGGGTGGAGCGGGTCGGCAAGGACGGCTACAGCCTGCTCGACCCGCGCCGCAACGTCGTCGTCAAGCGGCCCGCCAAGCCGACCGACTTCGAGCGGCTGCACGCCGCCGCCCGACGGTAGCCCGGCCGGCCCGCCGGCATGCGCCCCTCAACCCGGAATGGGCTTCCAGACCTCGCGGGCGATCATCGCGGCCTCGACGCGGTTGCGCGCATGCAGCTTCTGCAGGACGTTCGTCATGTAGTGCTTGACCGTCTTCTCCTGCAGGGCGAGCTTGCGGCCCACCTCCTTGTTGCTGAGGCCCTGCGCGACGAGCCGCAGGATCTGCTCCTCGCGCGCCGTCAGCCCGTCGAGCGGCGAGGCCGGTATCGCCGGCGCACCCCCCTTGGCGTTGAGGCTGACCAGCAGGCGCGCGGCCAGCCCCGGCGACACGTAGGACTCGCCCGCGGCGATCGCCGCGACGATCGACACCAAATCCTCCGCCCCGACACCCTTCAGCACGTAGCCCTTCGCCCCCGCCTGCAGGGCTGCCATGATGTCGTCGTCGGTCTCGGAGACGGTGAGCATGGCGACATGCACGCCGGGCGCGACCTCGGCGATCTGCCGCGCCGCCTCGACGCCGTTGCCGGGCATCGAGATGTCGAGCAGCATCACGGTCGGGCGGTGCTGTCCGGCGAGCGCCACGGCCTCGGCCGCGCTCGCCCCCTCCGCCAGCACCACGAAGCGGCCGTCGTCGGCGAGCGTGCGCACGACGCCGCTGCGGTAGAGCGGATGGTCGTCGACCACCACGACACTGATCGGCTCAACCATCTCCCGCCCCCGTCCCCGGCCCGATCGACATCGTCATGCGAACCTCCTGGCCCGCCGGGGCCTCGAACGCGAAGCTGCCGCCGAGGCTCTCGACGCGCTCGCGCAGGCCGGAGAGTCCGAGACCGCCGCCTTCGGCGGGCGTCGCCACCCCATCGGCCGGGGCGTTCGCCACAGTCACCGTCAGCATCGCTCCTTCCAGGCCGGCCTCGACCCGCTGCCCGACGCCGGCGGCATGGCGAAAGGCGTTGTTCAGCCCCTCCTGCACGAAGCGGAAGGCGCAGATCTTCACTGCCGGCGTCACCGCCACCGGCAGCGCGCCGATCCTGAGGGCGACCGCCGTGCCGGTATAGTGCTCGTGCGCCCGCACGGCGTTGGCGACCACCTCGGATAGCGGCGCGCCGTCGATGTCCGGCAGCGACAGCCCGCTGCAGATGGCGCGGATCTCCCGCATCGCCTCGTCGAGGGCGCGCTTCACGACGTCGCGTTCGCCGAGCCGGACCTGCGCGTCTTCGGCCTTGGCGAGGCCGGCGAGGCGGAGCGCCGCGAGGCTGATCAGCTGCGCCGGACCGTCGTGCAGGTCGGCGCTGATGCGCCTCAGGAACCGCTCGTTCATCTCGGCCGCCCGCCCGGCCGCCCGCTCGACGCGCAGCCGCAGCAGCCGGTTCTGCTGCGAGACCCGCTCGGCCTCGGCGGCCCGGGCGGCAAGCGCACGGCCCTGCTGGTCGATCACCTTGCTCGCCCGGTGCACGATGCCGAGCAGCGTGACGGCGAGCAGCACCGCCATCGCCAGCACGATCAGCCAGGTGTGCACGCGCGCGTCCCTGAGCGTGACGTTCAGCTCGGTCGCGTCCTCGTAGAACTCCCCGACGGCGATGATCTCGCCGGACCAGGGCTTGCGGATCGGGCTGTAGATCTCCAAAAGCGGCAGGCCGGTCGACAGCTCCCCGGCGCTCTCGACGTCGTCGAGCTGGTCGAGCTCGGCGACGATCTCGCCGGCAAACGCCCGCTGGAGGCTGGGCGAGGGCGGGAACCGCCGTCCGATCAGCTGGTTGTCCTCGGAGTAGGCGACCAGCCCGCCGGGTTTCCAGATCTTCACGGAAACCACGCGCTGCCCGAGCGCACTCGCCGCCATCACCTCCTCGATCGCCCGGCTCGGGCCGATCGACAGGGTATCGGACTGCTCGAGCTCCTGCGCCAGCGGCCCGATGATGCTGTCCATGAACAGCGCCGTCGCCCCCGCCGTGCTGGCGATGGCGCTGCGCGCGATGATCTCGGTCACCCAGATGCCGCCGATCAGCGCCGCGGCGAGCATGACGACGCTGCCCGTCAGGGCGAACCGCGCGGTCAGGCCGAGCGCGCCCAGCCACGCCCGCAGCCCACCGATCGTCCCGGCCCGAGATCCCGCCATTGCGCCGGACGCTATCGACCTTGCCGCCGGTGCACAATCGGACCACGGCCGCCGCATCCTCCGACCAAGGTCCGACCGAAGGCGCCACCCGTCTCTGCTGCTCCCCGTTTCATTCACTCCGCCGAAGGCCGACGGAGCACCAGCGTGGCGGTCGTCCCCGTCGCGGCGCTCGCGAGCCGGAGCCGGCCGCCCCACGCCTCGGCGATGTCGCCGACGATGGCGAGCCCGAGACCGGCGCCGTCGCCGCCGCGGTCGAGCCGGCCGCCGCGCGCCAGCACCCTGTCGATGTCGTCCTCCGCGATGCCCGCCCCGTCGTCCGCCACCTCGACGGCAAGGTCGTCGCCGTCGTCGCGCGCGCTCACCGTGACGCGGCTGCGGGCATGGCGGGCGGCGTTCTCGGCGAGGTTGCCGATCGCCTCGGCGAGATCGTCCGGGTCGATGCGGGCGATCACGCCGGCGGGGATCGCGGTCGTCCAGGCGAGCGCCGCGCCGGCCGGCGTGCGGACGACGACGCCGAGCACGGCCTCGACGACCGCCGCCACGTCGGCGGTCGCATCGCCACCGCCGGCGGCGAGGCGGGCACGCGCGAGCTCGCGATCGACGTGCCGGCGCATCGAGGCGGCGACCTGCTCGATGTCGTCGGCGATCGCCGCCTCGCCGCGGGCCCGCAGCCGCGCGACGTCGCCCGAGAGCACCTGCAGCGGCGTCTTCAGGCCGTGCGCGAGGTCGGACGCGCGGGCCCGCGCGCGCTCGAGCTGCGCCTCGCGCGCCGCGATCAGCCCGTCCACTTCCGCGGCGAGCGGCCTGATCTCGTCGGGGAACGCGTCGCCGAGCCGGCGCTCCGTGCCCGCCCGGATGCCGGCGAGGCGCGAGCGCACGGCGGCGAGCGGCCTGAGGCCGACCGTCACCTGCACGGCGGCCGAGACGATCAGCACCACCGCCAGCACGGCGAGATAGGGAATGAGGTCGACGGCGAAGGCCCGCGTCGCGGCCGTGATGTCGGCGGCATCGACCGCAACGACGGCGCGCAGCGACCCGCCGCCGAGCCGCGCCGGCAGCGCGACGCTGCGCTCCAGCGCCACGAGCGAGGTCCCGCCCGGCCCGGCGATGCGATGCTCGTGCACCGCGCCGTCGGCGAGCGCGTCGGCCGGGAGATCGAGCGTCTCGTCCCACAGCGAGCGGGAGCGTAGCCGCTCGTCGCCGACACGGATCTGCCAGTAGAGCCCCGACAGCGGCGTGCCGAAACGCGGATCGGCCGGCGGGCGCGACAGCACCAGCGCCCCGGACGCATCGCGATCGAGCCCGGCGGTGATCTGGTCGAGATGCACCGCGAGCTCGCCGGCGATGCGCCGCTCGACGTGGCGCTCGAACAAGAGTGTCAGCCCGAACGCCGAGAGCGCCAGCGCGACGAGGATCGACACCGCCCCCGCGACCAGCAGCCGGAGACGGAGCGAACCGCGCTTCATGCGCCCTCGTCGGCGATCCGGTAGCCGAAGCCGCGGCGGGTCTCGATCGCCGCCGCCCCGAGCTTGCGGCGAAGCCGTGTCACCACCGCCTCCAGCGCGTTCGCCTCGCGGGCGTCGTCGTCGCCGTAGAGGTGCTCCAGGAGCTCCGGCGCCGGGACGACACGGCCCTTGTGGTGCATCAGGTAGGCGACGAGGCGGTATTCGAGCGGCGACAGCGGCACCGGCACGCCGCCGACCGTCAGCCGCATCTGCCGCGCATCGAGGCACAGCCGGCCCGCCTCGATCATCGGCCCGCCGTGGCCGGCGGCGCGGCGGACCAGCGCCCGCGCGCGGGCGACGAGCTCCTCCATGCGGAACGGCTTCGGCAGGTAGTCGTCGGCGCCGGCGTCGATGCCCTCGACGCGCTCGGCCCAGGCGCCGCGCGCCGTCAGCACCAGCACCGGCATGACGCGGCCTGCCGCCCGCCACCGCTTCAGCACCGACAGGCCGTCCATGCGTGGCAGGCCGAGATCGAGCACCACGAGGTCGTAGTCCTCGGTGTCGCCGCGAAACCAGGCCTCCTCGCCGTCGACGGCGGTTTCGACGAGGAAGCCGGCGGCGGCCAACGCGGCGGCAACATCGGCCGCGATGCGCGGCTCGTCCTCGACGAGCAGGACGCGCATCAGTCGTCCGCCTCGTTCTTCAGGACGTCGCCGGTGCGGGCGTCCACTTCCGCCTCCAGGAGCCGGCCGTCCGGCATGATCAGCTTGAACTCATAAAGGTAGCGCCCGCCGTGGCGCTCGAACTCGACGCCGACGACCCGCCCCCCGACGCGGGCCGCGACACGGTCGCGCAGCGCCGCCAGCGGCAGCACCTCGCCCGCCTCGCGCGCCCGGCGCGCCGCATCGTGGTCCTCGTCGCCGTCGTCGTCGGCATGGCCGACCCCGCCCGCCGCCAGCAACAGCGCGAGGGGAAGGGCGAGCAGCAGGGTGCTTCGGACGAGGCGGCAGTTCATGGCGTTCCTTCTCGAACCCGTCTTGCACCCGCGGGGCTGACAAAACGCTGACAGCGGCGATCAGCGAGCCGTCAGGGCGGCGCGGCCAGTGTCTGCGGCATCGGACGGCGGGTGCCGTTCGAGCAACCCGGACAGGAGATCCCCGATGCACAAGCGCCTGATCACCACCGCCCTTCTGGCCACCCTCGCCGCCTCCACCGGCGCCGCCTTCGCCTCCGACGACACGCCAGCCGCGCCGCGCGACCAGTGGATGAGCGTGCAGCAGGTCACCGAAACCTTCACGAAGCAGGGCTATGACGTCCGCCAGGTGAAGGTCGAGGACAACGGCTACGAAGTCTATGCCCTCGACAAGGACGGCAAGCGCTTCGAGGCCGACGTCGACCCGGTGACCGGCGCCGTCCTGAAGGACGAGGCGGACGACTGATGGACACCTTCTCATCCGAGAAGGCCGGAGCCGGCGGCCTCGTGCCGCCGGCGTCCTCCGGCCACGCCGGCGCTCCACACACCGTCAGGGTGTGGGACCCGCTGGTCCGCCTGTTCCACTGGTCGCTGGTGGCGGCGTTCGTGACGGCGTGGGCGACTGGCGACGAATGGCAGTCGGTCCACGAGATCGCCGGCTACACGATCGTCGGCCTGCTCGTCTTCCGCGTGCTCTGGGGCCTCTTCGGCAGCACGCACGCGCGCTTCACGGATTTCGTCCACCGGCCGTCGGTCGTCGTCGGCCACCTCTTGGACACCGCGCGCCGGCGGGCGCGGCGCCATCTCGGCCACAATCCGGCCGGCGGGGCCATGGTTCTCGCGCTGCTCGTCATGCTGGCGGTGATCTGCGGCACCGGCATCCTGATGACCACCGACGCCTTCTGGGGCGTCGAGTGGGTGGAGGAGGCGCACGAGATCGCCGTCAACCTGACGATCGTGCTGATCGGTCTGCACATCGCCGGCGTGCTCGTCGCGAGCTTCGGGCACGGCGAGAACCTCGTCGCGGCGATGGTAACCGGCCGCAAGCGCGCCGATAAGACGGAATGACCGTGGTCGGCCCGCGCTGCGGGCCGCCACACCCGACCCCTCCACCGGAGACGAACGCATGAACCGCAGCCACGCCGAAGGGCACATGATCCAGCGCATCGGCTGGCTGCGGGCGGCGGTGCTCGGCGCCAACGACGGCATCATCTCGACCGCCAGCCTGATCGTCGGCGTCGCCGCCGCCGCCACGGCGCCCGGCGACGTGCTGGTCGCCGGTGTCGCCGGGCTGGTCGCCGGATCGATGTCGATGGCGGCCGGGGAGTACGTCTCGGTCTCGTCGCAGTCCGACACCGAGAACGCCGACCTCACGCGCGAGCGGCTCGAGCTCGCGACGCAGCCGGAGTTCGAGCTGGACGAACTCACGCAGATCTACGTCGAGCGCGGGCTGTCGGCCGGACTCGCCCGGCAGGTCGCGGAGGAACTGATGAAGGGCGATGCGCTCGCCGCGCACGCCCGCGACGAGCTCGGCATCTCCGAGATCGTCAGCGCGCGGCCCGTGCAGGCCGCCCTCACCTCGGCGGCGACCTTCGCCGTCGGCGCCGCCTTCCCGATCGTCGTCGCGGTGCTCTCGCCGGCAGCCCTCCTAGCGCCGGCGGTCTCCGTCGCATCGGTCGTCTTCCTCGCCCTGCTCGGCGCCGTCGGCGCGCGGGCCGGCGGCGCGAGCCCGTTCAAGCCGGCGCTGCGCGTGGCGTTCTGGGGGGCGCTGGCGATGGCGGCCACCGCCGCCATCGGCGCGCTCGTCGGCACCGCGGTGTGAGGCGCCGGCGGACTGCCGAGGCCGCCGACGATCGGGTGGCCGCGGCGCGGCGCTTGTGAAATGCTGCCGGCGCCGGCGCGGAACGCGTCGCGACGTCGGGAGTACCTCGCATGGCGGACCGTCCGGCCTGGTCGAAGCGCAGTCTCGCGGCGCAGGCGATGGGCCACATCGATCCCGCCACGCACGGCGTGGTGCTGCCGATCCACGTCGCCACCACCTACCTGCGCGACCCCGACAACGCCTACTCCACCGGCTACGTCTACGGTCGGCCCGACAACGCCACCGTGCGCGAGGCGGAGAGCGTCATCGCGATGCTCGAGGACGCCGATGCCGGCGCGCTGCTGTTCGGCTCCGGCATGGCCGCCGCCACCGCCGTGGTGCTGGCGCTCGAGGCAGGCGACCATGTGGTGGCGCCGCGCGTCATGTACTGGGCGTTCCGCAACTGGCTCGCGAACGATGCGCCGCGCTTCGGCATCGTCGTCGACTTCGTCGAGATGGACGATCTCGACCAGTTGAAGGCTGCGATGCGGCCGGGCCGCACGAAGCTCGTCTGGGCGGAGACGCCGTCGAACCCGCTGTGGACGATCGCCGACATCGCGGCCGTGGCGGAGATCGCCCACGCCGCCGGCGCGCGGCTCTGCGTCGATTCGACCGCCGCCTCGCCCTTTCACACCCGTCCGCTGACGCTCGGGGCGGACGTCGTCATGCACTCGGCGACGAAGATCCTGAACGGCCACTCCGACGTCGTCGGCGGCGTGCTGGCGGGCGCCAGCGACGATGAGTTCTGGGCGCGGCTGAAGCGCGTCCGCTCGATGCACGGGGCGATCCTCGGGCCGTTCGAGGCATTCCTGCTGACGCGCGGCCTGCGCACCTTCCCGCTGCGCGCGGCCGCCCAGGCGGCCGCCGCGATGGACCTCGCCGTCCGCTTCTCGGCCCACCCGAACGTCGCCCGCGTGCTCTATCCGGGCCTGCCGCAACACCCCGGCCACGACGTCGCGGCTCGGCAGATGCAGAACGGCTTCGGCTACATGCTGTCGGTGCAGGTGACCGGCGGCCCCGAGGCCGCGATCGGCACGGCGGCGCGCGTCGGCCTGTGGCGGCGGGCGACCTCGCTCGGCGGCGTCGAGAGCCTGATCGAGCACCGCGCCTCGATCGAGGGCCCTAGCACGCCCTGCCCGCCGGACCTCTTGCGCCTGTCGGTGGGCATCGAGGACCCCGACGACCTCCACCGCGACCTCGACGGCGCGCTGCGCGCGGCGCACGAAGGATGAGCGCACCGTCTCCGACGCCGCAAATCCCTCCAGCCATCGATGGTGGACGACCCGACATGATGAAGTGCGCGATCCTCAATGACTACCAGCGCGTCGCGCTCGGCTTCGCTGACTGGTCCGTGCTGGACGGGCGCCTGGAGATCGTCGTGTTCGACCACGCCTTCGCCTCGCCCGACGACACCGTGTCGGCGCTCGAGGGCTTCGACGTGCTCGTCGTCATGCGCGAGCGCACCTGGCTCGGCGTGGACGTGCTCGAGCGGCTGCCGAACCTCAAGCTGATCGTCACCGGCGGCATGCGCAACGCCGCGATCGACCTCGCCGCCGCGGCGCGGCGCGGCATCGTCGTCAGCGGCACGGAGATGCCCTCGATCGCCACCAGCGAGCTCGTCTGGGCGCTGCTGCTTTCGCTGTTGCGCCACCTGCCGGTGGAGACGGCAAACCTGCGCGCCGGCGGCCGCTGGCAGTTGACCGTCGGCCGCGAGCTCAGCGGCAGCCGCCTCGGCATCGTCGGGCTCGGCCGGCTCGGCACGCCGGTGTCGAAGGTGGCGCTCGCCTTCGGCATGACGGTCTCGGCCTGGAGCCGCAACCTGACGGCGGAACGCTGCGCCGCCGTCGGCGTCGAGCACGCCGGCTCGCTCGAAGCCCTTTTGGAAAGCGCCGACGCCGTCACCATCCACGTGCCGCTGACGGCTGCCTCGCGCGGCCTGATCGGCCGCAACGAGGTCGCCCGCATGAAGCGCTCGGCGCTGCTCATCAACACCTCGCGCGGGCCGATCGTCGACGAGGCGGCGCTGGTCGAGGCGCTGGAAACCGGCGGCATCGCCGGCGCCGGGCTTGACGTGTTCGACGTCGAGCCGCTGCCGCAGGGCCATCCGTTCCGCCGGCTGCCGAACGTCGTGGCGACGCCGCACCTCGGCTACGTCACCGAGGAGACCTTCCGCGCCTACTACGGGCGCGCGATCGAGGGCATCGAGGCGTGGCTCGCGGGAACGCCGGTGCGCCGTCTGACGCCGGTCTGAAGCGGTCAGCCCCAGCCCTGACAGCCGCTCAGACGGCGGCGAGGATGCGGTCGCGCAGCTTCGCCGCCGCCGGGCCGCCGCGGTCGTCGCGGGCGAGCGGAACTGGCACGTCGTCGGCGATGCGGCCCTCGGTGAGCACGAGCACGCGGTCGGCGAGCGCCACCGCCTCGGCGACGTCGTGGGTGATCAGCACCGCCGTGAAGCGGCGGGCCTGCCACAGACGGTCCAGCAGCCCGTGCATCTCGGCGCGCGTCAGCGCGTCGAGGGCGCCGAACGGCTCGTCGAGCAGCAGCACGCCCGGACGGCCGACGAGCGCCCGGGCAAGCGCGACGCGCTGCCGCTGGCCGCCGGACAGCACGCCCGGCCATTCGCGCTCGCGGTCGGCGAGGCCGACGTCGGCGAGCGCCACGCGCGCCGCCTCCTGCCAGGCCGGGCCGCGCGAGATGCCGACGTTCGACAGCACCGTCTGCCAGGGCAGCAGCCGCGCGTCCTGGAACATCAGGCGGACCGCCGGGTCGATACCGGCAATCGGCCGGCCGCCGACGATCACCTCGCCGCGCGTCGCGCGGTCGAGCCCGCAGAGCAGACGCATCAGCGTCGACTTGCCGCCGCCGGATCGTCCGACCACGGCGACGAAGCCGCCGGCGGGCACCGACAGGTCGATGCCGGCGAGCACGCGCCGTTGCCCGAACGCCTTCTCGACGCGGCGAAGCTCCAGCGCGAGCCCGGTCGGCACAGCCGGGGTCGACGCCGCGGTCGGAGACCGTTGCCCGACGGAGCGGTCCGTCTGGTCGACGGCGATGGCCCGTTCCGCGAACTCACGCGGCGCGGTGCGGCGGGCCGCGTCGACAAGGGTAGCGCTCTGCATCAGGTCGTCTCCGCGGCATCGGCCGGTCGGAAGGCGGAATGCCAGGCGAGCGCGCGGCGCTCGACGGCGCGGGTGGCGACGTCGGCGAGCTTGCCGAGCAGCGCGTAGACGATGATGCCGAGCAGCACGACGTCGGTCTGCAGGAACTCGCGGGCGTTCATCGTCATGTAGCCGATGCCCGAAGACGCCGAGATCGTCTCGGCGACGATCAGCGTCAGCCACATGATGCCGAGCGCGTAGCGCAGCCCCACCAGCACCGACGGCAGCGCGCCCGGCAGGATCACGCGGGTGAACACCGCGACCGGTCCGAGGCCGTAGACGCGGGCCATCTCGACGAGGCCGGGATCGACGGTGCGGATGCCGTGGAAGGTGTTCAGGTAGATCGGGAACAGCACGCCGATCGCGACGAGGAAGACCTTCGCCTCCTCCTCGATGCCGAACCACAGGATGACGAGCGGGATGATCGCCAGATGCGGGATGTTGCGCAGCATCTGCAGCGACGAATCGAGCGCCGTCTCGGCCGGGCGCCAGACGCCGTTCAGCACGCCGAGCCCGAAGCCGATCGACCCGCCGATGGCGAGGCCGACGAGGGCGCGCTGCGTCGACACCCACGTGTGGGTGAGGAGCGAGCCGTCGACGAGGCTCGCCCAGAACGCCGCTGCCACCTGGCTCGGCGCCGGCAGGATGCGCGAGGAGAGCCACCCCGAGCGGGCGGCGATCTCCCAGATGAGCAGCAGCGCGATCGGCAGCACCCAGCCGGCGAGCGCGCGCCCGAGCGCGCCGCCGAGCCGGCCGACGCGGAGCGCCGGCCGCGCGGCCGGCGCGCGCTCGACCACGTCCGTCACGACGGACGCCCGTCGCCGGACGGCAGCCTCACGAGCCGGCCTTCCGCACCGCGTCGCTCACGACGATCGGCTTCGGCAACAGGCCGAGGGCGTGGAAGGTGTCGGCGATCGCCTGCTGCTCGGCCACCACCTTGGCGTCGAGCGGCTTGATCCCGTAGGACTGCCGCTCCAGCGCCACCTGCAGGATCGCCGCCGGGATGCCGACCGACGGCGCGAGTTCGGCCGCCGCCGCGCTCGGGTTCGCCTTCGCCCAGACGTCGATCTCGGCGAGTGCGGCGATGATCGCGTCGACCACCGCCGGGTTCGCCTCGGTGAAGTCGCGGGCGCCGAGATAGAACTGGTGGTTGGAGACGATGCCTTCGCCGTTGGCGAGCGTGCGGGCGCCGGTCGCGGCCTCGGCCGCCGCCTGGAACGGGTCCCAGATCGCCCAGGCGTCCACCGAGCCGCGCTCGAATGCGGCGCGGGCGTCGGCCGGCGGCAGGAACTTCGGCGTGATGTCGGTGTAGGCGACGCCGGCCTTCTCGAGCGCGCGCACCAGCAGGAAGTGGACGTTGGAGCCCTTGTTGAGCGCCACCGTCTTGCCCTTCAGGTCGGCCACCGACTGGAGCGGGCTGTCCTTCGGCACCAGGATCGCCTCGCCGCGCGGCGCCGGGGGCTCGTGGGCGACGTAGACGAGCGGCGCGCCGGCGGCCTGCGCGAAGATCGGCGGCGCCTCGCCGGTCGAGCCGAAGTCGATGGCGCCGACGTTCATTGCCTCGAGCAGCTGTGGGCCGGCCGGGAACTCGATCCACTTCACCGTGACGCCGAGCGGCGCGAGCTTGCCCTCGAGCGCGCCCTTGCCCTTCAGGAGCACCAGCGTGCCGTATTTCTGGAAGCCGATGCGCACCACCCCGTCTTCGGCGCGGGCGAGGCCGCCGGTGGCCAGCGCGGCGACCGCGGAGAGAGCGAGCGCGAGCGCGCTGCGGCGAACGATGTGGATCATGGAATGCGTCCCTCGGAGTGACGTCCCGCCGCGGCGGACTCACCGATTTGATCGCACGGGCCGTGCCAGCGGGATTATCTGTGCGCGATCACCGGCTTGCCTCCGAGCCTCGGCCTCGCGGACTGCTGGATCGGCAGCATTTCTGCGGCTGACTGTTGCGAAGCGCACCCGAGCCCCGGAAACGCGAATGGCCCGCGAGCGGGCCATTCGGGCGTTCAGACGATCAGCATTTCGAAGATTTGGTGGAGCCAGACGGAATCGAACCGACGACCTCTTGAATGCCATTCAAGCGCTCTCCCAACTGAGCTATGGCCCCACGACCCGGTGACGGGTGGCCGGCGAGCGGGGGCGGCGGTCGGGGTCCCGAAGTCCGGGTCCAGTCGCCGCGGCCGTTTGGGACGGCCGGCTCGTCGAGCGGGGCGGACCATAGTGGCGTCGCCCGGTGGAATCAAGGCCGTTCGCAGCCGGCCGAGGATTGACGGAGACAGGCCCCCCGGAGCCAGGAAATCCGCGGATCGAGGGCCGAGCGCCGCGGCCGGCCGCCGGCGCTCAGAACGGCCGGCGCTGGCGCAGCGCCGCCGACAGCGTGCCCTCGTCGAGATAGTCGAGCTCGCCGCCGACCGGCACGCCGTGGGCGAGGCGGGACACCGCCACGTCGACGTCCTTCAGCTCGTCCATCAGATAGTGCGCCGTCGTCTGCCCCTCGACGGTGGCGTTGACGGCGATGACGATCTCGCGCACCGCCGGGTCGCGGGCGCGCTCGACCAGCCGGCCGAACGACAGCGCGTCCGGCCCGACGCCGTCGAGCGCCGACAGCACGCCGCCGAGCACGTGGTAGCGGCTCGCCAGCGCGCCGGCCCGCTCGAGCGCCCAGAGGTCGCCGACGTCCTCGACGACGACGATCACCGCCGGGTCGCGCGTCGGGTCGGTGCAGACGGAGCACGGGTCGCGGGTGTCGAGGTTGCCGCAGGTGGAACACGTGCGCACCGTCTCGCCGACGCGGGTGAGCGCCGCCGCTAAGGGCTCGAGCAGGGCGGCGCGCTTCTTCACGAGATGCAGCGCCGCGCGCCGGGCCGAGCGCGGCCCGAGGCCGGGCAGCTTGGCGAGCAGTTGCACCAGCGCCTCGATCTCGGGGCCGGCGACGGCGCGGGCGGGCATCGGAGGCTGTCCTCGCCCTGCCTCAGAACGGCAGCTTCAGGCCGGCCGGCAGGCCGAGGTCGCCCATCAGCGCCTGGGTGCGCTCGGCCAGCGCCGCTTCCGCCTTGCCCTTGGCGTCGGCGTGGGCGGCGACGATCAGGTCCTCGAGGATCTCGACGTCCTCGGACTTCACCAGCGACGGGTCGATCGACAGCGCCTTGAGGTCGCCCTTGCCGGTCATCGTGACGCGCACGAGGCCGCCACCGGCCGCGCCGGTCACCTCGATCGACGCCACCTCCTCCTGCAGGCCGGCCATCTTCTCCTGCATCTGCTTGGCCTGCTTCATCATCTTGAACATGTCCATCGGACGGTCCTCGCATTTCGGGGCCGCCGGAGCGGCGGGCTTGGGCAAGTCGAATCAAAAGTCGAGCGGCTCGTCGGGCGGGGCGATCTCGCCGTCCTCGTCGAGCACCGCGCCGGTCGGCGGCGGGATTGCCTCCTCGGCGGCGCGCAGGCGCACGTCGACCACCTTGGCGCCGGGGAAGCGGGCGAGCACGGCGGCGACCAGCGGGTCGGCGACGGCGTCGTCGCGGCGGCGGCTCTCGGTGGCGGTGCGCTCGTCATAGAGCGTCGTGCCGCCGGCGCCGCGTGTCACCGTCACCACCCAGCGCGCGCCGGTCCACTCGGTGAGGCGGCGGCCGAGCTCGCCGGCGAGGTCGGCCGGCGCGTCGGCGGTCGGCTCCACCTCGATGCGGCCGGGCTCGAAGCGCACGGGGCGCAGTTGCCGCTCGACGGCGAACTTCAGGCGTAGCTCGCGCTTCTCGCCGCACAGCACCGCGACGTCGGCGAGCGAGGCGAGCACCGGGCCGCTCGTCGGACGCGGCGCGGCGGCGGGCGACGCGACGGCACTCGGCGCCGTCTCCGCCGCCAGCCGCGGCGCGCTCCTCGTCGCGTGCGGCGCGCCGGCATAGGCCGCACCCGCTGCGACGGCCGTGGCTCCGCCGCCACCACCGCCGCCGCCTCCGCCAGGCGGCCGCGGCGGCGCGCCGCCCGCCTTGCCTTCTGTGATCATCCGGATCGCCTCCTCCGGGCTCGGCAGGTCGGCGGCATAGGCGAGGCGGACGAGCGCCATCTCGGCGGCGGCGAGCGGCCGCGGCGAGCCCTGCACCTCCGGGATCGCCTTGAGCAGGATCTGCCAGGCACGCGTCAACACCGGCACGGTGAGGCGGGCGGCGAGCGCCGTGCCGCGGTCGCGCTCGGCGGCCGTCAGGCTCGGGTCTCGCGCCGCCTCGGGCACGATCCTGAGGCGCGTCACGAGATGGGTGAAGGCGGCGAGATCGGTCAGCACCACCGACGGCTCGGCGCCGCTCGCATACTGGTCGGAGAGTTCGGCGAGCGCCGCGCCGGCGTCGCCGCGCATGACGTGCTCGAACAGGTCGACGACGCGGGCGCGGTCGGCGAGGCCGAGCATGGCGCGCACCGCCTCCGCGGTGACCGTGCCGGCGCCGTGGGCGATCGCCTGGTCGAGCAGCGACAGCGAGTCGCGCACCGAGCCTTCGGCGGCGCGGGCGACGAGCGCCAGCGCCTCGTCCTCCACCGCGACGCTCTCCGCGCTCGCGATCTTCGCGAGATGGGCGACCAGCACGTCGGCCTCGACGCGACGGAGGTCGAAGCGCTGGCAGCGCGACAGCACCGTCACCGGCACTTTCCGGATCTCGGTGGTGGCGAAGACGAACTTGACGTGCTCCGGCGGCTCCTCGAGCGTCTTCAGGAGGCCGTTGAAGGCCGCCGTCGACAGCATGTGCACTTCGTCGATGATGTAGACCTTGTAGCGCGCGGTGGCCGGCCGGTAGCGCGAGGCCTCGATGATCTCGCGCACGTCGGCGATGCCGGTGTTCGATGCCGCGTCCATCTCGATGACGTCGACGTGGCGACCCTCCATGATCGCCTTGCAGTGCTCGCCGAGTTCGGAGAGGTCGACGCTCGGGCGGTCGACGGCGGGGCTCTGGTAGTTGAGGGCGCGCGCCAGGATACGGGCGGTGGTGGTCTTGCCGACGCCGCGGACGCCGGTGAGCATCCACGCCTGCGGGATGCGGCCGGCGGCAAACGCGTTGGTCAGCGTCCGCACCATCGGCTCCTGGCCGATGAGATCCTCGAAGCGCTGCGGCCGGTACTTGCGGGCGAGCACGCGGTAGGGCGCGGCAGCGGCCGGCGGCGCGTCGGGGAAGAGGGCGGGGCCGTCGTCGAGTGCCGCGCCGGCCGGCAGGGTAGCGGCCGCCCCGCCCCTCAGCGGAGCATCGGTCGGCGGGCCGGCCTCGGGCGTCTCGGTCATCCCTGTCCCCGCGGCGCGCTGCGGCCCGGGGCCGCTCTCCGCCCCGACGGCCGGCACCGCGGGCACGGGCGGTCGCGCGGGTGTCGGCGCCGGGGCGACGGATAAGGTGGGAGGCTGGCACGATGACCCGTGCCGGGCTCGTTGGGGCTGCTTCCTTCCGGACCTGACCCGGTTGGCGAGTGGCGCGTCCACCACCAACCTCCCGCTCCGTATATCGGCGAGCGGCGCCGGAATGGCAAGCGGGGGCTGAAGGACGGTGGGGGGCAATCGGCAGTGGGCAGTGGGTAGGGAAGAACGGTGCGCCACGGGCGCTATGCTCAAAACCCCTCCGGCGTCATCCCGGACCAGCGAGGCGCAGCCGAGCACCGATCCGGGAGCCAGGAGAAAGTCCGCGCCGGAGGCGCGGCACTGAGCGCGCTTCCAGCGCGCCCTTCTTGCGCTAGGCCCCGGATCGGCGCTCGCCTGCGGCTCGCTTGTCCGGGGTGACGATGGAAGGAATTGCGGTGCGGGCCACCGGCAGATCGCTTCACTGCGCACCGCTCTGCCCCGCTGCCCACTGCCCACTGCCCACTGCCCGCAGCCCACTGCCGCTGCCCGCTGCCCCCTGCTCCCCTGCCCCACTGCCCGCTGCCCCCTGCCCCACTGCCCACTGCCCACTGCCGACTGCCGACTGCCGACTGCCCCCTCCCCCGCCTTGCCCCGCGGCGCCCGGCGGGGCAGGATCGCGGTCCCCTCGGAAGGCCCCCCATGACCACCTTCATCCTCGATGCACGCCTCGAAGCCGACACCGTGCCGGTGGTCGACCTCGCCCTGTCGACCGTGCGGCTGATGGACGACGCCGCCTATCCGTGGCTGGTGCTGGTGCCGCGGCGCGCGGGCCTTGTCGAACTGATCGACCTCGCGCCGGCCGAGCGCGCACAGCTCATCGAGGAGATCGCCGCCGCCGAGACGGCGCTCGCCCGCGCCACCCGGTGCCACAAGCTCAATGTCGGGGCGCTCGGCAACCTGGTGGCGCAACTGCACGTGCACGTCGTCGCCCGCTTCGACACGGACGCCGCCTGGCCGGGGCCGGTGTGGGGCGCGGCGCCGCGCACGCCCTATGGGGAGGAGCGCCGGGCCGCCCTCGTCGCCGATATCGCCGGCCGCCTGCGGGCGAGCTGAGACCTCTCGCGCCCGTCGCGACCAGCAGGAACGCCCGCCCGCATGCCGATCCCGTTTCCCGACGACGAACCCTCGCAGCTCACCGGCTTCTCCACCTCGCCGCTCGACCGGCTCGGCGACAGGCGCGGCGACGACGCCCTGCTCGCGGCGCTGGCCGAGCAGGCCGACGCCGGCTTCGTGCTGATCGACCGCGACCGCCCGGTGCTCGCCGGCCTCGGCGAGGCGCGCACGGCGGTGCACGGCCGCGGCGCCGCGGCGGCGCTCGCCGGGCGGCTCGACCAGCGGGTGTTCCTCGGGCTCGACGGCGGCCAGCCGCTGTTCGCCGTGCCGATCGCCCCGGCGGAGACGCTGCCGGACGGCTTCGAGGCGTGCGACCTGCGCGGTCTCGCCATCGACGGCGTGCTCGACGAGCGTGCGCTATCGGTGCTCGCCGAGGCGAAGAGCCTCGTCGACTGGCACGGCCGGCACGGCTTCTGCGCCAACTGCGGCCAGCCGACGCGGCTCGGCATGGGCGGCTGGAAGCGCGAGTGCGCGGCCTGCGGCGCGCAGCACTTTCCGCGCACCGACCCCGTCGTCATTATGCTGGCGGTGGACGGCGAGCGCTGCCTGCTCGGCCGGCAGGCGCGCTTCGCGGCCGGAATGTATTCCTGCCTCGCCGGCTTCGTCGAGCCGGGCGAGACGATGGAGGACGCCGTGCGCCGGGAAATCCGCGAGGAGGCCGGCGTGCCGGTCGGCCGCGTGCGCTACCTCGCCAGCCAGCCCTGGCCGTTTCCGTCGTCGCTGATGATCGGCTGCCTCGCCGAGGCGCTCGGCCGGACGATCACCATGGACGCCGAGGAACTGGAGGACTGCCGCTGGTTCGACCGCGCCGAGGCGCAGTTGCTGCTCGACCGCACCCACCCGGACGGGCTGACCTCGCCGTTCCCGTTCGCCATCGCCCACCGGATCCTGCGGTCGTGGGTGGAGGCGGGGTGATCCCCACCTGGTTTCACGATCCCGTTACCGTCCGATGGGCGCGGAACCGTCGATCGGCCGGCGGCGTTCATCGCGTCGTTCCCCGAGGAAAGGGACCGCACGATGCCCATGTGGTACCCGCTGGCCTCCGTCGCCTTCATGCTCGCGGCGACCTTCATGATCGCCCGCGGCCCATTCGTATTCTGAAGCCGCGCCGCTGGCAGGCCGGCGTCGCCCGAGGCGACGCCAGGAACTACGGCGCGAGTACATCCTCATATGCGACCAGCGCGTGGTCGGCACGCCCTGGCATGGCGTCCTTCGCCGCCTTGAGATGCGCGCGCGCGCGTCGTCATATCTGCCGGTCTGATACGCGACATTCAGCGCATCCATGAACGGTATGTACTTTGCCTCGACCATGCCGCTCAGGTGCTTGTTGTAGAGCGAGACGATGTTTTTCTTTCCGACAGTGTAGTCGCCGGCGGCGTCGCCGGCCGATTGCCCCGCATAGATGACTTTTTTGGCCTGGCTGGATCGGTGACAATCGCAAAGCAGTACTTGGCCGGATGCAACATCTCGGAACCGTTTGACATGCCCGCCTCCCCGCGGCGCGGACGGCGACGAGGCATCGCAAGAGCGGTAGCATCGCGCGTCTGCAAGTTTGGGAGGTAGCGCGAAGTCGCGGCGATGGCAACAAACGGTTGCAGCACCACGCGACAGGTGTCGTGCGGTGCTGCACATTCCGGATTTGCACTTGTCGTGACTGATCACCGTCACGAGACGGTGCGCAGATGGCCTACCGCGCCGGACAGATCGGACCGATCGGCCCGTTCCTCAGTCCTGCTTGGGCTCGAGGATCTGGCGGCCGCGGTACATGCCGGACTTCAGGTCGACATGGTGCGGGCGGCGCAGCTCGCCGGAGTCCTTGTCCTCGACATAGGTCGGGGCCTTCAGCGCGTCGTGCGAACGGCGCATGCCGCGCTTGGAGGGGGAGGTCTTTCGCTTCGGAACAGCCATCGTCGTCGTCCTTCTCGGGCCGCGGGGAACGGCGACGCGACGCGGGCGGCCCGGCGGGCCGGCCGGGAGCTCGACGATCGGACCCAGCGGAAATCGTGGGGCCTTATACAGAGGTGGCGGGCGGATGGCCAGTGCCGTGTGGGACCGTCGACGAGGACGGCGCGGTTGGCTCGGCAGTGGGCAGTCGGCAATCAGGGAGGCTGCCTCACCCGTCAGGGTAGATGCAGTCGAGGAGGCCGCCGGACTGGCGGGCGCGGGCGGCGACGGTGTTCGCCTTGCGGTTGACGCCGCGCGTCGGCTTGGCGGCGTTGCGCTCGATCGGGTTCGGCAGGATGGCGACGAGCAGCGCCGCCTGGCGGGCGGTGAGCTTGTCGGGCGTCGTGGCGAAGGCCCGATCGGCGCCGGCGGCGACGCCGAACTCGCCCTCCGGCCCCCATTCGGCGATGTTGAGGTAGATCTCGATGATGCGCGCCTTCGGCAGCGTCAGGTCGATCCAGGCGGCGAGCGGCAGTTCGACCGCCTTGCGCACCACGTCGCGGCCCGGCCACAGGAACAGGTTCTTGGCGAGCTGCATCGGGATGGTGCTCGCCCCGCGCGTCGCCTCGCCCTCGGCGTAGTCGTCGAGCACCTTCTGCAGCTCCACCATGTCGACACCGAAATGCTCGCAGAAGCGTGCGTCCTCGGAGACGACGAGCGAGCGCACCAGGACGGGCGCGACGTCGTCGAGCGCCACCCAGTCGCGCTTGACCGGCTGCAGCGTCACGGCGCGCCAGGCCATCAGCGTCGAGACCGGCGGCACGAAGCGGTAGACGAGCGTGAGAGCGAACGGCAGCGCCGCGACGACGACGAGCGCGAGGAGAATGCGGCGCAGCCAGCGGCGGGAGCGGCGCACGGCGGGTTTCGGGACGTCGCCGCCGGTGAGCGGCGCGTCGAGGTCGCCCGTCGCGGCGGGCTCGCCGGCCACCGGCTCAGGCATGGCGGGCGGTGCTCCGCATCGGTCGGGCCCTCGGCTGCGTTCCCATCGGGCGCACAATGCAGGCGGCAGTGCAAGAGTTGCCGGGTCGCGCCCGGCGCGTTCAGGCGACGGGTCGGGCGAGGCCGCGGCCGCGCAGCGCCGTTTCGATCTCCGGCAGCACGGCGGCGTCGTCGATCGTCGCCGGCACGCGCGGCGGCTCGCCGTCGGCGAGCTGGCGGATGGTGGCGCGGAGAATCTTGCCGGAGCGCGTCTTCGGCAGCCGCTCGACGGTGATCGCGAGCTTGAAGGCGGCGACCGGGCCGATCTGCTCGCGCACCCGCTCGACGAGCTCGCGCTCGATGTCGGCAGTCGGCCGGTCGACGCCCGACTTCAGCACGACGAGCCCGCAGGGCACCTGCCCCTTCAGCGCGTCGGCCACCCCGATGACGGCGCACTCGGCGACCGCCGGGTGGGACGACAGCACCTCCTCCATCGACCCCGTCGACAGCCGGTGGCCGGCGACGTTGATGATGTCGTCGGTGCGCGACATGATGAACAGGTAGCCGTCGTCGTCGACGTAGCCGGCGTCCGACGTCTTGTAGTAGCCGGGGAAATCGTCGAGGTAGCCCGAGCGGAAGCGCGCGTCGTCGCCCCACAGCGTCGGCAGGCAGCCCGGCGGCAGCGGCAGCCGGATGACGATGTTGCCGAGGGTGCCCGGCGCCACCGCGTGGCCGCCGTCGTCCACCACCTCCACCGCATAGCCGGGCATCGCCACCGTCGGCGAGCCGTACTTCACCGGCAGGAGGCCGAGCCCGGCCGGGTTGGCGGCGATGGGCCAGCCCGTCTCCGTCTGCCACCAGTGGTCGACCACCGGCACGCCGAGGATGTGCTCGGCCCACTGCACGGTGTCGGGATCGGCGCGCTCGCCGGCAAGGAACAGGGTTCGGAAGCCCGAGAGGTCGTAGTCGCCGACTTTCTTCCCCTCGGGATCCTCCTTCTTGATCGCCCGGAACGCCGTCGGCGCGGTGAACAGCGCCGCCACGCCATAGTCGGCGACGACGCGCCAGAAGGTGCCGGCGTCGGGCGTGCCGACCGGCTTGCCCTCGAACAGCACCGTCGTGCAGCCGTGCAGCAGCGGCCCGTATACGATGTAGGAGTGGCCGACCACCCAGCCGACATCGGAAGCGGTGAAGAACACCTCGCCCGGCTCGAGCCCGTAAATCGCCGACATCGACCACTTCAGCGTCACCATGTGGCCGCCGCTGTCACGCACCACGCCCTTCGGCTGGCCGGTGGTGCCGGAGGTGTAGAGGATGTAGAGCGGATCGGTGGCCTCGACCGGCACGCAGGCGACCTTGCGGCCGGCGTCGCGGGCGGCCTTCACCAGCACGCCGAGATCGGCGTCGCGGCCCTCGACGAGGGAGGCGGCGAGCTGCGGGCGCTGCAGGATCAGGCAAGCTTCCGGCTTGTGGCGGGCGAGCTCGATCGCGTGGTCGAGCAGCGGCTTGTAGGCGACGACGCGCGACGGCTCGATGCCGCAGGAGGCGGAGACGACGAGCTTCGGGCGGGCGTCGTCGATGCGGGTGGCGAGCTCGGCCGCCGCGAAGCCGCCGAACACCACCGAGTGCACCGCGCCGAGGCGGGCGCAGGCGAGCATGGCGAACACCGCCTCCGGCACCATCGGCATGTAGAGGACGACACGGTCGCCCTTCGTCACGCCGTGGTCGGCCAGCACGGCGGCCATCGCCTGCACCTCGGCGTGGAGCTCGGCATAGGACCATTCGCCGCGGCTGCCGGTCACGGGGGAATCGTAGATCAGCGCCGCCTGGCCGGGCCGCGTCTCGAGGTGGCGGTCGACGGCGTTGTGGCAGACGTTGCAGGTCGCGCCCGGAAACCAGCGGCCGTAGACGCCGGCCTCGGCGTCGAACACCTGCGTCCACGGCGAGAACCAGTCGATCCCGTGCGCTGCCGCGGCCCAAAAGGCCTCCGGGTCCCGCTGCCACGCCTCGTAGACCTGATGATACCGGCTCGCCATGCCCGCTTCCTCCCGTCCGCCGACGACGGAGCGCCCTCCGCCGCACCGGCCGGCTCCCCTGCGGGGCCGGCTCTCGTTGCCGATTGTTTCCCACCCGGGGGCAGGCGAATGCAAGGGTGGGGAGAATGCGTACACGGGCCCGATTGCGGGCGGACGGGCCTGAGACTTTAGGTTATCGTCCCGCTCCCCGCCCGCCCGCGCCCTCCGCGGACCCCGCCCTCCCCGCTCGACGCGAAGATGCTGACCGACCCGACGTTCTATCTGTTCGCCTTGCCGGCGGTGTTCCTCATCGGCATCTCGAAGGGCGGCTTCGGCGGGGGCGCGGCGCTGCTCGCCGTGCCGCTGATGTCGTTCGCCCTGCCGCCGCTGCAGGCGGCCGGCATCCTGCTGCCGATCCTCGTCGTCATGGACATCGCCGGCCTGATCGCCTACCGGCGCGACATCGACCGGGCGACGCTGATCCACACGCTGCCAGGCGCCATCATCGGCACCGGCATCGGCTGGCTGACGGCGACCTGGGTGACCGACACGCACGTGCGCCTGATGGTCGGCGTGATGGCGGTCGCCTTCGTGCTCCTGCACTGGTTCCGTCCGCCGGCGCCGACGCCGCGCGGCCACAGCCACGTGCGCGGCGGCCTCGCCGGCCTGTTCTCCGGCTTCACGAGCTTCATCTCGCACGCCGGCGGGCCGCCCTTCCAGATCTACATCATCCCGCTGAAGCTCGAGCCGAAGCTGTTCGCCGGCACCAGCATCGTCTTCTTCGCCGTGCTGAACGCCATCAAGGTGCCGGCCTATTTCTTCCTCGGCCAGTTCACGCCGGCGAACCTCGCCGCCTCGGCGGTGCTTTTGCCGCTCGCCATCGTGTCGGTCTATCTCGGCGTGCTGGCGGTCAGGGTGATCTCGGCGAAGATGTTCTACCGGATCGCCTACATCTCGGTGTTCCTGGTCGGCCTGAAGCTCACCTGGGACGGGGTGACGGGGTTGATCGGCGGGGGATAGGGTGAGGGGCGGCGGAGGAGCTACGGCGGGTGGCTTCTCTTTGGTAGAGCGGCGTCGCAGCCACTCCCCTGGCTAGTGTTCAGCATTCACGTTGCTCTCGTCATGGTCATCCCAGGCCTTGTGCCTGGGATCCCCGCTGCACGCACCATCATCTCAGGTTGTTATCCTTGGGTGTCCCGATGGATCCCAGGCACAAGGCCTGGAATGACTACGGAACTTTGGGACGGCTGCCCACTCTACAGACCGCGGACATCGGCAGACCGCGCCGGACCTTGCGGCGGGAACCCCGCCTCGCGGCCGCGCGTTGACCCCAGGACCTGCAGATTTCGACGGGGTGCGTGCCGTGACAACGAGTGCCGGACATGAGAGCGGTCGAAGCGGTGCCGTAGCGCCGCCGTCGACGCGCGACCACCGCATCGACTTCTGGCGCGGGCTGGCGCTCTTGACGATCTTCATCAACCACGTGCCCGGCAACGTCTTCGAGCACGTCACCCACCGCAACTTCGGCATTTCCGACAGCGCCGAGCTGTTCGTCTTCCTCGCCGGCTTCTCGGCGGCGGTGGCGTACTTCCCGAAATTCCTCTCCGGCGACCGGCTGGTCGCGACCGGTAAGGTGGTGCAGCGCACCTGGACGCTCTACCTCGCCCACGTGGTGCTGATCCTCGCAGCCGTCGCGATGTTCTTCGCCGCCGCGATCCACTTCCACGACGCGCACTGGCTGGAGGCGTACGGACTCGACGTGCTGTCGACCGAGCCGATCCGCGGCTATATCGGGCTCGTGACGCTCGGCCATCAGCTCGGCTACTTCAACATCCTTCCCCTCTACGTGACGCTGTTCGCGCTGCTGCCGGCGATCCTGTGGCTGGCGACGCGCAATGTCTGGCTGCCGCTCGCCGCGTCCGTCGCGCTCTATCTCGTCAGCCACTTGGCGGACGTCCGGCTGCCGACCTATCCGACGGACTTCCCGTGGTTCTTCGAGCCGCTGCGCTGGCAGCTGCTGTTCACGATCGGCTTCGTGGCCGGCGTGTTCTACCGCTCCGGCCGGCCGGTCGGGTTCCACCCGCTCGCCTATGCCGCGGCGCTTGCGGTGCTCGCCGGCGGAGCCGCGATGACACTCTTCGGCTGGTATCCGCAGCCGGGCGCGCTGCCGCTGCCGGAGTTCCTGTGGTCGGTCGACAAGTCGGCGATGCCGCTGCCGCGCCTCGCGCATGTGTTGGCGCTGGTCTACGTGGTGGCGCACGCGCCCTATGGCCTGTTCGACCGCATGGTCGAGAAACTCGGCCCCAACGCCGCGCCAACGCGCATCGGGCGGCACGGACTGGCGCTGTTCTGCTTCGGCTCGCTCGCCGCCGTGCTCGGGCAGATCGTCGTCAGGGCGAGCGGCGGCGATCCCTGGATCGCGGCGGCGTTCGTTGCGACGGGCGTGCTCGCGCACGTGCTCTACGCGGCCGGCATCGACGCCTGGCGGGCCCGCGTCGCCGCCGCCCGCACGCCGCTGCCGGCGGCGGTCGCCAAGACCACCGAAGCCGTCGGCGCGGCCACCGCCTAGCGCCGCCCGCGATTCGGGCGGCATCCGGCCTGTCAGTCGGCTTCCGTCAGATCAGGGGCTTGCGTACCGGCATCGCCGGGCCCGCCGTGAGGCTCGCATCCTGCGCGCGGGTCACCGCCGGATCGGCGGCGCCGGGCAGCCCTCGCGCCGGCTGCGCCGCGCCGAGCAGGGACGTCGGAACGCTGGCCGGCGCGGCCATGCGGTTCGTGGTGGGAATGCTGGCGAGCGTCGCCGTCAGCGCGAGGCCGATGGCAAGCACGAGGGCCGCAGCGACGGCGGCCGGTAACGGCACGGACACGATGGTCAACCTCCAGGTCCCGCCGCACCCGGGCGGGACCGAATCACCCTTGCCGCCAACCTACGCGCGATTGCGGCACCGCCAGGGGCCGAATTGCGGCGACCGCGACAGGATTGTGGCGAGAGCGGGGCGACGGGCGCCGCCGCCAGCGAGGTTCCTGGGGACAACGCTACAGGGCTGTGCAGAAGCCCTCCGTCTGGCGGCGATGGCGGCCCCGCGCGCCGCGTTGCCGACACGATAAGCCAGCACCGCGAGGCCCGTGCACGACGACAGGTCCACGCCCGACAGCGCCAGCGGCCGGCGATCACCTGCCGCCGCCGCGGAGTTTCATCCGGGTACGAGCACGATGGGCCGTCCGCCAGATGGTGGCGCTGTCGCCGCCATCCGGCGCGAAAAGGCCCGCTCAGCCGTCGCGGCGCGGGCGAGCCTCCCGGCAGGCGGGGCGTCGCCCGCCGACCAGCGGCACGCAGCTCGTCAGTGCAGGGACAGCGGCGCCTTCAGCCGCTCGATCTCTTCCTTCAGCGCGAGTTTCTTGCGCTTGAGTTCGGTGACCTGGAGATCGTCGACGCCCGGATGGGCCAAGGCGTCCATGATCTCGCGATCGATGGCGGCATGGCGACGCTTGAGCTCGGCGATGTGCGACTCCATGGACATGAACTCGACCTCCGTGCTTGGACCGAAAACAACAGGAGTGTGACACAGAATCCTCGCTCTGCGAAGCTTCGAGCGGCACACGACCCCGTCAGCGGGCTCGCGGCCACGCTCGCTTGAAGGTGTGGAGGAAGGGGGCGAGCGGGACGGATCCGGGGCGTCCGCCGAGGCGCCGCGGGGCTCCGGCGGGGGCGCCACGCAGCCGGCGGCGTTGCGGCGACGCGTCGCCGCCGGCGTGTTGCAATCGCCTGGCCGATGGTGCATAGAGGCGGCCGCTCCGGCCGTGGCCGGACGCATGGATGCGGGCGTAGCTCAGGGGTAGAGCACAACCTTGCCAAGGTTGGGGTCGTGGGTTCGAATCCCATCGCCCGCTCCAGTTTTCGCTCCGTTGCCTGTTCTCGTCGTCGCGCTGCGGTTCCGTCGGGAGTTGGGTGTGCGCGGACGGGTCGCGCCAGATGGCACGGCGCGTGCGGATGTATCGCCCCCGAACGCCAACCCGGATCACCGCATGCCGCCGATTGATAGCGCAAGCGTCCTGGATTCCTCCCGACCGTATCTCCCCGCCGGCTCCGCTTACGACGACGGCGCATCCTTCGACTTCTTCGTGCCAGGGCCCTCGCTGCCGGTTCCGTGGAGCAAACGGGACAAGGTGATCGACCGGAAGCCGGTCCAGGGCATGCGCCCGCTGAAGCCCGGCCCCGTTCCGATCGACATCTGTCCGGACTGGCGCGCGAACCCGAGGAAGGGTGCCTACCAGCACTGGATGCCGCGCCCGTGGCTTTTCGCATCGTGGCCGGCGTCCGACCCGCAGCCGGGAAAACGCCGCATGGTCGTCTTTCCGACACCCTTGATCGGCTGGATTCCGCCATCCCACTCCGCCTTCCACCAGCGAGCGAACAGCGAACTCCGTAGTCTGCAGCAGCTGCGCTTCCCGGATCGCGGCCCCTACCGACGCCGGGCCGGGTGCATCGCCGACGCGCCGCGCCTAAGGCGCGAGAGGTGGGCTCGCCCGTCCCGCCGGACCGGCCTTCAGTACTTTCATTGACCCGGCCGCCCTTCAGTCCAATGGCGCACTCCAGCAGCGGCCGCCCCGCGAGCGTGATAGGCTCCGGCCCTCACCTGCGTCGGAGGGGGCCCAGCCGATGTCGCCGCCAGCCAAGACTGCCTTCGTCACCGGCGGCGCCACCGGCATCGGGGCGGCGACGGTCGCCGCGTTCGTGCGCGACGGGATGCGCGTCGGCGTGCTCGACGCCAACATCGCCGCCGGCAAGGCGCTGGAGGAGCGCATCGGACGCGACGCCTGCCGCTTCTTCGCCGGCGACGTGCGCCGCGGCGCCGGCATCGCCGCGGCGGTGAACGCCACCGAGGCGGCGTTCGGGCGGCTTGCCGTCGTGTTCGCCAACGCCGGCATCCACCGCTTCAACTCGATCCTCGACGTTACCGACGCCGACCTCGACCTCCTGGTGGACGTCAACATCAAGGGCACCGTCCGGACGCTCGCGGAGACGGCACCGCGGCTCGTCGCCGCCGGCGGCGGCGCGATCGTCATCAACGCCTCCGACCAGGCGCTGATCGGCAAGCGCAACTCGCTCGTCTACGGCCTCACCAAGGGGGCGCTCGGGCAACTGACGAAGAGCGTCGCGCTCGACCTCGCGCCGCACGGCGTGCGCGTCAACGCCGTGTGCCCCGGCACCATCCGCACGCCGCTCACCGAGGCGATCTTCGACCGCATGGCAAAGCCGGCCGCGGCCTGGGCGGAGGAGGCGCGCGCGTATCCGCTCGGCCGCGTCGGCACGGCGGAGGACGTCGCCGAGCTCGTCGCCTTCCTCGCCTCCGACCGCGCCGGCTTCGTCACCGGCACGCTGCATTCCGTCGACGGCGGCCTGACGGCCGGCTGATCCGCCGACCGCCCCGCCATCGATCAGGGCTGCGTGAAGGTGTAGCCCATGATGGTGAACAGCGGCCGGCAGTTGTCGCCGTGTCCGGGCAGCCGCCACGTGCTCGTCACCGAGACGACTTCGCCGGGGCCGAAGGTCGGTCCGCTCGCCAGCGTGATCGGCAACGTCGAGTTCGGTTGGATGCGGATCTCGTACATCTTGCTGATGCTGATGTCGCAGAACAGATCGTAGTAATTCGTCAGGATGATGTCGGTGATGCGAAAGGACCGGTTCGCCGGCACCGTGTACATGGTGATCGTCTCCAGCGGCGCATCGTTGAACTGGCCGGTGAAGGTCATCTGCTTGCGGAAGGTCTCGGCAGCCGGCGTGCTGGCGGTCTGGGCGCCGGCGGGCGAGGCGGCGAGCGCCGCGACGAGCGCGGTGGCGGCGAGGACGGCGGCGGCGGGGCGGGCGCGGGGGGCGGGGGAGCGGATCGTCGCGGCGGCAACGGCAGTGTTGAAAAGGGTGTGCATGGAAATCGCCTCCGAGGGGGTTGGGCAGCGCCGGCGCCGGCGGGTGCGCGGCGGCGACGCGGTGACAGGTCGGGTGGCCGGGTAACCGGCGACCCGCGAGGGCAGATGGCATCGTCGAGAGCGCGAAAACCGCGATGTGACCGTCCATCCGCCCACGCGACAGGGTCCGCCGGGGGAAGCGGCCCATCGCGCCCAGGCCGGATGAACTGCCCGCTGAAACAGACGGGCCCACGTACATCTGGGACGTCCGAAGTGTACCGCGAATCATTCGCGGCCTGAACACACGACCTTTCACGGACGCGTGCGCGGGTCGGGGGCTCCCGCTTTTCGCCGCGCCGCGACTTCGACCGTCTGGCGGGCGGCTGTGCCCGCCGCGCGCGGCGTGGCATCGTCGACCACCCGGCCCGTGGCGATTCGTCGGCACCGGGGCGGCACGCAGGAAACCGGGTGCGAAGGCGGCATGAGCGGCATCGACTGGCAGCACTACTGGCCGCATTTCGTCTTCGCCACGAGCATCATCGTCGGCGTCGCGGCGGCGCTGCACGCGGCGATGACGAAGGACGACGTGCGCGCCGCCGTCGGCTGGGTCGGCATCATCGTGTTCTCGCCGATCTTCGGCGCCTTCCTCTATCTCGTCGCCGGCATCAACCGCATCCGCCGCACGCAGGTGAGCCAGCGCCGGCACGATGCGGAGTTGCGCCACGGGCCAGCCCCGGGCGCCTCCGCGGCGGCCGTCACGGTGCCGGCAGCGTCGGGGACAGCCGTGACCGCGGCGCCGGCGGCCGCGGCGAAGGTGCCGGAGGCGCTGGAATCGCTGCACCGGCTCGGCGACCGCGTGGCGGCGTTCCCGCTCACGGCGGGCAACCAGGTGACCATGCTCGACAGCGGTGACGAGACCTACCCGGCGATGCTCGAAGCCGTCGCCGGCGCCACCCGCTCGATCGCGCTGCAGAGCTACATCTTCGACGACGACGATGCCGGACGTGAACTCGCCGACGCGCTGATCGCCGCGCACCGTCGCGGCGTCGAGGTGCGCGTGTTGATCGACGCGGTGGGCGCACGCTACTCGCGCCCGCCGATCACCCGGCGGCTCGCCGCCGGCGGCGTCACCACGGCGCTGTTCATGGGCAACCTGATCGGCTTCCGCCTGCCCTACGCGAACCTGCGCAGCCACCGCAAGGTGCTGGTGGTCGACGCCACCATCGGCTTCACGGGCGGCATGAACGTGCGCGCCGAGTTCATGAGCGGGCCCGGTGGACCGGCGAAGAGCCGCGACACCCACTTCCGGGTGGAGGGGCCGATCGTCGCGCAGCTCGCGACGCTGGTGTCGCAGGACTGGTTCTTCACCACCCGCGAGCGCCTCGCCGGTCCGGCCTGGGACGTCGGCGGTCACGACCGGCCGCAGCCGGGCGGCGTCGCGGCGCGCGCCGTCCCCTCCGGCCCGGACCGCAACCTCGCGAGCAACCACAGCCTCATCATGGGAGCGCTGTCGGTGGCCCGCGAGCGGGTGCACATCGCCTCTCCCTACTTCATCCCCGACCAGCAGCTGGTCGGCGCGCTGACGGTGGCGGCGCGGCGCGGCCTGGAGGTCGACATCGTCATTCCGTCGGCCAACAACCTGCCGCTCGTCGACCACGCGATGACGGCGCAGCTCGACCAGGTGGTGAGCGCCGGCTGCCGCGTCTGGCGCGCGAGTGGCCCGTTCGACCACTCGAAGCTGCTCGCCGTCGACGGCGCCTGGGCCTATGTCGGCTCCTCCAACCTCGACCCGCGCAGCCTGCGGCTCAACTTCGAGCTCGACATCGAGGTCTACGACCCGGTGCTCGCCTGCGCTGTCGAGGCGCGCATCGCCCGCCAGATCGCCAACGCGCGGGCGGAAACGATGGAGACGCTGAAGGCGCGGTCGTTCCCGGTCCGGGTGCGCAACAGGGCCGTCTGGCTCGCCTCGCCCTATCTCTGACCTCGTGCCGGCGTTGCCACCTCGCCAGAACTCGTTCATACGAGTGTATCGCATCGGCATCTGCCGATCCGGCGGACATCCGTGCGGATCGGCGTGAGTGCAGGACGACCAGGGAGACCGATCCGGTGAGCACATCAGATTCCCATCCGACGACCGGCGTTCCCGCCGACCTCGCCGCCACCCGTGCACGCTTCGTCGCGGCGGTCAGAAGCGGTGAGCGCGCGGCGCTCGCGACGCTGCTCGCAGGCGACTTCACGGCCATCGACACCGCCGGGGCGGTGCACGGGGCGGACAGCGCGGCCGGCCTGCTGGTCGGCGGCGACGAGGCGGCGGTGACGGCAAAGGACTACGGGTCGCTGATCCTCGTCACCGAGCGCTACCGCTCCACCGACGGCCGCGACATCGTCATCGTCGAGGCGTGGGTGAAGCAGGCGGCCGGCTGGCGGCTGCTGGTGCACCACGCCAACCAGCTCGCCGACCCGGGCGCTCCGCACGCCCACCCGACGCCGCAGGCGCGGCCGGCCGACGCGCCGCCGCCCGTGTGCGAGAATCCCTGCCTGGCGGTCCCCTACGAGCCGAAGGAAGCGGCGGAGGGCGACATCATCCGGTCGTTCCAGACGCTCGAGCGCGCCGTCACGCGCAATGACGCCGACGAGTGGGTGAAGCACATGGCGGACGAGTTCATCGTCTACCGCACGAAGCAGAACCTCACCACCAAGGCGATGCGCGCGCAGATGCTGCGCGACCACCGAGTGATCAATGCCGAGACGTTCGTCGCCGCCGTAGAGGCGATGAAGCTGTGGGTGTTCGGTGACGCCGCCGTGATGCGGGCCGACCACGTCATGCCGGGCAACCGGCGGCCGCCCTACCGGGCGACGCGCATCTGGGTGAAGCGCGACGGCCGCTGGCAGATGGCGATGAGCCAACAGACGACGAAGGCCGCCTGAGACGGGCACGACCGGCACCCGCGCCGCGCGGCGCGGGTGAAGACGCCGAAGGGGCCAGTCAGTTCAGGTCCCGGCGACCGACGACGGCCTCGGGTGGGGCGCGACAGCATCCGGTTCGATCGACGGGGTCGCCTTGGTCCGCTTCGGCTTGGCCTTCGCGGCCTTCGCCGCCTTGGCGGCCTTGGCTCCTGTGGCCTTGGCTCCTGCGGCCTCGGCGAGTGCCGATTTGCGTCTCGCGGGCTTCACCGCGAGCGCCTGGACGTCGGCGGCCGCCTCGCCCGGCACAACGTCAGCTCGAACGCCGTTCGCCGCGACGAGGTCGACCGTCTCGAGCGTCTCCGTCTCGAGCGCCGCCTGCCCGCGTTTCAGGGCCTTGATCTTCGAGACCTTGATCTTCGAGACCTGGAGTTTCGAGACCTTGGCTTTGGTGGCCTTGGACTTGCCAGCCTTGGTATGGTCGACGTCGGCTTTGGCAGCTTTCGACTTGCCCGCCTTGGCCTTCGGCGGCGCGGCGTCGCCGGTGCGCTCCGCCCGCAGGCGCGCCTCGAGGTCGCGCAGGATGTCGCGCAGGCCGAGATCGTCGGCGCAGTCCGCCGCCTCGGCAGGCGTGAACCAGCCGCGGCGCCGCTCGTCCATCTCCGGAAAAGCCACGAGTTCGTCGACAACCTCCAGCAGGTAGGTCGTCACCTGGCAGTCCTCGACCGCGTCCGCACGGCGCTTCAGATAGTGGTATCGGCCGATCGGCTCGGCGCGCACGCGGCCGCGCACGCCGGCCTCCTCGAGCGCCTCCTGCGCCGCCGCCTCGGCGTCGCTGCGGCCGCGCATCCGCCAGCCCTTCGGGATGATCCAGCGCTGGGTGTCGCGCGACGTCACGAGCAGCACGCTCAGCTCGTCGCCGTTCCACCGGATCGGTAGGGCGCCGACCTGCTGCCGCATGCTGGCGTGACTCCTTTGCGCGCGTGCGGGCCAGTGCCGACACGCTGGCCGCGAGTGTGGATGATTCGCGACCCCCGCGCGCCGGAAAACGACGGCGGCGGCAGCAGCGGCCAAGACACCGGCCCGCGGTAATCGTCGGGACGACGATTGCGGGCCCCGGAAACGAAAAGGCCCGCCCCTGGGGTACGGGGGCGGGCCCATCGCGCTGCCATGGACCGATGGGGGGAACGGTCCTCGGCTACCGCGACGGTCCGGGGGAAGACCGTCTGATCATAAAATGGAGTCAGTTCGCTTTGGTTCCAAGGGCACGGCGATTTTTTTTCCGCGCCCGCGAGCCATCGTCGCCTTCCTGCCGCCCGGAGCCATTCGGACGCCGGCAAAGGCAGCTCTCCGACAAACGCTGGTTTCCGGTAAGATGTTGTTTCGGGATCGCTTTTCGTCCGCGCCCGGTGCGCTGCCCACGCCGGGTGGCGGCCTGCCGCCAACCAAGGGCCTGAGTGAGGCTGACGAGACCAAGACGGGAGAAGGGGCGTGCCGGATGCGAAAAAGACTCCCCGCGGTCGCGGGCCGCGACCGTGGAAAGCCTCGCCGTCAAAACGCGGGAGGACCGGTGGCCCTCCCGGCCGATGTCAGTCGAGCGGCTCGACCATGCGGACCTCAGGACCCTTCGGGCCCTGGCCGACGGTGACGCGCACCCGCTGGCCTTCCGCCAGCGACGACACGCCGGAGCGCTGCAGCGCTGTCACGTGCACGAACACGTCCTTGCCACCGCGGTCGGGAGCGATGAAGCCGAACCCCTTCTCGGGATTGTACCACTTCACCGCGCCGATCAGCTCCTCGCCGGGGCCGGTGTCGCGCGGCTCGCGGCTGAAGCCGCCGCCGCCACCACCGCCATCGCGCGGGCCCGGCCGCGGGGTGCGCGGGCGCGCCTCGGCGGTGCTCGCGTCGACCGCCACCACTTCGGTGACCTGGCGGCCCTTCTGGCCGATGCCGACCCGCACGGTCAACGTCGCGCCGGGGTCCACGGCCTCGTGCCCGGCCGCCTCGAGGGCGCGCGCGTGCATGAAGACGTCACCCGATCCGTCGGTCAGCTCGACGAATCCGAAACCCTTCTCGGGGTTGAACCACTTGACGATCGCCTGCAGCGTCGGTCCGCTCGGGGCGGCGAAGCTCGGGGTATCGTCTGTGCGTGGCCGCTGAAAGCCACGGTCCGGCTGCTGAAAGTCGTCGTCAAAACCGCGGCGGCGCGGCTCGCGGAAGTCCCGGTGTCGGCTCATCGGATGTCCATTCGGTCCTGGCTGCACTTCATAGGCTCAACAGATCGGCAAACGTCAAGCGGCGACAACGAACTTCAGCACGATTCGGGCCAAAAAGACCCGATCGCACGGCCTGACGTGGCCCCGACACGTCACAAGGACGTTTCGACCGCCGGTCCGCCCCTCACGATGACGTCGAATGCCCCCCGAGCGCAACTCTTTCGCGCGTCTGCAGCTATTTTCCGCCTCATGCGTTGTCGCCGCGCGCACCGGCGCCGGGGGAAGCCAGCATGACAGTCGAGCAAGGCATGGCGTTCGCCATCGTCGGCGCCATGATGGCCGTGCTGATCAGCGGCCGGCTGCGCTACGACCTCGTCGCCGTGCTGGCGCTGCTGGTGGCGGTGGCCGCCGGTCTGGTGCCCTACGACGCCGCCTTCTCCGGCTTCAGCGACGACATCGTGGTGATCGTCGGCAGCGCGCTCGTCGTCAGCGCCACCATCGCCCGCAGCGGCGTCACCGACGCCGTCGTGCAGCGTCTCGCGCCCCGGTTGAAGACGGTGCGCCTGCAGCTCTTCGCGCTGACCGGCACGGTGGCGCTGCTGTCCGCGTTCGTGAAGAACATCGGCGCGCTCGCCATCGTGCTGCCGGTCGCCTTCCAGATGGCGCGGCGCTCCGCGGTGTCGCCGTCGCTGTTCCTGATGCCGATGGCGTTCGCCTCGCTGCTCGGCGGGCTGATGACGCTGGTCGGCACCTCGCCGAACATCATCGTCTCGCGGGTGCGGGCGGAGATGGGCGGCGAGCCGTTCGGCATGTTCGACTTCCTGCCGGTCGGCGGCGCGCTGACGCTGGTCGGCGTGACGTTCCTGGTGCTGTGCTACCGGCTGCTGCCCGAGCGCGTCCCCGCCACGGGCGGGCTCGACGCGGCGATCGACATCAAGGACTACATGACCGAGGCGTCGGTCGGCGCCGGCTCGCCGCTCGTCGGCAAGACGATCGCCGACGTGCAGCGGCTCGCCGACGGGCAGGGCATGGTGACGGCGGTGCTGCGCGCCGGCCGGCGCATGCCGCCATTGCCGGACGTGGTGCTGCGCGAGGCCGACATGCTGCTGCTCGAGGGGCGGCCGGAGGGGCTCGACCGCATGGTGGCGGGCGCCGGGCTGACGCTCGCCAAGGACCGGATGCCGACGGCGGAGCATCCGGAGGACGAGATCGGCGCGTTCGAGGCGGTGGTCGGCGAGAGCTCGCGGCTGGTCGGCCTGACCGCCAAGGACCTGGCGCTGTTCCAGGCGTTCGGCGTCAACCTCCTGGCGATCAGCCGGCGCGGCACGCGCTTCAGCGACCGGCTCGGCGACGTGACGCTGCAGGCGGGCGACGTGGTGGTGCTGCAGGGGCTGTTGAGACGGATGCCGGAGGTGCTCAGGGAGCTCGGCTGCCTGCCGCTCGCCGAACGGCGCATCCGCCTCGGCAGCGTGCGCCGCGGGCTGGTGCCGGTGGCGATCCTCGCGGCAGCGATGGTGGCCACCGCCTTCGGCCTCGTGCCGGTGGCGATCGCCTTCTTCGCCGCGGCGGCGCTGATGGTGCTCGTCAAGGCGATGCCGCTGCGCGAGGTCTACGGCGCCATCGAAGGGCCGATCCTGGTGATGCTCGCCGCCCTCATTCCGGTGGCCGACACGCTGCGCACCACCGGCGCGACCGACCTCATCGCCGCCGGCCTGTCGAGCGTCGCCGCCACGCTGCCGGCGTGGGGATCGCTGGCGCTGATCCTCGCCGCGGCGATGGCGGTGACGCCATTCCTCAACAACGCCGCCACCGTGCTGGTGATGGCGCCGATCGCCGCGGCGTTCGCCACCCAGCTCGGCTACCGGCCCGATGCCTTCCTGATGGCGGTGGCGATCGGCGCCGGCTGCGACTTCCTCACGCCGATCGGCCACCAATGCAACACGCTGGTGTTCGGCCCCGGCGGCTACCGCTTCGGCGACTACGCCCGCCTCGGGCTGCCCTTGTCGGTGATCGTCATCGCGGTGGCGGTGCCGCTGCTCATCGTGGTGTTTCCGCCGTGAGCCGGCGCCGGCACAAAGCTGTGCCCCGGCTGCACCATTCCCGGGCGATCTCATTGCTGGCGCGCTCGTGTCTTGGTTCGACCGCAGCTTTCGCGTAGCCTTCGGATTCGGCCGTTTGCCTCCAGCGGCCGCCGATCGACATCAGGAACCCGTCCGCATGCTGGCCGCCATCCGCGAGCTGTTCGCCGAGCTTTCCGGCGATGCGCCGCGCAAGCACTTCGCCGAGGACGACCAGCGGCTCGCCGTGGCGGCGCTGCTCGTCCACATCGTCTCGATCGACGGCGTCGTCACCGATGCCGAGCGCGCCACCATGCGCGCCGTGCTGCGCGACCGCTACGGCCTGTCGGAGGCCGACACGGAATCGCTGGTCGCCGAGGCGAGCCGGCGCGACGACGAGGCGGTCGACCTCTACGGCTTCACCTCCGTGTTGAAGCGCACGCTCGACGAGGACGGCCGCAAGCGCGTCATCGAGATGATGTGGGAGACGGTGTTCGCCGACGGCGAGGTGTCCGAGTTCGAGGACAACACCGTGTGGCGGGTCGCCGAGCTGCTCGGCGTGTCGAGCCGCGAGCGCATCGAGCTGAAGCGCGGTGCCGCGCATCGCCACGGCGCCGATGCGCTGGTGGAGCCGGGCGCCACGGCGGAGGGCGAAGGCAAGGCATGACCGCCGCGCCGGCGCAGATGCGGGACTTTCCGGCGAGCGGCCGTCCGCCGCGGGTGCTGGTCGTGCTGCACCAGGAGCACTCGACGCCGGGGCGCGTCGGCAAGGCGCTGACGGCGCGCGGCTTCCACCTCGACGTCCGTCGGCCGCGTTTCGGCGACAGCCTGCCGGCAAGCCTCGACGAGCACGCCGGCGCGGTGGTGTTCGGCGGGCCGATGAGCGCCAACGACGGTGACGCCTTCATCCGCCGCGAGATCGACTGGCACGCCGTGCCGCTGAAGGAAGAGGCGCCCTATCTCGGCATCTGCCTTGGTGCGCAGATGCTCGCCCGCCACCTGGGGGCGCGCGTCTACGGCCACGCCGAGGGCCTCGTGGAGATCGGCTACTACCCGATCGAGCCGACGGAGGCGGGGGCTGCGACGTTCGAGTGGCCGCGTCGCGTCTACCAGTGGCATCGCGAGGGCTTCGACCTGCCGGAGGGCGCCGAGCTCCTGGCGAGCGGCGGCGGCCCGTTCCCGAACCAGGCGATCCGCGTCGGGCCCTCGGCGTACGGCTTGCAGTTCCATCCGGAGCTGACGCTCGCCATGGTGTACCGCTGGACGACGATCGGCCACGAGCGGCTGAAGCTGCCGGGCGCGCAGCCGCGGCCGGTGCACTTCGCCGACCGCCTGCTCTACGACGCGGCGGTGCGCGAGTGGCTGGAGCGCTTCCTCGACCACTGGATCGGCCGCGCCGACGGCGTGCCCGCGGGCGTCGCGCCGCCACCGGCGGACTGAGCGGCCCGGGCTCCGAACGCCGCGGTCAGGGGAGGCTGAGGAAGGAGTCCAGCACCTTCTTCGGCCCGGCCTTCTCGAAGGCGACGCTCACCTTGTTGCCGTCCACCGATGAAACCTTGCCGTAGCCGAACTTCTGGTGGAACACGCGGGCGCCGATGGCGAACTTCGCCGGCTCCTCGACGACGCTGCGCGCGACGATCTCGCCCTCGATGAGGCGCACCGGCGCCGGCCGCGCGCCGGTGGCCGACGCCTCGTGGGTGCGGGCGCGGGCGCGCTCCCAGCCGGGCGTCGCATAGTGCGACGACTGGAACGGCTCCATGCGGTCGAAGCGGCTCTGGCCGTAGCCGCCGTAGCCGCCGGCGCCGCCCTGCTCGCGGACCGCCACGTGGTCGGCCGGCAGTTCGTCGAGAAAGCGCGACGGGATCGAGGCGTTCCACAGCCCGTGGATGCGTCGGTTGGAGGCGAACCAGACGAAGACGCGCTTGCGCGCCCGTGTCAGGCCGACATAGGCGAGCCGGCGCTCCTCCTCGAGGCCGGACTGGCCGGATTCGTCCAGCGCCCGCTGGTGCGGGAACAGCCCCTCCTCCCAGCCGGGCAGGAAGACGGTGTCGAACTCGAGCCCCTTCGCCGCATGCAGCGTCATCAGCGTGACGGCGTCGGTTCCGGCCTCGCTATCGGTGTCGACGACCAGCGCGATGTGCTCGAGGAAGGCCTGCAGGCTCTCGAAGTCCTGCATGGCGCGCACCAGTTCCTTCAGGTTCTCGAGCCGCCCCGGCGCGTCGGGCGAGCGGTCCTGCCGCCACATCTCGGTGTAGCCCGACTCGTCGAGCACGATCTCGGCGAGCTCGCCGTGTGGCCGCCGTTCCAGCTCGGCGCGCCAACGGGCGAACGAGGAGAGCAGGTCGCGCAGCGTCGAGCGCGCCTTCGGCTTCAGCTCCTCGCTCTCGACGAGCTCGGCGGCCGCCTGCATCAGCGGCACGCGACGGGCGCGGGCGACGTCGTGCAACAGGCGGACGGTGGCGTCGCCGAGGCCGCGCTTCGGCGTGTTGACGATGCGCTCGAAGGCGAGGTCGTCGGCCGGCTGGGCGGTGGCGCGCAGATAGGCGAGCGCGTCGCGGATCTCGGCCCGCTCGTAGAAGCGCGGGCCGCCGACGACGCGGTAGGGAAGCCCGAGGGTGACGAAGCGATCCTCGAACTCGCGCATCTGGAAGGAGGCGCGCATCAGGATCGCCATCTCGTCGAGCTTGTGGCCCTTGCGCTGCAGGCTCTCGATCTCCTCGCCGATGGCGCGCGCCTCCTCCTGCGAATCCCAGGCGGAGGCGACGGTGACCTTTTCGGCGTCGGGGTCGACGATCTCGGTGAACAGCGTCTTGCCGAGCCGGCCCTTGTTGTTGGCGATGAGGTGGGAGGCGCTGGCGAGGATCGGCGCGGTGGAACGGTAGTTGCGCTCCAGCCGCACGACGGCGGCGCCGGGGAAGTCGTGCTCGAAGCGCAGGATGTTGTCGACGTCGGCGCCGCGCCAGCCGTAGATCGACTGGTCGTCGTCGCCGACGCAGCAGAGGTTCGACCGCCCCTGGGCGAGCAGGCGGAGCCACAAATACTGCGCCGTGTTGGTGTCCTGGTACTCGTCGACCAGCATGTAGCGGAAGCGCCGCTGGTAGTCGGCGAGCACGTCCGGGTGGGCGCGGAACACCTCGATCGGCAGCACCAGCAGGTCGCCGAAGTCGGTGGCGTTGAGCGTCTTCAGGCGATCCTGGTAGGCGGCGTAGAGCGCCTGGCCCTTGCCGCCGGCGAACGCCCGGCCCTCGCCCGGCGGCACGGCGGGCGGCAAGAGGCCGCGGTTCTTCCAGCCGTCGATGAGGTTGGCGAGCTGGCGGGCCGGCCAGCGCTTCTCGTCGATGCCCTCGGCCTGCAGGAGCTGCTTCATCAGCCGCAGCTGGTCGTCGGTGTCGAGGATGGTGAAGTCGGGGCGCAGGCCGACGAGCTCGGCATTGCGGCGCAGGATGCGCGTGCCGATCGAGTGGAAGGTGCCGAGCCAGCTCATGCCCTCGGCCGACGGGCCGATCAGGCCGGCGATGCGGTGGCGCATCTCGCGCGCCGCCTTGTTGGTGAAGGTGACGGCGAGGATCTGGTAGGGGGCGGCGCGGCCGGTCGCCAGGATGTGGGCGATACGGGTGGTCAGCACGCGCGTCTTGCCGGTGCCGGCGCCGGCGAGCACCAGCACCGGTCCGTCGAGCGTCTCGACGGCGCGGCGCTGCTCGGGATTGAGGCCGTCCAGATAGCGCGGCGCGGCCGTCCCGAGCGCGCGCGCGGCGATGCCGCCCGGCTGCGGCGCCGGCGCGGTCATGGCGGTGTCGCGCGCAGCTCTGTCGGGAACGTGCGGCACGCGGCCTGCGGGTGACGCCATGCGGACGGCCTCTCGCCGGTGATCGGAAGCGGCGGCGAATCGCCGGGTCGCTGCCACGATACATGAACAAACCGGGCCCGGCTCGCGGGGACGCGGCGTTCGACGCCCGTCCGCTCGCAGCAGGCTGGAGCCCGCTGCCGCCGAGGGCCGGTCGACGGATGGTTGACCGTCAGATGGACTTCGCCGGCCGCGCGGGCAAGGCCTCGCGGACGCGGCGGGTGGTCGCCCACAGGGCGAACGAGGCGAGACCAAGCGCCGCGATGAACAGCGGCAGCGACCACCAGGCGACGTCGACGGCGTGGCCGACGGCGATGCCGGTGACGGCGCCGGCGACCATCTGCAGGAAGCCCATCAGCGAGGAGGCGCTGCCGGCGCGCTCCGGGAACGGCATGATCGCCGCCGCCGTCGCCTGCGGCAGGGCGAGCCCGAGCCCGCCGAGATAGACCATCATCGGCACGAAGATCTCGGTCGGGTGGCCGGGGCCGAGGAAGACGGCGGCGAGCATCAGGACGCCGCCGGCGGCGTTCATGCCGGTGCCGAGCCCCATCACCCGCGACAGACCGAGCCGCATGACGATGCGCTGGCCGGCGAGCGAGCCGGCGGTGAAGGCGAGCGCGCCGAGGCCGAAGGCGAGGCCGTAACCGATGCGGCCGAGCCCGTAGTGGTCCTGCAGCACGAACGAGGAGCCGGAGATGTAGGCGAACAGCCCGGCGTAGACGGCGCACAGGATCGCCGTGTTGGCGCGGAACGAGCCGGCCCCGAGGATGGTGCGGAAGTCGGCGAGGATGCTGCGCGCCGACAGCGTCGCCGCCGGGTCGGCCGGCCGCGTCTCCGGCAGGCGGGTGAGCGCGACGAGCGCCAGCACACCGCCGAACGCCACCGTGAAGACGAACGAGGTGCGCCAGCCGCCGATGCCGTCGAGCAGCCCGCCGATGGTCGGCGCGACCGCCGGCACGACGCCCATGATGGCCCCCATGCGGCCGAGCTCCTGGCCGGCGCGCGGCCCCTCGTAGAGGTCGCGGACGATCGAGCGGGCGAGGATGACGGGGCCGGCGCCGCCGAGCGCCTGCACGAAGCGGCCGGCGATCAGCGCCTCGATCGACGGGGCGAGCGCACAGGCAACGGTGCCGACGAGCAGGATGGCGAGGCCGGCGATCAGCATCGGCCGACGCCCGAAGCGATCGGCGAGCGGCCCGTAGACGAGCATCCCGGCGGCGAAACCGACGAGGAACACCGACAGCGTCAGCTGCACCTCGGCGATCGAGGCGTCGAAGTCGCGCACGATCTGCGGCAGCGACGGCAGGTACATGTCGGTCGACAGCGGACCGATGGCCGTCAGCAGGGCGAGCACGATGGTGAGCGCGATCGATCCCGGCTTCAGCACCGCATGCCGTCCTCATGCCGGAAAAAGTGAAGGAAGCCGGAAATGCGAAGAATGCCGGAAATGCGAAGGCACCCGCGCCGCGGGCGGCGGGGTGCCTCGGATGTCTTCGTCTCGACTGAACCCACCGGGTCTCGACTGAACCCACCGGCGGCGGATCGGCCGGTCGGCGCCACGCCGACCGGGGGGATCACGCCGGAAGGATCACTCGGCGGCGGCGATCGGCGCCGTCTTGCCGCGGGCGTCGCGCTTCTCGACGATGCGGGCCGCCTTGCCGGTGAGGCCGCGCAGATAATAGAGCTTCGCCCGGCGGACCTTGCCGCGCCGCACCAGGTCGACCGACTCGATCATCGGCGAATAGATCGGGAAGACGCGCTCGACGCCCTCGCCGTAGGAGATCTTGCGGACCGTGAAGCTCTCCGCCAGCCCGGCGCCGCCGCGGGCGATGCAGACGCCCTCGTAGGCCTGCACGCGGGTGCGGGTGCCTTCGGTGACGCGCACGTTCACCTTGACGGTGTCGCCGGGGGAGAAAGCGGGCAGCGTGCGCTTCGCGGTGATCACCGCCATCTGCTCGTGGTTGAGCTCGTCGATAATGTTCATGGCCGTCGTCTCTTCCGTACCGCCGCCGGACGCCGCGACGCCCGGACCTGCCCGCGTCCGCGCGCTGTCGAGGCGATTGCGTTCCTGAGGGAAACTCGGGCGTCGCAATATACGAATCCGAACGGCTTGTCGATTCCGATGTGGCAGCGGCGGCGCGTCGCGATTGACGGCCGCGGTCCCGCTCGCTATAGACCCGCACCAACGGCGGCCCGGTGGGCGGCCCTCTGTGCATTTCGGCCCGTGGCTCCGAACCCGGAGTTCCGTCGGCCCGCACCGGAAAGAACCCGGATAGACCATGGCGAACACCTCCTCGGCCAAGAAGATGGCCCGCAAGATCGTCACCCGCACCGATGTCAATCGGGCGCGACGCAGCCGGGTGCGCACCTACCTGAAGAAGGTCGAGGAGGCGATCGCCTCCGGCGACGCCGCCGCCGCCAAGGCGGCATTCTCGATCGCCGAGCCCGAGCTGATGCGGGCCGCCTCGAAGGGCGTCGTCCACAAGAACACCGCCTCCCGCAAGGTGTCGCGGCTCGCTGCCCGCGTGAAGGCCGTCGCCGTCTGAGCGACGACGGCCCGGCGCGGCACGTCGCCAGCCGGATACAACCGAGAGTTTACCCCAAGGCCTGGCCGTGTGCCGGGCCTTTCTGCGTTCGGTCGTTGCCGTGAGAGCGTGGCGAACGGAAGAATTCCGCCACTGTCAAGCCCTCCGTCGGCTCGTCCACGGCGATCCACAGGGCAAGTCGGCTAACCTTTGCGAGCGTGCCACAGCACCCTTTGCCGGCTTCCAAGCTGACTCGAAAAGCTGGGGTTGTCCAAGCCGTTACGGACAGGTCGCGAAATGGCGGCGGCGCCGCCCCTGCAACGGTGCGAGTCAAGGCTTCCGGCTAATAAATATTTGTCCGGGCCGCGCCCTTGCGACGCCGCAGCCGTGGCATTCCGGCAAGGCGTTGAGTCTGAACGCCTTGCCTTGAAACCGCGGCGGCGCCAGCCGCGATTGCGGCCGAGTCAAGGGGCGCCCACACCGTCGCAACCCGATTCAGGCTGTTGCGGCCCCCCCCGGCCCTGTGTATTTTCAAATCCATCGGGGGCGCACCTCCCGGCTCAGCAACAATTGAGTATCGTTCCAGCGCCTATAATGGGCGAGGCGTTCTTTTTGTCCCTGTTCTAATGCGTCCTACCAGAATCGAATTAGGGTCTTTGAGAATGAACGCCGACTGGAACCTCCGGGCTAGACTGTAGCGGACAACGTCTGTACGTCGATCCCGACGAAGTAACCTCCATTTTCAAGTTCGAGGCGGCGGCGCAGCATGCCGCGAAGGGAACGTCATGCCTGCTGACGCAACGAACTCCTATGCCGGCGACGTATCGCCCGACGAGGCCTGGACCCTGCTCGGCGATGACCCGAGGGCGGTGCTGGTCGACGTGCGGACGGTGCCGGAGTGGAACTTCGTCGGCACGCCGGATCTCAGGCCGCTCGGCAAGCAGGCGCTGCTCGTCGAGTGGCAGAGCTTCCCTCCGGCCGGGCCGCGACCCGACTTCGTCGCCACGGTGGCACGCCAGCTCGCCGAGCAGGGCGTGCCGAAGGATGCGCCGGTGCTGCTGCTCTGCCGCTCCGGCGCACGCAGCCGCTCGGCGGCGATCGCGCTGACGGCGGCGGGCTTCACGCGCGCTCTCAATGTCGACGGCGGCTTCGAGGGGCCGCTCGACGGCGACGGGCATCGCGGTGGCGTCGAGGGCTGGAAGGCCCGCGGCCTGCCATGGGCGCAGGGCTGATGCCCCAGTCGGGGGCGGTTCGCGCCGTACAGCCGAATCTCTGGAACAGGATCGAACCGCGGCCCGGCAGGGGGCGCGCAGGCGTGCGGGGGTACGCGAGCGAAGACGACGGGACGGGGCCGGTGGACGGGCCGGTGGCGACGACGAGGGCGACGATGGAAAACAGCGCGGACGACGAGAACGCGGACGGTGGCGGGGCGCTGGTGGAACCGGTGACGGTGGAATCTGCCACGGCGGAGACGGACGGCGCGGCTGCGCCGGCAGGTGATCGGCCGGCAGGCGATCCGCCGGCGGCCGGACCGTGCGACGGCTCCGGCGAGCCGGCCGCCGACGTCTGGGTGCGCGTCAAGGCCAGGCTGCGCGCAGAGTTCGGCGAGGCGGTGTTCACCAGCTGGTTCACGCGCCTCGATTTCGACAGCTGCGATCCGGCCGCCGTTCAGCTGTCGGTGCCGACGCGCTTTCTCAAGCAGTGGATTCAGGGCAATTACGGTGATCGCCTGGCGGCGCTCTGGCACGCCGAAGCGACCGACGCGCGGCGCATCGAGATCGCCGTGCGCACCGCCGGCCGTGGTCGCGCCGTCGCGGCGCCGGCCGCCGCGGTCGCCGTGCGCACCAGCGGCGAGCCGCGCCGCCCGGAGACGGCGGCCCGCCGCATGGCGGGATCGCCGTCGGCGGCGGGACCGTTGTCGCGCGCTGCGTTCGGACGGAGCGACGGCGGCCGTGGCGACGGCGTGCGCGACGTGGCGCTCGCCGGCTCGCCGCTCGACCCACGCTTCACCTTCGAGACCTTCCTGGAAGGCCGGGCGAACGCGCTCGCGCTCGCCGCCGGCCGCCAGGTGGCGACCGCCCGGCCGGGCGAGGCGGTGCCGTTCAACCCGCTGTTCGTGCAGGCGCCGGTCGGCTTCGGCAAGACGCACTTGTTGCAGGCGATCGCCGGCGAGGCGCAACGCGTCGGCGGACGGCGGGTGCTCTATCTCACCGCCGAGCACTTCGTGTTCCGCTTCGTCGCGGCGCTGAAGGCGCAGACGGCGCTGTCGTTCAAGGAGGGCCTGCGCGAGATCGACCTTTTGATCATCGACGACATGCAGTTCCTGCAGGGTGACCGCAGCCAGGAGGAGTTCTGCCACACCCTCAACGCGCTGATCGACGGCGCCCGGCAGGTGGTGGTGGCCGGCGACCGGCCGCCGGGCGAGCTCGAGGCGCTCGATGCGCGCGTGCGCTCGCGGCTGACCGGCGGGCTGCTCGTCGAGATCCAGCCCCCCGACGGGGAGCTCCGGCGGCGCATCCTCTCCCAGCGCCTCGACGCGCAGCGCGTCGCATTCCCCGGCATCGAGGTGCCGGACGCGGTGATCGACTTCGTCGCCCGCTCGGTCGCCACCAACGGCCGTGACCTCGAGGGCGCGGCGAACCGCCTCGTCGCTCACAACCAGCTGACCGGCGCGCCGATCTCCATCGAGATGGCGGAGGCGGTGCTGCGCGACCTGATGAAGGCGCGCGAGCCGCGGCGGGTGCGCATCGAGGATATCCAGCGCGTCGTCGCCCGCCACTACTCGATCCCGAAGACCGACCTCGTCTCGGCCCGCCGCACCCAGGCGATCGTGCGGCCGCGGCAGATCGCGATGTTCCTCGCCAAGGTGATGACGCCGCGCTCGCTGCCGGAGATCGGCCGGCGCTTCGGCGGCCGCGACCACACCACCGTGCTGCACGCGGTGCGCAAGATCGACGAGCTCGCGAAGACCGACGTGCGTCTCGCCGACGACATCGAGACGCTGAAGCGGCTGATCGAGGACGAGCCGATCCGCTGAGGTCGCCCGCCGCGTCGCGCGGCGGAGTGTTGCGGCACTGTCCGGATGCGTCCGGACAGTGCTTGCATATCCAACCGGCAACGGGCAGGTTTCGCTCCCCGGCGCCGGACCCTCCGTCGCCGGTCCCTCTCCTTGTCACCGAAGACGGACGAAGACCGATGCGCGCGACCCTGGAGCGGGCCCACCTGCTGAAGACGCTGTCGCACGTGCACCGCGTCGTCGAGCGCCGCAACACCATCCCGATCCTCTCCAACGTGCTCGTGCAGGCGAGCGGCGGCGAGGTGCGGCTGAAGGCGACCGACCTCGACCTCGAGATCACCGAGACGACGCCGGCGATGATCGAGCAGGGCGGCGCCACCACCGTCCCCGCCCACCTGCTGCACGACATCGTCCGCAAGCTGCCGGACGGCGCACAGGTGTCGCTCGAGACGGCACCCGACGGCGCGACCTTGTCGATCCGCTCCGGCCGCTCGCGCTTCAGCCTGCAGATGCTGCCGGAATCGGACTTCCCCGACATCACCGCCGGGCCGTTCACCCACCGCTTCGAGATGAAGGCGGCCGACCTGCGGCGCCTCATCGACCGCACGCAGTTCGCCATCTCCACCGAGGAGACGCGCTACTACCTGAACGGCATCTACCTGCACACGCTGGACACCCGCGCCGGCGCGACGCTCAGGGCGGTCGCCACCGACGGCCACCGCCTCGCCCAGGCGGACTTCGCGGCGCCGGAGGGATCGGCCGGCATGCCGGGCGTCATCGTGCCGCGCAAGACCGTCGGCGAGATCAAGAACCTGCTCGACGACGCCGAGGCGGTCGTCACCGTCGAACTGTCGGAGTCCAAGCTGCGCGTCTCGGTCGGCTCGGTGGTGCTCACCTCGAAGCTGATCGACGGCACCTTCCCCGACTACGCGCGCGTCATCCCGCAGGGCAACGACAAGGAGCTCGCCGTCGAGCGCGACGAGTTCAAGACCGCCGTCGACCGCGTCTCGACGGTGTCGAGCGAGCGCGGCCGGGCGGTGAAGCTGTCGATCTCCGAGGGCAAGCTGGTGCTTGCGGTGAACAACCCGGATTCCGGCTCGGCGAGCGAGGAGCTCGGCGCCGAATACGAGGACGAGGCGCTGGAGATCGGCTTCAACGCCCGCTACCTGCTCGACATCGCCGACCAGATCGGCAGCGGCACGATGCGCTTCCGCCTCGCCGATCCCGGCTCGCCGACACTCATCCAGGACGGCAGCGACGAGAGCGCGCTCTTCGTGCTGATGCCGATGCGGGTGTGACGGCGACCGGTCCCGGAGGCGCCGCGGCGCCGTTCCTGTCGACCCTGCGGCTGACCGACTTCCGCAACTATCCACAGCTGGTGCTGCCGCTCGCGGCCGGCGCGGTGGTGCTCGTCGGCGACAACGGCGCCGGCAAGACCAACCTGCTCGAGGCGGTGTCGTTCCTCAGCCCCGGCCGAGGACTCAGGCGCGCCGGCAACGAGGCGGTGGCGCGCCGCGGCTCGCCCGGCGCGTGGGCGGTGGCGGCGACGCTGGAAACGCCGGACGGCGCCACCGCGATTGGCACCGGGCTCGCCGCCGCCGCCGATGCCGGGCGGGCGCGGCGGGTACGCATCGACGGGCGCGACGCCACCGCCGAGGCGCTGTCGCGCCATCTCGCCGTGCTCTGGCTGACGCCGGCGATGGACGGGCTGTTCACCGGCCCGCCCGGCGACCGCCGCCGCTTCCTCGACCGCCTGGTGCTCGCCGTCGACGCCGGCCACGCCGCCCGCGTCGCCGCCTACGAGCGGGCGATGACGGAGCGCAACCGGCTGCTGGAGGCGGGCGACGCCGATCCGCGCTGGCTCGACGCGGTGGAGGCGCAACTCGCCGAGGCGGGGGTGGCGATGGCGGCGGCCCGGCGGGAACTCGTCGGCTGCCTCGACCGGCTCGCCGAGGCGGCGGAGGGCGGCGACTTTCCCGCCGCCGGCCTGGCGCTCGAGGGCGACCTCGAGGCCGACCTCGCCGATCGCCCCGCCACCGCCGCCGAGGACGGCTTCCGCGCCGCGCTGCGTGACGGGCGCGGCCGCGACCGCGCCGCCGGCCGCACGCTCGCCGGCCCGCACCGCAGCGACCTCGTCGTCCACCATCGCGAGAAGGCGATGCCGGCGGCGCTGTCGTCCACCGGCGAGCAGAAGGCGCTCCTGATCGGCCTCGTGCTGGCGCATGCCGAACTGGTCGCGACGCTGACCGGCCGCACGCCCGTGCTCTTGCTCGATGAGGTGGCCGCCCATCTCGACGCCCGCCGGCGCGCCGGCCTGTTCGCCCGCATCGCCCGGCTCGGCGCGCAGACCTTCATGACCGGCACCGACGCCGCACTGTTCGCGCTGCTGGAGGGGCCGGGCGCGCGCTTTTCGGTGGCGGCGGGGACGGTGACGGCGGACTGAGGGATACCTCGCGGACTGTGACTCGGCGCCAAATGCCATTGTGCAACCGCATTCTACCGTCACACGTCCGCGCGTTAGCGGCCTTCGGCCGCGAGATTCGCCGTCGCCGGCCGCGGCGGATCGTCCGAGCCATGCCAGAACATTGAGGGCGGGCGTGCAGCGTCTCGTCGAACGTCTCTTCGATCGCCACGCCGTCGTGGCGACCTCGCTCGTGCTGCTGGTCGCGCTCGCGTCGCCGGCGCTTGCCGAACCGCCGGCCGCCGGCCCGGTGCTGCCGGCCGCGGTGGCCGAGCATTTCCGCGCGCAAGGCGTCACCGTCGATCCGCAGCAGCTTGCCAGCCCGGAGGCCGGCAAGGCGCCGCAGGCGGCCGCTGCAAGCGTCGATGGGCCGGCCGCAGGCGAACCCTTGCGGGTCGGCGTCTACCAGCGCGGCACCTCGGCGACGATCGCCACCATTCCGATCGATGCGAAGAGCTACGCGACCGCCTGGCTGCCCGGTCCGTCGTTCGGCGGAAGCGGCATCGACCGCCTGACCGCCGTCCATCCGGAGGGCCGGTCGACCGCGGAGCTGTCCGACGGCACGCTGAAGAAGCTGGTCGACGATCGCGGCGAGTTCGTCGCGCTCGGCCGCGAGGGCTCGAAGCGTACGCTCACCGTCGCCTTCCACTACGGCTACAAGAGCGACCGTCGCGTCGTCGTATTGCCCGACGGCATCGGCGGGACGACCGCCGCCGCGGCCGCCCCGCCGGACGGCGGTGCCTCGGCGACCGCGGCCGCCGCCGGCAAGCTGCAGGTTCGCCTCGGGGTGAAAACCTGCAAGCACTGGCCGAAGGCGCCGCAGCTCGTCGACGCCTGGATCGAGATCAACCCGAAGCACAAGCCCGACGGCCGCGTGCCGGCGTCCTTCCCGCTCGAGAAGCGCGTCGGCACGTTGTTCGCCACCACGCTGGACACCGCAAAGCTCGCGCAGGTGCGCCGCGACCCTGAGAAGGTGACGGCCGCCGTCGGCGCCGCCGCGGAAGCCGTCTGCACCACGCTCGGCAAGTCGAAGAAGCGCGATCTCTGCTCGGCGCTCGGCGGCGAGCAGGCGGCGACGATCGCCTGCCGGCGCATCCTCGCACCGTTCTCCGAGGGGCTCTGCCCGGCGGTGCGCGATGCCGCGGGGTGGAAGGCGATCGCCGTCGACGAGCAGCCGAACGCCTTGGCGAAACCCTACGAGGTGCGCTTCAGCGCCCGCTTCCTCAGCCCCTACGGCTACGCCTGGGTGAGCTCGACCGAGCCAAAGAAATACGGTCCGAAGAGCGACCTGCTCGAGGCGACCCTCAAGCTGCCGTGCTGGGATGTCTACGAGGCGCCGGTGACGATGACCGGCAGCTACCAGTGGCCGACGTGCTTCTCGCCCTATGCCGAGGCGAAGGCGACCGTGCAGTTCGCCAACTACATGAAGGGCTGGTACGCCTGGGCGGGCCTGTCGAACTGGAAGCTGACGGTGTTCCAGACGCAGGACTGCCTGGCGCGCAACTACCTCGAGGGGCCGTTCACCCCGGCCGGCGGCGCCAAGCTCGACGGCGGCTACGCGAACTGGAAGTTCTCCAACGCCAAGTGGGGCGGCCCGGACAACTTCGAGGCGCACATCAACTTCGCCGGCGACAAGATGTGGGGCAACGTCAAGGACGCCCGTCGCTCCCGCCGCACCAGCGAGCAGGCGACGCTCTACGGCGAGTTCTCCGGCAAGCGCGCGAAGTGAGCGCGGCGAGCGCCGAATCATGCGACGCCGCGCCCCTGCGGTGCGAGCGCAAGTCATTGTTTGAACAGTCTTTTTTCACCTCCCGCGCGGGCGAGTTGAACCCCTGCTGCGACCGTCTATAACGGGCGCGCGATATAGAGCACGCGCGCGCGTAACCACGGCGGACCATCACCGAATGACAGACGCGACCACCAGCGGCCCGGACGACTACGGCGCCCAGTCGATCAAGGTGCTGAAGGGCCTCGACGCGGTGCGCAAGCGGCCGGGCATGTACATCGGCGATACCGATGACGGCTCGGGCCTGCACCACATGGTCTACGAGGTGGTCGACAACGCCATCGACGAGGCGCTCGCAGGCTACGCCGACCGCGTGACGGTGACGCTCAATCCCGACGGCTCGTGCACCGTCACCGACAACGGCCGCGGCATCCCGACCGACATCCACATCGGCGAGGGCATCTCGGCGGCCGAGGTCATCATGACCCAGCTGCACGCCGGCGGTAAGTTCGACCAGAACTCCTACAAGGTCTCCGGTGGCCTGCACGGCGTCGGCGTCTCGGTGGTGAACGCGCTGTCGCAGTGGCTGACGCTGCGCATCCGCCGCGCCGGCAGCCTGTTCGCCATGAGCTTCACCCACGGCGTCGCCGACGCCCCGCTCGCCGCCATCGGCGATTCCGAGGGGCTGACCGGCACCGAGGTGACGTTCCTGCCGAGCCGCGAGACCTTCGGCGGCATCGTCGAGTTCGACTTCGCGACGCTCGAGCGGCGGCTGCGCGAGCTCGCCTTCCTGAACTCCGGCGTGCGCATCCTCCTGGAGGACCGCCGCGGCGTCGAGCCGCGCAAGGAAGAGCTCTACTACGAGGGCGGCGTCGCCGCGTTCGTGCGCTGGCTCGACCGCGCCAAGCATCCGCTGCTGCCCGAGCCGATCTACATGAAGGCCGAGCGCGACGGCATCGAGGTGGAAGTGGCGGCGTGGTGGAACGATTCGTACCACGAGCACACGCTCTGCTTCACCAACAACATCCCGCAGCGCGACGGCGGCACCCACCTCGCCGGCCTGCGCGGCGCACTGACCCGCCAGGTGACGGGATACGCCGAGAAGAGCGGCACCTCGAAGAAGGAGAAGGTGACGCTCACCGGCGACGACTGCCGCGAGGGCCTCACCTGCGTGCTCTCGGTGAAGGTGCCGGACCCGAAGTTCTCCTCGCAGACGAAGGACAAGCTCGTCTCCTCCGAGGTGCGCCCGGTGGTCGAGGCGGTGGTCAACGACGCGCTCGGCGCCTGGTTCGAGGAGCATCCCGCCGAGGCGAAGGCGGTGATCGGCAAGGTGGTCGAGGCCGCCGCCGCCCGCGAGGCGGCGCGCAAGGCGCGCGAACTCACCCGCCGCAAGGGGGCGCTCGACATCGCCTCGCTGCCCGGCAAGCTCGCCGACTGCCAGGAGCGCGACCCGGCGAAGTCGGAGCTGTTCATCGTCGAGGGCGATTCCGCCGGCGGCTCGGCGAAGAGCGGCCGCAACCGCGCCAATCAGGCGATCCTGCCGCTCCGCGGCAAGATCCTCAACGTCGAGCGCGCCCGCTTCGACAAGATGCTGTCGTCGGAGATGATCGGCACGCTGATCACCGCGCTCGGCACCGGCATCGGCGTCGAGGAGTTCAACCTCGAGAAGCTGCGCTACCACAAGATCATCATCATGACGGATGCCGACGTCGACGGCGCCCATATCCGCACGCTGCTGCTCACCTTCTTCTACCGGCAGATGCCGTCGCTGATCGACGCCGGCTACCTCTACATCGCGCAGCCGCCGCTCTACAAAATGCGCCGCGGCGCCTCCGAGCAGTACCTGAAGGACGAGCGGGCGCTGGAAGACTTCCTGGTCGACGCCGGCCTCGACGAGGCGACGCTGACGCTCGCGAACGGCGAGGTGCGCACCGGGCGCGACCTGCGCGCCGTCGTCGACGAGGCGCGCAAGGTGGCCGGCGGCCTCGACGCGCTGCACTCGCGCTATAGCCGCGACACCGTCGAGCAGGCGGCGATCGCCGGCGCGCTCAACGCCGAGATCGTCGCCGACAAGGCGAAGGCGGACGCCGCCGCCGCCTACATCGCCCGCCGCCTCGACATCCTCGCCGACGAGTTCGAGAAGGGCTGGCAAGGCAGCGCCGAGGCGGACGGGTCGCTGCGCTTCGAGCGCACCGTGCGCGGCGTCAAGGAGGTGACGCGCATCGACGCGGCGCTGCTCGGCTCGGCTGACGCGCGCAAGCTCGACGCGTTCGCCAGCCAGCTGCAGGAAGTCTACGGCAAGGCGGCGACGCTGAAGCGCCGTGACGTCGAGACGGTGGTGCGGGGCCCGCGGGCGCTGCTCGCCGCGGTCTTCGCCACCGGCCGGCGCGGCCTGACGCTGCAGCGCTACAAGGGGCTCGGCGAGATGAACGCCGAGCAGCTGTGGGAGACCACCCTCGACCCGAACGCCCGCTCGCTCTTGCAGGTGAAGGTGAAGGACGGCGACGACGCCGACGACATCTTCTCCAAGCTGATGGGAGACGAGGTGGAGCCGCGCCGCGAGTTCATCCAGGACAACGCCCTGTCGGTGGCGAACCTGGACGTCTGAGGCCGGCGTGGACGGGCGCGGGGCGCGTCCGTACCACCACCCTCTGTGGTCATCCCAGGCCTTGTGCCTGGGATCCAAGCAACGCCTGCCACATTGCGACGGTGGCGCGTGTCGAGAGGGATGGGTCCCAGGGACAAGCCCTGGGATGACTCCATCTGTTGGTTCAGGGCCGCTACACACCCGCCCCGTCGGTCCCCCGCTGGGGCGGCGCCGGCGGCTTCGGCGTGCCCGACAGGGCGGCCGTGAGCGCCTCGGCGGGGTTGGCGCCGGTGAAGCCGGCTTCGGCGAGGATGCGGTCGACCACCGGGGCGCTCGCGCGGTACTTCAACAGCTGGCCGACGAGGCCGTCGCCGAAGCTCTGGTCGCCGCCGCCGCCGTTCGCTGCCGCCAGCCCACTGCCACCAAACCCGCCGCCGAGGCCGCCGGTGTCGAAGATGCGCACGTCGGAGATGTTGGCGAGCGGCTTCACCGTTTCGGCGAGCGCTGCCGGGATCACCGCGATGCGCTCGCGCGTCAGCTCGTACTCGATGATCGCCGCCGACAGCTTGTTGCGCGCCTCGTTCAAGGCCGACTCGCGGTCGGCCTCTGCCATGCCGAGCTCGCGCACGCCGGCGGCGCGCAGCTTGGCGGCGTCCGCCTCGGCGGCAGCGAGCGTCTTCGTCGCCTCTGCCTGATCGAGCGCTGCCTGCTTCTGCGCGTCGGCCTGCACCTTGACGGCGGTCGCCTCCTTCTCGGCCTCGGTCTGCGCGGCGATGACGGCGATCTGGCGCTGCCGCTCGGCCACCTCGACGGCCTGGGCGGTCGACACCTTCTCGCCGGCGGCGACCGCCTTGGCGCGCGCCTCCTCGGCCTCCGCCGTGGCGACCGATTCCTCGCGGCTCTTGTTGGCGACCGCGATGGCGCTTTCCTGCGCGACGATCTGGATGTCGCGGTCGGCCTCGGTGCGGCGCTGCTTGACAGCGCGCTGGGCGACGATCTCGGCGCTTTCCCGCGCTTCGCGCGCCTTCGCCTCGCGCTCGGCGATCGCCTGCTCGGCGCCGATGCGCGCCTCCTCCTCGGCGCGCCGCGCCTCGTTCTCCTTGAGTGCCGTCTCGGCGCGGGTGTCGGCGGTCTTGTTGGCGACGTCGCGCTGCTGGTCGAGCTCGGCCTCCTTCGAGGAGCGCTCGATCTCGAGCTTGCGCTGCTGCGCCTCGAGGTCCTTCTGGGCGATCGCCACCTCGGTGTCGCGGACGATCTCGTTGCGCTCCTTCTTGCGCGATTCCGTGATCTTGGTGAGCGTGGCGAGGCCTTCCGCGTCGAAGAAGTTGTTGGCGTTGAAGTACTGGATGTCGGTCTGGTCGAGGCGCGTCAGCGACACCGTCTCGAGCTCGAGGCCGTTCGACTGCAGGTCGGCGGCGACGGCATCCTGCACCGCCTTGACGAACTCGACGCGCTTTTCCTGCAGGTCGTTCAAGGGCATCGTCGCGGCGACCGAGCGCAGCGCGTCGACGAACTTCGCCTCGATCAGCTCGCGCAGCTCGTTGGCGTCGTTGGTGCGGTCGCCGAGGGTCTGGGCGGCGAGCGCGATCGAGGACGAGTCGGGCTTCACCCGGACGTAGAACTCGGCGCCGATGTCGACGCGCATGCGGTCCTTGGTGATCAAAGCCTCGTTCTCGCCGCGGCGCACTTCGAGCCGCAGCGTCTTGAGGTTCACCCAGGCGGTGGAGTGGAACACCGGCATGACGACGGAACCGCCGTCGAGCACCACCTTCTGGCCGCCGAGGCCGGTGCGCACATAGGCGCGGTCGCGCGAGGAGCGGGTATAGAGCGATGCCAGCACGAAGCCGATGGCGACGATGGCGGCGAGCCCGATGAGGGCCGGTACCAGGACTTCCCAGATCATGTGCCTGTCCTCGCTGAGGTGCGGCAGGGGCCGTCGGTCGGGCGGAGGCTAGCAGAGGCCGTCGCGTTGGCCGCGATCAGGTCTTCGAGAGGTGGGGGCCGGGCGACAGATCGTCGGTGGGTGCGATGACAAGGAACGACGATGTATCGCGGTCGACGAGAAGGACCGGCGCGCCGGTGGCGAACGGGCCGGTTCCGGGGGCGGCGCGGGCGGGCAGGAAGTGCCAGTTGCCGTGCGCGTCGAGCACCTTGATGCGGCCGGGCCTGCCCGCGTCGAGCGGGCCGAGCGTCACCTCGGCGACGCGGCCGACGAGGTCGGCGTCCTCGACGGCGTAGGTCTCGTCCTGCGGCACCAGGCGGGCGACCAGCCGGCTGCCCTGGCGCGTCACCGGCAGCGCCACGACGACGGCGACGCCGGCGGCGAGCAGCACCGGCAGCGGTGCCGCCAGCGTGCCCGCGATGTTCTGCACGAGGTAGCCGGTGGCGGCGAAGCCGGCGAGTAGCAGCATCAGCAGCACCAGCACGGGCACCCGTCCGGCATTCAGCCAGCCGAGGGCCCCGGAAAGCCAGCCACTCGCCTCGCCGTCGGCGTCCGCGTCGAAGTCGATCGCCTTGTCGAGGATCGAGCCGGCGGACAGGCCGGCGAGCAGCGACACCACCTCGATGACGAGCAGCCCCAGAAGCACGACGAGCGCGATGGCGAACGGCCGGACCTCGGGGGCGGTGATGAGTTCCATCGGCGGGCTTTTGCGACCTCTCTGGGGGACACGTCGGTCGATGGGGCGGCGGGCGACCCGGAGCGACTGCGTGCCGCTTCAGGCGACGGGATGACGGTGAGTCCGGCGACGCGACCGGTCGATCACCTAGCGGCTCAAGTCTTGGGCGTTCCGGTGCGGGCGCGCAACCGTGCCTCGATGGTCTGCTCGCGGTGGAGCCGCTCCAGTTCCTCGAGCTCGGCGGCGCCGGCGGGGAGCTCGCCGCCGGGTACGCCGGTCATGCGGGCGATCGACGCCGCCTTGCGGGCAACCCGGTCCTCCGGGCGTTCGGCCATGCCGCCGCCAGTCGCTGACGGACCACCGGCCTTCGCCTCGCTCTTCTTCAGTTCAGTGAGACGCGCTTCGGCGTCCTTGCGGGCGGCGACGACGGCCTGCAGCGCCTGGCGGCTCTCGTCGAGCCGCTCGTCGACGTCGGCAAGCGCCTTGTCGAGCGCGGCGACCTGGGCCTCGAGGTCGAGCTGCCGGCCGATCGCCGCCTTGGCGAGATCGTCGCGGCCCTGGGCGACGGCGGTGTCGATCTGCGTCTCGAGCTTGCCGCTCTCGGCGCGGAAGGCCTCGCGGCGGCTCTCGATGCGGTAGCGCTCGGCCTGCGCCTTGCCGACCTCGGCGCGTACCTCGTCGGCGGCCTTGTCGATCTCGCGGACCGCCTGCTCGACGACCGCGACGGTGTCGAGCGCCTCGGCGCGGTCGACGGCGGCGTGGGCGAAGCCGGCGATCAGGCGGCCCATGCGGGCGAGAATGCCTTCGTGGATCATCTCGGTCTCCTGCTGCTTCGCACCCCGCGGGGTGACGCCGATGTGGACGTTAAAGCCGTCGCCGTCGCGCACCAGCCGGGCCGGTGGTCCGCCGCGCCAGCCGGGACGGTAGCCGATGACGACGTAGGGCACGGAGGCGCGCCCCTCGACGGTGGCGATCGACACCTGCGCCGCGCCCTTCACGGCGAACAGCTTGTCGTCGAGCGGAAGGCCCTCCGGCGCGGCACCGCTGCGCCTTGCGGCGAAATCACGGAGGCCGAGCACCACCATCTGCGACGGCAGGCGGGTGGCGGTGCGCAGCCGCTCGTAGGCGAGGGCGTGCAGGGCGACGAGGTTGGCACCGGCGTCGCTGCCCTCCGTCATCGCCTCGAGGATCGCCATCATGCGCCCGTACTCGCCAAAGGTGGCCTCGATCGCCGCCCGCGCCGCCGCATCCGGGGCGAGGGCGTAGCGCAACGTGTCGGAGTGGATGGTCCGCGCCCGTTCGATCATCATGAAAGCATAAAGGACTCCATTGGTCCTTTCAAGAGATCGTGAGGGGGAGGTGGGCAGTGGGCAGCTTGGGACGGCAGGCTGGAGGGGCGTCAAGCTGGGTCACGCTGGCTATGGTGGCGACCCGGCGATCGAGCGGACGGAGGCGCCGTCGGACTCGCGGCACCCCCCTCCCTGCCCTCCCCCGCAAGGGGGGAGGGTTGCGTCGTCTTTTTGGCAAACCTTCTGGCCCCAAGCTCGACGCGAACCCTCCCCCCTTGCGGGCGAGGGTTGGGAGGGGGCCGCGGGCACGGCGGGGGGTGCGGGTCCGAGCCGCCGATCACGCGCGCCGAGGAGCGACGCGTGCGACCTCACCTTGCTGCGCGAGCCCTACCGCGCGAGTTCCTTCAGCGCCTGGCGGATCAGCGTCGCGGCGCCCGCCTCGGCGCCCGCGGCGGCACGGACGGTGAGCACGGCGCCGCGGGCCTGCGCCTCACCGTAGCCGAGGTTGACGAGCGCCGAGACGGCGTCGGCGAGCGCCGGATCGGTCGCACCGGCGGCGACCCGGACGCCGCCCGAGCCGGCGAGCGCCGCGGGCAAGGCGAGTTCGCCGGCCGCCTGCTTGAGTTCGACGACGAGCCGCTCGGCGAGCCGCTTGCCGACGCCCGGGGCGCGCGACAGCGCCACCTTGTCGCCGAGCGCGATGGCGGTGGCGAGGTCGTCCGGGGCGAGCACGCCGAGGATGGCGAGCGCCACCTTGGCGCCGACGCCCTGCACGGTGGTGAGCAGGCGGAACCACGCCCGCTCGCCGGGACCGGAGAAGCCGTAGAGGCGGATCGCGTCCTCGCGCACCACCGTCTCGATGACGAGCGCCACCGGCTCGCCGGGCCGCGGCAGATGGCCGAGCACGCGCGCCGGGCAGAACACCTCGTAGCCGACGCCGCCGACATCGAGCACGACGTGGTCCTCGGCGATGGTGTCGACCAGTCCCCGGAGCTTGCCGATCATCGTCGCTTGCCGATCATCTCTGCTGCCTCAGGCGCCGGCGGCGGCGCGGGCGAGCCGCGCGGCCGGCGCGGTGCGGTGGTGGGCGTGACAGAGCGCGATCGCGAGCGCGTCGGCGGCGTCATCGCTGTCGAACTCGGCCTTCGGCAAAAGCACCTTCACCATCATGCGGATCTGCTTCTTGTCGGCGTGGCCGGCGCCGACCACCGACTTCTTCACCGCGTTCGGGGCATACTCGGCGACGGCAAGCCCGGCGCGCGCCGGCACCAGCATGGCGATGCCGCGCGCCTGGCCGAGCTTCAGCGTCGCGGCGGCGTCGCGATTGACGAAGGTCTGCTCGACGGCGGCTTCGTGGGGGGCGAGCTCCTCGAAGACGGCCACCAGCCCGACGAACAGCGCGTGCAGCCGATGGGCGAGCTGATCGCCGGCGTCCGACACCACCGATCCGGAGGCAACGAAGCGGATCGAGTTGCCGGACACCTCGATCGCCCCCCAGCCGGTGCGGCGGAGGCCCGGGTCGATGCCGAGGATGCGAATCGGAGCCGTGAGGGTCATGGCCACCGGGATAGCGCGTTCCCGGGGGCCGGCCAATGCGCGTCCGCGTGCGCCTTCAGGCGAAGCCAGCCCTCACGCCAGATAGTCGTGCACCACCTCGCCGAGGCCCAGCGTCAGGTCGCAGACGATGTGGCTGGCGCCGAGCACTTCCAGCACCGGCAGCTGCGCCACCGGGGCGAGCGCGTGGCGGAACAGCTCGATGTCGGCCGGCCCCGTCCAGGCGCCCTTGAAGGTGATGTCCTGCATGAAGTAGCGGACGAGTTCGCAGACGCGCGCCGTGCCGTCGACGTGGGGGATGATCTTCAGGAGGAAGTTCGGCGCCGCCAGCGACGCCATCACCGGCCCCTCCTCTAGCTCCGCCCACTTGTAGCCCATCGTCGCCGTGACGACGCGCACCGAGCCGCAGTCGAGCGTGCCGACCAGCGTCTCCTTCTCGACGGCGAGCCGCGGGCTCGCGAGCTTCTTCGGAAAGCCCCAGAGCTCACGGCCGCCGAGGATCGGCGGGCCGTCGTCGAGGTACATGGCGTGGACGTAGCCGCCCTTCTCACCCTTGTAGGTGACCGGGATGACCTGGCCGGACTCGGTGTAGTCGCCGAAGCCGCTCGAATCCGGCATGCGGATGAACTCGTACTTGACGATCGGCTCGGCGATCTCGAGTGGCGCCGGCACCACCGCGGCGAGCGCCGCCGGGTCTGTGCGGTAGCTGACGATGAAGAACTCGCGGTTGACGAAGCGGTAGGGCCCCGGCGGGAAGGCCGGCGAGGTGAGCGGCATCGCGAAGGCGCGGCGGCGGACGTCGTCTTCGCTGATCACGGGCAGTGCTCCGGTGGAGGGATAGGCAAGGTCGGCCTCAGTCCTTGGCGTCGCGCCAGACGTCGTGGGTGACGACGCCGGCTTCCGGGTCGGGAAGCTCGAACCACTCGGGATGGCGCATCGTGCGGACGATGACGTCGCGGCCCGCCTGCCAGTGCTCGAGCATCGTGTTGCGCGAGAACTCGTAGTCCTTGTAGTCGCGATCGTACTGCTTGCGGCGATAGATCAGTTGCACGATGTTGACGGGCGCCGAGCGCCGGCAGTCCTCGAGCTTCTTCGCCTCTGGCAGCTCCCGGTATTCCGGCGGCAGCTGGTCGAGCAGCTTGGCGACGGTCCGGCGCACCTCCTGGATCCGGCTGAACACGTCGGTGTTGAGACGGGTGCGGCTGGAGAACTGGATGTCCTTCTGGCGCTCGTGCACTTCCGTCAGCGTGCGCGGCCGGTCGCCGGAGGCGCTGAACAGGTCGACCTGCAAGATCAGCGTGCTGTGGCCGTCGGTGCGGCTGAGCACATAGGCGAGCGGCGTGTTGGAGACGAGGCCGCCGTCCCAGTAGAGCTCGCCGTCGATCTCGACGCCCGGGAAGCCGGGCGGGATGGCACCGGAGGCCATGATGTGCTCCGGGCCAATGCGGCGCTCGGTCGAGTCGAAATAGGCGAAGTTGCCGCTGCGCACGTTGACCGCGCCGACCGACAGCCGCACCGCGCCGCGATTGAGGTAGTCGAAGTCGACGAACTCCTCGAGCGTCGCCTTCAGCGGCGCGGTGTCGTAGTGGCTCGTCGCCACGGGCCCGCCGGGCGGCATCCACTGCGGCGGCGGAAAGCGTGGCGCGAAGAAGCCCGGCTGCCCGAACACCATCGAGGAATAGGACGACAGCTGGTTGAAGGCGGCGCGCAGGTCTTCGCCGGGCGGCAGCCACGGCCACTCGATGCGGCTCGTCACCGTCTCCCAGAAACCGCGCAGCTTCTCGACGCGCCGACCGGGCGGATTGCCCGCCACGATGGCGCAGTTGATGGCGCCGATCGAGATGCCCGCGACCCAGTTCACGTGCACGCCGACATCGTCCAGGCGTTCGACGACGCCCGGTTGGAACGAGCCGAGCGCGCCGCCCCCCTGCAGCACCAGCACGACGTTGTCGTAGGAGCGCCGCACGGTGTCGCGGACGGCGGAAAAGTCTTCCGCGTCGGCGGCTTCCGGCTGCGGCTTGTGGAGCAAGGCACGTCCCCCTGCGACAGCGCGGCGCCCGCATCGAGCGCGGTCCCGAACCCCCGCCGTCCCGCTTAGGGCTTTCGCATTGCAACATCAAGACCGCGGTGCAGCGCGCCTCGTCAATTGGTTCAACCGCATGGTTCCGGACTTGATTCGCCTCGGAGCGTCGGCTTAGCTCGCCGGCGATGGGTGGCTCCGCCGCCCGCGCGACCGGTCCGCCAGAGGCCGGCGCCCCAGAGGGAACGGAACGCCGATGGCTGGAGCGGTCGAGGCCGCGCCTGCACGCGAGAACACTTTTCCCAAGCTGCTCTTCCGCCACGCCCGAGAGCGCGGCGGCCGCCCGGCGATGCGCGAGAAGCACCTCGGCATCTGGCAGACGTGGACGTGGGACGAAGTGCTGGGCGAGGTGCGCTCCGCCGCGCTCGGCTTTGAGCGCCGTGGCATCGGGCCGGGCGACGCGGTGGCGATCGTCGGGGCGAACCGGCCGCGGCTCTACTGGTCGATGCTGGCCGTGCAGTCGCTCGGCGCCGTGCCGGTGCCGGTCTATGCCGATTCCGTCGCCGACGAGATCGCCTACGTGCTCGCCCACGCCGAGGTGATCGCCGCCGTCTGCCAGGACCAGGAACAGGTCGACAAGCTGATTTCGGTGGCGGATCAGACGCCGAAGCTGCGCTTCCTCGTCTATGATGAGCCGCGCGGTCTCTCCGACTACGGCCGCGACCGCCTCTACGCCTTCACCGAGGTGCAGGACGAAGGTCGCGCCGCGATGAAGGCGGATCCCGGGCTCGCGGACCACTGGGCCGCGCGCGTCGCGGCCGGCTCGCCGGGCAGCGTCTCCGTCATCCTCTACACCTCCGGCACCACCGGGCGCTCGAAGGGCGTCATGCTGTCGGCCGGCGGCTGCGTGGCTGCGGCGCGCGACACCGTCGCCTTCGACAAGCTCACCGAGCGCGACGAGGTGCTCGCCTACCTACCGCTCGCCTGGGTCGGCGACCACTACCTCAACTACGCCCAGGCGATGGTCGCCGGCTTCTGCATCGCCTGTCCGGAAAGTGCGGAGACGGTGACGCAGGACCTGCGCGAGATCGGGCCGAGCTTCTATTTCGCGCCGCCGCGCGTCTTCGAGGGGCTGCTCACCCGCGTCACCATCCGCATGGAGGACGCCTCGCGGCTGAAGCGGGCGATGGTGCGCCACTTCCTCGCCGTCGCCCGCCGCCACGGCGCGGCGATCCTCGACGGCCGTCCGGTGCCGCTCATGGGCCGCCTCGCCTATTGGCTGGGCGAACTCCTCGTCTACGGGCCGCTGAAGAACGTCATCGGCTTCAGCCGCATCCGCGTCGCCTACACCGCCGGCGAGGCGATCGGGCCCGACCTGTTCGCCTTCTGGCGCGGCCTCGGTCTCAACCTCAAGCAGCTCTACGGCCAGACGGAAGCCTTCCTCTACGTCACCTGCCAGGCCGACGGCGACATCCGCTCCGACACCGTCGGGCCGCCGGCGCCGCACGTGGCGCTCCGCATCGCCGACGACGGCGAGGTGCAGTTCAAGAGCCCCGGCATGTTCCTCGGCTATTTCCGCGACGAGGCGCGCACCGCCGAGACGATGACGCCAGACGGCTTCGTCAAGACCGGCGACGCCGGGTTCTTCACCCCCGACGGCCACCTCAAGATCATCGACCGCGCCCGCGACGTCGGAAGGCTTTCCGACGGCACGCTGTTTGCGCCGAAATACATCGAGAACAAGCTGAAGTTCTTCCCGACCATTCGCGAGGCAGTGGCCTTCGGCGACGCGCGCGGCTTCGTCACCGTCATGCTCAACATCGACCTCACCGCCGTCGGCGACTGGGCCGAGCGAGCCGACATCTCCTATGCGAGCTACCAGGAGCTCGCCGCCCACCCGCGCGTCATCGACCTCGTCGAACAAGCCGTCGACCAGGTGAACCGCGACCTTGCCGCCGAGCTGGCGATGGCCGGCGCGCAGATCCGCCGCTTCCTCGTCCTCCACAAGGAGCTCGATGCCGACGACGGCGAGCTGACGCGCACCCAGAAGGTCCGCCGCGGCTTCATCGCTGACCGCTACGGCCCGCTGATCGAGGCGCTCTACGACGGCTCCACGGAGCGCTACGTCCGCACCGAGGTGACCTTCGAGGACGGCCGCCGCGGCGCCATCGAGGCGACGGTGTCGATCCGCGACATGACCCCCCACGCCGGTCCGGTGCCGACGCTTCGCGAGGCCGCCGAGTGACGGCGGCCGTGGCCTCCATCCGCGCCGCCGCGACGGACGCGGGCGGTCCGCCGCTCCTGGCGCTCGAGGGGGTGACGCTGTCGTTCGGCGGCGTGCGGGCCATCAACGACGTGTCGTTCGACGTCCGCAAGGGCGAGATCCGCGCCATCATCGGCCCGAACGGCGCCGGCAAGACGTCGATGCTCAACGTCATCAACGGCTTCTACCACCCCCAGCAGGGCACCATCACCTACAAGGGCACGGTGCGCCGGCGGATGCGCCCCTATGATGCGGCGAGCCAGGGCATCGCCCGCACCTTCCAGAACGTCGCCCTGTTCAAGGGCATGACGACGCTCGACAACATCATGGCCGGCCGGACGCTCAAGATGAAGCGCGGCTTCCTCTGGCAGTGCCTGCGCTACGGCCCGGCGCTCCGCGAAGAGATCGAGAACCGCCGCGCGGTGGAGGAGATCATCGACTTCCTGGAGATCGAGGCGATCCGCAAGACGCCGGTCGGCAAGCTGCCCTACGGCCTGCAGAAGCGCGTCGAGCTCGCCCGCGCGCTCGCCATGGAGCCCGAGCTCCTGCTGCTCGACGAGCCGATGGCCGGCATGAACCTCGAGGAAAAGGAGGACATGTCGCGCTACATCCTCGACGTGAACCGCCTGTGGGGCACGACGATCGCGCTGATCGAGCACGACATGGGGGTCGTCATGGACCTCTCCGACCGCGTCGTCGTGCTCGACTACGGCGTCAAGATCGCCGACGGCCCGCCCGAGGAGGTGCAGAAGAACCAGGACGTCATCGACGCCTATCTCGGAGTGCCGCACTGATGGCGCGCGGGGGGCAGGGCTGATGGACGTTCTCTGGGCGGTGCTGGTGCAGCCCTTCGTCGACATGGTGTCGGCGCCGGACTTCCTGTTGCAGGTGCTGTGGGACGGCTTCGTCGGCGGCGTCCTCTATGCCCTGATCGCGCTCGGCTTCGTGCTGATCTTCAAGGCGTCCGGCATCTTCAACTTCGCGCAAGGCATCATGGTGGTGTTCGCGGCGCTGACGCTGGTCGGCCTCTACGCCCTCGGCATGCCGGCCTGGGTGGCGCTGGGGTTGACCCTCGTCGTGATGTTCGTGCTCGCGGTGGCGGTGGAGCGGCTGGTGCTCAGGCCGCTGGTCAACCAGCCCGACATCATCCTGTTCATGGCGACGATCGGGCTCACCTATTTCCTCATCGGCCTCGGTGAGTTCGTCTTCGGCGGCGAGCCGAAGGTGATGATCACCGAGGCGCTCGGGCTGCCCACCGGCATGCGCGAGTGGGAGGTGTTCGGCGGCGTCGTGTTCTTCCAGGAGATCGACATCGCCGCCGCGGCGATTGCCATCGTCATGGTCGTCGGCATCGGCGTCTTCTTCCACAAGACGCGGATCGGCCGGGCGCTGCGGGCGGTCGCCGACGACCACCAGGCGGCGCTGTCGGTCGGCATCTCGCTCGAGCAGATCTGGGTGATTGTCTGGTTCACCGCCGGCGTCGTGGCGCTCGCCACCGGCATCATGTGGGGCGCCCGCTCGGACGTGTCGTTCGCGCTGCAGATCATCGCGCTGAAGGCGCTGCCGGTGCTCATCCTCGGCGGCTTCACCTCGATCCCCGGTGCGATCGTCGGCGGTCTCATCATCGGCATCGGCGAGAAGCTCGGCGAGATCTACTGGGGGCCGCTGATCGGCGGCGGCATCGAGAGCTGGCTCGCCTACGTCATCGCCCTCGTCTTCCTGCTGTTCCGCCCGCAGGGGCTGTTCGGCGAGCGCATCATCGAACGGGTCTGAGGAGAACGCCTAAGTGTTCTATCGCGAGGCCGGCCAGTTCAAGACGAGCTACCGCGCCGACATGGCGGTGTTCCCGATCCTGCAGGACCGGATCGGGCTCGGCGTGATCCTGTTCGTGGCCGTGGTGCTGGTGCCGCTCTTGGGCGACGACTTCTTCCTCAACACCATCATGATCCCGTTCCTGATCATGGCGCTGGCGACGATCGGGCTGAACATCCTCACCGGCTATGCCGGCCAGCTGTCGCTCGGCGCCGGCGGCTTCATGGGGGCGGGCGCCTATGCCTGCTACAAGCTGACGACCTATTTTCCGGACACGAACATCCTCATCCTGGTGCTCGCCTCGGGCCTCGTCTCGGCGGCGATCGGCATCGTCTTCGGGCTGCCGTCGCTGCGCATCAAGGGGTTCTATCTGGCGGTCGCGACGCTCGCGGCGCAGTTCTTCCTGGAGTGGTGCTTCATCCGCATCCCCTGGCTCTACAATTCGAACGCCTCCGGCGCGATCGAGGTGCCCGGCCGCACCGGCTTCGGCCTCGTCCTCACCGGCCCGTCCGCCTCGCCGGAGGCGCGCTACTTCGCCGTCCTCGGCCTCGTCGCGCTGCTCACCTTCATCGCCTCCAACCTCGTGCACGGCCGCATCGGCCGCTCGTGGATGATGATCCGCGACATGGATATCGCCGCCGAGCTGATCGGCGTGCGGCCGCTCAGGGCAAAGCTCTCGGCCTTTGCGGTGTCGTCGTTCTATCTCGGCGTCGCCGGCGCGATGATGGTGTTCTTCTGGCTCGGCGCGGCGGAGCCGTCGTCGTTCTCGATCAACCTGTCGTTCCTGATCCTGTTCATGACGATCATCGGCGGCCTCGGCAGCCTCGTCGGCTCGTTCTTCGGCGCCGCCTTCATCTTCATCCTGCCGGTGCTGATCCGCGCCGCGCCGCGCACCTTCGGCATCGACGTGGCGGCCGATGCCGTGCAGCATCTCACCTACATGATCATCGGGGCGCTGATCATCGTCTTCCTGATCGTCGAGCCGCACGGGCTGGCGCGGCTCTGGCAGGTGGGCAAGCAGAAGCTGAGGACGTGGCCGTTCCCCTACTAGGGCGGCCGGATTGGCGACGGGGCGCAGACCCCGCGCGGAGGAGACGGCCGGTGGCATCCGCCCCGGCAAACCGACGAGGGAGGCACGAGCATGACACTGAAGCGCACCCTGACGGCCACGGTGCTCGCCGGCGCGATGGCGGCGTTTGCCGCGGCGCCGGCCTTCGCCGAGGGGCTCTACATCCCGCTGCTCACCTATCGCACCGGGCCGTTCGCCAATTCCGGCATCCCGATCGCCAACGGCATGAACGACTACCTGCAGATGCTGAACGAGCGCGACGGCGGCATCGGCGGCGTCAAGGTCGTCATCGAGGAATGCGAGACCGGCTACGACACGCAGAAGGGCGTGGAGTGCTACGAGGCGGTGAAGGGCAAGAGCCCGCTGTTCATGAACCCCTGGTCCACCGGCATCACGCTCGCCGTCATTCCGAAGGCGAACGTCGACCACATCCCGGTGCTGTCGATGGCCTATGGCCTGTCGGCCGCCGCCGAGGGCGAGACCTTCCCGTGGGTGTTCAACCCGCCGATGACCTACTGGGACGGCGCCTCCGCCGTCATCAAGTACATCGGCGAGCAGGAGGGCGGGCTCGACAACCTCAAGGGCAAGAAGATCGGCTACCTCTTCCTCGACGCCGGCTACGGCCGCGAGCCGATCCCGCTGTTGCAGGACCTCGCCACAAAATACGGCTTCGAGCTCCTGCAGTACCCGGTGCCCGCCCAGGAGATGCAGAACCAGTCCTCGCAGTGGCTGAACGTGCGCCGCGACAAGCCCGACTACATGGTGATGTGGGGCTGGGGCGCCATGAACCCCACCGCCGTCAAGGAGGCCGCGAAGATCCGCTACCCGATGGACAAGTTCATCGGCGTCTGGTGGGCGGGCGGCGAGGATGACGCCCGGCCGGCCGGTGCCGGCGCCGTCGGCTACAAGACGCTGAACTTCAACGGCGTCGGCCCCAACTATCCGGCCCTGCAGGACATCAAGACCCACGTCGTCGACAAGGGGATGTCGAAGGTCGATGCGGCAAAGTTCGGCGAGAACCTCTACAACCGCGGCGTCTACAATTCCGTGCTGATGGCGGAGGCGATCCGCAACGCCCAGAAGATCGCCGGCAAGCCCGACGTCACCGCCGAGGACGTCCGCAAGGGCATGGAGACGCTGGAGATCTCCCCCGAGCGGCTGAAGGAGATCGGCCTCGACGGCTTCATGACGCCGCTGAAGCTCTCCTGCACGGACCACTCCGGCCACCACAATGTCTATGTGCAGCAGTGGGACGGCACCACCTGGAAGCCGGTGAGCGACTGGTTCGCGCCGATGACCGACGTCGTCGCGCCGCTGCTCGAGGCGTCGGCTGCGGACTACGTCTCGAAGAACCAGCCCTGGCCGGCCCGCGCCGAGCCCTGCTCGTGAGCGAGACGACCGCAACGGAAGCGGCGGGGCAAGCCCCCGCCGCAGTGAACGTCCCCGCCGCGACGACGGCCGCGGCGCCGATCCTCGCGGTCAACAACATCGAGGTGATCTACGACCACGTCATCCTGGTGCTGAAGGGCGTCTCGCTCACCGTTCCGGAAGGCGGCGTCGTCGCGCTGCTCGGCGCCAACGGCGCCGGCAAGACGACGACGCTGAAGGCGATCTCGAACCTGCTCGGCGCCGAGCGCGGCGCGGTGACGAAGGGCTCGATCGTCTTCCGCGGCGAGGCGGTGGAAGCCTTGTCGCCGAACGCGCTGGTGCGGCGCGGCTGCATCCAGGTGATGGAGGGCCGCCACTGCTTCGGCCACCTGTCGATCGAGGAGAACCTCCTCACCGGCGCCTACACCCGCCGCGACGGTGCGAGCGCGATCCGGCGCGACCTCGAGCTCGTCTACACCTACTTCCCGCGCCTGAAGGTGCGCCGCGCGTCGCAGGCCGGCTACACCTCGGGCGGCGAGCAGCAGATGTGCGCCATCGGCCGGGCCCTGATGTCGCGGCCGAAGATGATCCTGCTCGACGAGCCGTCGATGGGCCTCGCTCCCCAGCTCGTCGAGGAGATCTTCGAGATCGTCCACCGGCTGAATGCCGACGAGGGCGTCTCCTTCCTGCTCGCCGAGCAGAACACCAATGTGGCGCTGCGCACTGCCACCCACGGCTACATCCTCGAGAATGGCCGCGTCGTCATGGACGGGCCGGCGAGCGCGCTGGCGGAGAACGAGGACGTCCGCGAGTTCTATCTCGGCGTCGGCGGCGAGGGCCGGAAGTCCTTCCGCGACGTCAAGCACTACAAGCGCCGCAAGCGGTGGCTGTCGTGACATGCTGGCGGTGATGGGACCGATCGGGCGCGCCGCTGCGCCCCAGGGGGCGCGATGACCCGACCGTTCGACGACCGCGAGACGCAGGACCCCGCCGCCCGCGAGGCGGAACTGTTCGCGCAGCTGCCGGGCCAGCTCGCCGAGGCCGTCGAGGCCGCACCCGGCTGGGCCCAGATCCTCGCCGGCCACGACCTTTCCACCATCCGCGACCGCACGGCGCTCGCCCGCCTGCCGGTGACGCGCAAGTCGGCGCTGGTCGAGCGCCAGCGGGCGGACCCGCCGTTCGGCGGCCTCGCCGTGCCCGATCCCGGGCTGTGGGGGCGGCTGTACCTGTCGCCCGGGCCGATCTTCGAGCCGCAGGGTCCGGGACCCGATCCCTGGGGCGGGGCGCGAGCGCTTTACGCCGCCGGCATCCGCAAGGGCGACATCGTCCACAACGCCTTCGCCTACCACCTGACGCCGGGCGGCTTCATCCTCGACGAGGCGGCGCGCGCGCTCGGCTGTGCGGTGATCCCCGCCGGCGTCGGCAACACCGAGGCCCAGCTCGACGCCATCGCCGGGCTGAAGCCGGTCGCCTACTGCGGCACGCCGGATTTCCTGAAGGTCCTGCTCGACAAGGGCGAGGAACTCGGCCGCGACACCTCCTCGATCGTCCGCGCCGTCGTCTCCGGCGCGGCGCTGCCGAAGAGCCTCGCCGCCGAATTCGACCGCCGCGGCGTCGCGGTCTTCCAGGTCTACGCCACCGCCGAGCTCGGCATCCTCGCCTTCGAGACCAGCGGCCGGTCGGGCCTCGTCGTCAACGAGGACATCATCCTCGAGATCGTCCGCCCCGGCACCGGCGATCCGGTCGCCCCGGGAGAGGTCGGCGAGGTGGTGGTGACGCGGATGTCGCCGGCCTATCCGCTGATCCGCTTCGGCACCGGCGACCTGTCGGCGCTGCTGCCGGGGCCGAGCCCGTGCGGGCGCACCAACCTCAGGCTGGAAGGCTGGATGGGCCGCGCCGACCAGCGCACCAAGGTGAAGGGCATGTTCGTCGACCCGGCGCAGGTCGACCAAGTGGTGAAGCGCCACCCGGAGATCCGCCGCGCCCGCCTGGTCGTCGGCCGCGCCGACGAGCAGGACACGATGACGCTGCGCTTCGAAGCGCATGCCGACCCGGCCGCCGACGCCGCCCTCGCCTCGGCCGTCGCGGCGACCCTGCGCGACGTCACCAAGCTCACCGGCACCGCCGAACGCGTCCCCGACGGCACGCTCGCCAACGACGGTAAGGTGATCGACGACACGCGGCCAGTGGGGTGAAGAGGGCGGGATTGACGGAGGATCGCGCCGATCCGACATTGGGGGCAACAGGACGCCGTACGATGTCGAAGACGACCACCCTTGAACTGCCGGATGAGGTCTACGGCCGCCTCACTCGACGTGCGGCCGAGAATGGCCGCAGTCCGGCGGCGGAAGCGCGCGAGATCGTCGTCAGCTCGCTCGCCGCCAACCCTCCCGCCGGCGTCCCCGATCGGCGCGCCAAAGCCCTTGCCGCTATCGAAGCCCTCCAGGACGACGTCGATGCGTGGTTCGGCGACCGGAAGCCTGAGGGAATGGCAGACGAGCTTATCGCGGAGCGGCGTGCCGAGGTGGCGCGACACCGATGATGGTCATCGACGCGTCCGCCCTGCTGGCCCTTCTTTTCCGGGAGCCGGGCGCGGAGGTCGTCAAAGTTGAGCTACCGTTCGGTTTCGTTTCAGCAGTGAATGTCTCGGAGGTGCTCGCGCGCCTCAGCTGGGCAAACTATCCGCTGGACCCGTTCATTCGCACCTTGACCGCAGCCGAGGTCACGATTGTACCGTTCGACCTCGAGCAGGCGCGGGCGGCGGCGAGCCTCGTCGGTGCGACACGTCCCGCAGGGCTCGGGCTCGGCGACCGCGCATGCCTTGCACTCGCACTCACCCGGTCGATGCCGGCCCTGACCGCGGATCGTGCGTGGGCCAGCCTCTCCGTAGGAGTGGACGTCCAGACCATTCGTTGAAGGCGGTTCGGCGAGACGCCACAACGCGCCTCCGCTAGCCTCTCCCGATGTCGGATTCGCCGCACCCCCTCCACATCCTGCTGCACGTGCCGAAGTGCGCGGGGCGGACGGTCGAGGTGCATCTCGCGGAACACATGCCGGCGGAGGCGTTCTTCATGCCGCGCCATCCCGGCCGCGGCGGTGTATCGGCGATGCCGCCGGCGGCAGGCATGCGGGCGCTCTCCGGCCACCACCTCGCCCGCTCGATCGAGGCGCGCTTTGCCGGCCGCGAGATCCGCCGCAGCGTGCTCCTGCGCGACCCGCTGAGCTTCCAGGTCTCCTACTACAACTTCAAGATGATGCGGTACCTCGCCTCCGGTGGGCGGCCCTATTCCTTCGCGCTCTACTACGCCGCCCTGCAGCGCGATCCGATGGCGCACTTCCTGCTGTCGCGCTGGCTGGAGGTGTCGCCGGCGCGGCTCCTCGTCATGCCGGTGGCCGAGAAGTGGCGCCTCCTCTGTGAGGCACTTTCCGGCTTCTGGTTCGTCGCCGACTATCGCCGCTGCGACGAGCTCATCGCCGCCGTGGCCGCCGATCTCGGCGTGCCTGCGGTGGCGAAGCGCGTCAACGACGAGGCCGCCTGGGTGCGCACCGTCGACTGGCAGCCGCTCACGGCCGCCGATCTCTCAGACGAGCAGCGCCGCCGCATCCCGCTGGACAACCCCCTCGACGCCGCGCTGCACGCCACCTGGGTCGGCGCCGGCCACGAGGCCGCGTCCGTTCGTCCCGGCCCCGGCCCGGCGTCGTCGGATTTCCTCGCCCACGAACTCGCCCGCCCGTTCTGGGAAGCCCGCCGCCGCCTCGCCCGCGGCTGGACGATACGCCGGAGGGGAAAACAGGTGGTCGGTGGAGCGTGAGGCGCTATTCGCCGACGGCGATCATCTCGGCGCTTCCGCAGAGGCAGGCCAGGTCGCAGCCATAGGACGCCTCGATCTGCGCGAAGACAGAACGGCCCTCGACAACATCGCGCAGTCTCCGTGCGATGTTTGCCTCGGAGCGCTCCTGAAGGGATACCGCCACGTCAGTGCGTGGCTCGCCGACGAGGCGCCGAAAGGCGGCCATGTCCCGCGGCTCGATGCCGTTTGCAAGAACCACGTCCAGAACGATATTGCCTTGCCGGAACTCGGTCGCCAGCAGCAGTTCCACATCGAACAAGCGCAGCAGGAAAGGCTCACCGGAGAAGCGAAGAAGCCCGATCGAAGCGGTCTTGCTGTCCTCCGACACGGTGATCGACGTCAACCGGCCATCGTGGAAACCCGGCTTCATCAGCCGGCCGCCGGCGTCGAGGACCATGTTGCGGATCGCGCTCATGTCTCGCCCAGATCCCCCTCCACCTCCGCCCGCGCCGCCTCGCGGAACAGGCGGCGGATGACCTTGCCGGTGGAGGTGAGCGGGATGTCGGCGACGAAGGCGACCTCGCGCGGGTACTCGTGCGCCGACAGCCGGGTGCGGACGAAGTCGCGGATCTCGGCGGCGAGCGCTTCCGACGGCGCGAAACCGGGCTTCAGCGCCACGTAGGCCTTGACGATCTCGGTGCGGATCGGGTCGGGCTTGCCGACGGCGGCGGCGAGCCAGACCGCCGGATGGCCGACTAGGCAGTCCTCGATCTCGGCCGGGCCGATGCGGTAGCCGGCCGAGGTGATGACGTCGTCGTCGCGGCCGACGAAGTGGACGTAGCCGTCCTCGTCCATGATGCCCTGGTCACCGGTCACGAGATAGTCGCCGACAAATTTCGCCGCAGTCGCCTCCGGCTTGTTCCAGTAGCCGAGGAACATCACGGGGTCCGGCCGCGCCACCGCGATCTGGCCGAGCGTGCCGGCCGGCAGCGGCTGGCCGGCGTCGTCGATGATCGCCACCTGGTGACCCGGCACCGGCTTGCCGATCGCGCCGGCGCGGCTGACGCCGATCGCCGCGCAGGCGCCGAGCACCAGGTTGCACTCGGTCTGGCCGTAGAACTCGTTGATGGTGACGCCGAGCGCCGAGCGGCCCCACTCGAAGGTCTCGCTGCCGAGCGCCTCGCCGCCGGAGCCGACCGTCCTGAGGTTCGGCCGGACTGCCGGCGGCGGCGCGGCGCGCATCAGCTTGAGCGCCGTCGGCGGCAGGAAGACGTTGCGCACGCCGTGCTCCGCCATCAGCCGCCAGGCGCGCTCCGGGTCGAACTTGATCGCCGCGTGGCTGACCACCGGCACGCCGAGCATCAGGCCCGGCAGCACGACGTTGAGGAGCCCGCCGGCCCAGGCCCAGTCGGCCGGCGTCCACAGCCGGTCGCCGCGCTGCGGCAGAAACTCGTGGTGCATCTGCACGCCCGGCAGGTGGCCGATCAGCACGCGGTGGGCGTGCAGCGCGCCCTTCGGCGGGCCGGTCGTGCCCGACGTGTAGATCATCATCGCCGGGTCGTCGGCGGCGGTGTCGGCGAGGATCGGCGCGTCGCTCGCGGCGTCGAGCAACGCCGCGAGGCGGAGGGCGCCGGGCGCATCGCCGTCGACGGCGATGACGAGGCCGAGGTCGGGCGGGCGCACCGCGAGCGCGGCGATGCGCTCGGCACCGGCGGCCGTGGTGATCACCGCGCGGGCGCCGGCATCGGTCAGCCGGAAGGCGAGCGCCTCCGGCCCGAACACCAGCGCCAGCGGCAGCGCCACGGCGGCGAGCTTGTAGAGGGCGAAGTGGGCGACCAGCACCTCCGGTCCCTGCGGCAGCAGGATCGCGACGCGGTCGCCGGCGGTGATGCCGTGTGCGGCGAGCGCATGGGCGAGGCGGTTCGAGCGGCGCGACAGCGCGCCATAGCTGATCTCGCGGGGCTTCAGGTCGGCGTCGAGGTCGATCAGCGCGACGCGGTCGGGCTCGGCGCGCGCCCAGCGCTCGCAGGCGGCCTCGGCGATGTTGAAGCGCGCCGGCACCTGCCAGCGGAAGCGACGGACGAGGTCTTCGTAGGTCTCGGCGCGGTCGAGCATGGCAGGCGCCGCCCCTTCTCGTGGCTCGGCGGCGCGACCTTAAGGCTGCTGCGGCTCGCCGGCCAGCACGACGCTCCAGAACACCCGGTACTTGCTCGCCGGCGCATAGGCGATGGCGATACCGATGCGCGTCGCGCCGGGGGTGAGCAGCTTCTCGTTCTGCGGCTTCGATTCGCGCAAGCCGGAGAACATCTCGGCGACCGTGCGGTAGCCGGCCGAGACGCTTTCGACCGCCACCGTGGTGCGGTAGCCGGCCTTTTCGAGCCGCTCCTGGAGGTCGCGGTCGTTCTGCAGCGAGACGCGGACGTTGTCGCGCGCCGCCATCGCGCGCGCCTGCTCGGTCGCCACCTCCTCCAGCACCGGGTCGAGCCGCACCGGCGGCAGGCCCTGCTGCGCGCGGTAGCTCGAGATCATGCCGGCGGCGGTCGGCGCATCGAGCCGCGCCGTCGACGAATCGAGGTGCTGGTAGAACGTCGGGACGGTGGGCAGCCGCGGCTCCTCGGCGCAGCCGGCGAGGAGGAGGAGCGCGGCGGCCGCCACGAGGGGGGTGCGAATCGTCATGCGGCGCCGACCATCCGGTGCGCGGTGGCGGGCGTCAAGGCGAACCGGCAGCGACCGTTCCGACTGCGCCCCCCTGAACGCCTGTTTCGCCCTCACCGCTTCGCGATCGGCGGGATCGCCTTCAGGTACGCCGCCACCGCCTCGCGGTCGGCGGCCGGCACGTGCGACCAGTTGGTCACCACCGAGGCCATCGAGCCGCCGAGCGAATCGAAGTCCGGCGTGAAGCCGCTCTCGAGCGCATAGGCGATCTCCTCCGGCGTCCAGTCGCCGAAGCCGCCGGGCACCGGCGTGATGTCCGGGATCGTGCCCTTGCCCTCCGGCGACGGGCCGCCGGCGAGCCAGCGGTCGCGCTCCATGCCGCCGAAGACGTCGCGCGGCGTGTGGCATTCGCCGCAGTGGCCCGGGCCCTCGACGAGATAGCCGCCCGCCTGTGCCTGTTCGGAGTAGGCCGGGTTCGGCTGGTAGGGCTCGCCGTCGAGATAGAGGAGCTTCCAGAGGCCGAGGCCGCGGCGGAAATTGTAAGGGAAGGCGAGGTCCGGCCCGGCGACGACGTTCTCGGCGGCCGGCAGCGTGTCGAGATGGGCCTTGAGGTCGATCAGGTCCTCGTCGCGCATGCGCTGGTAGGAAGTATAGGGGAAGGCCGGATAGTAGTGCCGGCCGCCCGGCGAGGTGCCCATCTTCATCGCGGTGACGAAGTCGGCGAGCGACCAGCCGCCGATGCCGGTCTTCGGATCGGGGGTGATGTTGGGGACGCGGAAGGTGCCGAACGGCGTCGGCAGCTCGAGGCCGCCGGCGAGCACCAGCTTCGCATCGCCCTCTGCGCCCGGCCGGGCGTGGCACGACGTGCAGCCGCCGGCCCAGAACATCCGCTCGCCGTTGGCGAGGTCGGGCGTGTGGGCGGGCAGCGACGCTGCGTCGACGCGCTTCGGTTCGGTCAGCCACCAGAACGCCCCGCCGCCGACGAGGGCGGCGAGGACGAGGAGGACGAGCAGGCGGCGCACGCGCGCCTCAGTTCTTCTGGATGCGGTAGTCCTGGTGGCAGGCCTTGCAGTTCGCCGCCATCGCGCCGAACGCCGGCTTGAAGGCGTCGAGGCCGCCGTCGGCGGCGCCCTCGGCGGCTTCGGCGGTGGAGGCGAGCTTGGCGGCGATGGCGTCGAAGCCGGCCTTGTCCTGCCAGATCTTCGCCGCCGCCTCGGTGTCGCCGCCGGTCTCGGTCCCGGTCGGGAACAGCGTCGGGAACATCTTGGCGTTGGCGGCGATCGTCGCCATCGCGCCCTTCGCGGCGGTGGCGTTCCACTCGGTCTTGCCCTGCACCATCTCGGCCGAGAGCTTGGTGGCGTCGGCGATGCCCTTCATCAGCTTCTGGCGGTCTTCGATCGGGTCGGCAGAGGCGGCGGAGGCGACGAACAGGGTGGCGAGGCAGGCGGCGGTGACGAAGAGCTTCATGGTGGAGGTTCCCCAGGGGTCGCGGGACATTCGGCAGAGCGGCGGCAGGTCGGTGTCGGGCACGGCACGAACGGCAGCGCGCCGCATCATCGCGACACGACACAACGGCGGCCAGCTTGGAATCGTTCACAACGCCGTTTGCCGACGGCCGCTCCACGGTGCCGGTCCGTTCACTGGAAGAGATACAATCTCCTCGTCTCTCCTCCTCGTGGCGTCATCCCGGACCAGCGAGGCGCAGCCGAGCGCCTGATCCGGGATCCAGGAGAGAGTCCGCGCCGCAGGCGCGACCGAAGCGTCGCGCGTGCCGTGCGACCACTCTTCCGCTAGGCCCCGGGTCGCTTCGCTTTGCTTCGCGTCCGGGGTGACGCCGGTGGATGACCTGCCCCCTCACCCGCGCCCCGGCGCGGCGAACAGGCGGCGCTCCTCGCGGACACGCTGCGTGATCGCCCGCGTCACCGTGGCGACGCGGCCGCTGCGGCTGGTGTCGGGGTGGGTGACGAGCCAGTAGCTGCGGCGGAAGGTGATCTCCGGCAGCATCGGCACGAGCTCCGGCAGCCGCGCCGCGACATAGTCGTGGACAATGCCGAAGCCGTGCCCGGCGCGGATCGCCTCGACCTGGCCGACGACGCTCGCGCAGTGGAAGCGCGCCGCCGCCGTGCCCTCGAAGGCGGCGGCGTAGTCGAGCGCCGCCGAATAGGAGAAGTCGTCGACGCCGGAGACGAAGACGTGGCCGGCGAGCTCCGCCTTCGAGGCCGGCTCGCCGTGCGCCGCGAGGTAGTCGCGCGTGGCGTAGACGCCGAGCGTGTAGTCGGTGAGCTTCGTCGCCACCAGCCGTCCGCGCGCCGGCCGCTCCAGCCCGATCGCGACATCCGCCTCGCGCTTCGACAGCGAGAAGGTGCGCGGCAACGGCACCAGCTCGACGACGAGCCCGGGGTGGAGGCTCGCGAGGCGGGCGAGCTCGGGGGCGAGAAAGTAGTTGCCGAGGCCGTCCGGGGCGCCGACGCGGACCGTGCCGCTGACGCCGCTGCCGCCCTCGGCGAGCTCGGCCTCGGCGGCGAGCGCCTCGGCCTCCATGCGCTCGGCGGTCGCCGCGAGCCGCTCGCCGGCGGCCGTCAGCGTGCAGCCGGTGGGGCCGCGCTCGACCAGCATCGTGCCGAGCCCGGCCTCCAGTGCATCGAGCTGGCGGGCGACGGTGGCGTGGTTGAGGGAGAGCCGCCGCGCCGCGCCGAGGATCTGGCCGGCGCGGGCGACGGCGAGGAAGACGCGCAGCCGGTCCCAGTCCATTCGCCTCTCCGCTCGCCTCGCCCGCAGCCCGTGCCAATGTGCGTCACTTTCCGCACAACGGCTGCGCGACATTGCGTCTTGCTGTGCGCGGATGGAAGCGTCATCACCAAGGCCACGCTCGGCCCGATCCGTGCCGGGAGACGCATTTCTGCGGGAGAGAGCCCATGCTCGAGATCGGACACTTCATCGGCGGCAAGCCCGTCGCCGGCCGCTCCGGCCGCACGGCGGAAGTCTTCCAGCCGATGACCGGCGAAGTCCGCGGCCACGTCGCCCTCGCCTCTACCGAGGAAGTCCGCGCCGCCGTCGAGAACGCCAAGAAGGCGCAGCCGGCGTGGGCCGCGACCAACCCGCAGCGCCGCGCCCGCGTGATGATGAAGTTCCTCGAGCTCTGCATTGCGAAGGCCGACGAGCTCTCCGACCTCATCGCCCGCGAGCACGGCAAGACGCTGCCGGACGCCCGCGGCGACCTGCAGCGCGGCCTCGAGGTGGTCGAGTTCACCTGCGGCATCCCGCATCTGCTCAAGGGCGAATACACCGAGGGCGCCGGCCCCGGCATCGACATGTACTCGCTGCGCCAGCCGCTCGGCGTCGTTGCCGGCATCACGCCGTTCAACTTCCCGGCGATGATCCCGCTGTGGAAGGCGGCGCCTGCGATCGCCTGCGGCAACGCCTTCGTGCTGAAGCCGTCCGAGCGCGACCCGTCCTGCCCGATGCGGCTCGCCGAGCTCTTCATCGAGGCCGGCGGCCCCCCCGGCATCTTCCAGGTGGTGAACGGCGACAAGGTCGCCGTCGACGCGCTGCTCGACGATCCGGACATCAAGGCGATCGGCTTCGTCGGCTCCTCGCCGATCGCCGAGTACATCTACGCCCGCGCCGCGGCGACGGGGAAGCGCGCCCAGTGCTTCGGCGGCGCCAAGAACCACATGATCATCATGCCCGACGCCGACCTCGACCAAACGGTCGACGCCCTGATCGGCGCCGGCTACGGCTCGGCCGGCGAGCGCTGCATGGCGATCTCGGTCGCCGTTCCCGTCGGCGAGGCGACGGCCAACCGGCTGATGGAGAAACTCGTTCCGCGCGTGGAAAGCCTGAAGGTCGGCCCGTCCACCGATCCCTCCGCCGACTTCGGGCCAATGGTGACGAAGGCCCACCGCGACAAGGTGAAGGGCTACATCGACCTCGGCGTCGAGGAGGGCGCGAAGCTCGTCGTCGACGGCCGCAACTTCCGCCTGCAGGGCTACGAGGACGGCTTCTATCTCGGCGGCTCGCTGTTCGACAACGTCACGGCCGACATGCGGATCTACAAGGAAGAGATCTTCGGGCCGGTGCTGTCGGTGGTGCGCGCCAAGGACTATGAGGAGGCGCTGTCGCTACCCTCGAAGCACGAATACGGCAACGGCGTCGCGATCTACACCCGCGACGGCGACGCGGCGCGCGACTTCGCCGCCCGCGTCGACGTCGGCATGGTCGGCGTCAACGTGCCGATCCCGGTGCCGCTCGCCTACTACACCTTCGGCGGCTGGAAGCGCTCGGGCTTCGGCGACCTGAACCAACACGGCCCGGACGCGATCCGCTTCTACACGAAGACGAAGACTGTGACCTCGCGCTGGCCCTCGGGCATCAAGGACGGCGCGGAGTTCTCGATCCCGACGATGAAGTGAGGGGGGGCGGGGCGGCCCCCCGGCCCCGTCGTCCCGCGCGCACACCTTTGATTGAGTCATCCCAGGCCTTGTGCCTGGGACCCAAGCAATGGTTCGGCGGACGCAACCGCCGCGATCGCCGGGCGCCGCCCCCGATAACACCGACGCCCAACACCCATCAGTCCTTTCGGCAGTCATCCTCGGCCTTGTGCCGAGATCCATCCCCATCCGCGGCAGCGACGCCGGACGATCACCTCGGCACGCACTCGCGGCGCCGTTGCATGGGTCCCAGGCACAAGGCCTGGGATGACTATGGAGAGGGTGTGCCAAACGTGCTCGTACCCGGCCGCTTGCCGTCCCCTCGGCGAGTGCGGAAGGTGAGCGGCTACCGCTCCACGCCCGCGATCGCCCGGGCAAAGTCGGCGGCGTCGAAGGGGGCGAGGTCGTCCACCCCCTCGCCGACACCGATGAAGTGCACCGGGATCTTGTGCCTGGCGGCGATGGCGACGAGGATGCCGCCGCGCGCGGTGCCGTCGAGCTTGGTCATCGCGAGGCCGGTGACGCCGGCCATGCGGCCGAAGATCTCCACCTGCTGCAGGGCGTTCTGCCCCGTCGTCGCGTCGAGCACGAGCAGCACATCGTGCGGCGCCGACGCATCCTGCTTGCGGATGACGCGGATCACCTTCTCGAGCTCGGCCATCAGCTCCGTGCGGTTCTGTAGCCGGCCGGCGGTGTCGATCAGGAGCACGTCGACGCCGGCGGCCGTCGCCTCCCGGAAGGCGTCGAAGACCAGCGCCGAGGCGTCCGAGCCCTGCGGCCGCGCCACCACCGTGGCGCCGGTGCGCTCGCCCCAGATCTTCAATTGCTCGATCGCCGCGGCGCGGAAGGTGTCGCCGGCGGCGAGCATCACCGACTTGCCCTCGCGGCGAAGCCGGGCGGCGATCTTGCCGATCGTCGTCGTCTTGCCGGAGCCGTTGACGCCGACGACGAGCACGACGTGCGGCTTGCGCGCCGGGTCGATGACGAGGGGCTTGGCCACCGGCGCGAGGCGGGCCGTGACTTCTTCCGCCAGGATGGCGCGCACGTCGTCCTCGCCGATGCCCTTCTCGTAGCGGCCGGCGGAAACGCGGGCGACGATCGCCGCCGCGGTGTCGACGCCGAGGTCGCTCTCGATCAAGAGGTCCTCGAGATCGTCGAGGGTGGCCGTGTCGAGCTTGCGCTTGGTGAACAGCGCCCCGAGCTTGTCGCCGAACGCCGAGGACGAGCGCTTCAGGCCCTTGCCGAGGCGGGCGATCCAGCTCTCCTTCGGCGCCTCGGGTTCGGGCGGCGGCGGCGCGGCGGGCGCGGCGAAGAACGGGCGGGCGGGCGGCGTGGGCGGAGCCGGTGGCGCCGGCGGGGCGGTGGGCTGGGCGGACTCCGGGCGCGCCTCGGGGGGCGACGAGACCGGAGCGACCGGCCCGGCAGGCGTTGCCGGGGCGGTTTCCGGGGTGTGCGCGTCGACGGATGGCGCAGCGGTGCCGTCGGCGGGCAGCGCCTCCGGCAGCGCGGGCTCGGGCGGCCGAGGTTCGGGCGGCGTCTCGCCGAAGCCGAACAGGCGGCCGAACAGGCCGGGCTTGCGGGGCTCGCTCATGCTGACTTTCAGGCGGCTTCGGCCAAAAGGGCCTCGGCGATCAGCCGGCCGCCGCCGTGACCGGTGATGCGGGCGGCGACAATCTCGCCCGCACGCCCGCCGGGGATCAGCGTCGGCGCGAAGTGTTCCGTCCGGCCGATGCCGTCCGTCTCCACCAGCACTTGCCGGCGCGAACCGACTTCGCCCGCGAGGTGGGCGGACAGCCGCGCGGCGCCGCGCTCGCGCAGCAGGCGGGCGCGCTCGCGGGCGACGTCGCCCGGCACCTGCGGCATGCGCGAGGCCGGCACGCCGGGCCGGGCGGAGAACGGGAAGACGTGCAGGAAGGTCAGCCCGCAGTCGTCGACATGGGCGAGCGTGTTCTCGAACATCGCCTCCGTCTCGGTCGGGAAGCCGGCGATGAGGTCGGCCCCGAACACCATGTCGGGGCGGAGCCGGCGGGCCTCGTCGCAGAAACGCACCGCGTCGGCGGTGAGGTGGCGCCGCTTCATGCGCTTCAGCACGAGGTCGTCGCCGGCCTGCAGCGACAGGTGCAGATGCGGCATCAGCCGAGCCTCGTCGGCGATGGCGCGCAACAGCGCCGGGTCGGCCTCGACGGAGTCGATTGAGGAGATTCGCAGCCGCGGCAGCTCCGGCACAAGCTTCAGAATCCGGGCGACGAGATCGCCGAGCCGCGGCGTGCCGGGCAAGTCCGATCCGTAGGCGGTGAGGTCGACGCCGGTCAGCACCACCTCCGCCGTGCCGGCGAGCGCGATGCGGCGCACCTCGTCGACGACGGCGCCCATCGGCACCGAGCGCGACGGGCCTCGGCCGAACGGGATGATGCAGAAGGTGCAGCGGTGGTCGCAGCCATTCTGCACCTGCACGAACGCTCGGGTACGCCCGTCGAGGCCGTCGATCAGGTGGGCGGCGGTCTCGCGCACGCTCATGATGTCGTCGACGAGCACTTTCTCGGTCCCGGCGAGCCCGAAGTCGGGCCCCGCCACCTTGCGCCACGACGCGCCCGACAGCTTCTCGGCGTTGCCGAGCACGAGGTCGACCTCGTCCATGCCGGCAAACGTCGCGGGCTCGATCTGGGCGGCGCAGCCGGTGACGACGATCCGCGCGTCGGGGTTCTCCCGGCGGGCGCGGCGGATCGCCTGACGGGCCTGGCGGACCGCCTCGCCGGTGACGGCGCAGGTGTTGACGACGATCGCCTCGCCGATGCCGGCGGCCTCCGCCTCGCGGCGGATGACCTCGGACTCCGCCGTGTTGAGCCGGCAGCCGAAGGTGAGGACGGAGACGCCCATCACGCCGCCGCCCGGCCGAGCTCGACGGTGAGCGTGGCGCGGTCGATGGTGCCGACGGCCTCCGTCTCGACGAGGCCGGTCATCAGGATGTGGCCGTCGCCGGCCCGGACTTCGATGTCGAGGCTGCCGCCGGGCAGCGTCACCCGCACCTGCGGCCCCGTCCGGCCGCTGCGGGCGGCGAGCGCGGCGATGGCGCAGGCGGCCGAGCCGCAGGCGAGCGTCGCCCCGGCGCCGCGCTCCCAGACGCGCGCCGTCACCGCGTCCGGCCCGTCGACGCGCACGAACGAGACGTTGACGCGGTCCGGGAAGAGCGGGTGGTTCTCGATCAGCGGGCCGAGACGGGAAAGGTCGATCGCCTGCGGATCGGTCACCCAGAACACGGCGTGCGGATTGCCCATGCTGGCGCAGGCGGCCGGCCCGAGCAGGGCCGCGTCGTCACCGCCGAGTGGTACGTCCACCGTACCAGTATCGGCGACGGCGTGGGCGAGCGGCACGTCGGCCCAGCCGAAGCGCGCCGGCCCCATGTCGACCGTGTAGGTGTCGGGTAGCGGTCCGCGCGTCATGGCGAGCGCGCCGGCGGTCGTCTCCGCCACCAGCCGCTCGGCGCCGGTCGCGGCAAACAGCACGTCGGCGACGCAGCGCATGCCGTTGCCGCACGCACCAGCCGGCGAACCGTCGGAATTGTAGATGGACAGGGCCACGTCGGCGTCGCCCTTTGCGGGATGCAGCGCCATCAGCTGGTCGAAGCCGAGCCCGCGGGCGGGGGCGGCGAGCGTGCGCGCGTCGGCGTCCGTGAACGGCGTCCCGCCGGCGCGAAGGTGCGCGCGCAGGTCGACCACCGCGATGCGGTTGCCGATGCCGTTCATCTTGAAGACGGGGAGGCGGTCGCCCATCGCTGGTTCCGGCCTGTCCGGAGTATCGGGATCGGAGGGACGGGCGACGCCGCGACGCGGCCGCTGCCGCGGTCGACCGGTTGCACGCTCGCCCCGCGGTCTATATGGCCGAAGGCGGGCCGGAACGGAAGAGGCGGGCGCCCCGCCCGCGCGTCCGACGGCCGTCCCCAGGGGGCTCCATAGGGCCATGACGACGCCGCTCACCGCGCCTTCCCGTACGGGCCGCGCCGGCCTCCTCGGCCTCGCCGTCATGCTCGCCGTGCCTCTCCTGGTGGCGCTCGCCTGGTGGGCGCTCGGCCGCCCGGCCGACCTGCCGCCGCCGCCGCTTGGCCCCGATGAGAAGATCGCCTGCCTCTCCTATGCTCCCTACGAGGGCGGGCAGTCGCCGTTCCAGCCCGGGCTCGTCATTGCGCCCGACCAGATCGACCGGCAGTTCGAGGCGCTCGCGCTGTCGACCGGCTGCCTGCGCACCTACTCGGTCGGCCAGGGTCTCGACGCGGCACCGGCGCTCGCCCGCAAGCACGGGCTGAAGCTGCTGATGGGCATCTGGCTCGGCCGCAACCGCGCCGACAACGCCGCGGAGATCAAGCGCGCCATCGAGCTCGGCAAGGAGTACCCCGACGTCATCCGCGCGATCGTCGTCGGCAACGAGGTGCTGCTGCGCCGCGATCTCCCCGTCGAGGAACTCGCCGCGGCGATCGCCGAGGTGCGCGCGAACGCCGGCGTGCCGGTCACCTATGCGGACGTCTGGGAGTTCTGGGAGCGCAACGTGCCGCTCGCCGACGGCATCGACTTCGTCACCGTGCACATCCTGCCCTACTGGGAGGACGACCCGGTCGGCGTCGACCACGCCAAGGCGCACGTCGCGGAGATCCGCCGCCACGTCGGCACGCTGTTTCCCGGCCGCGAGATCCTGATCGGCGAGACCGGCTGGCCGAGCGCCGGACGCATGCGCGAGGACGCGCTGCCGTCGCCCTCGAACCAGGCCCGCTACGTCTCCGACATCATCGCGCTGTCGAAGGAAAACGGCTGGGACTACAACCTCATCGAGGCGAAGGACCAGCCGTGGAAGCGCGCGCTCGAGGGCACCGTCGGCGGCCACTGGGGCCTCTTCGACGACGCGCTCGGCCTCAAGTTCGCGTGGGGGGAGCCGCTGCTCGACCGCCCCTTCTGGCTCTGGCAGGGGCTGCTCGGGGTGCTGGCGGCGACGGGCATGCTGGTGGTCGGCCGAAGCGCGCTCTCCACCGAGCCGCTGCGGCTCGGCCTCGTCGCCGTCGTCGCCGGCGTGGCGCTGCCGTGGTGGCTGGTCGAGATGCCGCTCGTCAGCCTCGACGGCTGGGACTGGGCGTTCGCGTACGCCACCCTGGGATTGACGCTGGTGCTGATGGTCGCCGCGCCGCTGGCGCTCGCCCGCGACGTCCGATGGCCGCGGCTCGCGGTCGTGCTCGGCGGCGACCGCGCGGCGGGCGGCGGCTCGCTCACGGCGGTGCTCGGCTGGATGCTGCTTGCCACCGTGCTCCTGCTGTCGGCGGGGCTCGTGGCGATGCTGGTCGATTCGCGCTACCGCGACTTCCCGATCGCCGCCTTCGCCGTGCCGGTGGCGGCTTTCCTGGCGGTGCCGGCCGGTGTCGCACTGACGCGGCCGGAGCGCGTGCTGGCGCCGCTGATCGCGCTGGTGGCGATCGGTGTGGCCTTCCACGAGGGCGTGCAGAACTGGCAGGCGCTCGCCTTCGCGGCGGAGGGCGTGCTGTTCGCGCTCGCCCTCAGGCCCTGGCGGGGCGTGCGAGCGACAGCAGCGCGAGCGTGAGGGCGAAGGCCGACGGCCAGGCGTTGAACAGCATCAGCCCGAGCCCGGCGACGAGCGCCGTCAGCACCAGCGGCAGCGCCCCGGGTCGCCACAGGCACCAGAGCCCGAGGGCGACGGCGACGAGGCCCGGCACCAGCGTGCGGAAGCCCTCGTTGACGGCGAAGCGCACCGTGCAGGCGAGCGACGTCGCGCCCGCCTCGCAGGCGTGGCCGAGCGGCGTGTTCTCGACGAGCCCGTAGCGCGCCGCCGCGGCAGCGGCAAGCGCGGCCACGAAGGCCGCGAGCGTGGCGACGGCGGTCAGCGGTGAAGGCAGGTAGGCGCGGGGCATTCGGGGTCGCCTCTTGGAGTGTCTTCCTCATCGCCGGGCGGGGGGCGGGTGTCAAATCGCTGGCGGCAGGTCCGTCCCTTGCAGCGGCGTCTGCGTGCCCCGCGGCGTCGAACTCGCGGCCCCCCTCCCTGCCCTCCCCCGCGAGGGGGGAGGGTTCGCGTCGAGATCGGGGAGAGGGCTTTGCGCACCGTCAAGACGGTGATTGGGCCTTTTGATCCGTTCTGTCAGGGATCCAAAAACGCCTGCGAAAACCCTCCCCCCTCGCGGGGGAGGGTAGGGAGGGGGGGCGCCGCGAACTCGGCGATCGACGAATGCCACCGCCGCCTGCCCGCCTCTACCCACCCCCCTTCAGCGCATCCGCCAGACGGTGCGTCGCCGAGCCCGGGGCGAGCGGCTTCGGCTGGCTTGCGTGCGGCGCCCAGCCGGACAGCGAGACGACGTCGAAGGTGGCGCGCACGCGGCCGTCCGGATCGGCGAAGCGCTCGCCGTAGAGCGCCGCCGCCTGCATCAGCACGGCCCGCCCGAGCGGCGTGCGCGGTCGCTCGGCGAGCGGGCTGGTGACGCCCGCCTCGCGCAGGTCGCCGGCGAGCGCCAGAAGGTCGTCGTAGCGCACGGTCAGCCGGTCGACGTCGGCCACCGGCAGCGCGAAGCCCGCCCGCTGCAGGAGCGCCGCGAGATCCTGCAGGCCGCCGAACGGCGCGACGCGCGGCGCGGCGCCGCCGGTGAGCTCGGCCTCGGCGGCGATGAGGGCGGTGCGCAACTCGGTGAGCGTCTCGCCGCCGAGCAGCGCGGCGAGGAACAGCCCGTCGGGCTTCAGGACGCGGCGGATCTGCACGAGCGCACCGGGAAGGTCGTTCACCGCCTGCAGCGTCAACGTCGCCACCACGAGGTCGAAGCTCGCGGCGGCGAACGGCAGCGCCTCCTCGTCGACGACGACGTCGGGCGCACCGTGCGCCGCCTCGGCGGCGAGCACGTCGGCCCGCACCACCTCGCCGACGCCGAGCCCACGCAGCGCCGCCGCCGTGCGGCCGCCGCTGCCGAGGTCGAGGGCGCGGCCGAACGTCCGCCTGACCGCCGTCAGGCGCTCGGCGAGGTCGGCCACCACCGCGGCACGCAGGAAGCCGCCGCCGTCGGGATGGCGCGCCAGCGCGCGGCGCCGGCGGGCGGCGAGCAGCGCGCGGTCGAAGGGGGCGGACGTCGGCATGGTCGAGGGCTAGCACCGAACGCCGGCAGGGTCGATGGTTTGCGGCGTGGGGTTTGCGGCGTGAGCAGCGCTTCGCCACGCCGCTGCGGCTTGCCGCGGGTGCGGGGGGACTCGCGGGTCGATCCGCCGGCCGCTAGCATGGCGGCATGAGCGCGTGGCTGCCGGAGGGGATCGCGGCGGAGCCGGTTGTCCGGCGGCCGGCGGCCGTCCGCGAGCGCCTCGCCGCCGTCGGGCGCGCGACGCGGCGGCTCGGCCGCGCCGCGCTCGACCTCGCGCTGCCGCCGGCCTGCCTCGCCTGCCGGCGTCCGGTCGCCGACGATCACGCACTCTGCGTGACGTGCTGGGGCGGGCTCGCGCCGATCGAGCGGCCGTTCTGCGAGCGGCTCGGCACGCCGTTCTCCTTCGATCTCGGAGAGGGCGCGCTGTCGGCCGCGGCGATCGCCGACCCGCCGCCCTATGACCGCGCCCGCGCCGCCGTGCGCTATGGCGATGTCGCCGGCGACCTCGTGCACGCGCTGAAGTATCGCGACCGCGGCGAGGTGGCGGCGCTGATGGGGACGATGGCGGCGCGCGCCGGCCGCGACCTCACCGCCGACGCCGACGCGCTGGTGCCGGTGCCGCTGCATCGCCGCCGCCTCTGGGCGCGGCGCTTCAACCAGGCGGCCGCCATCGCCGCCGTCGTCGGCCGCAGCGCCGGCGTGCCGGTCGACCCATTTGCGCTCGCCCGCGTGCGGCCGACGCCGCACCAGGTCGGCCTCGACAAGGCGGAGCGCGCCGACAACGTGCGCGGCGCCTTCCGCGTGCCGGCCGAACGGCGGGCCGCCGTCGAGGGGCGCCGCCTCGTGCTGGTCGACGACGTGCTGACCTCGGGTGCCACCGTGGCGGCGGCGACGCGGGCGCTGAAGCGCGCCGGCGCCGCGCGGGTCGACGTGCTGGTGTTCGCCCGCGTCGTGCAGGGCGAGGGCCCCTGAGGCGGGCGCCTGACCGCGGAGGACCGGCGCCCCGTAGAGGACGCCATACCGCGGCGCGGCACCTTGCCAGAGCAGCCGCCGCTCACCTACTTAGACGGGGAGAGAACTTTCCGCGTCGCAACGACGTTGCGAGGGGATCATGGCGAAGGTCGTCATCTACACGCGCCAGGCCTGCGGCTACTGCTCCGCCGCCGTCGGGCTGCTGTCGAGGAAGGGCGTGGCGTTCGAGGAGATCGACGCGACCGGCCGGCCGGAGCTGCGCGCCGAGATGATGCAGCGGTCCGGCCGCGCCACCTTCCCGCAGATCTTCGTCGGCAACACGCACGTCGGCGGCTGCGACGACCTCTATGCCCTCGACGGCGCCGGCAAGCTCGACCCGCTGCTCGCCGCTTGATGGAGTGATGCCGATGGCCACCGACCTCGTGCGCGTCGCCTGCGCCCAGATGCGATCCGGGCGCACCGTCGCCGACAACATCGCGGCCGCCGAGGCGCTGATCCGCGAGGCGGCGGCCGGTGGCGCGCGCTATGTCGTGACGCCGGAGATGACCAACCTGCTCGAGCGCGACCGCGCCTCGGTGCTCGCCAAGATCGCCTCGGAGGCCGACGACCCGACGCTCGACCGGCTCTGCGCGGTGGCCAAGGAGCTCGGCATCGTCGTCCACATCGGCTCGCTCGCCATCCACACGCCCGACGGCGTCGCCAACCGTGCCTTCGTCATCGGGCCGGACGGCGCGGTGATCGCCAAGTACGACAAGATCCACATGTTCGACGTGGATCTGGCGAACGGCGAGAGCTGGCGGGAATCGAACACTTACTCCCCCGGCGAGCAGGCGGTGGTGGTCGACCTGCCGGGCACCGGCCTCCGGCTCGGCCTGTCGATCTGCTACGACCTGCGCTTCCCGCATCTCTACCGCGCCCTGGCGAAGGCCGGAGCCGACCTTTTGGCGGTGCCCGCCGCCTTCACCCGGCAGACCGGCGAGGCGCACTGGCACGTGCTCTTACGCGCCCGCGCTATCGAGTGCGGTGCCTACGTCATCACCGCCGCGCAGGGCGGCAAGCACGAGGACGGCCGCGAGACCTACGGCCACAGCATGGTCGTCGACCCGTGGGGCGTCGTGGTGGCCGAGACCGGCACCGAGCCGGGCGTGCTCTACGCCGACATCGACCTCGCCAAGGTGGCCGAGGCGCGCGGGCGCATCCCGGCCCTGAAGAACGACCGGCTGTTCGCCGTGCCGGACGCCCCGCCGGCCGAGGACGTCGGGCGGAGGGCCGCCTCTTGATCCGCTACGCGCTCGAATGCCAGCACGAGCACGGCTTCGAGGCCTGGTTCCGCTCCTCCGACGATTTCGACCGGCAGGCGCAGGCGGGGCTGCTCGCCTGCCCGGCCTGTGGCTCGAGCGACGTTTCGCGCGCGCTGATGGCGCCGGCGGTGTCGACCTCGCGCAAGCGTGCCGAGATCGCCGCGTCCATCGCCGCCGCGCCCGAATCGTCTTCCGCATCCGAATCCGCCGGGCCGACATCGGCCGGCGGCGGAACCGCCGTGGCGGCCGTGCGGCCGGCGCCCGAGGCGGTGCCGGTGGCGATGCCCGATCCGCGCGCCCTCGCCTTCCTGGAGATGCTGAGACGGGTGCGCCGCCACGTCGAGGAGAACTCCGAACACGTCGGCAACCGCTTCCCCGAAGAGGCGCGCAAGATCCACTACGGCGAGGCGGACGCGCGCGGCATCTACGGCGAGGCGACGCGCGACGAGGTCGAGGAACTCATCGACGAGGGCATCGAGATCCACGCCCTGCCGATGCTGCCGGAAGAGCGCAACTGACGGCCCTGGCGCGAAGACCGGCCCCCGCTGGCTCAAGGGTCGACGGCGACTCTCGTGCGTGACGCCGTTTTCAACAGGCACGCGACCCTTCCCTGCTGACACGCCGCCATTTGCGGACGATAGCTACCGGCTTGTCGGCAGCCGGAGAGCAGCAATGTCGAAACCCCCGCTTCAGCCCGGCACGGCAGCCGCACGCGCCACCCTGCTGATCGACGTGCTGCGTGACGGCGAGCCCGACGAGGACCTGCTGCGCTCCGCCGTCGACGATGCCGATGCGCTGGTCCGGCCGGTGGTCGCGGTGCTGACGGCCGCCGCGGTCGGCGAGACGCTCGACGAGGGCAGCGGCAGGCTCGCCTTCCACGGCGTGCACGTGCTGGCGGCGGCGGGGCGCACCGAGCTCTGGCGGCCACTGCTGGCGTGCCTGCGGCTTCCCGACGAGGAACTCGACGCGCTGTTCGGCGACGCCGTGACGGAGACGCTCCCCGCGGTGCTGATGGCCGTCTTCGACGGCGATGCCGCGCCGGCCGCAGACCTCCTCGCCGACACCGGCGTGAACGGCATGGCGCGCTGGGGTGTCGCCGAAGTGCTGGCGGAACTCGCCATCGCCGGCCGCCTCGAGCGACCGGTGGCGATCGATGCGCTACGCGCCTTCGCGGGGGCGATCGGCGGTGACGACAGCGCCTGGCTCGGCTGGCACGAGGCGGTGCTGCGGCTGCGCGCCGCCGAACTGGTGCCGCTCGCCCGCTCGCTCTGGGAGCAGCCGGACAGCGACCTGTTTTCGTCGGGCGCCGACGATTTCCGCGCCGACTTTGCGGTCCTCGAAGCCGATCCCGCCTCCCCGCCCCCCGACACCATCGAGCCCATCGCGGCGCTCACCGACCCGACGGTGGCGCTCGCCTTCACCAGCACCGAAGATCCGGCGGCGGACGCCGCTCTCGACGACGACGAGGTGGTCTGGCTCGCCGAGTTCCTCATCGCACCGGCGTGCCGCCCGACGACGATGAACCTCGAGATGCTGGATGGGTTTCTCACCGGCCTCGTCGTCGGACCCGGCGGCCTCGATCTCGAGGAGGTCGTCAGCGAGATCCTCGACGGCGGCTTCCGGCCGGGCGCCAAGGTGTCGCGTGCCGACCGCAAGCGGTTCGAGGAATTGATCGAGCGCCAGCTGACGGCGATCGATTTGCGCCTCGCCGCCGGCTACCCCCTGCAGCCGTTCCTGTTCCCGCAGGAGGTGGTCGCCGAGGTGGCGCGCGAGGCGGGGGAGGACGGCGACGTGTTCGTCGGCGAGCCGTGGGCCGCCGGCTTCAGCGCCGCGGTCCGGCTGTTCGATCGCGACTGGAAGCGGGCGATGGAGGAGAGCGAAGAGATTGTCGACCTGCTCTTCCCGATCACCGCCCTCGCCGCCCCCCCGGAGCATCGGGCCGAGGGCGGCGTGACGGTGGAGGTCCTGCAAGGGGCGGCCGAGCTCTTTCCGGCGGCGACCGCCGGCCTCTACGAACATTGGCGCACCGTCGAGGCGGAGCGGGAGGCGACCCGCCAGGTGCCGGCGCGCAGCGCCAAGGTCGGCCGCAACGAGCCGTGCCCGTGCGGCAGTGGCAAGAAGTACAAGCGCTGCTGCGGCGCGGCGGCATAGCCGCCGGTCAACCGGCGCCGAGCGGACCGCGCGCCGGCGCTCTCAGTTCCGCGATCGTCGCCAGGATCGTCGCGGCACGGTGGTCGAAGGTGTGGCTATTCAGCACGAGCGCCCGCAAGGCCTTGGCGCGGGTGGCACGGCGGCGGTCGCCTCCGAGGCGGCGGATCGCCGCGTCCACCTCCGCCGGCGTCGCCGCCGTGGCGACGAGGTCGCCAAAGACGTCCTCGATCCCCTCGGCCGGGTCCGACAGGATGGCCGCGCCGGCGGCGGCGGCGTCGAACAGCCGGTTCGACAGGAAGCCTTCCGCCGCCATGTCCGGCCAGTGATCATTGATCACGATCTCGGCGGAGGCGTAGTGCGCCGACAGGGCGTCGTTGGGAATGTGCGTGCCGGCGATGCGGTCGGCGGCAACCATCCCCGTCCAGCCCTCGCCGTGCACCCGCACCGCGTGACCGGCCGCCTCGACGCGGTCGACCATGGCGCGGCGGTGGCCGCGCGTGTTGCCGACGAACAGCACCGCGCCGGCGGCCGGCCCGGCGGCGCGCTCCGCCGCCGCGAGCGGTTTGAAGAGAGCCGGATCGGTCGCTTGCAAGAGCGTGCTGACGCGCCGGCCGAGCCGCGCCTCCAGCTTGTCGGCGTAGGGGCGCGAAGCGACGAAGACGTGGTCGTAGCCCTGCATCTCGGCGAGGCTCACCTCGTCGGGATGGCTGATCAGCCACATCAGGTTGAGCGCGCCGGGGGAGGGCCGGTAGCGCGACAGCCCGCGCAGCACGATCACCACGTCGTCGCCACTGGTCAGCCCGCCATACCAGTCCGGCAGGTCGTCGATGCGCACGATGGCGCCGGCACGCTCGAGCGCGCGCTTGAGGGCGAGCGCGAAGTGGTGGTCGCCCCATGACGCCCGCTCCGACGCCTTCGGCACCGGGCTCTTGATGGCGATGCGCAGCGTCGCCCGGATCGTCTTCAGCGTCTCGACGAGCGTCGCGGCGCGGTTGCGGTAGTCGTGGCGGGCGAGCACGTCCGCCCGGAGTTCGGCGGCGAGCCGCGCCCGCTCGCCGTCGTCGCCGAGGTAGCGCTCGACCAGCGCGCGCAATTCCTCCGCGGTGGAGAAGCTCGGCAGCCGACCGCCGAACTGCTCGGCCGCGCCGCCGGTGCAGTTGGTCAGCACCAGCGCGCCGGCGGCGGTGGCGTCGAAGACGCGCGAGTTGAGCGAGTCCCACACTCGCGTGACGGGGTGGGAATCGTCGATGACGAGCTTCGCCGAGCCGTAGACGCGCGGCAGCTCCTGGTAGGGCACCGGGCCGCGCCAGAACGGCGCGAAGCCCGGCTCCTCGTCCCAGCCGTGGCCGTAGATGGCGAAGCGGGCGTCGAGGCTCGCCGGGTCGAGCTGGTGCACCGCGTCGCGCGCGTCGCCCCAGAAGTGGCCGGTGAAGGAAAGGTCCGCCGCATGCTCGGCCGAGGGCTCGGTGGGCGCGAAGCGGCGGGTGTTGGCGGCGATCGGCAGGATCGTCACCGGCCGGCCGGTGACGGCGCGGATAGCGTCGGCCGCCTTGCCGGCGCTCGCGAAGATCAGCGCGCAGCGGTCGAGGGCGCCGTTCGCCAGCCACTCGTCGACGCGGTTGCGCACCCAGGCGACGGTGACGAGGCGCGGCGCGCCGCCGGTCATCTCGCCGGCCGGGAAGTCGTGCCGCATCACGACGAAAACGTCGGCGCCGGCGAGATCGCGGCACTTCAGGTCGGAGAACACCACCTCGCAGCCGTGCGCCTCCTTCAAGGCGAGGCCGAGCTCCATCGCGGTGAAGTAGTCGCCGGCAGGCGTGCGCGGGTCGGCCGAGGTGACGCCGAAGGCGACACGCAGCGGCCGGTGCACCGGCCCGGCGCCGGGAGCCGGCGGGCCGCCGACCGCGGAGCCGGCCGTTCCCTCGGCGAGCCACACCACCGGAAAGGAAACCCGCTCCTCCGTGCCCGGCAAACGGAAGCCGTCGCCGACCACCGTCACGGCGAGTTCGCGAGCGCGACCGTCGAGCAATCGCGGCGGCAAGGCGAGACGGAAGCCGCAGTCGCCGGGGCTGCCGGCGGGCGGAGCGGCGTCGATGGCGAGTTCGGCGAGCGGCCGGTCGGCGACGACCGTCGCCACCAGTTCGCCGTCCACCGTCACGGCGAGCGTCGGCGGGCGGTCCGAGGCGCGGTCGACCGCGAAGCCCGTCACGCTGGCGTGGCTCGCCGCCGTCACCGCCCCGGCGAAGCGGTGGCCGCCGGTCGGCCGGTCGGCGGGGCCGATCTCGATCGCCACCTCCGCACGGTCCGGCGGCGTCAGCGTTTCGCCGTTGGCGGTGACGGTGAGCAGGTGCGGCGCGTCGAACAACATGATCGGCAGCGGGATCGCGAAGCCCGCCGAGCGCGGCGCGCCGGGCGGCGTCGCCGCGCCGCGGTCGCGGTCGGCGCGGCCCGCGGCGACCCGCCGCGTGCCGTCGAACACTTCGATAGTCGCCGGCGTCTCCGGCGCACGCGCATCGACGGCCCAGCCCGCGAGCACGCCACCGGCGACGCCCTCGACGAAGCCCCTGACCGGGCGGCGAAGTGTGAGCACGCCATTCCCCCCCGCGCTGCCGACGCGGTAGCCGGCCTCGCCGAAGCGCACGGCGAGGCGGTGCTCCTCGCCGTCGCAGGCGGTCGCGGGCAGCCGGAACGAGAAGGCGAGCCGGCCGCCGCGCCCCTGGTGCAGCGGCGCGGCCGCGACGGCCGCGCCGTCGAGCTCGACCAGCACCGCCTCCGGCGCCTCGACGCCGGCCGCCGGCACGAGGCTGCCGGCGATCCAGCCGGCGCGCTGGCGCAGCACCTCGCTCGCGAGCGGCCGGAAGGCGGCGACGCGGCGGCTCTCCGGCAGCACGAAAGCGGTTCCGGCGACGCGCACGCCGATCGCGCGCGCCACCCCGTCGAGCAGCGCCGGCGGCGGGACCAGCGCGAAGCCCGAGGCCCGCCGGCCGAACGGCGCGAGCTCCGGCCGGTCGCCGTCGGCGGTGGCCGCAGCGACGGCGACGTCGCCGACCACGAGTTCGACCGTCACCGGCGCGCGGCGGAGCACGGAGTAGGCAAAGCCGGTGATCGCGCCCGCCGCCGCGTCCGCATCGGCGGCGCCGCGCAGGAAGGGCGCCTCGAGGCCAAGCGTGGCCACGAAGGCGGGGTCGAAGCCGAGCGCGAGGTCGAGGTCGACGCCGTCGGCGACCGGCAACTCGGTGCCATCCTCCGCGATGAAGGTGAGGCTCGTCGCTTCGGCCCCATCGAGCTCCGGCGGCACGACGAAGACGAAGCCGTGCGCGGCGAGCGCGTCGTCGAGATCGGGGCGGGCGCGGTCGGCGGTCAGCCGGTCGACCGGGCGGCCGTCGTGCAGCACGGTGACGGCGACGGGCGTGGCGCTGCGGCGGTCGCGCGCCCAGCCGGCGACCGCGCCGGCGACGACCGCATCGACCATCCCCACGATCCGCTGCCGCATGCGTGCGCATCCCCGCCGAAGGGCGCCGAGCCGAGAGGCCCCCGCTGCTTCAATAGGCGGAAGCGTCCGGCGGGGTCGAGTCCGACCCGCGAACGTCGTGAACGGCGCATCGCATGGGTGGCGCGACCGGGCGGGTTGCTGCTAGCAGAGGCGCACGGTCCCACAGTCGGGACGCGAAGAGATGCGGGAACGGATGGCGGGGGAAGCGCCGGCACACGGACGCAGCATCGCGGTGATCGGCCTCGGCTATGTCGGGCTGCCGGTCGCCGTCGCCTTCGCGCGCTCGGGCGCCCCGGTCGTCGGCTTCGACGTCGACGCCGGTCGCATCGACGAGCTCGCCGCCGGCCGCGACCGCACCCGCGAGATCGAGCCGGACGACCTCGCGCGGGCGCCGGTGCACTACACCGCCGACCCCGCCGCGCTCGCCGGCGCCGACTTCTTCATCGTCACCGTGCCGACGCCGATCGACGACGCCAACCGGCCCGACCTCGGCAAGGTGGTCGCCGCCTCCCGCACCGTCGGCGCGGCACTGCGGCCGGGCGGCATCGTCGTCTACGAATCGACCGTCTATCCGGGCGTCACCGAGGAGGTGTGCGTGCCGGTGCTGGAGGCCGCCTCGGGGCTCGTCTCGGGTCGCGACTTCACGGTCGGCTACTCGCCGGAGCGCATCAATCCCGGCGACCGCACGCGCCGCTTCGAGACGCTGACGAAGGTCGTCTCGGGCCAGGACGCGGCGACGCTCGACGTGGTGGCCGCCGTCTACGGCTCCGTGGTGACGGCCGGCGTCCACCGCGCCCCGTCGATCAAGGTGGCAGAGGCGGCGAAGGCGATCGAGAACGCCCAGCGCGACCTCAACATCGCCTTCATGAACGAGCTCTCGGAGATCTGCGCGGCGATCGGCATCGACACCCACGACGTGATCGCCGCGGCGGCGACGAAGTGGAACTTCCTGCGCTTCACGCCCGGCCTCGTCGGCGGCCACTGCATCGGCGTCGACCCCTACTACCTGACCTACCGGGCCGAGCAGGCGGGCATCCATCCGCAGGTGATCCTCGCCGGCCGGCGCATCAACGACGCCGTCGGCGAGCGCGTCGCCATCGAGTGCGTGCGGATGCTGCTGAAGCGGGGCACGTCGGCCCGCCGCATCGCGGTGCTCGGGCTCACCTTCAAGGAGGACGTGCCGGACATCCGCAACTCGCGCGTCGTCGACGTGGTGCGCACGCTGGAAGGCTTCGGCATGACGGTCGTCGTGCACGATCCGATCGCCGATGCCGGCGAGACCGAGCGGGAATACGGCCTGACGCTCTCGCCACTGTCGGACCTCGCCGGCGCCGACGCGGTGATCGTCGCGGTGGCGCATGCCGACTACAAGGCGGGCGGCTGGGACCTGGTGCGCGGCCTGCTCGGCCCGGCCGGCGGCCCGGTGCTCGACGTCAAGGCGATCCTGCCGCGCGACGACCGCCCCGCCGACGTCGACCTGTGGCGGCTCTGACGATGCCGACCCTTCCGACAACCTCGCCGCGACGCGACGCAGGACCCGGGTAGAAAACAAATGAAAATCCTGGTCACCGGCCACGCCGGCTTCATCGGCTTCCACCTCTGCCGCCGGCTGATCGCCGACGGCCACCTCGTCTCCGGCATCGACGCGATGGTGCCCTACTACGACGTGCGCCTGAAGCAGCGGCGGGTCGAGATCCTCGCCCGCTCCAACGCCTTTCGCGGCCACGAGATCAACCTCGTCGACATGGAGCGCACGCGCGCCGTGATCGCCGAGGAGGCGCCGGACGTCATCGTCCACCTCGCCGCCCAGGCGGGGGTGCGCTACGCGCTGGAGCATCCGCGCTCCTACATCGAATCGAACGTCGTCGGCACCTACAACGTCATCGAGATCTGCCGCGAGCGGGCGGTGAAGCACCTGATGATCGCCTCGACGAGCTCCGTCTACGGCGCCAACCCGGACGTGCCGTTCCGCGAGACGGACATGACCGACCATCCGCTGACGATCTATTCGGCGAGCAAGAAGGCGACCGAGCTCGTCGCCCACTCCTACGCCCACCTGTGGGACATCCCGACGACGGCGTTCCGCTTCTTCACCGTCTACGGCCCGTGGGGCCGGCCGGACATGGCGCTGTTCAAGTTCGTCGACGCGATGCTGAAGGGCGAGCCGATCGACGTCTACAACCATGGCCACATGGAGCGCGACTTCACCTACATCGACGACCTCGTCGAGGGGATCGTGCGGCTGATCCCGGCGGTGCCGGTGCGCGGCGAGCCGGTGGCGGAATTCGATTCGCTGAGCCCGGTGGCGCCGTTCCGCGTCGTCAACATCGGCAATGGCCAGCCGGTGACGCTGACCGCCTTCATCGAGGCGATCGAGAAGAGCCTCGGCCGCACCGCGCTGCGCAACTACATGGACATGCAGCCGGGCGACGTGCCGCGCACCTTCGCCAGCGCCGACCTGCTCGCGGCGCTCACCGGCTTCCGGCCGAGCACGCCGGTGGAGACGGGGGTCGAGGCGTTCGTGGCGTGGTTCCGCGAGTACTACGGGACGTGAGGGGGCTTCACCCCCTCTCCCGCGCTCGCGCGGGAGAGGGTGGCGCGAAGCGCCGGGTGAGGGCCCGCGCGGCGAAGCGGCGCGGGGGCGTCGAACTCGCCGCTTCCGCGCCGCTCCGCGGCGCAGCCCTCATCCGCCCTTCGGGCACCTTCTCCCACCTTCCGGTGGGAGAAGGAGACTCGCCGCACGGGCGACGTCAGCCGGCGAGGTTCGGCCACGTGTCGGACAGTCGGTAGCCGCCGGGCCAGGGGTCGGACGGGTCGAGCATCAGCTGCTTGGTGCCGGTGATCCAGCCGCGCCCGGCGAGCGAGGGGATGATCGCCGGCCGGCCGCCGACCGTCGTCTCCGCCTCGATGCGGCAGTCGAAGCGCGAGCCGATGATCGAGCGGCCGACGAAGCGATCTCCGGCCTTCAGCACGCCACGGGCAGCGAGCACGGCAAGGCGCGCCGAACAGCCCGTGCCGCAGGGCGAGCGGTCGATCTTGCCCGGCCGGATCGCCACGGCGTTGCGCCCCGACGGCACCCCGGCGTCGTTCTCGAGCGGCATGGCGAACTGGCAGAACGACAGGTGCGTCCACTCCGGGTTCTCCGGGTGGACGAAGCCGAGCTGCTCGTTCGCCGCCGCAGTGATGCGCATGCCGGTCTCGGCGAGGTCGCGCGCCTCGTCCGGCGTGACGGAAAAGCCGAGCGCCGGCGCGTCGACGATGACGAAGCTGTCGCCGCCATAGGCGGTGTCGACGGTGAGCGTGCCGAGACCCGCCACCTCGATCGACGCCCCGAGCCGGTCGGCGAAGGAGGCGACGTTGCGCACGGTGATGCGCTCCGCCTTGCCGTCGCGGCAGTCGGCGGTGACGACGACGAGGCCGCCCGGCGCCTCCATCACGAGACGGGTCTCGGGCTCCGTCATCGCCACGATGCCGGTGTCGAGCAGCACGGTCGCCACGCAGATGGCGTTCGAGCCGGACATCGGCGGCGTGTCGGCCGGCTCCATGACGATCCAGCCGATGGTGGCATCGGGGTGCTTCGGCGGCACCAGAAGGTTGACGTGGCGGAAGACGCCGCCGCGCGGCTCGTTCAGCACGAAGTTCCGCAGCGTCTCGTCCTCGGCGATGAAGCGCGACTGCCGCCACAGCGTGTCGCCCGGCGGCGGCGCGACGCCGCCGACGATGACGTCGCCCACCTCGCCCTCGGCGTGGCAGCCGACGACGTGGATCACCTTGCTCGTGCGCATGCCGCCTCCCCCGCCGATGTCGTCCGCCGCCCGGCACGCCCGCGGGCGCGTGGTGCCCGACCCGGTGCGCCGCCGAATCCGCGCGGATGTTAGCGGCACCGGCCGGCGCTGCCGAGCGGTCTCGACCGTTCGCCGCGGCCTCGCAGCGTCGCGACGGGGTCGGGATTGCTTCGGCGGCGGTGGGCGGCGACAGTCGGCGGTGGCGGCGGAGGGGCGATGCGGCGGACGGGAAAGCAGGCGGCAGGCGAAACGTCGGCGAACCGGGGGCGGGCCGCCGCATCGGGGCCTGCCGATGCCGACGGCGGCTCGCTCGAGGCGATCCTCGATCCCGCCTTCGCGCTCGGCGTGTTCGGTGTGCGAGAGGACGACCTCTCGCGCCTCGGCTTTCGATCGGCCGGGCAGTTCTACCTCGCCGAAGGTGTGCGGCGCGGCGTGCCGCCGTGCGCCGTCTTCGATCCCGTCTACGTGCTCGCGGCAACCACCGGCGCGCCGTCCGCCACGGCGCTCGCCGATCCGGGCGCGGTGCTGCACGCGGCGCTCGACGCCTATCTGGAAGCCGCCGAGGCCGGCCGACCGCCCTCGCCGTCGGCGGCGTTCGACGAGGATTTCGTGCGCGCCACGGTGCCGGCACTCGCCGCCGCGGTAGAGGGTGGGCGCGCGCCGAGTGCGCTCGCCGCCTGGCTCGCCGCCGGCAAGCCGCCGGTCGGGACCACGGCGAGCGGGCTCGAACACTTCCCCGAGGCGCTGCCGCATCCCTGGTGGGAGCGCGAGCGCCGCGCCGCGACGGCCCGCGGCCGTCATCGCCCGACGCCCGCCCGGCTGACCGAGGAGGCGCTTTGGCGCGTGCGCGCGGCGGACCCGCCGGCGTTGGTCGTCCGCGTCGAGGCCGGCATGCCGGAGGAAGTGCGCACCGGCGAGATGGTGACGCTGGTGGCGCAGGGCTTCGCCTGCTGCCCGGGCGGCACGATCATCTCAACCGAGCTGCTGGTGGACGATGCCGTGCTCGCGCGCGAGCCCTTCCAGACCTTTCCACGGGCGGAAGCGTTCGCCCGATCGACGGACCTCGTCGACGCCCGGGCACAGTTGTTCGGCGGCTTCGCCGTGGCGTGGACGGGTCCTGCGCCGGCGGTGGGGGAGCGCGCGGTCATTCTGCGGCTCAGCTTGCGGTACGGGGCGGACGGAGCGATTGCTGATCGCGCCGTCCGACTGGGGACGCTGCGGGTCCTCCGCCGCCCGCCTCGGCGCCGTGCCGTCGCCGGTTCGCCGGTGGTGGTGATCGCCATGGCGGCCTTCGAGCCTCGCGCCGATCTGCTGGATGGGCAGCTGCAGTCGATCCGCGCGCAGTCCCTCCCCGACTGGCGGCTGACGATCAGCGACGAGTCCGTGAGCGAGGCCGGCCGAAGCCTCATCGCACGGATGGTGCGTGGCGACCCGCGCATCACGCTCCGCCACGGTCCCCGGCGCGGCGTCGTCGGCAACTTCGAGCGGGCGCTCAGGACCGTCGATCCGGGCGCGCCGTTCGTCGCGCTTGCCGACCAGGACGACCGCTGGCATGCCGACAAGCTCGCCCGCCTCGTCGGGCGCATGGACGACGAGGCCGCACTGGTGCACGGGGCGATGCGGCTCGTCGACGCCGGCGGCGAGCCACTCACGGGCGCCGGCGCGACCGCGCGCGAGGCCGCGCCGACGCTGGCGGACCTCGTCGCCGAGAACCAGGTGACTGGCGCCGCCGCGCTGATGCGGGCCGCGGTGGTACGGGCGGCCTTGCCGCTGCCGCGCCTCGCCGGCCTCTTCCACGACCATTGGCTGGCGCTGGTCGCACGGAGCCTCGGACGCGTCGTGTTCGTGCCGGAGGTCCTGCAGGACTACGTGCAGCACGGCCGCAATGTGGTGGGCGAGGATCCGGAACGCGACCACGCAGCGGCGGAACGGCTCGCCGGCGAGCGTCGAGACTTCGCCACGCTGCTCGCCGGCCTCGGCGCCGTTGGCGGCTCGGGGACCCTGTCTGCTGTGGCGGTCACCGCTGCCGAGGCCGCGCTCCTGCCCTCCGGCTTCGGCGTCGTGCCGGCGGCGACGTTGCGAACGGTGGCGCTGCGGGCGTTGCACGTGATGCGCGACCGTCCCGGGCCCGCGGCGGGACGGCGAGCGGACGTCGATGGGTTGCCGGTGCCGGCGGGGCTGTCGCTCGCCGATCTCGCGGCGGTCGCCATCGCCTTGCAGGCCGCTGCAGCAGGGCGCCCCGCGGCGGGCATCGGCGTCGCGCCGTGGCTCGCCGCCGGCCTCGCGGCGATCGCGGCGGTGTCGGATCGGCCCGAGGTGAAGGAAGCGGTTGCGGCGGTGCATCACCGGCGCGCCGTCGCGGCGGCGACGCCGTACCCCGTCAGCCGTCGACGGCGTCCACCAGTGCCGGAGGTTTCCGGTTGATTCGGCGACCCTCGGCGACGGCGCGGATCATCTCGGCGTAGTGGGGCAGCGTCACGGCGTTGACGTCGTAGTGGCGGCGTGCGTGCAGGCGCGCGGCATGGCCCAACCGCACCCGCTGCCCGTCGTCGGCGAGCAGTTCGGCGATCGTGCCGCGCAGCGCCTCGCGGTCGAAGAACGGCACGAGGCGGCCGTTGACGCCGTCCTCGATGACTTCCTCGACCGGTCCCGTGCGCGAGCCGACGATGGCGCAGCCGCAGGCCATCGCCTCGATGAATGACCATGACAGCACGAACGGAAAGGTCAGGTAGGTGTGCACCGCCGACACTTGCAGCACGCGCTGGTAGGCGGCATAGGGAAGCTTGCCGGCGAACCAGATGCGGCTGAGGTCCAGCCGCCCGCCGACTTCGGCGAGCAACGTCTCGCGCCAGGTGCCGCCGCCGGTCGGTCGTCGGCCGTAGGACACGCCGTCGCCGCCGATGATGATGGTGAAGAGCGCCGGGTTGTCGCGCTGGATGTCCGGCAGCGTCCGCATGAAGACGTGGAAGCCGCGATAGGGCTCGAGGTTGCGGGCGCTGTAGGTGAGCACCGGCGTCGCGCGCGTCAGCAGGCGGCCGTCCGGCAGCCGCACCCGCACACTCTCCTTCGGGCGCAGCGCACGCGTGTCGACGCCCTCGTGGATGACGTGGATCGACCGCCGCACCGGCGTCGGAAACATCTCGCGCTGCCACTTGGTGGGCGCGACGCAGAGGTCGGCGGTGTGATGGGCGTGGATCTGCGCGAGGTTGCGCAGCGTCAACAGTTCCCTGTCGTGATCCTGCACAGGGAACTCCGGGTCGAACCCGAAATCCCCGCCGATGTCGCGGTAGTAGAATTCCAGATAGGAGATGACGCGCGCCGACGGCCAGATGCGGCCGAGGAACATCATATCGCCCCAGCCGGGGTGGCCGATGACGACGTCCGGCACGTAGCCGCCGTTGCGCAGGTCGGTCATCAGCGCCGCGGCGGCACGGCCCTGCCGCACCTGATTGGCGAAGGACTCCAGCGGCGGAAAGCGCGGGTCGAGACGGAACGGGCTGCCTTTGTAGCGATGCACCTTGACGCCGGCGAGCGACGCGACGGCGATCGGATGCTGCCCGATCGCGGTCACGTCGAAGCCCGCGGCGGCGAGGCCCGGCGCGATCAGCTTGAACTGGCCTGGCAGGTTGGGATGGACGAAGAGGAGCTTCAAGGCGATTCCGATGTCACGGGGCCGGCCTACCGTCACCCTCTGCGCGCGTGCCGCAACGGCTGCGGCGGCACACCACCGCCGGGGCGACGGTGGTGCGACCGCTTCGCAGTCCGTCTGACCGGATCCTGCTCCGGCAGCCAGGGCCGCCTCGGCGAACGCCGCAGGCCGCCGGGATGCGGCAGTGAGGGGCGTCCGCCGGCGCGCCCGACCGCGGCAACTTCAAAGCCGCCGGGCCGGGGAATGCGCCCGTCAGGCCTTTTTGGCGCCGCGCTTGGCGGCGTCGGGCGCGGACGGCGTCCGCTTCCCGTGCACTGCGTCGAGGCACTCCGCGTAGGTGTCGAGCAGCCAGTCCTTCTCGAACACGTGCGGCTGCTGGCGCGACTGTTCCACCTGTACGATGCTCTTCAGCAGCACGAAGGCGATCAATTCTGGGCTGTCGCCGCTGATGTCGACGCCACCACCACCACCGCCGCCGCCGCGGGTCACCGCCGCCGTGCCGGTGGACGGAGCCGCAGCGGCCCCCAACGGAAAATTCGCTGGCTTCTTCAAGTCGCCCTCTCCCCTGCTGAACATCTGCAATGTGCGCTGGTTCGGTCGAGCCGCTGCCGGGGTCGACCCGGCACCGGAGACTGGCTGGCGGCGCGTTCGGAATGTCGTCGGCGCCGAGATGGATGGATAGGCGGTCGGCGCGGCGGGCGCCAGTCGTGTGTGTCGGTCGGGTCGCCCTCCAGCGGCACGGGACCGCCGCCCGGCGGCGTCGACGCCCCGGCTCACTCCTCCTTCAGGGCAAAGTCGTAGAGCCTGAGCATCGGATCGAGGAAGTACTGCAACACCGTTCGCTCGCCGGTCTTGATTAGCGACGTCGCCGCCATCCCCGGCAACAGCTCCACCTTCGCGCGCTCGAGGTCGGTCGGATTGAGCGTGACGATCGCGTCGAACCAAGCCTCCTCGCCGCCGGGCGTTTCCAGCCGGTCGGGCGAGACGCTGCGGACGGTGCCGTTCAGGATGCTCTGGTAACGCTGCTTGTAGGCGAGCACATGCACGTCGACCTGCTGGCCCGGATGGACCTGATCGACGTCGTTCGGATTGAGCTTCGCCTTGATGATCAGCGCCGCTGTGTCGGGCACGATCTCGAGGACCACCTGGCCCGGCTGGATGGTCGCGCCCGGACCGTGCACCGCAAGGCCCAGAATCCGGCCACCGACGGGAGCGGTCAGGTCGACGCGGGTCAGCTGATCCTTCGCGGCGACGAGGCGCGGCTGGATCTCGGCGAGTTGCGCACCGGCCTGCGATAGGCCGGCGGAAATCTCCTGCCGGCGGTCCTTCTGGATCTGGTCGATCTCGAGCTCGGCGCTGTGGATCTCATTACCGGAGGCGGCGATCTGGGCGTGCAGGCCCTCGAGCGTCGAGGCGAGGCTGGCCGATTCGCGCTGCAGCGAAAGCACCCGCGACTTCGGCGTCAGCCCCTTCGCCAGCAGCTGGTTCAACCCGACGAGCTCTTCGGCGATCAGTTCGACCTGCCGCTCCGTCTCACGGACCTGCCCGGTCAGCCCATCGATCTGCTGCTGGTAGCCCTGCATCTGCTGGCGCAGCAGGCCGACACGCCCCTGGATGGCGGCCCGCCCGGCCTGGAAGATCCTCTCCTCCTGGTCGAGCACCTTCGCCACCTCGGGATCGGAGCGGCTCGCTTGGAGTTCGGCGGGGAACTCGACGGAGTCGGCGTCGGCGGCTTCGGCGGCGAAGCGGGCGAGCTGCGCCATCACCTGCTGGCGCCGGACCGTCAGCACGTCGACTTCCGCCTTGACGTCGGAGAGATCGAGGCGGACGAGCTCCTGGCCCGCCTTCACGAGCTGGCCTTCCTTCACCAGCACCGCGCCGACCGGCCCGCCCTCGCGGTGCTGTACCGGCCGCCGGCTGCCTTCCACCACGACGACGCTCGGCGCGATCGATGCCCGCGCGATAGGCGCATAGGCGGCCCACGTCCCGATCCCGCCGATGAAGACGGCCGCCGCCACCATCCCCGCCAGCACGACCCTGCGCGGGTTGTCGGTCGGGCGCTCGAACGTCGGGCCGTGATACTCGATCAGCGACATGTCACGCCTCGTCCTTGACCATGCGAAGCGACAGCGGCCTGCCCGAACGCTTCATGAACTCTTCGGCCGTCACCACGAGCTGCAGTTCGCCATCGCGCAGCAATGCCACCCGGTCGAGATGCTGCACCAGCGTCGGCCGGTGCGACACCATCACCACCGTCGCCTCGAGTTCCTTGAGGGCAGCGATACAGCTCACCAGCGACGCCTCGCCGGGTCCATCGAGAGCGGCGTTCGGCTCGTCCAGCACGACGAATGCCGGGCGCCCGACGACCGCACGGGCAAGGCCGATGAGCTGTCGCTGTCCCCCCGACAACGGATGGCCACCTTCGCCGACGGGCGTATCGTAGCCTTGCGGCAGTTTCAGGATGAGCTCGTGGCAGCCCGCGCGCACGGCGGCCTCAACCACCTCGCGCTCGCCGAAAGTGCCGAAGCGGCCGATATTCTCGGCGACCGAGCCGGTGAGCAGGCCGATGTCCTGGGGCAGGTAGCCGATGTGGCGGCCGAGGTCGGCGCGATCCCAGGACCACAGATCGACGCCGTCGAGACGAATCTCGCCGGCGGACGGGCGCACGATGCCCATGATCAGACGGACCAGAGACGACTTTCCCGAGCCAATCGGTCCGACGATGGCGATGGAGGTACCCGGTAGAGCGCCGAACGTAATGTTGCGCAGGATCGGCTTCGGGGCGCCGCGCGGCATATAGCTGACGTTTCGGATGGCGAGCTCGCCCTTCGGGCGCGGCAGCGGCATCATCACCGCCGGCACCGGAAACTGCTCATAAAGTCCGGCCAGCCGCTCACCCGCCTCCTTGGCGCCCAGATAGCTCTCCCAGCCGTGCAGCACCTGATACACCGGCCCCATCATCATCATGAAGACGATGATGGCGCTGAACGCCACGCCCATGTTCAAGTCACCGCTGATCAAACCGAGCGCGAGGACGGTTATGATGGATATTCTCTCAAAGTACCCGAAGGGTTCCTGAAAGCTTGCAAACTTGGCGCCAGTGATACCACCCTGTGCTTCTGCGGCTATGGCGACATCGTTGCTGCGCAGCCATCGCTGCGTCAGGCCGGCCAGCAGCCCCATTCCGACAGCGGCATCGGCGCTGCGCACGTTCGCCTCGGCAACCCGGATCGCGGCGAACGACGCTGCCGAGGCCGCCTCGATGGTCTGGCGCGTCAAGGCCATCTGAAACAGCGTCAGGCCGATGTTCACGAACAGGAAAACGGTCGCCAGCACACCGACCCAGAAATAGATCATATAAAGCAATGCCAAAAATACGCCAACCCAAGGCAGGCTCATCGCCGTGAGTGCGCCGGATCCACAGAAGAACTGGCGGAACATCGCAAGGTCGCGCAGCGGCTGGGCGCCGGTCTCGTCGCGCTGCGAGGCGCTCTTTTCCATCAGGGCGCGAAACGTCCGCCCGGACAGAACCTTATCGAGACGCAGCGTCGCCTTAATCAACAGATTCGTGCGGACGTAGGAGAAGATCCCCTTGAAGGACAACGCAATGCAGGCGCCTACGAACAATGCAACCAACGTCTGATAGCTTCGGCTTGGTACCGCGCGATCGAACACGTTGATCATGTACAGAATGTACGTGAACGTCAGCGCCGTCGAGATGGTATGGAACCATGTCGCGAAGACGTAGTTCGTCCGGCACGAGCGCAGCACCTCGCGCAGTTCACGGGACTCTGTCACGATCGCCATCAGGCGTGTCCTCGATTGACGGCCGCCGGCCGCCCTTCCTTGAGCAAGACTTGGTCGACGCGGAACTCGAACGCGGCAGCGCGGGCAGCGTCCGGCACGACCTCGAAACCGTCAGCCCGAACGACGGCAACGCCATTATCGCCCGCGACCCGGGCGAAATCGTGCAGCGTCGCGGAGAAAGTCGCAAGCCGGCCGTCCGCCGCAGCAACGAGCCGACCGCCGGCCGACCGCGACAGCATGGCGGCGACCGCGACATCGCCGGTGCCATCGAGGATCAGGCGATCCTCGCCTGCCTCGGGCCGCATGCGCTCGGCTGCGGCGAACCACCCGGCCTGCACGACCTGAGCCCCGGCATCGAACAGCACGACCGTGTCGGCGGTGAGGCGGGCGAACACGACGGACAGCGCCGCCATCGCACCGGCCGGTCCCGCCAGCGCGATCACGCCGATGTCGATGCTGGATGCTTCAGACACAATCGCCAGTCGGGTGATCGTCGCGTCGAACCCAGCATCGGACGACCTCAGCACGATCAGCAGCGGGATGTTTCGCTGCGAAGTGGCGGCGATCGAGGCGACCGTCCGCTCGATCGCCCCGGCGTCTGCCGCGAGGCCGAGGACAACGATGGTCGTATCGGCTGTGGCCATCGACGGCGGTCGGCGATCGTCGACGACCACCGCCGGGATGCGCGAGGCGGAGGTCCGCGCCGATGCGGCGACCACGTGCAGGTACGCCTCGTCGTCGGGAGCCGGCGGCAGCCAGGCCTGCAGGATGGCGTGCGTCTGTGCAGCGGCCGGGTCGAGCAACTTGATCCAGCCACCGGCATCGGCGGCGTTCGCCAGCCCCAGGTGCAGAGAGCCGGCGCCGAGCCGGCGCGGCAGCAGCGCCACCAGGTAGAGCCGCTCTGGCCTGGCGTCCGGCTCCGGATGAAAGGCGGCGATCGGTTGGAGGGCGGCGAGCAACGGTTCGGCCGGGCGCGCGACGTCGCGCACCAACAATCGCGAAAGCTCATGCTCCCGTCCGTCGGTGGCGATGAACAGGACGGTTCCGGCGTGGACGGCGAGCCCGCCGACGACCGCGAGACTGCCACCGTCGGCATTGCGCCAGCCGAGGGCATTGGGGAATGGCAGCACGTCCGCCGGCCGGGGAGCGAGCTCGAGACCGGCGTCGGCGACGAGGTCGAGCAGCAGCTCCGCCTCCGACGGACGCAGGAAGGGGGCGTCCGGGGCGCGAACGAGATGCGAGCGCGTCGCGCCGGCGGGGCAGGAGATCTCCACGAGGACGTCGTCGAGGAGCACGAAGAACCGTGCGCCGGCGACGGGCACCAGCACGGCGGTCCGCCCGGTCTGCGGGTCGGTCGCAAGGTGCGCCGACGTCGCCGTCATCTTGGTGCCGTCGAGGACGAGGGCCGGCGCCACGCGTGAACCAGGGCCGACGTCGCCATCGAGCATCAGGCCCAGGCCATCGCCGATCGGCAACGAGAGCTCCGCCCGGACGGCCTGCACGCTCGCGCCCTGCAGGTAGCGGCTGAGCGGCTGCCAGTTGCGCCGCACGTCGGGCGCCTCGCCGGAGATCGCCATCGCCTGGCCGATCAACGTCGCGAGCGTGCGGTCGAAAGGCGCCGGTGCGAAGCGCAGCAGGAAGTCGGTGGTGGGCCCGACACCAGCAACGGTGAGGACGTGGGCCGCGTCGTGCGCGGATGGAAGCGGTCCGCGGAAGACCGTCAGGATGGTCTGGCCGTCACCGCGCAGCATCCGGGCGTGCGCCAGCAAAGGCAACCCTCCTTGCGGGCCGCGCAACGACAGCGCGCCGGTTGCCGGCAGGTCGGACAACGCCACCGCGAACGCCCCGCTCCACCACGGCAGCAGTTGCGCGGCGATCGTCGCGGTGTGCCCCGACCCGTCTCGCGGCAACGCGTGGCCCTGCAATGCCTCGTCCTGCAACGCCTCGTCCTGCAACGCCTCGCCCTGCAGCACGTCGCCCTGCAGCACGTCGCCGGCGGCGAGCGCGTCGCCGGCGACCGGCGAGTCGTCCTCGTCCGCAAACAGCAACCCGTGGCCGTGCAGCGATGCCGAACCGAACAGGGGATCATTCATGGCGATGGAGGATTACACCGATCGAGGGTGACGGCGTGGCCGCCGGGCGGCGCATGAGGCCGTGGCACAGCTGTCGGCGGCGGCGAAGCAACGGCCACGGAGGGCGAGGTTGGCGATCATTGCGGCATCCAGATGGCACAACCACCAGCCGCAATCCAACGACCGCAAATGCCGGCGATGATCGCGGCAGTCTCAGAGATGGCAAGCCGAAATCGTCTCGCCGGCGGCCGCCCGGCACCCCAGGGCACACGCCGAGGCCCGAATCACGTCCACACGTCTTGGAATACGCGCACGTCTTCAAATATCGAAACGTCCTCAATTTCCGAGCGACCGCAAAAAAGGCGAAGCCGGGGCATGGAAATCCCACACCCCGGCCTGCCGTCTCTTGCAAGCGACCGCTAGGGCCGCCGTTAGCTCGATCAGAAGTCGAACCACTTCTTGGTCGGGTCGTTCTTGTCGAAGCCTTCGACGAGAATCTTCACCTTGCTGCCCTTGACCTGGATGAGGACGCCGTCCCCATCGTTCTTGAACTTCAGGTCGCTGAACTTCGTGTTGAAGTCCTTCAGGTCGATGGTGTCCTGGCTCGGGTCGAAGTCGGTGATCGTCTGCTTCGTGCCCTTGCCGGTGTCGTCGACCTCGAAGGTGTCCTTGCCATCGTTGCCGGTCAGCATGTTCTTGCCGCTGCCGCCGTTGATGGTGTCGTTGCCGTTGCCACCGAACAGGTCGTCCTTGTCGGCATCGCCGAACAGCTTGTCGTTGCCGCCCAGGCCATCGATCGTGTCGTCGCCGTCGCCGCCTTCGGCATTGTCATTGCCGCCGCCGGCATTGATGTCGTCGTCGCCGTCGTCGCCCTTGATCTTGTCCTTGCCGCCGCCGCCGTCGATCTCGTCGTCGCCCGCGCCGCCCTTCAGGGTATCCTTGCCGTCGTCGCCGGAGATGGTGTCGTCACCCTCGCCGCCGTCAACCTTGTCGTTGCCGGCCTCGCCGCGCAGCAGGTCGTCGCTGTTGCCGCCGTCGATCGAGTCGGAGCCGGTACCGCCGAAGACCGTGTCACGACCCTTGCCACCGTCGAGATCGTCGTCACCTTCCAGGCCGTACAGCAGGTCGTTGCCCTTGCCGCCCTCGAAGGTGTTGTTGCCGCTGTTGCCCAGAATGAGGTTGGCAAGATCGTTGCCGATCACCGTCGTATTGCCGGAATTGCCCAGCGTCAGACCGGCGAGATTGTCCCCCATCTCGTAGGTCTTGCCGAAATTCACCGTGAAGATGCCGTAGTTGTACTCCCCCTGGGGGAAGTTCGGCTCGTCGCGCGGGTCGAACTCGACGACGTTAATGTCCTTGTTCTTCTCCGGCAGAAAGTCGGAGTTGATCTGCTTCTGCTCTTTCGTGAATTCTACGTTCTCGCTGCCCGGTACCGTCGCCATAATTCATACCCCATATCAACTAGCGGTCGGAACCGCAGCGGTCCCGGAAGCGCGATGGATTTTCAACGAGCCGCGTTTCAACCGTGTGACAAAGCCGCTTCGGGGCAAGCCCCAAAACCGCGACGCGACACACCGGCCGACAACCAACCCATCCAAACTGAACGTGAGAGGAGGTCGAGGAAGCCTCCGCTCTACGCCCATTTCCTTAGCATGGCTTATTGCAGAGCACAAAGTCGGATTTGATCACGAGCGCTTGATGACTTTCGTGAGCGGCCGAACGCCCCGTTCGAGCCGCCCACCCCTCATGACAGCCCGACCACCTCGCCGGCCGCGTCGAGGCCGATCCGCTCCGCCGCCGGCGTGCGCGGCAGCCCCGGCATCGTCAGGATTTCTCCGCAGATCGCCACGACGAAGCCGGCACCCGCCGACAACCGGACGTCGCGCACCGGGACGACGTGCGCGGTCGGGGCGCCGCGGCGCGAGGCGTCGGTCGTGAAGGAATACTGCGTCTTCGCGACGCACACCGGCAGGCGGCCGAACCCCGCCGCCTCCCACGCGGCGAGCCTGGCGACGACCTGGTCGGGCAGCGCGACGTCGTCGGCGCGGTAGATCTCGCGCGCCACCGTGCGCAGCTTGTCGGCGAACGGCATGTCGTCGGGGTAAAGCACGTGGAAGCCGGCGCCCGCCGGCGGCGCGTCGAGGATCTCCGCGACGGCGCGGGCGAGAGCCTCGGCGCCGCGCGAGCCGTCGGCGAAGTGGCTGCAGGCAATCGCCGCGACGCCGAGTCGCTCCCGGCAGAGTGCGGTGACGCGCTCGAGCTCGGCGTCGGTGTCGGCGGCGAATCGGTTGAGCGCCACCACCACCGGCACGCCGAACTTGCCGAGGTTCTCGATATGGCGGGCCAAGTTGGCAAAGCCCGCCTCGACGGCCGCCAGGTCCTCGCGGTCGAGGTCGCCCTTCGCCACGCCGCCGTGCATCTTGAGTGCTCTCACCGTCGCCACGACGACGGCGCAGGCCGGCGACAGGCCCGCCGCCCGGCACTTGATGTCGAAGAACTTCTCCGCGCCGAGGTCGGCACCGAAGCCGGCCTCGGTGACGACGACGTCGGCGAGCCGCAGCGCCGCCCGCGTCGCCGTCACCGAGTTGCAGCCGTGCGCGATGTTGGCGAACGGTCCGCCGTGCACGAACGCCGGGTTGCCCTCGAGCGTCTGTACGAGGTTCGGCATCGCCGCGTCGCGCAACAGCACCGCCATCGCGCCGGCGGCCTTCAGCTCCGACGCGGTGACGAGGCGGCGCTCGCGCGTCTCGCCGATCACCATGCGGCCGAGCCGCGCCTCGAGGTCGGCGAGCCCTTCCGCCAGGCACAGCACCGCCATCACCTCCGAGGCGACGGTGATGTCGAAGCCGTCCTCGCGCGGAAAGCCGTTGGAGGCCCCGCCGAGCGAGGAGACGATGTCGCGCAGCGCCCGGTCGTTCATGTCGACGACCCGCCGCCACGAAATCCGCCGCGTGTCGAGGCCGAGCGGGTTGCCCCAGTAGACGTGGTTGTCGACGAGGGCGGACAACAGGTTGTGAGCGGCCGAGACGGCGTGGAAATCGCCGGTGAAGTGCAGGTTGATGCGCTCCATCGGGATGATCTGCGCGTAGCCGCCGCCGGCAGCACCCCCCTTGACGCCGAAGCAGGGGCCGAGCGACGGCTCGCGCAGGCAGATCGCGGCGCGCCGGCCGATGCGGTTCAAGGCGTCGCCGAGGCCGACGGTGGTCGTCGTCTTGCCTTCCCCGGCGGGCGTCGGATTGATCGCCGTCACCAGCACGAGCTTGCCGTCGGGCCGGCCCGCGAGGCCCTCCAGGAAGCCGAGGTCGAGCTTGGCGATGTGGCGGCCGTAGAGGTGCAGCGCGTCCTCGGGGATTCCGAGCCGCTCGGCGACGGTGGTGATCGGTTTCGGCCGCGCCTCGCGCGCAATCTCGCCATCGGACTTCATGCGTGTCTCTTTTTGGCTGACGGGTGGGCACGGGCAGGTGTCGGCCAAACGGGACCGCCCCTCCCCGCGCCGACACCCCGGATGGTGGCGGGCCGACGCCGAGGCTGTCAATCGCGCCTGACGGCGAAAGTCACGGCCAGAATGGCGGGCGGATCGGCGCGAGCACGCCGCCGAGGCGCAACGGCGCCACCGCCGTCGCGCGGCCGCTTCGGTCGTCGATCTCCACCGCCACCCCGGACAGCGTCGCCTCGCCGAGCGCCGGCGTGAAGCGGGCGCCCGGAATCTTGCGCAGGAAGCGGCCGAGCGGCTCCTCGCGGTCCATGCCGATGATCGAGTCGTAGTCGCCGCACATGCCGACGTCGCTGACGTAGGCGGTGCCCTCCGGCAATACCCGGTGGTCGGCGGTCGGCACGTGCGTGTGGGTGCCGACGACGAGGCTCGCGCGGCCGTCGACGAAGTAGGCGAGCGCCTGCTTCTCGCTGGTCGCCTCGGCGTGCACGTCGACGACGACGGCGTCGACCGCCGCCCCGAGCGGGGCGGCGTCGAGGATGCGCTCGAGCGCCGCGAACGGGTCGTCCATGGCGTCCATGAACACCCGTCCCATGACGTTCGTCACCAGCACGCGGGCGCCGTTGCGGGCGATGAACACGTTTGCGCCGCGGCCCGGCGCGCCGGCCGGGAAATTGGCGGGGCGCAACAGCCGCGGCTGCCGCTCGATGAAGACGAGCGCCTCGCGCTGGTCCCAGACGTGGTTGCCGGTGGTGATCACGTCGGCGCCGGCGTCGATCAGCTCCGTGGCGATCTCCTCGGTGATGCCGAAGCCGCCGGCGGCGTTCTCGCCGTTGACGACGACGAAATCGACGGCCGCCTCGGCGACCAGCCGCGGCAGGTGTGTGGCGACCACCTGCCGGCCGGATCGTCCGACCACATCGCCGAGAAACAACAGGCGCATCGCGCATCCTTCGTCTGGAGCCGCCGCCGGGCGCGAGACCCGGTGGACGGGCCGGAAGGACGGGGCAATGCACTTCGACAGGAATGTTCCGGAACGACACTAGCCGGACGACGGCCGGCCTGTCGCGGCCCGTGCGGCGGGCCTCACGAAAAGACGCGCAGCCCCGCTTCCGTCAGCACCGCGTCGAGGCGACGGTCGTGCGGCTCGTCCGGCACCCTCTCGACCTCCTGCACGGAGAACGCGACGCCGATCGCCCGCCGCCGGCCCTGGGCGTCGAGCCGCGCCAGCGCGCGGTCGTAGTAGCCGCGGCCGTAGCCGATGCGATGGCCGCGACAGTCGAAGGCGGCGAGCGGCACGAGCAGCACGTCGGGGTCGACGGTGCCGGCCTCCGCCGACGGATGGCTCAGCCCGAATCCCGCCGCCTCGAGCGGCGCCCCCGGCCGCCACCGGCGGAACACGAGCTCGGTCTTCCCGAGCACGGCCGGCAGCGCCAGCGGATGACCGCGCGAGGACAGCGCCGCGAGCAGTGGCCTCACGTCGATCTCGTCGCGAATCGGCAGGAAGCCCGAGACGATCGCGCCCGGCGGCACGGCGATCGCGTCGAGGCCGGCGGCGAGCCGCTCCGATGCGGTGCGGCGCTCGTCGTCGCCCAGTTCTGAACGGCGCGCCAGCGCGGCGGCCCGCAGCGCTGCCTTGGCCTCGTGAGGCTGGGGAGCGGGGATCGGGGCAGGTGTCATCGGGGCAGGGGTCATCGGGTCAGGCGGGCGCTGGGAGAATGCATCACCGCGACGGCGAGGCCGCACGCTCGTGCAGGTCGCGCGCATATATATAAGGTGGCGAGCCGCCTCGGCCGTCGGAGGAGATCGATCCCGGGAGACCTACAGTGTAGGTGGGAGCCGTGTGACCGGGTCCACGGACCAAGCCAGGAACAGCCCCCGTTTGGATCGATAAGGCCCCGGGGATATTGAAGTCTCCGTCGAACCGCGCAGCGTCGCCGCTTCGACATATAGAGCCGCGCCGGCGGACGCGCCAGTGGCCGGCAGGCGAACCGGGGGCCGCCGCAGGGTCGTGACGCCGGCGCCTTCGATCGAGGCGGGGTTGCTAACCGTGCCGGGATGTTTTCCCGGCGATGCCGGACCGGCGTGCGAAATCGTGCTCGCCTCCCGATCCGCCGCGGTGTTACGGCTTGTCGCAACGATCCTCGGAGCGGGGGCAGCGGGCCGTGAGAGCTGAACGAAACATCTGCGTGGCCGCGGTCGCCATGCCCGACGCACGCGTCCGCGCCGCAGCGTGGAGGATCGGTGCGATCGCCGCGGTCGTCGCTGTGCTGACGGTGCTCGCCGGCTGCGCAGGGCGGCCCGGGATGGACGCGCTGATGCCGAGCGCCGAGGCGGCGCCGGGCACGCGCGAGCACGTCATCCTGGTCGCTTCGACGCGCCAGCGCGACAAGCGCCCCGGCATTTTCTACAACGGCGAGCGCGCCCCGGCGCTGGGCTTTGCCCGCATCGACCTCTCCGTCCCGCCGACGCATCAGCCCGGCGCCATCGAGTGGCCGAAGCAGGCGCCCGGCAATCCGGCCACCGACATGGTGGTGCGCGAGGCGCTCTACCGCGAGACCCCGCCGGAATTCCTGGCCGACCTGAAGGCCCAGCTCGCGATGCGGCCGCCCGGCCAGCGCAAGGTCGTGATCTTCGTGCACGGCTACAACACGCTGTTCTCGGAGGCGCTCTACCGCATCGGGCAGCTCATCGACGATTCCCGCGGGCCGGCGGTGCCGATCCTGTTCACCTGGGCGTCGCGCGGCAAGACCGAGGGCTACGTCTACGACAACAACAGCGCCACGGCGGCCCGCGACGGGCTCGAGGACACCATCCGCCTCGCCTTCGACAGCGGCGCCGAGGAGGTGTCGATCCTCGCCCATTCGATGGGCAACTGGGTGACGGTGGAGGCGCTGCGCCAGATCCGCATCTCCGGCCACGGCCTGCCGGCCGACCGGCTCGGCATGGTCATCCTCGCCGCACCCGACATCGACGTCGACGTCTTCAAGACGCAGCTGAGGCGTTTCGGCAAGCCCGCGAAGCCGTTCGTCATCATCCTGTCGCGCGACGACAAGGCGCTCGGCATCTCCGACTTCATCGCCGGCGACAAGCAGCGCCTCGGCGCCTACACCGACGACGAGGAACTCGTCGCGATGGGCGCCATCGTCATCGACATGACGAAGGTGAAGTCGATCGACAGCCTGAACCACGGCAAGTTCGCGCAGCTCGCCGCGATGGCGCCGGAGTTGCGCGGCCTGGTGGCCGGCGCCGCCGGCCGCGCCGGGGCGAAGAAGCTGGTCGCCACCCAGGGCATCGAAGTCGTCGGCCTCGACCGGGTGACCCCCGCACAGGCCGAAGCCGCGGCCGCCGGCGGCGGCGCCGCGGGCGTGGCGACGACGCCGGCCGCCCAGCCCGTGGTGGTGCCGCCCGCGGCGCAGGCCGCGGCCCCGGCGGCCACGCCCCCCGCGGCGGCGGCGAACGCCGGCGCGGCGACAACAGCGCAGTAGCCGCCCTCGCGGATCGCGCCACCTCGGTGCGCGATCGAGCGGCACCGACGAGCGGGTGGCATCGGGCGCCCCGACGGGCCGTTCCGAACGGCTGCAACCGGTCCCCGTCCGCGCCGAAAAAAAATTGTGCCGAATTGCCGGGTATTGTGCGCGCCGACATACGGCGATGGTCCACACCTTTGCCCGTTGCCGCCGCGAAGTCCCCACGGGCGGGCATTGACCGACTGCTTGCTCACGCTTCAACCAATTGATTTCACGAAAACTCTTCGGACAGGGCGGACGTGCTTCGCGTCTCCGTCGAGCGATTTCGACAGACCAGGTTCGCTCTGCTTCGACCGCCTGCTCACATAGCCAGCGCGGCGACCACCTCTTGCACCCCCATATCCGTCGATGCAGTCTCCTCAAGGCATATGCGTTGTCGCGGTATAGGATAGCGGCAAGGTCTATCGATGCTGTCCTGCAACTTGGTTGTGGAGAGGTGTCGGCTCCGGGGGGAGTTCTGTGAATCGCAACTACGTCACTGGCAATGTGCGCTACACCTCGGCTCAGTGATCGCGGCTTTGTTGCATCCTTTCCCCGAAAAGCCGCGGCATGCCGTGGAATTCTAGGCTGCGTCGACCGTGGAGCACCGGCGGTGGTCGATTCGCGTGGGCGGTGACCGAACGGCAGTCATGCACCGCCCGCCACGGTGCCGCCGATCGAGCCCGCAGAAGGAGGAGCGAGTTCCGTGACACAATCTCGAGTCTCGAGGCCGGCCGCCATCGTCGGCGCCGCGGCCCTGTTGTTGTCGAGCGGCCTGCTCGGGCAGGCCGCTGACGCCCCGCGGGCGAAGGACGATCCGCCTCCGGCGATGATGACGGTCCAGATCTTCAACAGTTCGTCGAACTATAACATCTACCCGGTGATCGAAGGCGGCGGCGCCATCGGAGCGAAGGCAACCGACACGTGGCTGCAGGCCTATTTCGGCACGACCAAGGCGGATATCAACAAGAATACCTACTCCCGCGCCAACACGTATCGCATATACATAAACCCGGCAAAAGACGGCATTCCTCCCAATACGGGTGTGACCGTTACTCTTCCGTTAGCGACCCAGGTGGATACGACCAAGAAAGTCGATCCGACGAAGCCGGATCAGTATGTCAACTGGTGGAATGGCGGCAGAATCTACATCTACGACGCCCCGATCTCCAGCAAGGGCCCGCCTGCTGCTCTCCTCGCAATGCTGGCTCGCAAGTCCCAGTCCGCGCTGAAGACCCCAGACAAGAAAAGTTCGCCAACCTGTGTTGTAAGGACGGATACGCCGACTTGCCCGGCCAATAAAGTCTACACCGTTTACTCCGACACCGGCGGTGGGTTTAAGAACAATGAACCTTCCCAGGTCACCGAACATACACTCGGCGTGGTCCTCCCAACCGGCAATGCCGATGGTCCCTATTATTCGCTGAACACATTCAACGTGGACTACGACGTCTCATACGTGAACAATGCCTATCTCCCGGTGGCGATGGGCGTGCTCGACAACAAGCACGTCGGCTACATCGGCACGATCCAGCCGATCGACACGTTCCGGGCGGGCATGACCAAATTCGATAAGGACTATCCGAACTGGCCGAGATATGTGGACGACAAAAACGTTGCCCTCCCCTTCCCGAAGTTCGCTTCGCCACTGGAAGTCTTCCAACTGGCGCCCCAGTATGTCGATCTTGCGCCCATCGCCGCCCAGAATCCGTTCAACGATCTGGCGAAGAACTGGAAGACATGCGTAAAGGCGATGAAGGCAAAGCGGGTCGGCAAGGGCCTCAAGGGCAAACTCAAGGATCTGCCGGCCGGCTACTGCGATGCGGTCAAGAGCTTCCGCACTCTCTTCCAGGCCAACTACAACAATTATGCAAAAACCTTCGCGAAAGAGGCGAGTTGCGACACAACCAAGAAGCCACAGGCGCTTACAGAAGATTTGATGATCCAGCATGTTTACGCCTGGACACCCTTCAATTTCTGGTGCTCCAACGCAAAATACAACCTTTTGGCGAATACCCCGCCAGACTACAGCGACGGCAACTATAAAAAATACCAGAAAGTCAAGGCGCTGTTCGACACGTTTCAACGCGCCGACAATGGGGTGTTCGATCCCTGGGTGCTGCTGATCCACAGCTCCAAGTATCTCAACTCTCCTAACGCCTACGCCTATTCGGTCGACGACGCCCTCGGCAACATGCAGGCGGACGGCGACGGCCTCGTCCTGTCCATCGGCGGCAAGAACGGCCTGCCGGTGCCGACGCCGGCGGTTCCCCCGATCATCGTCAGCTTCGGCGCGCCGACGAAGGCCGGCACGGCGTTCACGATGTTTGGCGCCTGCGAAGACCCGCCAAATATCAATGTCAATCCCAACTACTTCTCCTTCATCATATCGCCTGAAGAAGTCGACCAGTGCGTTATGACTCTTCAGGATAATAAGAAACCATCCGTTGTCTACAAATTCGGCCTGAAGATGCCGGGGCAGAATAAATCTCTTCTGCCATTCCCGCCGAAGCCAGCGGACGCCAAGCCGATCCCGCCGGAGAACAAGGCGCCGGTCAACTGCGACGACGCGACCTCGGGGGATACCAAGACCTGGTGCAAGAACACCGCTTTCGTCTACTCCGAGTTCCGGGAGGACGCGAATGGGTACCTCCACCACTTCATCGTCGGCTCCGCGCTCGATCCGCCGAAGAAGCCGAAATGACGGCTGACTGACGGCCGCGCCGGCCCGGGCGGTTGCGGCTTTCTCCACCAAAGGGGCGGCGATCCGTATGGGTCGCCGCCCCTTCCCATTTGTCGGCAATGGTTGTCGTGTTCGCCGGCGGGATCGGTCCTGCGTTGCGCCAACCCGCCCCGGCGACCATCTGGCTCGTTGACGCCGCCCCTTCCCGCATGGTCTGACGGGCGCTCCGGTCCCTCGCGTACGGAGGCTCCGCGTCGTGGCGCGCGGCACCGCTCTCAGCCTGCCGAACATCCTGACCTACGCGCGCATCGCCGCCGTGCCGGCGGTGGCCGCCTGCCATTTCGTGCCCGGTGACGAGGCGCGATGGGTGGCCGTCGGCATCTTCGTCGCCGCCGCCGTCACCGACTTCTTCGACGGCTATCTCGCCCGCGCCTGGCAGCAGCAGTCGGCGCTCGGCCGCATGCTCGACCCGATCGCCGACAAGCTGTTGGTCGCCACCTGCCTGCTGCTGCTCGCGGCCTCGGGCACGATCGGCGGCTGGTCGCTGATCGCGGCGATCATCATCCTGTGCCGCGAAATGCTCGTCTCGGGCCTGCGCGAGTATCTCGCCGAGCTGCGCGTCGGTGTGCCGGTGACGAAGCTCGCCAAGTACAAGACGACGGCGCAGCTCGTCGCCGTCGGCGTGCTGCTCGCCCACCCGGCCGGCGACACCGTGGTGCCCTATCTGTCGACCATCGGGCTCGCGCTCCTGTGGGTGTCGGCGATCCTGACGCTCTATACGGGCTGGGACTATTTCCGCGCCGGCATCGGCCACCTGGTGGAGAGCGAGCCGTGAGGGTGCTCTATTTCGCCTGGGTGCGCGAGCGCATCGGCACGGCCGAGGAAGAGCTTTCGCCGCCCGCCGAGGTGACGACCGCCGGCGCGTTCGTCGCCTGGCTCGCCGGGCGCGGCGACAACTACGCGCACGCCCTGGAGCGGCCGGAAACCATCCGCGTCGCCGTCGACCGCCGCCACGTCGCCGCCGACGCGCCGATCGCCGGCGCCCGCGAGGTGGCGCTGTTCCCGCCGATGACCGGCGGCTGAGCCCCCGGCGCGAACGAGGAGGCCACGTCATGGCCGAGGTGGCGATCGTCGGCGAGCCGTTCGATCCGGCGGCGGAGGCGGCGCGCCTGCCGGCCGGCGGCGACGTCGGCGCCGTCGTCAGCTTCGTCGGCTACTGCCGCGACGAAGGCGGGCGGCTCGCGGCGCTGGAGCTCGAGCACTATCCCGGCATGGCCGAGGAGGAGATTGGCCGCATCGCCGCCGAGGCCGAGCGCCGCTGGCCGCTCGCCGGCGTGCGCATCGTCCACCGCCACGGCCGGGTGACACCGGGCGAGCCGATCGTGCTCGTCGCCACCGCGTCATCCCACCGCGGCGCCGCGTTCGCCGCCGCCGAGTTCCTGATGGATTTCCTCAAGACCCGCGCGCCGTTCTGGAAGCGCGAGCACTTGGCCGACGGCGGCGTCAGCGGCTGGGTGGCGGCGACGGACGCCGACGACGGCGCGGCGGCGCGCTGGGCAGGCGAGAAGGGCTGACCGGAGTCCAGGGCCGCCGCGCGCTCGGGGATGGGCCGCTCGGTGATCGTCGTGGACACATCGATGCGCCGCGGGTTCGGCGCCGGAGAGACCCAACACGCCCGCCAGCACCGACGACCTCACCCCCTCACGCTGCCACCACCCGGTCCCGTCCCGCCGCCTTGGCGCGGTAGAGCGCCGCGTCGGCGGCACGCACCAGCTGGTCGATGCCGGCCGTCTCCGGCCCGGCGGTGGCAACGCCGAAGCTCGCCGTCACGGCGACGGTCAGGTCGCCCGCCACGACCGGCGCGCGGCCAATGGCGGTGCGCAGCCGCTCGGCCACCTCCAGCGCCTCGCCGGCGTGCGTCTCCTGCAGCAGGATGACGAACTCCTCGCCGCCGTAGCGCGCCAGGAAGTCGCTGTCGCGGCACGCGGTGCGGCAGGTCGCGGCGACCGCCTTCAGCACCTCGTCGCCGACCTGGTGGCCGTGGGTGTCGTTGATCGCCTTGAAGTGGTCGATGTCGAGCATCACCACGGCGAGGCGGCGGACGTAGCGGCGCGCCGCCGACAGCTCGCGCTCGGCGGCCGAATAGAACGAGCGCCGGTTGAGCACGCCGGTGAGGAAGTCGGTCTCGGCCATCTGCTTCAGCTGGCCGATCAGTCCCTCGCGCTCCGCCTCGATCCGGCGGCGCTCGGCCACCTCCTCGGCGAGCGAGCGGTTCGTGCGGGTGAGTTCCGCGGTGCGCTCGGCGACGCGCGTCTCCAGCGTCGCATTGGCGGTCTCGAGCTCCACCTGCTTCTGGCCGAGCCGGGCGAGCATGGCGCGCAGCGCCGCGGCGAGCGCCCTCACCTCGGCGAAGCCGCCGACCGCCGGCACGTCCTGCACGCGGCTGTCGGCGCCGATCGCCGCCGCCGCCGTGCCGAGGCGGGCGAGCGGCGCGGCGATCCGCCGGGCGATCCACAGGCCGATCAGGCAGAACACCAGCGCCGTGACGAGGCCGCCGCCGAGGATCAGCCGCTCGACGATGTGCACCGGGTGCAGCGCGACCTCCACCGGCTGCCGCGCCAGCACGATCCAGCCGAGCCCTGGATAGTCGCGGAAGCCGCGGTCGCGGCTGAAACCGGTGAGGTAGGCGACGCCGTCCGACCAGGTCTCCTCGATGACGCCGGTCTCGCCCTTCTGCGCCGCCGCGACGCTCGCCAGCGTAAGCTTGGTGCCCTCCAGCGCCGGGTCGCCGAGCAGCACGTCGCCGTCCTTCGACAGCACCAGGATCTCCACGCCGACGGCGATGTGGTCGGCGGCGAGCAGCGAGCGCTTGATGTCCTCGGCCCAGCTCCACGACAGGTGTGCGCCGATCGCGCCGGTGACGTCGCCATCCTCGTTCTTGAGCGGCATCGCCACGTCGACGAAGCGCAGCGGCGCGCCGGGGTCGGGGTTCTTCAGGAGCTTCTCGAGCAGCACCGCCTTGTGCACGTCGCCGACGAACGGCCCGTCGACGGCCCCCCGGAACCACGGCCGCTCCGAGACGTCGGCGCCTTCGAGCAGGCCGCCGGTGGCGGCGAGCACCTTGCCGTCCTCGTCCGCGTAGCCGATCCAGGCGTAGTCCGGATAGGTCCGCTGCAGGGTGGCGAGATGCTCCCGGCGGTTCTCGTCGCGCAGCTCAGGCGCGATCAGCGGGTCGAGCGCGGCGACGATCGCCATGTCGCGGTAGCGCTCGAACATCGAGCGGTCGAGCTTGTCGCGCATCTGCGAGGCGAGCTCGCGCATCTCGCGGCTGATCGAGGCCGTCAGCTCGCGCGTCGCGACGGCGTCGACGACGAGGCCGATCGCCCCGATCGCGCCGATCGTCAGCACCACCAGGAGGACCGCGAGCTGCGTCTGCAGGGACCAATTGCGCATGAGAGGGGCGGCTCGTCGGGCGATGCGGGGGGACGGCAAGCGAAGGCGCCTCTCCCCCGGGTGGCGGAGACGCGTGCGAGGGCTACTCGCCGAAGGGATGGCCGGATGCGCCGCTGACAGGCGATTCTTTCCGTCCCCATCAAGAGCAGGCGGCCCGCGGCGTCAAGCGCGTGGCGGGCCTCGCGACCTCGCTGCCGGTGGACGGATCGGCCGCAGTCGTGAGAGTGTCCGCCGCCGGTGCGGCCGGGCCGCGACGCAGGGCCGGGGCAGCATTCGAACGCACGAGATTCGGGAAGGACGTCATGATCGCCAGCGAGCATCTCGACCAGCGGGCCGGCCGACGGGCCGGCGCTCGGCGCACCGCCGGCCTGCGCAACGGGGCGTTCGCCCTCGTAGCGGCGGCGTGGCTCATCGCGTCGCCCCTCCCCTCGCTCGCCCAGGACGCAGCCCCCGCGACCGCGGCGGCCGTCGCCCCCGCCGAGGCGAAGGCGCGTGTCGAGGCGCTCCTGCCGGCCTTCGAGGCGATGTTCGAGAAGGGCATGGCCGACTTCTCGGTGCCCGGCGCCGCCGTCGGCATCCTCGTCGGCGACGAGCTGGTGTTCGCCAAGGGCTACGGCGCGCGCACGACCGGCGGCGCGCCGGTCGACACCGCGACGCTGTTCCAGATCGGCTCGACCACCAAGGCGTTCCTGGCGACGACGCTCGCCATCATGGTCGACGACGACAAGCTCGACTGGTCGCAGCGCGTCGTCGGCCTCTATCCGGGCTTCGTCATGCACGATCCCTGGGTCACCCGCGAATTCCGCGTCTTCGACCTGCTCGCCCAGCGCTCCGGCATGCGGGCCTACGCCAACGACAGCATGGCCTTCCTCGGCTACGGCGGCGACGCGCTGATCCACTCGCTGCGCTTCGCCGAGCCGGTGTCGAGCTTCCGCTCCACCTTCGCCTACGTGAACATCCTGCACACCATCGCCGGCCGCATCGTCGCCGAGGCCGACGGCAAGCCCGACTGGGTGGCCGTGGTGCGGGAGCGCATCCTGACGCCGCTCGGCATGACCCGCACCAGCGCCACGGCCGAGGCGATCGCCGCCGAGGCCAACCACGCCGAAGGCCATCGCTGGACCGGCGACGCTGCCGTGGCGATCCCGTTCACCCACTTCTTCCCTTACGACTTCGGCCCGGCCGGCGACCTCAACTCGTCGATCGACGACATGACGAAGTGGGTGCGCATGCTGCTGGCGCGCGGCAGCTTCGAGGGCAAGCGCATCGTCAGCGAGGCGGGCCTGCGCGCCACCTGGACGCCGAAGGTTTCGCTCAACGACCAGCAGTCCTACGCGATGGGCTGGGTGATCCAGGAACTGCCGGAGGGCCGGGTGATCTGGCACAACGGCGGCACCAGCGGCTTCGGCGCGCACGTCGGCCTCATTCCCGAGGACGGCGTCGGCATCGTCATCCTGTCGAACGTCGAGAACAAGGGCTTCCCCGACCTCGCGGCGATGTGGTTCTACCGCAACCTGCTCGGCGAGCCGCCGCTCGACGTGATGACGAAGGCGCTCGAAAGCGCCCGCCAGAAGCTCGCCGCCGAGCGGGCCGAGTATGTCCGCCCTGCCTCCCCCCGCCCGCCGCCCGCGTTCGACACCGTGGTCGGCCGCTACGACACCCAGGTGCTCGGTCCGGCGGCGATCCGCGCCGACGGCGAGCGGCTCGTGCTGGCGCTCGAGCAGACCGGCGCGGAGGTGGCGCTCGAGCCCTTCGACGGCGACGTGTTCACCGTGCGCCTGCTGCCGACCGCCGGCTATGAGGCGCTGGTCGCGCAGAATGGCGGCGAGCCGGCCGGCTTCGGGCAGTTCCTGATGGACGAGAAGGGCCGCCTCGGCTCGCTGCGGCTGGTGCTCGACAACCAGCCCTACCTGCTCGACCGCGCGGAGAATTGAGGCCTACGCGGCGTTCCTTTTTCCTTCGGAAGTCATTCCCGGGCTTGTCCCGGGAACCTACCCGCCGCCGCGAGTCCCACGCCGAGGACCATCTGCGCGGTGTCGCATGGGCCCCCGGGACAAGCCCGGAAATGACCGCGAGCGGATGGCGGTCAGCCTCGAAGCTGGTGTACACCGCCGCCTGCCCGTGTACTCTCGTCATATCGCGTCGACAGAACGCGCGGCGACCGGGCGATTCGTGAGGCGCATCGCAACCCTTCGCCGGACACCGGGATCGGAAGCGGGGAGGGCCACGCATGGGCAGGGCGCCGGCTGGCGGTGACAAGGACGCCGCCGAGATGTCGGTGCTCGCGCCGCTGCGCCACCGCGCCTTCGCGCTCCTGTGGATCGCCGCCACCGCCGGCAACATCGGTATGTGGGTTCGCGACGCCACCTCCGGCTGGGTGATGACCGGGCTTGCGCCGGGGCCGGTCTACGTGGCGCTGGTGCAGGCCTCGGCGATGCTGCCGGTGTTCGCGCTGTCGCTGCCGGCCGGGGCGATCGGCGACATCGTCGACCGTCGCAAGATGATGATCGTCATCCAGCTGTGGCTCGCCGCCGTCGGCCTCTCTTTCGCCGGCCTGACGGCCGCCGGGATGATGACGGCGGAACTGCTGCTGGCGCTCACCTTCTGCGCCGGCGTCGGCACGGCGATGACCTTCCCGGTCTGGCAGGCGGTGATCTCCGAACTGGTGCCGAAGTCGGAGCTCCGCCTCGCCATCGCCTTGAACGGCGTCGGCATCAACGTCTCGCGCGCCATCGGCCCGGCGATCGCCGGCGCCGTCGTGGCGACGGCCGGCGCGGCGTCGGCCTACATGATCGACGTCGCCGCCTACGTGCTCGGGCTCGCCGTGCTGCTGTGGTGGCCGCGGCAGCCGACCGTGCGGGCGCACCCGGAGCGCTTCGGCAGCGCCATCCGGGCGGGCCTGCGCTACGCGCGCCGCCATCCGCCGCTGCAGCGCACGATCCTGCGCTCCGTGCTGTTCCTCACCTTCGCGAGCGTGCTGTGGGCGCTGCTGCCCGCTGTGGCGCGCGACCAGATCGGCACCGGCCCGGCCGGCTACGGCGTGCTGCTCGGCGCGCTCGGCGCGGGCGCCGTCTGCGGGGCGCTGGTGATGCAGCGCGTGCGGCGTCGCTTCGGCACCGAGAAGATGGTGCTCGCCGGCTCGCTCGTCTACGCCGCCGCCGTCGGTGCGCTGGCCCTGACGGGCTCGTTCGCGGTTGCCTTCGCCGCCGTCGCGGTGGCCGGCGCCGCCTGGGTGGCGGTGCTGACGGCGATGATGTCCGGCGCCCAGCAAGTGCTGCCGGACTGGGTTCGGGCCCGCGGCCTCGCCGTCTACCGCACCTTCTATTTCGGCGCGATGACCGGTGGCAGCATCCTGTGGGGCGTCATCGCCCAGCACTGGTCGCTGTCGACGGCGCTCATCGTCGTCGCGATCTCGGCGACCGTCGCCGCCCTCGTCGGCTGGTGGCTGCCGCTGCCCGCCGGCGACCAGCACCTCGACGCCGCGGCGAACTGGCGGCCGCCACCGGAGTTGCCCCCCACGGTGGGGGTCGGCACGAGGCGGGCGCTGGTGACGGTCGAGTACCGCGTGCCCGTCGCGCGGCACGGCGACTTCCTCGCCGCGCTGCAGCGCCTCGCGGTGGTGCGGCGCCGCGACGGGGCGGTGCGGTGGGGCGCCTATGTCGACGTCGAGGACCCCGAGTGGATCGTCGAGTGGTTCGAGACGCCGAGCTGGGAGGAGCATCTCAGGCAGCACCAGCGCGGCACCGTCGCCGACGCGCGCCTGCAGGCGGAGGTGCAGGCCTTCCACGTCGGCGACCGCCCGTTCGTGTCGCACCTGGTGCAGCTCGCCTGAGGGAAAACCCTCCCCCCTCGCGGGGGAGGTCGGCGCGCCGAAGGCGCGACGGGAGGGGGGGCCGCCGCAAACGCCCCACGGGGACTTTGGGCCCGG